>Ga0180432_10004571_pt1 | contig 18875 bp, 9 predicted proteins | sample SS_ome_10_FD_132414 | JGI IMG/M metagenome (GOLD analysis project Ga0180432, IMG submission 132414) | Hypersaline lake sediment archaeal communities from the Salton Sea, California, USA - SS_1_MS_2 metaG | ecosystem: Environmental > Aquatic > Non-marine Saline and Alkaline > Hypersaline >...
CTCGCTGGCGCGCAGGCCCAGTGGGAGTTTACAGTGCCTGCGGGCAGCGAGTGTGAGGTCAGCGTCTCGTGGGGCTCCTCGGGAAGCCTTAGCAAAGCCGTTCCTTACACGGTCTACGATGGCGGCACGGTCTTGGGCACGGAGACGGTCGACCAGAGTCAACCCGGTGGCGAGCAGTTAGGCTGGCAGAACATCGGAACGTTTACCAGCACCACCGGTACGCTGGTCGTCCGGCTCAACGTCACAGGCGGCACCGTGGTTGCAGATGCCGTTCGGGTCGGGTTCAGTAGTGGGGGCGGAGAGGAGTGGGAGGTCAATGAGGCAGCCGGGCGCTACGCTATGATAGAGTCGCTTGACGGAGCGGTGGCATCGCTTGATCGAGCAATGCCTTCCGGGGAGTCGGCCACGGTGTTCGTGGTACGGCAAGGTGGTGTCACGGCAAGCCCGGCGATGGCTGTGATGTCAGTTCGCACGCCGCTGCGACAGTGACAAACAGGAGTCAGGGCACTGGCCTGGATCGGACGGTTAGAGGGGGCAGGTCTTGACCGTATCACGTGTGCTACGGGTGGCCACTGAACCAAGCTGCCCCTTCTCATCCTGTAAACAACGGACGTACACCTGTGACCCGAGCGCCGATCCGACCCGGGAAGAGACGCAATACCGTTACCGGACTGCCATGACTCGGGCCAACTCGTCGGCGCGCCTCAACAACCCAGAGATTCCCAGGACCAGACCAGTGCGGTCAGGCCGGCCCCTTCGGCGTTGTTCCATTGTCGGCGGATCAGTCTGGCCTCTGCCGGGTCTGCTCAAGTGATCTGGTCGCGGGGTGTGGGGGATGGCTCAGCTTAACCTCAAGCCTTCGCAAGGGGAGAGTCGATATTGCCGATGGCAATCCACCGGAGGGGCGGAAAAGGACCGCTTCGACGTGGTGACAGTAAGCGATGGAGTACGGCTGGCGCGTCCGGGGCACTGGATCAAGAACGTTCTGGTGCTGCTGCCGGTGGTCTTTGCGCTGCTGTGGATGGCCGATGGGGGGGGCGTGGGCGCTGGCGTCAGGTGCAGCTAGGGCGTTTGGCCTGGTCTACACGCTTCCGCTGGTGGTCTACGCGGTGTGTCGGTTTGCGATGCTGTCGATGAGCGGGCGCTACGCCGACCCGGTGGACATCGTGGCCCACGACCGCCCGGTTCAACTGACGATCGCGGCGTGGCTGGTGTCGTCGGCGTGTATCGTGTACTGGGGCCGGACGCTGGGCACGTGGCTGGGCGCGTAGGGGGGCTGCCTGTCGTCGGCCGCTGCGTGTACAATATGAGTCGAACGAGTCGTCGTGGTGCCGGCGGGCCGCGCCCCGCCCGGCGACGCGGCGCCGGGTGAGGTGCCCGTGCAGATGGTCACAGCAGTGCAGCCGAGGTTTACGCCCATCGAGGTGTTGGACGACCTCTGGTGGATCGGCCTGGTGGCGCTGGGGGTGTCACTGGTGCTGACGCCTGTCGTTCGGCTGATTGCGTATCGCACGAAGATCGTGGACCGCCCGGACGATTTGCTGAAGCCTCACGGCAGGCCGATTGCGTACCTCGGGGGCCTGGCGATGTGCGTGGGGCTTCTGGCGGGTCTGGCGGCGTATCTGGCGGTGCTTCCGGACGCGGGTGCGGAGTGGTCGGCCCTGGCCGGAAGCCTGTCGCGCGGGGACCTGCGGGCCCTGCAGGACCACGTGATCTGGAAGACGCTGGCGTTCGCGGTGGCCTCCGTGCTGATCACGCTTGTCGGGCTGGCCGACGATCTATGCGACATCAGGCCGCGAATGAAGGTCTACGGGCAGGTGGGGGCGGCGGTCGTCCTGCTGTTCGGGGGGATCGGGCACACGCTGGTCACGGTGTTCGCATCGAGTCTCAGGCTGCCGAACCCCCCGATGTGGATCGGCTTTCCGGTCAGCTGCGCCGTCTGCGTGATGATGGTCGTGGCCACGTGCAACGCCACGAATCTCCTGGACGGTCTGGACGGGCTGTGCGGGGGGGTCACGGGGATCGTCGCGCTGGGGTTCCTGGCGTTGGCCGTCAGCCTGGCCCAGTGGGGCCGACTGGGCTACACCGACCATCTCCGCGTGGCGATCTGCCTGGCCATGGCCGGGGGCGTGCTCGGGTTCCTGCCGTATAATATCCCCCCCGCGAGCATCTTCATGGGCGACGCGGGCAGCATGCTGCTGGGGTTCTTCGTGGCGACCATGATGGTGCTGTTTTGCGCCGAGGGTACGGGGCGCTGGCTGGTGGCGTCTGTGGCCGTCTTCGCGCTGCCCATCCTGGACACGGCGCTGGCCGTGGTCAGGCGTCTGTTGGCCGGAAGGAGCATCTTCGCCGGCGACCGCAGCCATCTCTACGACCAACTTGTCGACAGGGGCATGTCCGTCAAACAGGTGGTGGTGCTGTTTTACATCCTGTCCGTTCTGGCGGCGGTGATCGGGGTCAGTGCGGCGGTCTGGCTGCGGGCGCGATACGCCGTGGCGCTCTATGCCGTCAGCCTGGTGGTGATATGGATCGTGTTCCACAAAAAGGGCATGATCCGCCCGGACAAGGCCCCGCCGGACCCCGGGATCGACGCCACGTCATGACGGCCGGGCGGCCGGATGGGGCTTGTGCCGGCCCCGAGGCACGTCGGGACGTGACGCAAAGTTTTCATCTGCCCCCATTAAGAGCGAACGCAGGACCGGCCGATACGTATGTAAAGATACTCGCTGGTGCAGGGAGGTCTCTCGCGCCGAGACGTTGCGCTCGCCGTGGTGAGAGTGAACGGCAGGCTTCGAAGCCCGAAGGGAACACCTTTGAGCCGCTCAGGGCGGTGCAGACAAGACCATGACAGAAGCAACACTATCATCGGAACAACCGACACGCAAGACATGGCGCCCTGCCGCGGGATGGGTGCTGCTCATCGGCGCCCTGGTTGCGTCGTTCGCTCACAACTTCTGGGAGATGTGGCTTCGGTGGTTTCCGGCGTGGCATCTGACCCACCTGAGCCTGTACGACCGGTTCATGGAAGGGGAGAGCTACTACACGCACGGCCCGCTGATTCCCGTCGTCAGCCTGGTCATCGCCGTCCTCCTGATCCGCCACGTCAGGATACCTGTCAAACCGAACCGAAAACTCGGGGGGCTCGTGCTGGGAGGCAGCCTGCTGCTGCACCTGGTGGCGTGCCTGGCGCGGGTGAACTTCGCCAGCGGCTTCGCGCTGATCGGCGTGCTGACCGGGCTGGTGCTCTGGCTGTGGGGCCTGCGGGCGCTGCGCCAACTGTGGTTTCCCATCGCGCTGCTGGTCTTCATGGTGCCGCTGCCTGAGGTGACGATCTACGACCTGAACTTCCGCCTGAAGATGTTTGCGGCGGACTGGGGGGTGAAACTGGCCAGTGCCCTGGGGGTGATCGTGGAGCGTTCGGGCAACCGCGTCTTCATCGAGGGCGACAAGAGCCTGGTCATCGCCAACGTCTGCAACGGGCTGCGGACCCTGATCAGCCTGCTGGCCTTCGGGGCGCTGTACTGCTACGTGTGCCGACTCCGCGGGCTGTGGCGTCTGGGGCTGTTCGCGATGACCGTTCCGGTGGCCGTCGTCAGCAACTCGATTCGCATTGTCAGCCTCATCATCGTGGCGGACATCTGGACCCCCGAGGTGGCGACCGGCTGGTACCACGACTGGTCGGGCATCCTCATCTTCGTTCTGGCGTTCATGCTGATGTTCGGCATCGAGCGGTTCGTGTTGTGGGCCCGCAAGGCCGTTGGCAGACCGGCCCAGGTCGTGCCCCTGTTCCATGGCCAGACGCGTGATCCGGCCGACCCGCCGCAGTGGCCGACGATGTGCCGCAGCCTCGGCAGCACGTCGGGACTGGCGGTGGGCGCCCTGATGGTGTTCGTGGCCGTCGCGGTCTGGTGGCTGGGGCGGACCGTGCCGTCCGGCCTGACCCCGGAAATCGTGGCCAAGGCGGTACCGGCCGACCTGAACGTCGACGGCAGGTCCCTGCACAGCTATCCACTGACGATGGACGATCGCACGCTGATGATCCTGGAACACCCCAGCTACCTGTACCGGCGGTATATCGCCCCCGACGGGGTGGTCGTCGACTACTGCCTGATCTTCAGCAAGGACAACCGCAAGGGCACGCATCCCCCGGACGTGTGTTTGGCCGGCAGCGGGGAGGGGATCGTGGCCAAGGCCGATGTCGTCCTGGACGGCGTTCAGGGGCGCGGGGCCCTGCCCTGCCGAGAAATCGTCGTCCAGAGCGGCCTGGCGAAGCAGTATCACCTCTACACCTACAAGTGTGGGGACCGGTACACGCGCAGTTTCTGGACCCAGCAGTTCGTGATCTTCACCAATGGCCTGCTGAACCGCAATGCCAGCGGCGCCCTGGTCCGCGTCTCGACCTCCGCGGACGACTCCCTGGGCCAGGCCAAGGCGCGATGCATGGCCCTGCTGCGGGCCAGCGTCCCGCACCTGGACAAGAACCTGCCCTAGCGGCCGAAGGAACAAGGGAAGGCAATCATGAAACGACGCATCATTCTCATCGCGGTCATCGCTGTCGTTCTGCTCGGCCTGGTCGGTGGGATCGTCTGGGTGGTCCGGCGGGGGGGCGACAGCGACCTCGCGCGGGCGAACGTGGCCATCAAGGCCGGACGCTTCGAGAAGGCGGCCAATCTGGCCAAGCGATACACCGCCGAGTACCCCGACGACTGGCGGGGGTACTACGCTCAGGCCCGAGCCCTTGCGGGCGCGGGGCGATACGAGGGGGCCCGACAGCCGCTCAAGGAGGCCACCGGACGTTTCCCGGACAAGACGGCGATCAGCCTGGCCCTGGCCGAAACCTACGCCCTGCCTGCGCGCAACGTTCTGCGATCAGCGCTCGCCAAGAAGGACGGGGCACTGTTCCGCAAGGCCATCGCGGCCTTCGAACAGGCCCAGCGCGTCCTGGACAGCGCCCGGGGATGGCTAGATCCCGAGAAGGTCGACGAGGCCCAAGACCACGTGCTGCTTCTGGAGCAGGCAGGCCTGAACCGGATGCGGACCGCGATGGCCTATGTGATGTGGCGCAACTGGCTGCTCGATACCGCCGGGGTCGCACGGGCTTCACGACAAGTAGATCTGGCCGACATGCTCGAAAAGGCCGGACAGGCGACCTCCGCCCTGGTCGCCTCACACAGGGCTGCCGCCGAGGCCATTGACACCCTGCTGGCCGTCGTCCGGATCGACGCGTCACGTGACACGGCTGTCAGGCCGCTGGTTCAACTGGCCATGGATCGAAAGGACACCAACCCGCACGAGGACCTTCGGCGGGTCATGGGCGCCTTCCCGGACGACGTGCGCAAGGTCATCGCCACCCCCGAGGCCGAACTGCGCTGGGTCCTGACGCAACTGGCCGGCGAGGGCAGCGACACCGACCCGCTCTCGGACGACAGTCTGGCCAAGATCATCTCCGAACTGTCCGCGGAGGACCGCAAGGCTCTGGCCGGTACCCATGGCGACGTGTACAAGCTTCTGGCGGCCCTGTCGCCCGAGGACCGCAAGACCGTCCTCGCATCGCACGAGACCTGCAACAAGAGCATGGCCGTACTGCGGGCGCTGGGCGAGGTCCGCGCCATCCTCGACGGTCTGAGCGACAAGGATTGCAGGGCCGTCGCCGATTCCCCCGAGGGCCTTCGTGGGATTCTCGGCGACTTGGACGGCGCATCCCGCCAGGTCATCACCGGTTCGCTGAACCGCTACCACCGGATCGTCGCAAGTTGGCGGTCCGTTGACGAGCTTCGGTCCGTCCTGGCGCGGGCCGAGGACCCCGCGCCCATCGCCACCACCAACCTGCTGATAGCGGACCTGTCGGCGTTGAAGGACCGGGTCGACACGCAGACATACCTCACCAAGTCGGCCGAGGTGGCCCGGAAGCTGGACGAGATTCTCTTGCGCCATCCCGATGTCGTGGAGGTCGGACTGGCCCGAGCGGAACTGGCCCTTGGGAACAACGACCTGGCGATGGCCAGGAAGTGCTGCGACCTCCTGCGCGGGACCAACAGCCGTAATCGGGGCATCCGCCTTTTGCACGCCAGGCTGCTTGAACTCGAGGGAGACCCCAAGCGGGCCATGGGCGAGCTATTCTCGCTGACCGCCTCGTTCCCGCGGTGGGTCCCCGGGCACCTGGCCTTTGCGCGGGTGTCGCACCGGATGGCTGATCTGGGGCATATGGAACAGGCGATGCGCACCGTGACGCGACTGGCCCCGGGGCACCCGGCGGCCTCCCGGTTCATGGCCGAGTACCTCTACGCCAGGGGGTTCTACGCGGAGGCGTTCGAGGACGCCCAGGCCTACCACGAGGCCCATCCGGAGGATCCTTCGGCGGTTCGGCTGTTTGCCAAGACCGCGGCGCAGGCGAACGCCGCCGACGAGGCCCGGAAGGTCCTGGCCGCAGCCGAGTCGGACTACTCGTCCCGCCTGGACATGCTGATCGCCGTGGCCATCGGCTACGATGCCATCGGGGACAAGAGCGAAGCCATGCGGGTGGCCGGGCGCATCGCCGACGCCAAGGCCGGCAGTCCAAGGGAGCGGAGGGCCGTCGCCCGCGCCATGGTGCTCATAGGCAAGTCCAAACAAGCGGAGACGCTTCTGGCGGACGAACTGAAGCGCGATCCCGGTCAGCACGAGTTGGCGTTCGAACTGGCCGAACTCCACGCGCGCACCGGACGCGTCGTCCCCGCGTTGGAGTACTACCGTTCGGCTGTGAAGCTCAGGCCGTACGAAGAGCGATACCGCCTGGCCCTGGCCCGCGGCCTGCTGGACAACGGGGACCTGGCCGAGTGCGAGCAGGCGCTGAGGCAGGTGTCGGAAGACAACATGGAAGGGAATCTCCTGAGGCTGCAGATCAAGCTGCTTCGCGGGCAGTCGGTCGACACGCAGGAGATGATCCGGCGCGTCCAGAAGGCCGGACGCTCCGGGCTGCCGCTGGCCATGAGCTACCTGAACCATGGCAGGCCGAACGAGTGCATTCGGGTGTGCGAAGCCGAGTTGAGCAAGCGCCCCGACAACGTCAACGCCCGTTCGCTTCTGGGCGAAGCGCATCTGGTTCTCGGGCAAACCGACAAAACCATCGAGCAGTGGACCAAGGTACTGGAGTCCTCCCCGGACCGGCTGGGGCTCTACCTGCGTTTGGCGGCGGTCCTGAACATGCGAAAGGCCCCCGAGCAAGTAGCCTACTATCTCTCGCACATCCCGATCGCACGAAGCAGCCTAGTCGACATGGCGATGGGCTGGCTGTGGGCGCGGCGAGGGGACAGTGCCAAGGCGGCCATGCTCTACGGCCGCGTTGTTAACCAGGGCAACGTGTCGAAGGACATCCGCGGTCGGGCCGCCTTGCTGGGCGCGCGACACTTGGCGCTGGCCGGATACCGGCCGAAGGCCATCGAAAACCTCGACAAACTGGCCGCCGTTGAGGGCTGGAAGAGCCGCGCGCTCCTCGGCAAGGCCCAGGTGCTTGCCGTGATGGGAAGGGCCGATCAGGTCGAGGAGATCCTCCAAGCGCTGACCATGCGGGCCGCAGCCGAACAAGATCTCCCCATCTTGTACGGTACGGTGGCCCTGTACGTCCGCACGCGCAAGACGGATGCCGCGCTGGCCAACTGCAAGGAGATCCAGCGGATCACGCCACGCAGCGCCGAGGCGCATGGCCTCACCGGCCGCGTCTTCGCCGCCGCCGGGCAACTGGACAAGGCCATCGCATCGTACCGCAAGGCGGTCGAGGTCCAGCCGGGGAACATCCGCGCACGCCTGGTGCTGGCCAGGACGCTGGATGCGGTCGAGGGGCCGGTCGCGGGGCTTGCCGTTCTTGAGGACATGGAGCGCATGGGTGGCAGGGGCAAAGCGGTCAGCATGCTGGAGCGGGGCATGATGTTCGTCCGGTGGGGGCTGCACGCGGAAGCCGCCAAGTGCTTTGAACAACTCAAGGTCGGGGGGCAGGGACGCAATCCCGCCATACAACTCGTTCTGGGAAGGGCCTTCCTGATGTCCGGCAAGCCGCGCCGCGCCGCAAGCGTCCTCGCGAAGATCCCGGAACATGCCGACCAGTACGTGGCGGCCCGGAGTCTACTGGCGGAACTGACGGAAGACACGGCCGAGCGACTGAAGATCCTTAAGGCCCTCTCGCAGACCCATCGCGGCTCGCGGTCGGCGCCTATTCAGGAGATGAGCGCCTTGATGCGGGCGGAGCGGTCGGAAGAGGCGATCAAGCTCTTCGAGAAGACATTCCTCGACGAACACGGATCGGGGCCCGTGCCGACATCCGCGTCTCAACTGGCGCTGGGCGCGATGCTCCAGGCCGGCGACATCCGAGACGCCGCCGACCTGAGTCTGCGGATGTACGAAGAGACCAAGCAGGGGGGTTGGCGTGCCACGGCGATCTTCCTGACCGTGGCGGATCGTCCGGCAGTGGCCGTCGGGCTGCTCGATCAGGTCAAGCGAAGCAAGATGCTGGAGGCCCTTCTGGGCGTGGTCGTGGCCGGGCGACAAGGCGATACCAAGGCCGCCAGGCAGTGGCTCGTTCGGCTGGACGAGGTGGACCGGCGTCTCCGGGCCGCGGGCGCGGGGCACGGGGTGCCGGCGGAGTACAAGCTTCTAAGCGCCCTGGCGGCGGGGGAAGTCGACCATGCCCGCAAGCTGTTGGCCGCCCTGAAGGGCAGCGACATCATAGTGCGAGAGGCGGCCGGAGAACTGATCTCCTCGTCCGCCCGCGCTGCCGCCGCCGTCGAGGCCGCCGTCATCCTGAAGGCCTCCCTGGCCATGGCGTCCGGCATGCCTCAGCTAGGCCGAACGTGGGCCATGCAGACCCTCAAGGCCCGCCCCACCTGCCAGTGGGCCGCCGCCATAGCCTTCAGGCAGACCCGTGCCCCGGCCGTCTTCGAACGCATACTGCAGACGCTCAAGCCCGCCGACTGCCCCGTCGCCCTGATGATCCGGGCCGGGCTCTTGTCCAGCCGGCACCAGCACGCCGAGGCCGGCGCGATCTACGCCCGGCTGGCGGCGCAGAACCCCGACGACAGCGAACTGGCGATGTCCCACGCCGAAGCGGTGGAAGCCGCGGGGCAACTGCCCCAGGCCGTCCAACTGTACCGCAAGATATGGAAGGCCACGAAGAACCCCCGAGCGGCGAATAACCTGGCCTACCTGATCCCCCACGTGCACGGCGACGACAAGGCGAAGCTGACCGAGGCGTATGACCTGGCTCGGATCGCACAGAAGAGCTTCCCTAGGGCCGCGGCGGTCCGGGACACGGTCGGGTGGGTTGCCCACAAGCTGGGCAAGCACGACGAAGCCGTTCGGAACCTTCGGCTGGCCGTCAGAACCCTACCCAACGAACCGACGGTGCATTATCATCTCGGGATGGCCGAGGCCACCGCCGGGCGGAAAAAAACCGCGCGCTGGCATCTGTCGGCGGCGGCGGACATCGGGCAAACGATGAAGGAAAACAAGTTGTACATTGAGCCGCAGACCGCCAAGGCCATCCAGTTGGCCAAGGTGGCCCTGGAACGACTGCCTTGACGGTCCGCGGCGGCGCAGAGGCCCCGGCATGCATCGAGACGCAATCCTGCTAAAGCACGGCGCCTTGTTTGGGAGCTAGCGACATGAAAGCCAAACGTATCATTCTCCTGACCGTCATCTTTTTCGTTCTGCTGGTTGTGGCCGGAGGTATCTTCCTGTACATCCGGCGCAACCGGGGCATCAAGCTGCTGGCGCGAGCCGAGGTCGCCCTGAAGGCGGGCAACTTCGACAAGGCCGCCTCTCTGTCCAGGAGGTACACGCGCCAGAAGCCTCAGGACTGGCGGGGACATCACTTCCTGGGGCAGGCCCAACTACAGTTGGCCAAGTACGAGGAGGCCCGCGCGCCGCTCAAGGAGGCGGTCAAGCTTGCCCCGACCAGTGAGGTCGCGCCGCTTCTGGGCCTGGCCGACACGTACGCCTGGCCGGCGGCGTCGGCGCTGGCCAAGGTGACCCACGAGACGCGGTCAGAGAAGATCAGGAAAGCCATCGAGCAGTTCGAGCAGGCCAACAAGATCCTGACCGAAGCCAAGGTCACTGAGGGCAAGCCCTTCCTGGTCGTCATGCAGCACGTGGGGCTGAACTGCCAGACCATCTCGCGGGCGTGGCGGCATCTGAGCAGCGAGCCGGCCGAGGAGGCCCGCGACGCCGAAGAGCGCAAGCTCGAGGCCGAAAAGGCCGGCACCAAGATCGAGGCCAAACGCCTGGCGGACCTGGCGAAGGAAAAGCGGCTGGTCAGCGCGCGGTACCTGGCGGCGGCGGACGGCGCCGCCCGCAAGGGGATCCAGGCCCTGCTGAAGGTGATCCGCCAGGACGCCACGCTCCGCCAGAGCGCGCGGGCGCTGGTGGAACTGTGCATCGAGCAGGACGACAAGGCGTCGCTGGACGAGATGCGCGAGGCGATCCAGGCGATCAGCCCCCCCAACCGGCGCCCCCCGATTGCGGCGATGAGACTGGCCCACTACGACCTGAGGACGCGGGCCAAAACCGAGTCGCCCAAGAAATGGCGGGCCCAGTTGGACGACTTCTGCGAACTGCTGGACGGGCTGCTGGCCGACAATCCCAAGGAGGCCGAAATCCAGCTCGTCCGCGCCGAGGTCGCCTTGATGCTCGGGGACCGCGAAAGGGCAAGGACCCTCTGCCGGCAGGTTCTCGGGGCCGATCCACGCAACCGCCACGGACGCCTGATCAAGGCCAAAATCCTGATGCATGGGGGCAGGCACAACGAGGCAATGGCCATCCTTCTGGGCCTCACGACGGAGTTTCGCGGCTGGGCCGAGGCCCATTACATCTACGGGCAGGCCGCCCAGACCACCGGCAAGACCGGGCTGGCTCGGCAGGAGATGCGTCTGGTGACGGAGTTGGACCCCGGGCACTCGGGTGCCCGGCGGTTTCTGGCCGCGTCGCTGCTGGCCGGAGAATTCTTCGACCAGGCCCTGACCGACGCCCAGCAGTTCTACAAGGCCCACCCGGACGATCCGGACGCGGTCCGGCTGGTGGCCGAGGCGGCGTGGCGGACCAAGCAGCCGGAACTGGCCGTGCGCATCCTGGCCGACGCCGAACGCCGCAACGGCACGTCCCCGCGGATGATGCTGTCGATTTCCGACGCCTACCGGATCCTGAAGATGGACGACAAGGCCGCCGACGCCCTCAAGAAGGCCGCCGACGCCGAGCCCCAAAGCCCCGCCGATCACCTGGCCAAGGCCCGGGCGATGCTTCGTACGAACAGGGCCTCCGAGGCCGAGAAGGTCCTCCTGGACGAACTGGATCGCAGCGGCGACCAGGCCGAACTGTGCTACGAACTCGGCGAGTTGTACTACCGAAGCCGACGAGTCCTCCAGGCGATCGACCAGTTCAAGACCGCCGTGCGCCTCAACGGGCAGGACCGGCGATACCGCCTGGCCCTGGCGCGGGCGCTGCTGAACAGCGGGAACCCCGATTCGGCCGCCGCCGCGCTCGATTCCGTCAGCGCCAACGATCCGGACGTCAGCCTGCTCCGCCTCCAGATCGGGCTGGCCCGGGGCGACCAGGGCAAGGACGTATCGGCCGACAAGATGCTCGCCCAGCTCGGCGGAAACGCCCGGGCCGGGAGGGCCCTGGCACTGGCCTATTACGCCGGCGGGAAGATGGACGAGTGCGTCAAGGCCTGCCTGGCCGAACTCAAGAAGACCCCCGACGCGCATGACGTTCGGCTGCTTCTTGGCCAGGCCTACCTGGCGCTGGACAAGCCGGAAGACAGCCTCAAGCAGTGGTCGACCGTCCTCAAGGCCATGCCCGGGCAGGAACCGGTCTACCAGAGGATTGCCGTGATTCTCTCGGGGTCCGGGCGGCGCAAGCCGGATGAGGTCGCCGCGCTCATGGCCAAGCTGCCGGGCGCCGAACCCGAGATGATCGATCTGACGACGGGCTGGCTGTACCAGCGGGCGGGGGGGTTCAAGTCGGCCATCGCCGCCTACGACCGCATGCTGGCCCGCGAGAAGGTGCCGCAGCACTACCAGATCCGCGCCCGGACCCGCCGGGCGTCGGCGTTGGCCGCCTCCGGCCAGGTCGACCAGGCCGTCGCCGCCCTTGACGCGATGGCCCAGGACCCCAAGCGGGCGGTGCAGGCCCGCCAGGCCAAGGTCAACATCCTCATCCGCGCCCGTCGGAAGAAGGACGCGCTGGCCGCCCTCGGGCAGTTGCGCAAGACCGTCGCGGAGAAGAACGAGAACATCGCGCTGCTGCGGATCGCGGAGCTTTACGCCAGGCTCGGCTCGCTGGACGAGGCGCTGGCGCTGTGTGCCGAGGTCAAGCGGGCCCTGCCCAGGGACGCCAGGCCTCACCTGCTCCAGGCCAGGATCCTCGCCGCCGCCGGTCGCCAGGCCCAGGCCATGGCGCCGCTGCACCAGGCCATCTCGCTCCAGCCGGGAAACCTCGATGCCCGCGTGGCCCTGGCCCGGGCGATGAACGCCCTGCACCGCCCCCGGGCGGCGCTGGACACGCTGAGGCGGCTGGAGAAGACCGGACAGGCCGGACGCGTCAAGTCGCTGTATGAACAGGGTCGGCTGTTCGCGACGCTGGGCCTGTCGGCGCAAGCGGCCGAGGCGATGAGCACGTTGGCCGACATCGCCGACACGTCCATACCGGAGATCCAGTTGGCCCTGGGCAGGGCCCTGGCGGCGCTGGGCAAGCGCCAGGCCGCCCGGGAGAGCCTGCAGAATATCTCCGTGCACTCCCCGCAGTACATCCAGGCTCGCCAGCTCTTGGCGGGGATCGCGCCGGACGTCGAGCGGAAGCTGGCGATCCTGGCCGAGTTGGCCAAGGCCAAGCCCGGGCACACCGGCGTTCTGGCACAGCAGATGGACACCCTGATCGGTGCCGATCGTTCGAAGGAGGCCCTGGCCGTCTTCCAGGCGTTCATAGACGCCAAGACGATCACCGACCGCAGCGGGCTGGCCCGGGCGGACTTCCTGGCCTACGTGGCGATGCTGAAGGTCAACGATGCCAAGAGCGCCGCACACTATGCGCTGGAGGTGGCCAAGCGGACCAACCAGGCGCGATGGCGCCAGTTGGCGGTGCTGGTGGCCATTGACGCCGATCCGCCCCTGGCGGCGCGGGTGATGGCCGCCGCCCAGCGGGCCGACCTGAACGACGCCTATCTTGCCCTGGTGCTGGCCGTGGCCCGAAAGGAACTGGTTCAGGCCGACACCTGGGCCGACCGCGCCGAGGGGATTGTGGGCCAACTGGCCTCGGGCAAGCCCCCGCGGAGGGTGTCGCCTCGGCACCGCCTGCTGGCCGCACTGGCCGTTCGCCGCGGCGCCCAGGCGCGTACGGTCCTGTCGGCCTTCAGCACCGCCGGCGCCATCGACCGCAGCGCAGCGATCGAACTGGTCAACAATGCCGCCGGGGATGCCGGGGCCGCGCTGGAGGCCGCCCGATTGCTCAGGGCCACCCTCGCCGTGGATTTCGGGCTCCGGGAACTGGGAAGGACCTGGGCGATGAAGGTCCTCTCCAGCCGACCCAGGTGCCAGTGGGCCGCGGCGCTGGCCTTCCAGACCAACCCCGCCACCGACACCTGCCGTGTGATCCTGGCCAAGCTCAACCCCAAGGACTGCACCGCGGCCCGCATCATCCAGGCCCGGCTGCACGAGCGGGACGGGCAGTTCGATCGCGCCGCGGAAATCTACGGCGCCCTGATCGAGAAGAACCCCGGGGACGCCGGGCTGCAACTCAGCCGGGCCGGCGCCCTCGAACGGGGCGGGCACCTCGAGAAGTCGCTCGAACTGTACCAGCAGATCCAGCGCGACAAGCCCAACCTCATCGCCGCCAACAACGGGGCCTATCTCATCAGCCAGCTCTACCCCAAGGACAAGACGCGCGTCGCCCAGGCCCTCGAGTGGATGAACGAGACGGTCAAGACCCGGCCGGGCGTGGCGGCCTTCAGGGAGACGCGGGGCTGGCTGGCCTACCTGATGGGCGAGAAGGACCAGGCGCGGGCGGACATCAGGCAGGCGATCAAGGGCCTGAAGAACTCCACCGACGGGCACTACCACCTGGGCGTGATCGAGGCCGACGCCGGCGACCTGGAGATGGCCCGGTGGAATTACCGCGCGGCGGTCAGCAGTATCGCCGCCATCGAGTCCGGCGGGAGAAAACCCTCCGTCTCCGAGCGCAAGGTGGCGGGCCTGGCCGTCGAGGCCCTGGCCGAACTCGACAAGAACGGGACTCCCCAGCCATGACCCCGCCGGCCGCCGACAGCACACCCCCGCCCGCCGGCGGCCGGCCGGTCCACATGCTCAGCTTCGACGTCGAGGAGTACTTCCAGGTCGAGGCCGCCGCCAGGGGCGGCATGACCCCCCGGCAGTGGGGCGACTGGCCCTGCCGGGCCGAGCCCTGCGTCGACCGTATCCTCACGCTCCTGGACGACCATGACGCCTCGGCCACCTTCTTCGTCCTCGGGTGGATCGCCAGGCACGAGCCTGACATCGTCCGGGCCATCGCCCGCGCCGGGCACGAGATTGCCTCGCACGGCATGAGCCACGCCATGCTCCACCGCCTCGACCCCGAGTCCTTCCGCGCCGAACTGCTCGACAGCCGAAAGCTCCTCGAGGACGTCTCAGGCTGCCCGGTCCTCGGGTATCGCTCGCCGACGTTTTCCATCAGCCGAAACGCCGGCGGGGGCGAGTGCACCGCCTGGGCCATTGACGTGCTGGCCGAGGCGGGCTTTCGCTACGACTCCTCGATCTTCCCGGTGCGGCACGACCGCTACGGGTGGGTCGGGGCGCCGCGGTTCATTCACCAGGCCGTCGGGCCCGCCGGCGGGCGGATCGTTGAGATCCCCCCGACCACCCTGCGGACGCTGGGGATGACCCTCCCGGTCGGCGGGGGGGGCTACCTCCGCCTGCTGCCGGCCGCCCTGCCGTCGCTGGCCCTGTCCCGTGCCGCCCGGGCCGGACAGGCCGGCATGATCTACCTGCACCCCTGGGAGTTCGACCCCGACCAGCCCGTCACGCCCATGGGCCGACTGTCACGCTGGCGGCACCGCGTCAACCTCCACAAGACCGAGGCCAAGCTCCTGCGCCTGATGCGGCGCCACGCCTTCACCAGCGTCTCAACCTGGCTGGCCGGCCCCGCGGCCGCTTCGTCGCAGGAGTACCGCTACGTGCCCAGCGCGTGAGCCTGCCCTGCGTGAACGCGCCCGTCGCAAGCCCTGTCAGCCGCGTGCCACGCCCACAACGCAACCGGCTCGCACGGGCCTGTCTGGAGTTGACCGGCGCGGTTGAAAGAGGTACTGTCCCCGCATGAGCGCAATGCAGAAAGTCCGCAGCGAGGCCATGGCCTTGTCGGCGAGCGAACGCGCCAGTCTTGCTCACGACCTCATCCTGAGTCTCGACGATCCCGCCGACTATGAACTTGGCCCCGCAGAGGAATCGGAGATTCAGCGCCGGCTGGCACTGGTGCGGCAAGGTGCCGCCTCCGGGCGCCCGGCGTCCGAGGTATTCGCCGATATCAAGGCCAGGCATTCATGACCGAAGCCACCATCCTGCACGAGGCCGAGGTGGAGCTTTGGCAGGCCGTCGCGTACTAGGAAGACAAGGCCGAGGGGCTTGGCCTCGACTTCCTGGGCGAGATTCAACGATCGGTTCAGACGGTGTGTGAGAATCCCGAGCGTTGGCCGGCTCGTCAAGATGGTACGCGGAGATACCTTACCCGGCGATTCCCCTTCCTCGTCGTGTATACCTACCACAACGACCATGTCTGGATCATGGCATTTGCCCACTGCAAGCGCCGCCCCGGATACTGGGCTGATCGAATCTAGAAAACCCCCTGCGGAGCAAGAGGGAACTGCCAATTCAAGGGGCATCCGTGAGCCAGTCTTTGCCAAGGCGCTGGCACAAGCCGAGGGGCACAGCAGCCTCCCGTCCCTATCTTGGTGCAACCTCGAGCAGGGCCCAGGGGCGGATGGCGGGGACCTGCACGGTGGTCCAGCCTGCCCGGACGGTCGTCTTGAGCGGTTTGACGTGCCGCAGGGCGGCGTAGGCGGGCCCCTGTTGGGCGCCGGCGAGTTGGGCGGGGGCGAGCATGGCCGCGGCGGCCTTCTCGGCCGCGGCGTGCGCTTCGGCGTCGTAAGCGACGGGGGACAGAAGTTTTACCGCCAGCTCCCGGCCGCCGAAAAACCGCGCGGCGTCGAGATGGACCGCAAACGGCGCGGGCTTGGCGGACCAGTCGATCAGGTGCACTACCACCGGCGCTTCGCGGCTGGAGGGCCGGGCACGGACCGTCGCGCTGACCTTGCCGCTGCCTCCGCTGATGCGCACCGGCGCGCGGCCCTGTGCGCCTGTGTCGCGGCCCGGGAGCAGGGACCAGGCCTCGGCGTATCCGTCCAGCAGGGCGCCGACGGCGCGGATGAAACCGTACAGGTCGGCCAGGTCCTCGCACCGGGCGAAGATGCGCTTCTTGTTCACGCCCCCGAACTGGTCCCACGGGACGATGAACGTCAACCCGGCGGCGTAGCACCCGGCGATTGCCAGGCGCGTCTTGGGGATGCCCAGGTCGTGCCCGCCGGTGTAGACGATCGTCTTTCCCCGGCGGCGCGCGTCGCGGGCGGCGTCGATCAGGAAGCGGGCGGTGACCGATCTGCCCCAGATCTCGCTCATGCCGAAGTCGAAGTGTTTGGTGACGGCCTGGCCCTTGCCGCCGAACCGCCCGCCCTGGTTCCACGCCAGGTTGCAGGACCAGGAGACCGGCCGGGCGGCTACTTTCTCGGCCCGGGCGTGCAGCAGCGTGAAGAAACGGTCTGCGTCGGGGTACTCCCACCGCCGCAGGCCCTTGAGCCCGCCCAGGCCCGTGGGCTCGTCGCGCTGAATGGCGTAGACGCCCAGGGCGAACCACTGGCCCAGACGCTCCAGATACCACGTGCGGTAGAGATCGTTGTTCGGGTCGGCCATGTAGCGCCCGGGCTTGTTGAAATGGTCCAGCACCGGCTTGCCGTTGGCGTCCTTGATGGCGTGGTCGGCGTTGTGGGTGATCGCGTTCATCGTGCCCTGGAAGTGCCAGCCGAGCCTGCGGCATCTGGCGATGAAGGCCTTGTCCGTGATGTAGGACCACTCGGCCCGCGTGATGTGGAAGCCCTTCCCGGCGGCGATCAGGTTGTCTGCCGTGCGGACCCCCTTGGCCTGGAGCCTGAACAGGCGCATCCCCACGTCGGAGCAGCGGGGGGCGCCGCGAGGGCGTTTGAAGGCCTTGGCCGCGTTACAGAGCAAGGGCGGTTTGCCGATAGCCGTATGCGTGGTGTCTGACGTTTCGCGCGAACACATGTCACGTCTAGCGGGCGGGCAATCCCGATGTCCATCGGGACCGCCCGTCGTTCGAACGGCAGACGGTCCCGATGGACATCGGGATTGCCCGCCCGCTGGACGTGCAGCCCGTTCCAGGGACGCCTGAACATGACCTGTACAGGTTTCGGCAGTAGTACGCACCGGCCCCGGCGTTGCCAGCGCCAGCGACAGGAGCAGGATGAACGACGTCCGAATCGTCATGTCTTGACAGTCCTCTCGCCCAGCGACCGTCTCGGGGCGACCGCTGTGATTGTATGCGATCCGCCGGCCCGCCCCAACAAGCTGCAAGCTCTGCGGTACAACCACCGCCGGCGGAACATCTGTCCGTGTCGTCCAGGCTCCGCAGCGAATGACGTCGTCTGGTCGGCCGGCATGCACGCCGGGTCAACTGCGTATATCACGGTTTGTCCCACGTTCTTCTTTTCCAGCCGCCTCTCAGCGGCCCAATCGTGCTTGCCCCGGCTACTCCTTCCGGTACAATCATGACAGTACCCCCGCGACGGTCGCAGGGATAGAGTTGAACCAGGAGATGTCGGGTTGAACTAGGAATGCTGGCACACAGGTTGTCGCAACACCGCTTCGGACGCTTCGGCAGAAAGGAACGTGAACTGATGTCTCAAGATCAATCCGAGTATTTCGCCCATGAGAGTGCCTATATCGATGAAGGAGCCCGAATAGGTAAGGGAACTAAGATCTGGCATTTCTGTCACGTGATGAGCGGCGCCGTCATTGGCGAGCGATGCAGCCTCGGCCAGAACGTCGTGGTCACCGATGGTGTAACGCTGGGAAACAACGTCAAAGTTCAGAACAACGTGATCATTTGTGCCGGCGTGGTCATGGAGGATGACGTCTTCATCGGTCCGGGGTGTACCGTGACGAACATAACGAACCCACGAAGTCAAGTCGTCCGCCGCTCGCTGTATGAGAAGACTGTCATCCGCCGGGGCGCCTCGGTGGGGGGCAATGCGACTATCGTCTGCGGCACGGAACTCGGGCGGTACTGTTTCATCGCTGCCGGCGCGGTAGTGACCAGGAACGTGCCGGACTACGCCCTGATCGTGGGCGTACCGGGCAGACAGGTTGGCTGGATAAGCCGCCACGGGCACCGCCTGGAGAATCCCGATGCTGACGGCGTCATGGTTTGTCCCGAAAGTGGCTATCACTACAAAGAGGCCAGCCCAGGCGTTCTGCGATGTCTCGACCTGGACGAGGAGGCCCCCCTGCCGGCCGAACTGGCCGTGGGGCATAAGACGTATGATGGGTTCAAGGAGGCGGGCGATCGGTAATCTCCGCACGGCGACACTCCTATAACCACCAGCCCCGCAAGGAACAGAGCATGAACGTGCCACTGCCGGCCACACTTAGAGTGGTCACCGTCGTCGGCGCCCGGCCGCAGTTCATCAAGGCCGCCACCGTCAGCCGGGCCGTGGCGAACTTCAATGACGCCAAAAGTGATCGCCGCATCGACGAGCAGATCGTCCACACCGGGCAGCACTACGACGAGAACATGTC
>Ga0180432_10004572_pt1 | contig 18874 bp, 7 predicted proteins | sample SS_ome_10_FD_132414 | JGI IMG/M metagenome (GOLD analysis project Ga0180432, IMG submission 132414) | Hypersaline lake sediment archaeal communities from the Salton Sea, California, USA - SS_1_MS_2 metaG | ecosystem: Environmental > Aquatic > Non-marine Saline and Alkaline > Hypersaline >...
AGGCACTGCAGTACGGGGGCAATCCTCTGGACAACCTTGCTCCCCTGGCCGCCGCGGGCATCCCGCTGTACCACGCGATCAGCTTGAACGATCGGATTGTGCCTGCCCATGAGAACACGCTCGTTCTCCAAAAACGGTACCGGCAACTCGGAGGGCAAATCACCGTCGAGACGATCCCCAAGGGAACGGCCAAGTCCAACGGACACCATTTCGACCGGCCGGACCCCGCCCGCGCGGTCAAGTTCGTCTTCATGAACTCCTTTGACTGGCGGCCGGATGAGAAGGACTACTTCCGGCTCCGCGGCGGGCTGGCCAACTGTCGGCTCAAGTTCGAGCGGGCTCGCACAGGCCGAGTCGTCTTCATGGGTGGATCCATCACGAACATGACCGGCTGGCGACAGATGGTCTGCCGCGCTTTGCAGCGACGGTTTCCCAAGACGAAATTCGACTTCATCAACGCAGGCATCCCGTCGACCGGATCGGTGCCCGGGGCGTTCCGTTTTGGCCGCGACGTGCTGGCCCGAGGTGCAGTGGACCTGTTGTTCGAAGAGGCGGCCGTCAACGACCGCGCCAACCGCTCGGGCCGGCCCACGCAGTGGCGGCGGGGCATGGAGGGCATTCTCCGGCAAGCCGTGAAAGCCAACCCGCACATGGACATCGTCGTGATGCATTTCGTGGACCCGACCAAGCTGGCCGACTACGACACCGGCAAGACGCCCGCGGTTGTTGGCGAGCACGAGCGTGTCGCGGCCCACTGCGGCGTCAACACGATTCGCCTGTCGCTGGAGGTGGCCGATCGCATCCGCGCGGGCCAGTTCGCGTGGAAGCAGGACTTCAGAGGCCTCCACCCGTCTCGCTACGGTCACCGGCTCTACACGGCAACCATCGAACGGATGTTCGATGCCGCCTGGGCCCGGCCGCTGGACAAGGAGGCCAGGCCGGTTCCACACACACTGCCCCAGCCGCTGGACAAATGGAGCTACAGCCGCCCACGGCTGGTCGCTCCGGGCCGTGCCGCCGTCGGCAAGGGGTGGCGCCTTGTGCCGAAGTGGCGGCCGGTCGGCCGCGCCGACCGCGGCGGCACGCGCCCGGGCTTTGTCGGCGTGCCGATGCTCATAGCCGAACAAGCCGGGGCGGAACTGACGTTTACGTTCGAGGGCACTGCCGTGGGCCTGTGGATCATCGCCGGGCCCGACGTGGGCGTCATCGAATACCGCGTGGACGACGGCGCATGGCAGCAGCGCGACCAGTTCACGCGGTGGAGCGGCGGGCTGCACCTGCCCTGGACGCTCATCCTGGCCGACGAACTGCCCGACAGCAAGCACACACTGACACTGCGTACCACAGATCGCAAGAACCGCGCCAGCCGGGGCCACGCCTGCCGAATCGTGCTGTTCTGCGTCAATGGGCCGAGAATGGCCCGCTGAGGTTGCCCGCGGGCCGACCAGCAGGTATCGTGTAGGGGGCAGTCCGGATTACAACCACATGGGTATTCGGATACAGGAGATCAGGCCATGGCAATTCGGGAGACGCGACGTGGCGTCTTGAAGAAGGGGTTGGCGCTGTCTGGAGGCGCGGCCGCCTCGGGCGTGCTGGGCGGCCCGTACGTCCTGGCCGAGTCCAAACCGAACTCGAAGCTCGGCGTGGCGGTGATAGGTTGTGGGGGCATGGGCGGCTACAGCGTGGGCGAATCGCTTCGCGAGCGGCCCGTCGCGTTCGTGGAGATCGACGACGGTCGGCTGGCCAAGCCGATGAAACAGGCCGCCGGCAAGGGCCACAAACCCAAGGTCTACCACGACTACCGTAAGATGTTCGACGAGTGCCACAAGGACATCGACGTGGCGCTGGTCGCCACGCCCGACCATCACCACGCCCCGGCGTGCATGCGGGCGATCAAGCTGGGCAAGCACGCCTTCTCGCAGAAGCCCCTGGCGCACAACATCGCCGAGTGCTACGCCCTGGCCAAGGCCGCCAGACAGCACAAGGTGCACACGCAGATGGGCAACCAGGGCCACTGCAGCGACCGCATCCGCCGCGTCTGTGAATACATCTGGGCCGGGGCCGTCGGCAGCGTGACCGAGGCCCACGCCATCCTGGGGCGGAACTTCGGCGGGACCGGCGGCCGGCCCGCCTCGCAGCCCGTGCCCTCGGGCGTTCACTGGAACGAGTGGATAGGCCCGGCGCCGTATCGCGACTACCACAAAGGGCTGCACCCGTTCAGTTGGCGGTCGTGGCGGTACTTCGGCACCGGGACGATCGGCGACATGGCCTGCCACAACCTCGACGCCCTGTTCTGGGCGCTCAGGCTCAGCGAGGCGAAGCACTTCACCATCGAGTGTATCAACACGGCCAACGGCAGCGAGGAGAGGTTCCCCCAGGACAACATCATCCGCTGGGAGTTCCCCGCGCGCGGGAAAATGCCTCCGGTCAAGGTCTTCTCATACGACCACAAGGGCCTCAAGCCGGCGGTCATGAAGGAGACCGAAGCCAAGTACGACCGCAAGTTCGGCGAGTTCACGCTGTTCGTCGGCGACAAGGGCATGATTGGCACGGATTCGCGGATCATCCCCGAGGCCAGGCACAGGGCCTTCCCCTCGCCGCCCAAGACCATCCCGCGTGCCCACGGCGGGCCGATCTCCGACCTGTTCCACGCCATCAAGAATGACGGCACGCCCTGCTCGAACTTCCCCGGCTCGGCCGGGCCGCTGACGGCGTTCGCCCTGACCGGGCACCTGGCGATGTTCGCCGGCGCCGGAAAGAGGCTCCAGTGGGATGTCGAGAAGATGCGAGTCACGAACATGCCCGAGATCAACACGTACGTCGCCCGCTCGTACCGCAAAGGATGGGAGCTCTAGCGCATGGCTGACCAGACCGTCTCATCGCTGTCAACCCGGTCGATTCCCCGCGAGCACATACAGATCTCGGCGGCCGACGAGCACGTCCTCCGCCCCCTGGCCGGGCGGCTGGCCGAGCTGGCCGGACGCGAGGTCGAGCAGGAGAAGGCCGACCTGTGGCGGCGGCACAACGCGTTGGAGCCGACCCGCCCGGTCGTCTTCTGCGATCCGGAAAACGGGTGGAACGAAATCATCACGCCCGACCAGATGCGCTGCGAAGGGCGGCTGGCCCGATCGTGGGAGATGTACCTCCGCAAAGAGATCTTCTGGGCCGAGGAGATGGGCGACGACAAGGTGGTCGAGCCCGTCCTGCGCGTCAGGCACGTGTACACCGAGAGCGACTGGGGTATGCACGAGCAGGTCATCAAGGCCGCTCCGCAGGGCGCGTACCGCTGGGACGCGCCGCTGGAGAACTACGACCAGATCGACAAGCTGCACTTCCCGACCATCTCGGTTGACCACGAGGCGACCGGGCACATGCTGACCCTGGCCCGCCGCACCTTCGACGGTATCCTCACCGTCGAACTGCGGACCCAGTGGTGGTGGACGCTGGGCATGACCTGGACGCTCATACGCCTCCGCGGGCTGACGCAGGTGATGATGGACATGTACGACCACCCGGCCGAGCTGGGCCGACTGATGGAGATTCTCCACGACGGGCACTTGGCGCGGCTGGACTTCCTGGAGAAGAACGACCTGCTGGGCCTCAACAACGACAACACATACGTCGGCTCGGGGGGGTTCGGCTTCACCGACGAACTGCCGCAGGACGACTTCGACGGGCACGTCAGGACCGTCGACATGTGGGGCTTCTGTGAGAGCCAGGAAACCGTCCAGGTCTCGCCCGAGATGTTCGAGCGGTTCGTCTTTCCCTACCAACGGCCGATCCTCGAACGGTTCGGGCTGAACTGCTACGGCTGTTGCGAGCCGCTCGACAAGCGATGGCACGTGGTCAAGCGGTTTCCCCGGCTTCGGCGGGTGTCGGTGTCGGCCTGGGCGGACGTGGAGACGATGGCCGAGGCCCTTGGCGCCGACTACATCTTCTCGTACAAGCCCACGCCCGCCGATCTGGCCCGGCCGACTCTGGACGCCGACCGCATCCGCGCCGACCTGCGCCGCGCGCTGGAACTCACGCGAGGCTGCCGGCTCGAAGTGATCATGAAGGACAACCACACGCTGGGGAACACTCCGTCGAACGCCACCCGCTGGTGCCGGATTGCCCGCGAGGAGGCCGAACGGGTGTAGCGCTTGTTGTCGACGCCACGTTTAGCGCTCTGACTTGTCGTTCCCTCCATGTTTAGCGGGCGAGCAACGCTCGTCGCTCGAACGACAAGCGGCGAGCGTTGCTCGCCCGCTAAACGTGGAGTCAACGACAATCCGTTACGCCATCTTGTAGTACTGCTCCCAGCCCTTGCGCGGGGGGTAGCCCACCAGCCACTGGTTGGCTTCCTTGTTGTTCGTGATCTGCCTGGTCTTCGGGTCGAACTCCAGCGTGCCGCCCAGGCGCTGGGCGATCACGCCCAACAGGAACACCTGCGTCAGCGGGCCGGAAATGTCGAACGACGAGCGGCAGATCTCTTCGCCCCGGCAGGCCAGGAGGAAGTTCTTGAAGTGGTCCGAATGCTTCTCGGTGATCTTGGGCAGCTTGGAGGCCATGTCCCTCATCTTGCTCTCGGGGATGATTCGCAGCGTGGCGCTGTGCGTGCCGCCCTTGAACACCAGGTCCTTGGAGAAGATGACCTTTCCGCACCCGCCGAGCTTCCGGCCCTCGAGTTCCTTCGGTGCCGGGGGCAGGTTCTTCGTCCCGTCGTACCAGGTGATTCTGCACGGGGGCATGGCGCCTCGCGCGGGGAAGTCGAAGGCGATGGTCGAGGCCTGCGGGAAGATCCACTTGTTCGGCCCGTCGCGCTTGATGGCCGTGATCTTGGTCGGCAGCCCGAGCTTCAGGAAGCGGTGTATCGTATCGAGGGTGTGCGGGCCCCAGTCCCCGAAGGCGCCGTTGCCGAAGTCGTACCAACTGCGCCAGTTGCCCGGGTGGAGCTTGCCGCTGAAGGGCCGGAACGGCCGCGTCGCCAGCCAGAGGTCCCAGTCCAGCGTGTCGGGCTTGGGCTCGGTGGGATACCCGTTAATCTTCCATCCATGCCAGCGGCGGGGTCTGTTCATGAAAGCCGTCACCTTCGTCACGTCCTTGATGATGCCGGCCTTGGTCCACGCCTCGAACTGGAGGTAGTTGTTGCCGGAATGGCCCTGGTTGCCCATCTGGGTGGCGACCTTGTACTTCTTCCGGGCGGCCATCATCAGCTCGACCTCCTCGAACGTGTGGGCCAGGGGCTTCTCGACGTAGATGTGCTTGCCCATGGACATGGCCAGCATGGCCACGGGGAAGTGCGAATGGTCCGGGATGGCGATGCTGACCGCATCGATGGTCTTGCCGAGCTTGTCGAACATCTTCCGGAAGTCCTGGAACATTTCGGCCTTCGGGAACCTCTTTTGTGTCCTTCCGGCGCGAGCCGTGTCGACGTCGCAGACGGCGACGACGTTGGTCATCGAGCTGGTGCCGAGTGCCCCGGAGACGCTGCCCCCTCGTCCGCCGGCCCCGACGCAGGCGAGATTGATCTTGTCACTGGGGGCGACGCGCTTGCCGTCCCCGGTGTACTTCTTCGACTTGGCCGAGGCGCGCGTGCCGATGATGGTGAAGGCACCGGCCGCGGCGGCGCCCTTCAGCAGCGTGCGGCGCGGTATGTCCGTTGACGGGGTCCTTGACTTCTGTGCCATGGCTGCGGTCCTTTCAGGAATCGATACCGATAATGCCTGTTGCAGTTTTTTGCGCCACCTGCCGGGGCGCGGGTGGGTTTTACATGTTTTAACGTGGTTGAGCCACGCCTGGGTCTGAAAATCTGCGAGAATCTGGACCTCAACGTCGTCGCCCACTCGACGTTTAGCGGGCGATCGTCAGATCGCCGCTTGCCGTTCGAACGTCGAGCGTCGATCTGACGATCGGCCGCTAAACGCTTACCGTTACTGCGCGACAACATCGCTGCGAGCGGCACTTGTAGCCCTGCGCCGCGTGGAGTATCCTGGCGGATCCGCGATTCCGATGAAGGAGAACGAGTCAATGACAACATCAAGTATATGGCCCGTGCTGCTGTGTGCCGCCGGCGTCGCCGTCAGTGTCATGCCGGCCAGGGGTCAGGACCTCGGGCGGATGATAACGGATTCCCGGTCGCTTCGGGCCAAGCTCCTGGCCGACCCGCACCGGCCGGGGTATCACTTCGTCGCGCCCGAAGGGCTGTGCGGGCCGTTCGACCCGAACGCGGCGATCTTCTGGAAGGGCCGCTACCACCTGATGTACATCATCCAGAACGCCAAGGGCCACTGCTGGGGACACTCCTCCAGCCGGGACCTCGTACACTGGCGTCACCATCCGCTCGCGCTCGAGCCGGGCGGGGGCGACACGGGCATCTTCAGCGGGGGCGTCTTCGTCGACAAGACAGGCACCGCTACCATCACGTACTGGGGGCTCGGCAAGCCCCGCGGAATCTGCATCGCAACGAGCACCGACAAGAACCTGGAGACCTGGACCAAGAGCCCGCACAACCCGGTGATCCGCGAGACGGCGTGGGGGTACTCCGTTGTCGATGGGCCCCCGGGCAAACCAAAGGTGATCTACGGGGCCGCCGACCCGTCGGCCATCTGGATCAACAACGGGCGATACTACATGCTCACCGGAAACCTCCTGGTCCTCAACGAGTTCGGACGCAAGCGAAAGCAGGCCGAACACCTCGGCGATACGCTCTACCTGTTCGTCTCAGACGACCTGGCCAGGTGGCAGTACCTCCATCGGTTCTACAAGTCGGACCGCAAGTGGACGCGGACCAGCGAGGACAATATGTGCCCGGACTTCTTCCCGCTGCCGAAAAGCCCCGACGGCGGCAAGCTCAGCGACCGGCACATGATACTGTTCATCAGCCATAACCTCGGCTGCCAGTACTACCTCGGCAGGTACGCCAACGACCGCTTCAAGCCGGAAACGCACGGGCGGATGACCTGGACGGACAGCGCGTTTTTTGCTCCCGAGAGCCTGGTCGACGCCAAGGGGCGGCGGATAATGTGGGCGTGGATTTTCGACCAGCGGAGCGGCCGCACGCGAAACGCCAGCGGCTGGTCGGGCACGATGAGCCTGCCCCGTGTGCTCTGGCTGGGAAAGGACAACACGCTGCGCATGCGACCGGCCAGGGAACTGGCCGTCTTACGCTACAACCCGAAGAAGCACGCAAACCTGGCCGTCAAGACCGACGCCGAAGTGAAGCTGAAGGACATCGTCGGCGGCAGCATCGAGTTGGAGATCGAGATGGTGCCCGGCCGGGCCAAACAGTTCGGCGTGAAGGTCTGCTGCTCGCCCGACGGGGCCGAGCAGACGCTGGTGTACTACGACGCGGCCGACCGGAAGCTCAAGATCGACACGCGGAAGTCGGGTCGCGAAGGGCCGAAGAAGATCGAGGGCGGGCCGCTGACGCTGAAGTCAGGCGAGCCGCTGAAGATCCGCGTCTTCGTGGACAAGTCGGTCGTCGAGGTCTTCGCCAACGACCGCCAGGCCGTGATGCGCCGGATATACCCGTCGCGGGCCGACAGCACCGGCGTGGTCCTGTTCTCCAGGGGCGGGGCCACCAAAGTCACCACGCTGCAGGCCTGGGAAATGATGCCGTCGAATCCGTATTGATACGATTGCTGACTGGTTATCATCGGCTGACGCGCATAGGTTCCCGGCCTGGCACGTTTAGCGGGCGAGCTTGCTCGCCGTGTGCCGTTTTGACGAAAACGCGGCGAGCAAGCTCGCCCGCCAAACACGTGCTGGCGGGGTGCACGGCTGCTTTGGCACGCGGTGGTGGCAGGGTCCCGGCGGCGGTCAGGGCTTGCCCGCCGGCGGCTGGTCCGGGATCGGACGAAGCGCTATCGACGTCTGAATGGCGAAATCGCACGTGCAGCCGGAACTGCCCTCGGGAATCAGGACGAGCCCCCCGGCCGGGAGCATGTTGATCCAGCAGCCCGGGCGGGTGACCAGGGTCAGCGGCACCTGGCGACCCGTTTTCAGGTTCGTCTGCCGGGCGGAGCCCCCACGGTTGAACATGCCCAGCAGCGAAGCCGACAGCGTCCCGCACCCGTGCCCGCCTCGCTTCCACTTCCACCCGGGAACCAGCTTGCCCGTCTTCAGCGTGTAGGCCGACTGGTATATGTAGACCGTCTGTCCGATGATAACCGGATGCTGGCTCAGTTCCCCATGCCCGCCGGCCAGGACGGTATCGGCCAGGGGAGTGTGGCAGAGGTTCCAGAGCTCCTTGCCGGTTTTGGCGTCGAATGCGTGCAGGTCGTACCGGTTGCGTTTGCGCCCGCCGACGGGAATGGACTTCGACCCGGTCAGCAGCAGCACGCCTCGCGCGGCGCTGAGGAACATGAAGTGCTGGAACTGCGGGCGGATCGGCTTTCGCCAGGCGATCCGCCCGGTGCGGACGTCCACCGCGACCAACTCGGCAGGCGACTCGAGCAGCACGCCCAGCGTCACCCGTCCGTTCGCGACCTTGGCCGACTTCGGGTTGCCGCTCTCGACGAAGACCATCCGCCCGTCGGCAGCCGTCAGCGTCGCGTTGACGATGACGCCCGTCTTCGGGTGGTAGGTCCACAGTCTCCGCCCGCTGCGGCGGTCGTATGCAAAGACCCTATCGCTGCAGACCAGCGGGTGGCCCGGCGAGTAGCCGATCCTCCACGAGTCCTTGGAGAACGTCCATCGGGAGGCCCCCTTGCGTGTGCGGCTGCCCAGCAGCAAACCGTCCGTGCAGGCGACGTATCCCCAGTCGCCCGAGCCACCCGCGCTCAGGGTCCGCAGCCGGGCCCCGGTCTGCGGGTCGAACGCGTGACACGCGGGGCCGGCGGCCACGTACAACCCGTCGCTCGCCACGGCCATGTTCCCGCAGTTCTTCCCGACGCCCGCACGCGCCGACTCGGGTAGGTCTTTTTCCCACAGGACCGTCCCGTTGTAGGCGTCGACCGCGGCGATGTGATCGATGCCCGTGGTGAAGACGCGCCCGTCCTTGTACAGCGGGGCGGCGCTGCGGTTGTGGCGGTCGACCATGAACTCCGGACCCGGGCGGCCGAACCACTGGATCGTCGTGGCGCCCCGGCCGGTCAGTCGGTCCTGGCTGCAGGCGGTGTTGCCCGGCTCGGCGTAGAGGTGGGTCCATTCGCCCTGGCCCGGGAGCGGCCCCCGGCGGACCACGTCATCCGGCCCCCTGCCCAGGACGGCCACGCCGCCACAGGGCCGAAGGACGCGCATGGTTTCGCTGCGAGCCACGGCCGCGGGCCGACCGGCAAGCCCATCCGCGTCCACCACCAGGTTGAACAGGTAGTCGCCGTAGGGCAATTTTGCCCCGGGGCAGTGGTGTACGACGACTCGCCCGGCAAGCCCGGCCGCGTCCATACGCACCCGCGCCGCCGCTGCCGCCGCCGCGTCGCGCAGGGCACAGACCACCTGGAACTCGCTCTTGGCGGCGATCGCCGCGGCCAGGTCCACCCCGGCCCCGAGCACCAGGCAGTAGCCCTTGCGGACCTCGGTGCGGGTAAGGATCTTCCCCGCTTCGGGCAATGATGGCATCGGATCGGCCATCGGCGGACGGACAACACCGCCTGGGCTGGGCCCTGCGGCGAAGCAGTAGATGCCCCCGCGGTCGGTGCTCACCAGCAGCCTGCCTCCGGCGGCGGCCAGGGAGTATGCCTGCCCTGCGACTTTCGCCGACCAGACGGGCTTGGCGCCCCCGGGGCCGAAGACGGCCACCTTGCCCTCGCCGGCGGCTATCCGGTTCGCCCCGGCCGCAATCACGGACGAAGGATATCCTGGTACCGGCGTCGGTCGTCTGGCCGGCGCCGCTTTGCCACGCCGGGCCGGCAAACCCAGCCACGCGCCCTTGCGGTGGCGACCGGTGGGGGCGAACATTCGCGCCCCGCGCAGCTCGAGGTATCCCTGCAGCGACCGCTTGACCTTCGTGCGCTCAAGCACTTTGCCGGTGGCGGCGTCGAGTCGGCACTGGTAGACGCCCTGGAGCGGGAAGAGCCCGGCGGCAAGGTGCGCCTGACCGCCGGAGACGATCACGCCCGTGCGGACCGGCCAGAGGCTGATGATCCGCCCGTTGCCCGGGATTCGCATCGACTGCGGCGCCGCGTGGGTCTTCCAGACGAGTTGCCCGCTGTCGGCCCGCACGCAGTACACGTAGCCGTCGTCGCTGCCGAAGTACACCTTCCCACCGGCCACGCTCGGCGCCAGGCGAACCGGGCCCTCGGCGTGGAAGGTCCAGGCCGGCCGGCCGGTCGCCGCGTCGAGGCGGCAAACCTTGTCCTCGGACGACGAGCCGAAGTACACCCCGTCGCCGACGGTGACCACGTGAAACGCCCTGTCGAAGACGACCCTCGGCTGAAGGTTGGTCTTCTTGTGGAACAGGTCGGCCCTGGCCGGGGGGGGCCAGGCGGCCCTCGGCGGGCGCCGGGCGTGATACGTCCACTGCCGCACGAGCGACGCCGGCAGGGCCTCGTCGGTGCGGCCGGACCTGGCGTTGTCGTGCATGTACGTCGGCCAGCCGACGATCTTCTCAACGGGGGCGGCCTCGACGCCGGGGAACAGCTTCTTCCTGGCGTTGAACCGGCGGGCAACCTCCTCCGGGCCCATGGCCCGGGCATAGACGCTGACCTGCTCGATGCGCCCGTTCAGCGTGTACAGTTCGTTGTCGTCGTGGTAGGCCCCGATCGTGTAGAAACCCCTGGGCGGATAGGCGATCGGGCCGGTCTGCTTGCGCGAGACGGCCGCGAGTTTGCCATCCACGTACAACCGCTGGAGTTTGCCGTCATACGTGCCGGCCACGTGGTACCACGCCCCGGGCGCCAGCGGACTGGGCGCCGCGAGATAGGTCAGCCGTCCGGCCTTCGCGGTGGCCACGCCGAAGCAGAGCTTCGCGCCGCTGGGGTCCAGCCCGAGCATCCAGCCTCTCTCGTAGGTTCCGTTGTCCTGGAGCGCGGAGATGACGGCGGCCCATTTGCTCGGGCGATCCACGCACACCCACGCCTCGACGGTGATGTCCTGTTTGGGAAGGGCCGCCGGCGCCCAACCGCCCGTCAGGACGATGCGATGCTTGGCCTTGCTGTTGCCGTCGAGCAGGAGCGCGTGCGGGGCCTCTTTCGAGAACCTGACCGGTCCGACGATCTTCCCTGCCCGATTCCCGGCCAAGGGTTTGACGCTCGGGCCCGAGACGTGGTCCTTCGTGAACCGCCACCGCCCGACCAGCCCGTCGTCCGGCGGCGCGGCCGCGGCCGAGGGAGAACAGAAACAGACGATCATCATCAAAGCAGTACCCACTGGGGCATGCCGATATGAGCTTTGACGGCCGGTAGATGCGTTCACGATGACTCCTCTCCACACCAATGGGTCAACCGGTTCATACATTCTACTCCACGGCAAACCTGCCGAACAGACTGATGCGCCCGAGGATTGCGTCTTGACATACCTCTCAATCGACGTACTACTGGTGGAGTGAGCTTCCCACGATCGTTCAAGGGAGCAGGTGCATGAAGATCCAGACAATCGCGGCGCTGGCGGCGGTCCTGTTGGGCGGCCGGCTTTGCCGGTCCGAACCACCCGCCGCCGCCCAACAGCACGTGGGCGGAGCCGCCAGTCGCTGGATGAAGACGCCCACGGTCAGCGTCATGACCGGGTTCATCTACGAGCCGCTCAAGCCTTACTCGATCCAGCGCTGGATGAAGAACCTGGGAAACCGGTTCGACGCGGACCGGTGGGTCCGGGACTTCAAGGCCGCCGGCGCCAGCCACCTCGTGTTCTACGACAAGTGGATCGACGGGCTGGTCTTCCACGACACGAAGACCACGGCGTTCAAGACGGAGCGCGACTTCGTGCGCGAACTGGCCGCCGCCTGCCAGCGGGCCCGACTGCCGCTGGTGCTCTACTTCAACGCCGTCAGCGACGGCAACCCCGAGTTCGCCGAATGGGCCACCCGCGACAAGCGGGGCAGGCCCATCGTCTTTAGCCGACGCTGGCCCACGCCGTACCAGACGCTGCACTCGCCATTCCGCGCCAAGGCCGTCGAGCAGGTCCGCGAGCTGCTGACGAACTACGGGGCGATCCACGGCATCTGGCACGACATTTTCCGCGAACGGCTGGACACGTCGAGCCGGTGGGTGGCCCGGGGCTACCAGCGGATGTACGGCGAGCCGTTTGCCAAGGCGTCCGCGTCGCGGCTGGCGGAGTTCAACGCCCGCACGCTGGGCGACTATCTCGACGAGGTCGACGCCATCCGCCACAGGCAGAAGCAGGACCGGTGCATCTTCACCGCGAACGGGTCAGGGGGCAACTTTCTCCAGTCGGGCGTCTGGACGGACAAAGTGGGTTCCCGGCTGGGCTATCTCTTCAACGAGGGGCACAGCTTCGCCCGCAACGACTCGCTGGCGCGCATGGCGTGGGTGCTGCCCAGGCCGCTCGACATCAACCTGCTGCTGAACCGCACCTGGTTCACGCCGCTGACCGATCCGCCCCCGCCGGCAAAGTACACGCTCAGGCAGGCGATTGCGGCTTCCGCGATTGCGGTCTGCCAGGGCGCGGGGATTCACTGGGCGCTGACGCCGGGACACGCGGGCACGTTCGGGCAGGACCTCCAGCAGGCCAAGGCCGTCGGGGCATGGTTCGCAAAGGTCAAGCCGTACGTCCAAGGCGCCCGCCCGTACGCCGACGTCGCCGTCGTGGTCGGCACGCCGTCCGCGGGCGGGCCGGGGCTGCCCGGGGCCAACCCCTTCTGGCGGGCCGGTGGGGGGGCATGGGCCGCCGCCGTCGCCATGAGCGATGCACTGGCCGCACGCGGCGTGTGCAGCCGGATGCTTTACATGTCCGCCCAGGGCGGAAACTGGCCCGAGACGCTGAAGCCCTTCCGCGCCATCCTCGTCCCCGAGACCGCCCCGCTGGACAAGGCACACCTCGACAAGCTGCGGCAGTACGTCAAGGGCGGCGGCCGCCTCATTGTCTTCGGCCACGGATCCCTGCTGGACGGCAAGAACGTTCGTCGGCGGGACTACGGCCTGGGCGACGTGCTCGGTGCTCGCTTCGCGGGCGAGCGTACGTTGGCCGCCGGGGCGAACAGGGCGGCTGTCAAGGTCGACTCCGAGTACAACGCGGCCTTCGGTGCGCACGTCCTGGCCGGCGGGCGGGGAGAGGCCTGGGCATCCGACGGCACCCCCATGCCACACTGGGTGGAGTTGACGCTGCCCAAACCGGTGGACGTGGCCCGGATCGTTCTGGTCAACCGGGCCGGACCGTACCAGGTCGCCGACTTCGACGTCGAGGTCTGGCAGGACAAGGCGTGGAAGCGGATCACGTCCGTCCGCGGCGCCGCGACACGTGAGAGCACCGTGGCGTTTGACCCTTCGGTGCAAGGCCGCAAGTTCCGCGTGAAGATCCTGCGGGAGCTGTACCAGGGCAAGGACCGCCAGTACGCAGACGTGGGCGCGGTCCACTTGGTGGACACCAAGGGTCACAACTGGGTCGGCCAATCGGCCGGGCGGATTCCGCTGGCCTTCGACGGCGCGGATGTCCGCCGCGCGTTCGCCCAGACTCCAGCAGCCTGGGCGCCGCGGGCGGTCGACGCCAAGCCGACCACGGCCGAGACGGTTGCACGCCTTGGCGGCGCCAAGTCGGCCCCGGCGATCCTGGCCAATCGCGCGGGCAAAGGCGTGGCATACCTCGTCACTACGGGCGACGGATTCCTCCGTACCGGCGATCCGTTCTGGGCGGGCCTGGCCCGGCTGGCGGCGGGGGGGGGCACGCTCACCGTCAAGCCGGCCGACGCTCGCAGATACCGTGTCATCCTCACCCGAACGGCCGACGCCCACGTGCTTCACGTGATCGATTCCCAGGCGGCGCCGCCGCGCGACGTACGCATCTCACTGATGCCCGAGCGGCTCGGCACCTTCCGTCGGGCACAGCACGTCGAGGCCGGCGAGGCACTGAAGCTGTTGAAGGTCGGCCCGCGAGTCGAGCTGACCGTCCGTCCGGACCCTGTGGCAACCGTGGTCCTCAAGTGAGCTTGCCGGGCCGCCGTTTGCGGCGAACCGTCATGACCATAGCTCCCGCTGCCAGCAGCAGGAGTGTCGCCGGCTCGGGCACGCCGACGGCCCCGTACGTCGAGGCGTGCGTCACGTGGTTCCAGAGGCTGTTTTCGGCAGTGTTCAGGCCGAAGTAGCCTGCACCGTAGTCGCCGGGGTCGACGTTCACGCCGGCAAAGACGCCGGCGCCCTCGGCCCCGGCGGTGGTCGTCCCGCCCAAGATCCAATCCGCCCCGTCCCACCAGTAGGGCCGCACCGTATCTTCCGGGATGCCGAGGTAGTCCAGTTCGTCCTCCAGGTAGTACATCGTGAGTGTGATGAACCCCTCAGGCGACGCGGCGACGGCGTCGTCGACCTCGGCGGCGTCCATGCTCGCCGTGCCGCCCAGCAGGCACACCCCGGCCAGGGAACCGGTGCCCATCCCATAACTGCCGGACGGGTCGTAGTCAACGGAGACCTGCATGCCTTGTGGAACGCCGCCGGCCTTGGCCATGGCAACGGGGGTAATCGTCCCCCCGGTCACCGTGGCCCCGGCGTCTATGTCCGCGGTCATGCAGTACAGGTTCAGGCCCGCCAGGTCGATATACGAGTCCGCCCCGACGGTCAGCTCCTTGACGTAGAGTGCCTCGTCGGTCGTCGAGGTAGGCTGATTGTCGCAGGCGTCGACGAGTTGGACCCTCCCGGCGGTCGCACTCGTGCCGCCGCCCAGTGTCAGGGCGCCGAACGTGAAGTTCGCGTCGAACCCGCCGGGCGCCGCCCCGCGGTCGGCGCCGGCCACCTCGACCGGATCGACAGTTGCCGGGCCGCCGGTGAAAACGAGTTCCACGCGCGACAGGCCCGAGACCGCCGAGGCCTCGGTGCTCAGGTTCTCGAAGGCCGAGCCTGTCATGTGGATCGTGGCTCCGGGGACGGCCTGGACGCTGCCCGCCTGATGGATTACCAGCAGGTTTGATACGGTCACGTCTGCGCCGGGGTCGTTTATTCGGAGCAGCCCGGGCGCCGCACCGTCGGCAAAGCTTCGCCCGACGTGCAGGTCGGCGACCTTGAAGGACCCGCCGTCAATGGCGTAGAGCGCCGGCCCGGCCAGGGCGCCTATCCAGACCTCGCCCGAGTCGTGTTCGCCGCCGTTGTGGTGGAACCGCCCGTCGACTTCAGTTCTCGCGCTGATCAGGACCGCGGTGGGGTCCAAGTGGTATACACCCCGCAGTTCCACCGCCGAGACCACTTCGGACTGGTCGGAAAGGTGTGCGACGCGCCCCCCGCCGGCGACGGACAGCGTGTGGATCTCGTCGATCTCGCACGACACGTCGAGCCGGGCGCCGGCGTCCACGGTCACGCGGCCGACTGCCGAGCCGGCCATCTGGCCGGTGAGTTCGGTTGTGCCCTTGCGGACACGTATGTGTCCGCTGTTGGCGATGTTTCCGGAGAGCGCGGAGTCGGCCTCGATGCCGAGTTCGCCCGTGGCGTCGACCGTGACGTCGCCTGGGCCGGTACAGCCCTGCTTGAGCGCCAGGACACCCGAGTGGGCATTGATGGTGCCGTCGTCGTGTTCGACGGGCATATCCACGCGGCCCCAGCCTCTGAGGGCCGATGCGGAGCCTGTGATGTGGAGCGTGCCGCCCGCGCCCTGGATTTTCGGCCCGGCGATATCGAACGTTCCGGTCCCGCCGTCCTTGCCGATCCACAGGTCGCCGCCCATGGTGAGCACACCGTTGCCAAACTCGTATGTACCGTGGCCCCCGAGCGTATTGCCGAGCACGAGGTCTCCCGCGACGTGGTGCTGGCCGCCGGACTGGGCGAACGTGCCGGCGCCCGCATCGCCGACGGTGGTCTGGCCCGTGGCGGCCGCGCCGTCGAGAAGCTCAAACCTGCCCTGGGAGCCCGCGCTCCTGCCCAAGGTCAGTTCGGTGGTCACGTCGAGACTGCCGCTGTCCTGGCGATAGTGGTTGTCCGGGGCGCTGCTGGCATAGCCGACGATCATGCTGTCCGCGGTGACGGTTGACCCGCCCGTCTGCCGGAATGAACCTTCGCCCTGGAAGGCGACGTAGAGGGTGTCATCCACTTGTAGCGTGCCGGCATTGAGGTTGTAGCTTCCCAGGCCGCCGGCGCTGGCGCCAACGTTGATTATGTTGAGGGTCGTGGTTCCGCCGGTCTGGTTCATCGCACCGGTGGCGTTGGCCAGTCCGATAAACAGTACGCTCGTGACGTTCGTCGTGCCCCCGGTCATGTTGTATGTGCCCTGGCCGTCCACGCCGAGGCTCATCTGGACGGCGGTGAGGCCCTTGCCCGCGAGGTCCAACTGCCCGACGCTGCCGACGGCGCTGCCTATCTCCAGGAAGTCGACGTCGATCGACGGGCCGGTCAGGTCGACGGTGCCGCCGTCGATGATGAGTTTGCCCGTGCCTGCTCCGGTGCTGATCTGGTTGACCTTGAGCGTCCCGCCGTTGAGCGTATACAGCCCGTTGCCTGTTGACGTGGCGGCGAACTCGAGGCGGTCGGCGACCTCGACGAGTCCGCTGTCCTGGGTGAACGTGCCGTCGTCCGCGACGCCTAGACGCAGCCGATCCGCACGAACCGTGCCCTCGTTCATGAGGTACGTGCCTTCCGAATCGGCCCTGGCCGCCACGCTGAGCCAGTTGTCAACCGTTACCAGCCCGCCCCGTTGGGTGACCGTGCCCTTGCCGTCCTGTCCGACCACCATATCGTACGTGCTGATTTCGCCGTGCGTGAAGAGATACTCGCCGAGGCCCGTCTTGCCGTTGCCGAGGATGACGGTGAGCTTGTCCCGGTCGGCGTCGAGCGGGCCCAGCGAGCCGGCCGTGTGCGTCACGCTGCCCGTGCCGTCGTCTCCCACGACCACCATCGGGTCCAGCGTGTCTGTGCCTCGCATTTTGACCTGCGGCCCGACGAGCCGACCGTTGGGATGGAGTGCCAGGTGCCCGTCGGTGTCGGCCTGGTGGCCGATATAGAGGTACATTGCCTCGGTCCGGCCGGCGTAGAGGCTGAGGGTCCCGGTGTCTGTCTCGCCGACGGAAAGGAGCGAACCGACGTCCAGGGCGGACTCGGTGCACGTGACGTCGGCGGGTCGGTCTGCGCCCAGCAGCATCTGGTTGCCCACCTTGACGGCGGCCTGTGTCACGTCGATGTCCGCCGTGCCGGAATCGGCGCCGGCCCCGGCGCGGAGCGTGTTGCCGACGTCGAGCGAGGCGGCCGCGCGGACGTTGACGTCCCCGTTGGCGTCGAAGTCGTAGCCGACGTGGACGGCGGAGGATGGATCTTCAACGGTAAGCACGGCCGAGGGGTGCGTTTCGAGGTTGTTGGCCGCGTCCATGGTCCCGCCGTCCCGGACGGTGATCGTGCCGGCACAGGTGACGTTCCCATAGTCCGAGGCTCCGTCCCTGACGGCGTTGAACGTTCCGGCATCCACGATGACCGTGCCACTCGTGACGTCCGCGCGGTAGACGTCGGCCTGGCCCCTGATTGTGAGCTGTCCATCGGCGAAGTTCAGGTTGCCCAGGGTCAGGCTGCCGGCGGGGTTGATCTCGATGGTCGTCCGCGAGTCCCGCACGATCAGCATCCGGGCCTCGGCGGCCGAGCCTATGAAGACCAGCCCGGGCTCGGTGAACTCGATATACGCGAACTGTTGCTGGCCGGTGGCGGCCGGGACGATGTTGCCCTGCCAGTTGATCGGCGTCTGCCAGTTCACCGGGTTTGCCCCGTTGACCCCGTTGCCCTGCCAGGACGTTACGGCGAATGTGTCCAGGGACGAGACGTGGCAGGTCTCGTTGCCCTTGTCGCGGTAGTCGGGCAGGATGAAGTAGTCGGTGGCCGGGTCGAACGTGTAATCGAAGGTGCTGTAGTCTTCCTGTTCGTTTGGGGCGTACTCGAAGTCCCGGCTGTTGTCGGCCAGTGTGATCGTTTGTGCGACCGTGTCGATGGCGTAGACGCTGAAGGCATGGCCGCCTGTGGGATTTGGCGGGCCGGTCGAGTCGTCGTGCCAGAAGGCGCCCATGGCCACGGGCAGCCCGCTGGCCAGTCTGGCGCTGACCCATCCCGGGGCGTCGAACGCCCAGACGCCGTTCGAGGCGTCCTGTCGCTCGGTGGGGAAGTAGTCGGCTTCGAGGGCCCCGGCAGCCCTGCCGGAGTCCTCCCACGTGCGGTCCCACCCGTCGGCCCAGGTCCCGTCGTACACCCAGCCTATGTAGGGGTTGCCCGCACCGGCGTAGCGGGTCATGTTATTCGCCGCCGCCGCCCAGCAGCTCTCGTCGCGGCCGACGATCCAGGAGCCCCACTTCTCCAGGGGGTCCTTCTGCCAGTCGTTGTCGGCGTCCGGGCCAAACTCCTCGACCCAGGGCTCGCCGAAGTCGTACTCGCCGTCGGCGTCGAGGTCGTCGTAGTAGTTCCAGTACATGCCCCACAGTTCATCCGTTTTGTGCTGCTGGCCGTTGTTGGTCTTGTCGGTGTCGTACCACAGCCCGGGCAGGCGGACCTCCGCCGACGGGGCCGATGGAACGGCCAGGCACAGGGCGGCCGCTGCGGCCAGGGAGACTGCCAGTCGAACGTGTTGCATCCTTTTTCCTCGCTCTGAACGGTGTCCGCTTGCCGGGCCCTCCGCCACATGCCTCGACTCGTCAGGCCCTCGCGTCCAACCACGGCTTTCATGAGTATAACACGACAACCGGGTAAGGGCAAGGCCGGATAAGGCCGGTAGCGGAGCCGGTTGCGTTGTGGGTTGGCGTGGCTGGCGGCGTGGGGCGCTGGCGGGGGCGCTTCGGGGGAAAGTGGTGCACGGCGGAGGTTCAGACGGTGCCTGGAACGGCTGCGGCGGTGAGAAT
>Ga0180432_10004573_pt1 | contig 18874 bp, 15 predicted proteins | sample SS_ome_10_FD_132414 | JGI IMG/M metagenome (GOLD analysis project Ga0180432, IMG submission 132414) | Hypersaline lake sediment archaeal communities from the Salton Sea, California, USA - SS_1_MS_2 metaG | ecosystem: Environmental > Aquatic > Non-marine Saline and Alkaline > Hypersaline >...
ACATGTCGATCACGACGTCGCGGCGGAATGTCTTGCGGAAATCAATCGCCAAACGCACTACCTGGGCCACGGCCTCCGGGTCTTCGCCGTTCACATGAAAGATTGGGATCTGAAGCATCTGGGCAACGCCGGTGGCGTATGCGCTGGAGCGACTCTCCGCAGGGGAGGTAGTGAAGCCGATCTGGTTGTTGATCACCACGTGCAGAGTACCGCCGGTCGAATACCCGGGCAGTTGGCTCATGTTGAGCGTCTCTTGGACTATACCCTGCCCGGACATGGCCGCGTCGCCGTGAATCAGTACTGCCATGCCTCTCTCGCCTTTGGAATCGCCGACGCGGTCCTGCTTCGCGCGGAGGCGTCCTTCGACCACAGGATTTACGAACTCGAGGTGACTGGGATTGTAGCAGAGAGATACGAGCACCATATGGCCCGACCGAGTTGAGCGCCGTGAAGTGTAGCCGAGGTGGTATTTCACGTCACCACTACCGGCGGGGATCTCGCCCTCCACATCTTCGAACTCGCGGAAGATGGCGTGCGGGCTCTTGCCGATGACGTTGGCGAGTACGTTCAGGCGGCCCCGATGTGCCATTCCGAGTACGAGCTCGTCGAGTTGTTGCTCGCCGGCCTTTTCGATTACCAAGGTGAGCAGTGGCAGCAGGCTCTCTCCACCCTCCAGCGAGAACCGCTTGGCGCCAACGTACTTTTTCTGGATGAACTCCTCGAAGATGACCGCGTCGGTCAACTCCGTGAGGATCTCGATTTGCTCATCGCGCGTCAATTTGAGTCGGTTTCTAGTTCCCTCCATACGCAACTGGAGCCAGTTGCGCACACCTGGATCGGAGATGTGCATGAACTGAACACCGATGGAGCGGCAGTAGGTCTCCGTGAGTACATCCAAGATGGCCTGTAGAGAAAGTGCGCGGTCGACTCCCGACACCGTATTCTCTGCAAAGACGCGCTCGAGTTCGGAGGCACCTAGCCCATGGTAAGAGGGGTCGAGTTCGGGTGGGCGCCAGCGCTCGCGTTCCAGTGGATCGATCCGGGCCACCATATGGCCACGCACCCGGTATGCGTGGACTAGTCTGTCGACGCGTCCCTGCAGCGCCGAAATTTCCCAGACAGCGCAGGCACCTCCCCTGCAAGTTGCGTTTGGCGGGTTGAAGAGGCTAGTCGGTCGAAAGGATGGTCCGACCCCCATCTCGCGCGACACACCCGAAACGCGTGCTTCCTCCAAAAACCGGTCCTGCCACTCGGCAGAGACCGAATTGGGGTCCTTGCGGAAATCGGCAAACAGAGCCTCTACGTAGGCGACGTTTGCAGCTCCAAAGTCAGTTGAACGCTCGTCGTTGCTCATTGCTCACTGCCGGTGTTTGGCCTTCCGTGCCAGTCGAGAGATTGCGCCGATCGTCGGTCGCTCGAACTCAACCTGCACCGTTGTTGTTGTCCAAAAGGACCATACGAAGTATGCTGCCTCTTGAGCCGACAATCCAGCAAACTAACTGGACAGCCTCAGCTGCGCACGACATACTTGCCTGGGATTGCGAGCATGTCCCTGCGGGCTTCGAGCTGATTTTTAACTACGAATACGAACCCAAGCGGAATAATAGCCATGGTTAGGGAAAACGAGCATAAAGGGCTGAGCCACCAAACTGCAGAACAGGAAAACCGTGAGTGGATCGAGTCGCTCGAGTACGTGATGCAGACCGATGGCCGCGAGCGGGCGCGAGAGCTGCTTCGAGTCCTACTGCAACATGCATCGAAACGCGGTGTCCCGGCCAACTTCCCCGGAAGCACGCCTTACCTAAACACCATCGCTCATACGGATGAGCCGCCCTATGCGGGCAGCCGAGAAATCGAGCGACGAATTAAGAGTCTGGTTCGCTGGAATGCCATGGCGATGGTCGTGCGCGCGAACCGCGAGCGAGACGGGATCGGAGGGCACATCTCGTCGTATGGCTCCGCGGCGACCCTGTACGAGGTGGCTTTCAATCATTTCCTCCGCGGACCTGACGCGGAAGGGGGAGGCGATATCGTCTACTTCCAGGGTCACGCTGCACCGGGAATGTATGCGCGCGCCTACCTCGAAGGTCGCCTAACTGAGCGGGATCTCGAAAACTTCAGAGCGGAGCTGCATCCAGAAGGCGGGTTGTCTTCCTATCCGCACCCGTGGTTGATGCCCACGTTCTGGCAGTTTCCCACCGTGTCAATGGGCTTGGGGCCGATCTGTGCGATATACCAGGCACGCTTCAACAACTACCTGTGTGACCGCGGCATTCAGGATACGTCTAAACAGCGTGTGTGGGCGTTCCTGGGCGACGGCGAAATGGACGAGCCCGAATCGATGGGTGCGTTGACGCTAGCATCACGCGAACGGCTCGACAATCTAACCTTTGTCATCAACTGCAACTTGCAGCGCCTCGACGGGCCGGTGCGAGGTAATGGTCAGATCATCCAGGAACTAGAGGCGGCGTTCCGGGGTGCTGGGTGGAAGGTGTTCAAGGTGATACTCGGCAGCAATTGGGACGAGTTGCTCGAAGCCGACAAGGGCGGGTATATCGCAAAGCGGATGGCCGAAATAGTCGATGGTGAGGTACAGCGTTATTTCATCTCCGACGGTGCATATGTGCGAGATCACTTTTTCGGCAAGTACCCTGAACTGGCGAAGCTCGTGGAAAACTGGTCGGACGAGCAGATCCGCAATTTGGGACGCGGCGGACACGATCCAGTCAAGGTGTTCGCGGCATTCAAGGCTGCCACCGAACTGAAGGGTCGTCCGACCGTGATCCTCGCGCAGACGATCAAGGGATACGGCATGGGCGAAGCCGGAGAGGGCAGGAACATCACGCACCAGCAAAAGAAGTTGAATGCGGAGGAGCTGAAACACTTCCGCAGCCGGTTCGGCATCCCCATCTCCGACGACGATATCCAGGACGCCCCCTTCTACAAACCCGATGACGAGTCCATCGAGATCAAATACCTGAAAGAACGTCGTCAGGAACTAGGCGGGTTTCTGCCACAGCGACGCGAAAGCAATGATTCGCTTCCCACTCCGGGTGACGACGTTTTTGGAGAGTACCGTGAAGGCTCCGGCGACCGCACCCTGGCGACTACCATGGTCTATGTGGCGATTCTCAGCAAGCTGCTGCGCGACGAGAAGATCGGCAAACACATAGTACCGATCGTGCCAGACGAAGCTCGCACATTCGGAATGGAAGCGCTCTTCCGTCAGGTAGGGATCTACGCACACACGGGTCAGCTGTACGAGCCTGTCGACCGTGACAGCCTGCTCTACTATAAGGAAGCCAAGGACGGTGCTATTCTGGAAGAAGGCATCACCGAAGCGGGCTCGATGTCGTCGTTCATTGCGGCAGGAACATCCTACGCCACGCACGATGTCCCAATGATTCCCTTCTTCAGCTACTACTCGATGTTTGGTTTTCAACGCATCGGGGACCTTGCGTGGGCTGCGGGCGATTCACGGGCCAAGGGATTCATGATGGGCGGTACCGCTGGACGCACCACTCTGGCGGGCGAAGGATTACAGCACAATGACGGCCACAGCCATGTTCTGGCGCTGCCCATCCCGAACTTGAAGGCCTATGACCCTGCCTACGCCTACGAAATGGCCGCTATCATCCGTAACGGCCTCAAACGGATGTACGAGGACCGGGAGACCTTGTTCTACTATATCACGATGATGAACGAGCAGTACAAGATGCCGGCAATGCCGGAGGGGGAAGCCATCGAGGAAGGTATCCTGCGCGGCATTTACAGGGTGCAGACCTCCGAATCGCGTGCACGTAAGAAGAAGGCTCACCTGTTCGGCTCAGGTACGATTCTAAACGAGGCGCGAGAAGCAGCGCGCATCCTCGAGTCGGAGTTCGACGTTGCGGCTGATGTGTGGTCGGTGACTTCATACAAGGAGCTGCTCATGGACTGCACCGATGTGGAGCGGCAAAACATGCGCAATCCCGGCGGCAAGAAGCGCAAGAGCTATCTGGAGCAACAACTGGAAGGCGAAGATGGAGTGTTCGTAGCTGCGACAGACTACATGAAGGTGCTGCCGGCGATGATCGCCAAGTGGATGCCCGACCGATTTGCAATTCTCGGCACCGATGGATACGGCCGAAGCGACCATCGTGCCGAGCTACGCGACTTTTTCGAGGTGGATGCTCGACACATTGCTTTTGCTGCAATTCATGAGCTGGCGGTGGATGACCGCATTCCAAATTCGGTTGTCAAGGAAGCCGCAAAGAAGTTGCGTATCGACCCTGACAAACCAAACCCGGTGACTCAATAACGAGCCTCTTCAACCACGTTGGGAAACGACAATGCTAAAAGAAGTAGCCATTCCCGAAATTGGGGAGAACATAGATACCGGCGACATAGCTAAGGTGTTGGTGAAGGTAGGTGACACCGTTAGCGAAGGACAGGGCATGCTGGAGCTGGAGACCGACAAGGCGGTCGTAGAGATGCCCGCGCCGTTCGACGGAACGGTCAAGGAGGTGAAGGTAAGCGAGGGCGACACGGTGGAGATCGGACAGGTTGTCTTCGAGATCGAGACCGAAGCCGTGGTTGAAGGCGGTCCTGAACAGCCGGAGGAGGCAGAGGAAGACGCTCCGAAAGACGTCGCTGAGGCGGCGCCGCCAACTGTCGAGGCCGCGCCTGAGAAGGAGGTCGGCCCGGCGCCGGATCCGCCCTCGGCAGACGAGATTCCCGATACCGAAACCCCTCCACCTGCCTCACCATCCGTGCGTCGCTTCGCACGTGAGATCGGCGTGAACATCCGAGAGGTGCACGGCTCGGGCCGCCGCGGCCGTATCACGACCGACGACGTTAAGCTTTTCGCTAAGAGTCGCCTATCTGAGCCGCGAGCTGTTATGCCCGGTGCCGCTCAACAACAGCCACTCCCCGACTTCGCAAAGTGGGGCGAAGTCAATCGAGAGAAGTTCAACAAGGTCCGTCGAATCACAGCTAATACGATGGCGGCCGCCTGGGCAACCATTCCTCAAGTCACGCAGTTCGAGAAGGCTGATATTACAGACTTGGAAGAGTTCCGCCAGCGGCATACCAAGCGGGTGGAAAAAGATGGCGGAAAGCTCACCGTCACTGCAATTCTGATTAAGGTCCTGAGCTTGGCACTAGAGTCATATCCGCGTTTCAACTCCAGTATCGACATGGAGAGTTACGAGTACATTGACAAGGATTACCACAATATCGGTATCGCAGCGGCTACAGATCGAGGCTTATTGGTGCCGGTGATGCATAACGTTCAGAATAAGTCGATTACTGAAGTCGCGATCGCTTTGTCACAGCTTGCGAATAAGGCGCGCGATGGCAAGCTGAGCCCTAACGAGATGGAAGGCGCCACAATCACGATCTCCAATCAGGGCCCGATGGGTGGTGAACAGTTTACACCCATCGTCTATCCTCCTCAGGTGGCGATACTGGGAGTCTCAACGTCGCGCATCGAACCGGTCTGGAACGGCAGTGAGTTCGAGCCGCGCACGTTGATGCCGCTTGCGCTTTCTTACGACCACCGTGCAAACGACGGCGCCGATGCGTCGGCCTTCCTGCACTTCGTGTGCGAGTCGCTGCGCAACGCACTCACGCTGTTCTTGTAGCCGTATAAGGATCAGGATCGACGCTTGATACAGCTCAACTCTTTTCCTCGGGAGTACCGGACAGGTGGCAGACAAGAGTAAACGAGAATTGGTAGTAATCGGCGGCGGCCCCGGTGGGTATGCGGCTGCATTTTTCGCGGCAGACAAGGGTATGAAGGTGACTCTCGTCGACCCGGAGGAGAACCCCGGCGGTGTCTGTCTCTACCGCGGCTGCATCCCCTCCAAGGCTCTGCTGCACCTCGCGAAGGTGGTGCACGAAGCCTTCGAGTTGGAGAAGAGCGGAGTCAAGTTCGGCGCGCCGAAGATAGACGCCAAAGAGGTACGTGCCTTCAAAGACAGGGTGGTGAAGCAATTGACCGAAGGTGTGGGGCAGCTCGCGAAAGCGCGAAAGGTCGAACACATTCGCGGCTACGCGAGGTTCCAAACATCCAACAACATAGCGATCAAGGCCGTGGATGGGAGTTCTCGGGAGGTCGAGTTCGAACACGCAATCCTCGCAACTGGGTCAGAGCCCATACACCTGCCGGTATTCGATTGGAAGTCGAAGCGAATCGTTGATTCCACCGGCGCGCTCGACGTCGCCGGACCACCCAGGAACATGCTGGTGGTCGGCGGCGGATATATCGGCCTCGAGCTTGGCAGTGTGTACTCGGCGCTCGGAACCGAGGTGACCGTAGTAGAGATGCTGCCGCAGATTCTTACTGGTGTCGATCGTGACCTGGTGCGGCCGCTCAAGAAGCGGCTGGATGAACTGTTCGCAGGCATCTACACCAACACCAAGGTGACCGAGTCGAAAGTACGGAAAAACGGTGTGCATGTGACCTTGGAGGGTGCCGGAGCGGGTGATGCCCGCAAGCTATACGAACTCGTGCTGGTTGCTGCCGGACGCAAACCCAACACCAGCGGTCTCGGTTTGGAGAACACCAAGATCGAGTTGAACGAAGACGGATTCGTGAAGGTTGATCCTCAACGCCGTACGAGCGATCCGAACATCTATGCAATTGGCGATGTTGCCGGTCAGCCGATGCTCGCGCACAAGGCCTCCCACGAAGGACGTGTTGCCGTGGATGCCATCGGTGGGGCCAAGACGGTCTTCGAACCGCGAGCGATTCCCGCGGTCGTGTTCACCGATCCGGAGGTCGCCTGGACGGGCCTGACCGAAACGGAAGCCAAACAACAGCGTATCGACGTGACCGTCTCTCGCTTTCCCTGGGCGGCGAGCGGCCGTGCTCAGACGTTGGGGGGGGCGGACGGCATGACGAAGTTGATCGTCAGCAAAGAAGATGAACGTGTGCTGGGCGTAGGCATTTGCGGACCGGGCGCGGGCGAACTGATAGCGGAGGGAACTCTGGCTATCGAGATGGACGCGGTCGCCGAAGACCTGGCGTTGACCATACACGCGCACCCAACACTCTCTGAAACGGTGATGGAGGCGGCGGAGGGTTTCTACGGGGCGGCGACACACTACTTCCGCAAGTCACGCAATCGGTGATCTGGAAATAGCTGAAGCTACCGTCACTGTCGTGATGACTACCTAGCGGGTGGCTCGGGTTCGCTCCCAATTCTCTCGAACCGCACCGAGCCAATCAGACGCCCTCTGAGCACTGCGACCGTGGCACGGTACCCGCCTATCTCCACTGCGTCATCGACGCGTGGTAATCGACCTAGCTTGGCCACGATCCATCCGCCAACTGTGTCGGAACTCGAGTCTATTCCTTCTTGCCTCTCGTCGAATTCGTCGTCTATGGGACCGACTATCTCCTCTATCGCGTCTTCGAGGAAAGCCATTCCCACGGCTGTGCCATGTTCGTCCACAACGACCGCGCAGTGTGTCTGGATTCGGGCGAGGTCGAGAATGAACCGCGACAAAGGTTGTGTGTCGGGAACGAAAGGCAGCTCGCGAGCGAGGTCCTTCAGATCTGGTTGCTCACCTGCCAACAGCTGGCCGAGCACGTCACGGGCGTGGATTAGGCCAGTGGTGTGGTCGAGATCGGTAGCACCCAAGGGATAACGCGAATGCCCTGTCTCGCGGACGGTTTGCAGGTTCTCTTTGTCGCTGCGCCCCGTTGAGAGATACGCAACCTCCGTGCGCGGCACCATTATGTGGCGCACCTCGAGATTGGCGAGGCTGAGAATATTCTCCCCGAACATTCTCTGCCTGGTGCTGATATTGCCGGACCTGGCGGAATCGACCAGAATCGCCCGCAACTCCGCGATGTCGTATGCGTTTTGATGCACGTCCGCCGCCGAAAGCCCCGCCAGCCGGACCATTGAATTCGAGATCACGCTGATGAGCCAGATCAATGGCCTGAGAACTGTAGCAAACACCTGGAGCGGATATGCCGTGTTGAGCGCGGTTCCTTCCGCCCTGTTGATTGCCCACATCTTGGGCGCCTGCTCGCCGACAGTCATGTGCAACATGGTTACTACAGCTAATGCCAGTACGAGCGCGACGGGGTGCACCCAGGCACTATTGGCCACGTCCAGACCGACTGCGGACGCGAACCTGACGATGAGTGAAGCTACTGCCGGCTCGGCAAGCCAATATGAGGCTCGCCAAAGTGATGCCAAGCTGGCATGCCGACAAGTATAAATCGAGATGGCGTAGCATCGTTGATACTGTCTTGGCTCGCGCGTGCCCTTGCGATGCGAGCGGCTCGATTCGGCCGGATCGGACCTTGACTAGTGCAAACTCCGCGGCGACGAAGAAACCGTTGAGCAGTACGAAGATGATCGTCGCCAACAGATACCAGACGATGGGGACGGAGTGTGCGTCCACGCGTACCTCCATCAACCGTTGTTCTTAGAACGAACCTACCACTTGGGAGCGACTTGCGCACCGCTGCGCTCAGAACGAGTGTCGTCAGCCGTGTGCGCGGGCTTACGGCGAGCCTTCTTTGCGAGGTACTAGCCGCCGCTTTACATCTCCGACTGTCTTACGAATTCTGGCCAGCCATTTACGCGCCCAAGCGAATTCCAGAGCCAAGATCGAAAGGCCGAGCGGGAGAACCAGAATCGCTGGTCCGGGCAGCACTACCATTGCGGCACCGATCAGCAAAACCGAGCCGCCCAGGATCAGAATCACGACTTTCCGCCCCTGCCTATAGGTGACGATGGCGATTTCCTCGAAATCGTCAGCCAGCGGGGATATCAGGGCCGCGGTGTCTCTGTTGCCAGCCAGAATCGATGCAATCACGCCAACGCCTAGTATGCCGGAGATCATCGCCAGCGAAACGAGATTCGGAATCGGATAGTGGTGGGACAAGAGCATCTTCACTCCAACATACGCAAGCAAGAACACGAGACTCATCTTCACATACCGGAACCGCTCCATGAGTCCGGCCAAAGCGAAGTAGAGGGAGCGAAGGCCCAGAATCGCGAATACGTTCGATGTCCAAACCAGGAATGGGTCCCGCGTGATCGCGAAAACGGCGGGAATCGAATCAACCGCGAAAATCACGTCACTCGTCTCGACAAGAACGAGGCCCAGGAATAGCGGAGTGGCAGTGCGCACTCCATTGACGCGTGTGAAAAACGAGCTGCCGTGGTACTCGCTGCTCACAGGAAATACTCGGCGAACCAACCTGACTACGAGGTTACGCTCAAAGTCGATGCTGTCGTGCCTCAGGACCATCATCTTTGCTGCGGACACGAGCAACAGAACACCGAAGACGTACACGATCCAATCGAATTCGTGGATCAGAACCGATCCCGCCGCTATCATGATGCCACGTAGCACTATTGCGCCGATCACGCCCCACACCAGGAGACGGTGTTGCTGCGCCAGAGGGACACCCAGGTATGCGAAGATCATCGCGATGACGAAGATGTTGTCGATTGAGAGCGACTTCTCAGTCAGATATCCAGTCAAGAATTGTATCGCTGCCTGTTGCCCGGTGAGATGCTCGGAGGCGAGGCCGGGCCGTGCGAGGCCTTCCTCGGCGTAGAGAAAGTACACCAGAACGTTGAATGCAAGCGCGAGCGCCACCCAAACACCCGTCCAAGCGAGGGCCTCGGGAAGCTTTACGACGTGCGCTTTGCGGTGGAATACGCCCAGGTCGAGCATTACCATTGCAAGAATGAAGATCAAGAAGCCGATCCAGACGATTGGCGGCATAGACCAAACCTCCAACATGCATGTATGGTTCCGGACACCTGCAAAATACCGTGGCCGCTTCGAGTTCCCCGGACTCGTCGGTCGGTGTTAAGATACCATGCACGTTCAATCAACACGTCGCAACCGCACCAGAGAGCACGATGAAGCCACTCGACACGATAGTTGCCGGTACCGTTTTTGGACCAAGAAGTGATGCTGCCGTAAGGATCGCTACCACTCTGGCCGAGGCGTTTCGTTCAAAGACTGTGCTGGTGCACGCCGTTCACGAACAGGCCTACTCCGTGATAGCGGAACATCCCGGTATCCCTGAACTTGAACGCCGCCTGAGGGAAAGGCACGCTCAATCCGGGAATGTGAATGCGGCGGACGTAGAGGTGGTCGTAGTAAGAGGCTCGGCAGCTAGGGCGATTGTCGAGACCGCAGCGACGAGATTTGCCGACCTAATCGTGGTGGGAGCCGGTACGCCGACCGATTCAGGGGAATCACGAATTGGTTCGACCACCTCCCGTGTGGTGCGCAATTCACCGGTTCCCGTCTGGATCGTTGCGCCCAATGCTGCAGCAAAGCCGAGCAAGATACTCTGCCCCGTGGATACGTCCGAGGCGTCACGGAGAGCATTGAAAAACGCGCATTTCCTCAGCCAGGTGTTCGAGGCCGATTTAACCGTACTGCATGTCTTGGAGCCACTGTCAACTCTTTATGCCGGAATTGACATGCCCGACGATGCGGTCGAAATGGGATTCTTGTCTCCGCAGAAGCAACGATTCGAAGAGTTTCTCGGCGACCTGGGATTTCGCGATGAGAGCTGGAGTGTAACGACATTACGCGGCAAACCGCATGAGCAAATCATCGCCCACGCAAGAGAATCCAGTACCGACCTGATCGTTATGGGAACAGTGGGTAGGGCTGGCGTCGCGCGCCTTTTGCTTGGAAGCGTGACTGAAAAGGTGACCCGTCAGCTCCCATGCTCCATTCTGACGGTCAAGGCGAAGGAGCTTGTCAGCCTGAGGGTGGAATCGGATCTGGAATCCATCGACAAATGTCTATTGGGAGGGAGGCAACTACTGGAGGCTGGCGAGGCTGCCAAGGCTCTAAGAGAGTTCGACCGTTGCCTCTCGATCAGCCCGACTCTTGTAGTAGCATGGAACGGGAAGGCGCAAGCCTACGAGCATCTTGGGGAAAATGCCCGCGCAGCGCAATCGCGCGAGAATGCTGAGCGGATCGCGGCGTGGCTTCGAGAGACTGACAGCAACAGTACTTGACCGGCTGTTGGTTTGTTTCACTGCGTCGAAGTGATTTGGTGTCAACGAGGTAGCAGTTGGGGGAAAGCCCATGAAGTGTTCAAGGTGCAAAGTCGATCTCGAGGCATCGCTCACCGGTAGGGTAAGGGGAGATGAGTGCCCGATATGCGGTGGGGCCTGGTACGAAGATGATGAGCTTCGTCAGGCCAAGGACGCAGCGGACATCGATCTGAACTGGCTGGATTTCGAGCTGTGGACGGAATGGGATTCACTCGATTTGAGACACAAGAAGCTGCCCTGCCCGAGCTGTGGAGATGGACTGGTATCCATTCTTTATGGGCAGACGGGGGTAGAAGTGGATTGCTGTCCAACTTGCAAGGGCCTGTGGTTGGAGCGAGGACGATTCGAGGCAATCATCGAGGCCCTGACGAAGGAGCTACTGAACAAACCCATCGATGAATATGTCAAGGCGAGTCTGCAGGAGGCCAAAGAGATAATCGTAGGTCCTGAACCCTTGAATTCCGAGTGGAAGGACTTCAAGACGGCATTACGGTTCATGATCTACAGACTGCTCTCAGAAAACCCCAGACTTTCTAGGGCCTTGGCTGATATTCAGGCGTCGGGTCCGAGATGATCTTTCGTGAGGTATCCAGCATCAGGCAAGGACACCGTAGCAGACGATGAAGACCAGGTAGAGTAGGCACAAACCGATCCCCTCCATGCGGCGGATCTCAAAACCTGACTTCTTGAAGACAAGCATCACCACGGTGACGCCGAGCAGGAATGGCAATGCGTAGTTGCGGGCCAAGACCGTCACCGCAATGGGTGATATTACCGATGCCACTCCGACGATCAGGAAGGTATTGCACAACACCGAGCCGATAGCGTTTCCGATGATCATGCCGCCCATACCGCTACGAGCCGCGGCAAGGCTGACGCTCATCTCGGGTGCGGTCGTGCCCAGAGCCAACACCACGCCAACCAACGTAACCGGCAACTCGAAGTGCCCGGCGAAAAAGACCGCTTCGTCCACCAACATGTTTCCGCCAAGAGCTATTAGCCCGACGCCAAGCGCCATCAGGAGTGCGTTGCGCCAGTCAAAGGAGGCACTAACGGCCTGTTCCGTAGTCTCCTTCTCGGCGGCAGCCTGCCGCAGCGAGCGGCCTACGGCACTTGCCGTATCCGTGAGGTACCGGAATTTGAAGAAGTAACGCGCAAAGTCGCGGATATGGTAGGCACTCTCATACGCTTGGCTGGTTTTGATCAGGAATATGGTATAAGCTACGAACAGCAGAAGGAAGCCTACCCCTTCAAGCCGAGACACCGTGTTGTCGAAAGCGAATAGCGCCAGCAGGGCGGCGGCGACGAGGGCCAAGTAACCGTCCCGCTCCAGCATCTCCCGGGCAATTGGTATTGTGCGGAGAGCGGCCGCGCCGCCAACAACCAGGGTGATATTCGTAATATTTGCGCCGACTACGTTCCCCAGCGCCAGGTCGCTTTCCCCTCTTGAAGACGCGATGATCGCTGAGACCAGTTCGGGCAGCGAAGTCCCGATAGCCACCAGAGTGAGGCCAATTACCAGCTCGGACACGCCCAGGCGGCGGGCGCTGTTGCTTGCCGCCTGCACGAACAATCCGGAGCCTTTGACCAGCAGGCCCAACCCCGCCAGCAACAGGACGAAATTGTCGACGATCGTTTCGGCCAGCACTGGGAAGTGTTGTTCCAGCATCATTGCTCTTTACGTGGCGTCTAGACATCTACCCGGCCGCGACTCGGTTCGTAGCCGGGCATCGTGGTCATCAATCGAATGTAATCAGCGGCTTTATGACTCCGTCCGCTTTGGAATCCATGAGGTGAAACGCCTTCTCAACGTCACTGAACGGAAACGTGTGAGTAGTCATCCAGGTTGGGTCTACGCGGCCGTTCTCGATGAGACGGAGAAGCCGGCTCATTCGTTCCTTACCACCAGGGCATAGACCGGTACGGATCGTTTTGTCGCTCATCCCAACGCCCCAATCGAGGCGCGGAATGTTGACGTAGTCGCCACTACCGAAGTACCCGGTTACCGAAATCGTGCCACCAGGGCGGGTTGCTTTGATACACGCCTCGAACGTCGCTTGGCCACCGAGCGCTTCGATGGCGGAGTCGACTCCATCTCCCCCGGTCAGCTTGCGAATCTCTTCTACTGCATCGGTCTTGGTGAAATCCACGACCTCATCAGCACCGTAGCGTTTCGCTAACTCCATACGTTCCGGTACGCTATCTACGCCGATGATTTGCCCGCCACCTAGAAGCCGTGCACCCGCTACGCACATGAGTCCGACCGGGCCCAGAGCAAAAACAGCTACACTCCCACCGAGCGGTATCGCAGCATGCTCTGCCCCCATGAACCCAGTCGACATCATGTCTGTCGTGTACACTGCGGCCTCGTCCGGTACTGCATCCGGGATCCTCGCGAGGTTCGCCTGAGCATCGTTGACGTGGAAATAGTCTGCAAATACGCCGTCCTTGATGTTGGCGAACTTCCATCCGCCCAGCATTTGGGTGCATTGAGACGTGAATCCCCGTAAACAGTTCACACACTTATAGCATGGGGTGATCGCGTTGAGAGCGACGCGGTCTCCAACCGTAAAGCCCTCCATCGCGCTACCGACCTGATGAATGACGCCAACGGCCTCGTGGCCCAATGTCAGACCCTGCCTGTCGCCGATTGCCCCCTTCACAGTGTGGGTGTCCGATGTGCACACGAGCGCCATCGTAGTCTTCACGATTGCGTCGTTGGGGCCGGGCTTTTCGGGTATCGGCTTTTCCATGACTCCAACCTTTCCGATCCCCTTCATCACGAATGCTCTCATTGCGGGCATGTTCATCACCTCCCATGTTTGCTTGAACGCATCTACCTAAACTGAAATCTACTTGCTTGTGGGTCCGAGTAGCCGAAGTAGATTCAAACCGGTGCGTTGCAGCGCAAAACCGAGAATCCGTTCGGTTCGTTCGTTGAGCAGTGGAAACGGATGTATTTTTGCGTCCCGATGAGGGAAGAATGAACGCGGAGGTACCGATGCTCTTGCCAGGCTTTCCTCTCGATCTGGGCGGGACCCTGAAGTTCAGTTCCCGCCAGGCAGCAATGGTAGGCGATTCCGATGCGGAAGACCAGGCTGCGGTTGCTAGGTTGGCTCAACTCTGTGAGGAAGAGCTACGAGCCAAGCTGAAACAGGCGCAGAAATCACCCGAACAACTGGCGGCTGCAATTACTGAAGTGGCAACGTCGGCAAACCTCAAGTCTCACCTCGAACGCATACACGCTGTCCGTATGGAGGGCGACATGCTGGAAGTGGAGTTTTCTGCTGTAGGATTCCCGGATCGCTACGCAAGCTATGTTGGCGTTGATGGAACAGGTGGTCGCTATAGAGTGCGCAAGCTCCCTTGTCCGGTAGCGATGTTATCCAGTCGGTGTGAGTGGGTCAAATCCGACAAGGGTACAAGCTGTGTCGCTGAGTGTCTCGACGAACACGGTGAGGTGTTGGCTTGCGTCACGGTCGGAGTTGCGACGAAAGAGGGGCATGACCTCGTGGACTATCGCGGCGAAGGTCGTATCCAGCCAATTGAGGATGGCGCGATGCACATGGCTCGCGCCGTTGTTTTGCTGAGCTAGAAATAGGGAGACACGAGAACGTCGAGGTTCGCTGAAGTTAACTAGATAAACCCCTTTGGACGGCGATGTATGGGGCGCTGTGGTGCTGGCCAACTTCTTCGAAAGTACCTCTTGTATCAATATCATTTCCCATACGGATATGCCTCAGTTTACGGGGCGCAGGCCCAACAGGAGCGGATTCACCTGGAGAACACGAAGTTCGAGCTGCACGAAAACAGGTTTGTGAAGATCGACCCTCAGCGCTGTACCGCTGCCAACAAGTTCTTTGCCTCAGGCGACGTAGCCGGACAACCAATGTTGGCACACAAGGCTTCCCACGAGGGACGTGTTGCTGTGGACGCCATCGGCGGTTCGAAGACGGCCTATCAGACCACGCGCGAGCAACACTCTCCGACACGGTTATGGAGGCGGTTAAAGGAGTCCACGGCCCGGGTCTCCCACAGCTCGCAACAAATCAAGTTATGGTACTACGATGAAGCGAAATATCGATTGGAAATCACACGACGTAGCCACGGTACTTGAGGCGTTCGAAGTAGACCGTACCAACGGGTTGAGCGAGGATGGGGTAGAACGACGACGCAGCATATATGGGGAAAACCGTCTGGCCGAGGCGCGAAAAACGACTTTGGTAGAGCGGTTCCTTGCTCAATTCAAGAATGTGCTCATCTACATCCTTCTCGTAGCGGCAATCGTCAGTGGCGTTCTAGGGGAAATCACCGACGCGATCGTAATAGCAGCAATCGTGGTGCTCAACGCGGTTGTGGGAGTAGTCCAAGAGAGCAGAGCTGAGGGTGCGATCGCGGCCCTCAAGCGGCTATCGAGTCCCAGAGCATTGGTGCGCCGAGACGGGAACAAGCGAGAGGTTGAGTCGGCGGCTATCGTACCAGGAGACATCGTGCTGTTGGAAGCCGGCAGGGTGGTCCCTTGCGACTTGCGCCTAGTTCAGTCCGTCAACCTGAAGGTTGATGAGAGCGCGCTCACAGGTGAGTCGGTACCGGTGGAGAAAGACGCCGATGCCGAAATCTCGAGCGAAGGTGTACCGCTGGGCGACCAGGTGACCATGGCGTTCTCTTCGACCACCATCAGCTACGGCCGTGGAGTCGGAGTGGCGGTGGCCACCGGAATGGCGACGGAACTCGGGAAAATCGCCGAGATGCTCGAAAGCGAGGAAGATGAACCGACGCCTCTCCAACGACGCCTCGAGCGGTTCGGTCGATATCTCGGATTTCTCATCCTCGGCCTTTGTACGATCATGTTCGGTGTTGGTGTCATCCAGCTGTACTTGTCTTCCGGATTCATCCCGACCGATTTGCTGCCCGAACTATTCTTGACCGCAGTCAGCCTCGCGGTCGCGGCGATACCGGAAGGTTTGCCGGCGATCGTCACTGTGGTACTGGCGATCGGCGTGCAGCAGATGAGTCGAAAGAACGCGATCGTTCGCAGACTGCCCGCGGTGGAGACGCTCGGGAGCGTTAGCGTCATCTGCTCGGACAAAACCGGCACGTTGACTCAAAACCGGATGACCGTGACGCAGTTTTTGGCAGGAGACGGACCGGTCCGGAATTTCGACTCGCTCGACGCGGACTCCAGTCTCGACGTGTTTCTTCTCGAAAGCATTGTGCACTGCAACGACGCGAGTTATGCAGCCAACGATTCCGAGTCAACGGGTGACCCTACAGAGATTGCACTCCTCGAAGCAGCACACAAGCACGGTGTACAACAGAAAGCGCTAAACGAGCGAGAGCCACGGATTGCAGAGAACCCATTCGACTCAGAGCGCAAGATGATGAGCACGGTGAATCTGCATGAAGACGGAGCAATGGTTCACACGAAAGGAGCACTCGACAGTCTGCTACCCCTATGCTCCCTGATTGGGACCGAGTCGGGTGTTCGCGAAATCACGGAAGGCGACCGCGCACGCATCACCTCGGCGGCCGCGGAGCTGAGCGACGATGCCCTGCGCGTGCTCGCAGTGGCACGGCGCTCGATCGGGCGGGACCAGCTCGACCCGGACGTGTTTGAGCGAGATCTCACGTTCCTTGGAATCGTCGGCATGATGGATCCACCGCGTATGGAGGTGAAGGACTCAATCCGCCTCTGTAGACTGGCGGGGATCACACCGGTGATGATCACCGGAGACCACCAGAATACGGCATTCGCGATCGCTCGGCAACTCGAGATAGCCAGTGCACGATCGCAGACGATAAATGGCACCGAACTCGACGAGATCGACGATGTCAAGCTAGCGACCCGCGTGTCAGAACTCCGAGTTTTCGCCCGTGTCAGTCCTGAACACAAGGTCCGGATAGTTAAGGCATTCCAGGCAAACGGTCACCTCGTGAGCATGACCGGTGATGGAGTCAACGACGCACCCAGTTTGCAGGCGGCTGACATCGGTGTCGCCATGGGCAGATCAGGTACTGACGTTGCGAAGGGCGCGAGTGACATTGTTCTCACAGACGACAATTTCCAGACCATCGTGAGAGCCGTCGAGGCTGGACGGAACATCTATGCAAATATCAAGAAAGCGATCACCTTCTTGCTTTCGTGTAACGCCGGAGAGATCGTGGCGATCTTTACGGCGATTCTCATAGGCTGGCGTTCGCCCTTGCTACCCATCCACATTCTGTGGGTCAACCTCATCACCGATAGCCTACCGGCGCTTGGACTCGGCATGGATGCCGGTGATCCACACGCCCTGAAGAAGCCACCACGTGACCCTAGGGAAAGCATCTTTGCCGGCGGAACCGGCTTCAACGTCGTGCTGAACGGCATTGTGATCGGCGCGATCACCCTGGTCGCATTTCGGGTAGGCAACTCCCTGTACTCCGAGTCTCTCGAACACGCCCGCACAATGGCGTTCGTGGTCTTGGCGATGAGCCAGCTGTTTCACGCCTTTGACGTCCGGCATGACACACAGAGCATCTTTCAGGTCGGCCTGTTCACGAACAAGTGGCTGTGGCTTGCGTTGGCAGTGGGAACGGCTTTGCAGGTTACCATCATTTCTGTACCAACACTCGCTTCGCTATTCCAGGTTCACCAATTGCTCCCCTCGGACTGGGCAATCGCTATCGGCCTGGCACTCATCCCGGTCGTTATGAACGAGACGGTGAAGGTGGTAAGAAGGATGCATGACGAAATCTGACGGACGGAACAAGCCCGTCAAGGAGGAGCTCAAAATGAATCCCCTAAGATCCGCATCGAGGACGTTATTCCTCCTCGTTGTTGCGACCGCGACAACGCTCGATGCAACGGCACAGCAAGAACCGGAACCCCTCTATGACGGATTCCTCGACACGTTCAAGCAGGAGTATTTCAGCCTTGGCATGCTGCTGCAAACGGTGGCCGACTTTCAGTTCGATCGAACTCAAGTCGGAAACAATGGGTTTAGCATGGCGAACTTCAGGCTGCTTCTTTCCGGGGAGATGGACGCCGGGTTTGGCTATGTACTAGCCACCAACTTCATCAATTCACCCGCCATTTTGGACGCGATGATGTATTACCGTGCGAGTTCGGCGGTCTCACTGGGTGTTGGGCAATTCAAGGTGCCTTTCAGTCAGGAATTCCTGACCTATGCCGGGAGCATCGATTTCGTCAACCGCTCCCAGGCGGTCACCGCCCTGGCCCCCGGACGACAGATCGGAGCGCAGGTGGCGATCGAGAAACCAGCAGGCAACTTCGGGCTCACTATTGGCGCGTTCAACGGTAACGGACTATCAGCAAACTCAAACGACAACGACGACCTTCTTTTCGCGGTGCGGTTATCAGGTGTGCTCGAGATGGAACGGGAAGGCAGCCAGAACGGCCGTTTCCGGTACGGTGTCAACGTCGCACACAGTAACGATGACGACTTGTCGTTTGGCAATGGGCTCGTCTCGTCGTTTAGCGGCAAACGCACTCTGGCAGGAGGAGACATAAGAGCGGAGTTTGGGAACTTGCTCTTTGCGGGTGAGGTGATCCATACCTCATTATCTCCGGAAATCGGAGTGGCACGGCATCCTTGGGGATTTCACGCAACCGCCGGTTTGCTTTTTAGCCCAAAGATACAGGGGCTCGTCCGCTGGGACGGCTTTGATGGTGACAACTTCGACGGTCGTAGCGATCTGCTCGTGTTCGGGCTCAACGTGTGGCCGACCTCGGTAACCGAAATCCAGTTGAACTACATTATTGATACGGAAGAAGCAGCCGTCGACCACCATCAATTGCTGGTCAACTTCCAACTCGGATTCTGACGGCA
>Ga0180432_10004575_pt1 | contig 18869 bp, 9 predicted proteins | sample SS_ome_10_FD_132414 | JGI IMG/M metagenome (GOLD analysis project Ga0180432, IMG submission 132414) | Hypersaline lake sediment archaeal communities from the Salton Sea, California, USA - SS_1_MS_2 metaG | ecosystem: Environmental > Aquatic > Non-marine Saline and Alkaline > Hypersaline >...
CGTCCTCGACCGGCACAACGCCGTGTTGCACCTTCAGGCCGAGGTGCGTTGAACGAGTGGTGACAACGTGCTGCTGTCCATAGCCGCTATCGCCGCCCCAGTAACGTCGGGAAGCCCACGGCCGCGGCCGCTGTTCGAGGATGCGGATGTACTTGACCTGTCCGCGTTCGACGCCGTCCATGCCGTGATATACGTCGGTGACGATGCACATGGCCTTGTTCATTTGGGCCAAGGCGGGATTCGGCTGCGAATCCAGAAGCGGCGGCTTCTCACGCGGCAAAAGCGGCATCGGCTGCCAGCACGAAATCTCCGGGTCGCGATAGAACTCAACGACCTCACCGTTCTCGTCCAACATGTACAAAGCCCAACCATTGGGGTCGCTCCAGGCCGGTCCTTCCGGCTTGTGGGAGACCATGAACTGTTCCTCGCAAAGCGGGAACGGGTCGCGATACATGGGGCCGTTGATGTTCGTCAGCCACTTGTCGCCCTTCTTATAGAGCAAACGCGATTCGCCGCCGAGGCCGCGTACGTCGACGTCGGGCGTCATGTACTCCATCGGCTCGCGAGTGCGAATGTCCTTGTTCATGTCCAAGCGGATCAACGTGCCGATGGCCACCCAAGGGCAGCAGTGCGGCGAGCCGATCATCACGTACTTGTTCGAGGCGCCCGGTATCGCGCGGCCGAAGATCATCGTCGGCGGCGTGGCAATGTCGTTGCCGTAAACCTCGGCGGAACTCGTGCCGTCGGGCCGCATCGACCACAAGCACTTAACGCAAGACGAACCCTTGTCGACATACTCCCAACGCGTGTAGAGCAAGCGGCCGTCGGGCATAACCGTGGGCGTGTTCTCGGAAACGGACGAATTGGACAGCTTACGCATGTTCTTGCCGTCCTTGTCCATCCGGTACAGCGTTGTCGACGTGAAAATGTCGGGCTGGTCGCAGAGGATGCCGAACTGGCTTCGCGTCGAAATGAAAATGATATCGCCGTTGGGCAGATAGACCGGATCCATGTCGTCGGTGCCGTGGTGATAACCGGCGATGGCGTACTTCTTATGCAAAGTCTCCTCGCGCTCCGGCGGGAAGGTCAACTGGCGGAAACCGCTGCCGTCGATGTTGCATTCGTAAATCCGGTAGCCGACTTCCCACTTCTCTTTCCAGTCGAACACGATCCGCTTGCCGTCGTAGGAAATGTCGAAGCGGCGGAACACGCCATTCTCGGGCAGATCCTTGACGATCTCGGTGACTTCGCCCGTCTTCAGGTCGAGGATGCAGATATTGCCGCCGCCCTGGTGGCCGCCGTTGATGAACTCGGTGTAATAATGGTTGCCGCGATAGGCCTTTCGCTTGATGAAGACGACCTTGTCGTAATTGACCTTGGGGTTGCCCTCGAACAGCGCTTCGTAGCGAAGTTGCTTGACGGCCTTGTCGATGTCTTCCTCGGCCATGTCGCCGGCGGCGACGGCGGTGCTTAGCTTCTCGACTTCGGCAAGGTATTTCTTCGCGTCGTACTTCTCGCCAAGGGCCTCGCCCATGTGGAAGACCATCTTTCGCAAGGCGGGCAGTTCGTACTTGGCCAGAAGTTCGTCTAGGGCAAGCTGCTTCTTATGCTTGATGTAGATATCGCGAACCTTCTTCATGCCGGCCAAGTCGTCGGCACCCTCGACCAGTTCGGTTGCTTCTTTCTGCAACTCGGCCGAGTCGATGGCGGCCGTGTAAGCGGCGGCCAGGGTCTTGTATTGACCGGGAGTCCAACCGTTCCAAACTCCGTCCTTCTGTTCGATGTTGATTTCTTCCTTGTCGGCCGGGAAGTCTTGTTCGAGCTTGGCCCAAAGCTTGGCGTCGAAGCTGTCGGGAGCCGTTTCCAGGATAACCTTGGACTTGCCGTCGAACGACAGAGCTTCGCCGGAGTGGCCTTTGACGATCTTGCAACCTTCGTTCTTGAAGCTGACTTCGTTGGTGCCCTGGTCAAAGGTCCAGCCGACTCTTTCCAAGCCGGTCTTGGCGTCGGCCTTGCCTTCGGCGTATTGGGCGATCGCTTTTTCATCCAAGGCGACGGAGAAGATTCGCGCGTCGTCCATTTCGCCGGTGAAGTAACCCGGCCTGGGGAAATCGTTGCATGTGTATCCGAGCATCAGCACGGCGCCGCCGGGGACCGGGGCCGCTTCGAGTTGGCCGTTGGCAACTTTCTTACCGTCGACGTAGATCGTCTGTCGCCCGCCCTTTTGAACCAAGGCGACGTGGCGCCACTTGCCGTCCTTGAGGTTTCCGCCACCGCCGACCCAACCGACGTGGCCGAGGTCCATGCCCACGCCGCGATCGTCGATGAAGAACGTCCGGGCGTATCGCGTCCAACGGCTGTCCGGCTTGCTCAAAGCCGCGATGGTTCCGCCCTTGGTGGTCTTCACCCGAGCCATGAAGGAGAAGTCCTTGGCCGAGAGCAGGGTAACCGAGGGCATGCTCGCGGGCATGTTGCCCGACTTGGCAAGCGCCTCTCGCGTGGCGATCATCGATTCCAGCCAGGTTCCCTTCTTGACGTAACCGTCTTGAGCCATCGCGTTTAAGGAAGAAAGCCCCAAAACGGCCAGGGCCGCCAGCAAAACTGTTTTGCGCATTATCCGCCATCCTCTCTTAGGTGTAACGTGTCAACCGCCTGTCCGAAAACGGGGACAGGCACCTCACGGGATAGTCTTCCAACAAGCCTTCTTGCATCGAGTTCGGAGCCAGTCCCCGTTTTCGGACAGCCTCCAGAATTGTCGCCGCTCGGGGGTGTGTCGCGGCATCGGAAAGATATACCCATAGAATACAAGATCGATGCGGCAATGGCAAGTTTTGCTGGCTATAATGCAGGAGAACTGCAAAGTCTGCTCTCGGGTGGCTGGGGCTGAGATGCGAGGCACGAGCATCGGTGCCCCAGACCTGAATCACTGGGGCTTCACAACTCGTGCCTCGTGGTTCATCCCCAGCCACCCGTACCACGGCCCGAAATCGACTTCGCAGTTCTCCTGGGCTATAATGGGCCATTTGACCCGATCGTAACTCTCTAGTGTGCCGCTGTTTCGTAAGAAGCAGTGTTTTCGATATCATCGCGCGATGCACCGTACGGCCTTAGATGTGCCACTGCTTTGAAGAAGCAGTGCCGGCGGAGCGGCCAACAATCGATGCGAGGGAAGAACGATGGCATCAAGGTAGGCCGAAGGTGAAACTCCCACCGAGATAAACTCGGGGGCTTCTCTCCCTGTCCTCTGATCCCTCTCCCATATCCCCTCGCTACGCCTTCTCCTCCGCCGCTGTGCGAATCTGTAGTCGCATCACGTCGCGGCGGCGGACTACGCCCAAGAACTGGCGGGTTTCGTCGGTGGTGACGACTGGGATGCAGTCGTCCTTGCTGCCGGCGAACATGCCGGACGCTCGATCGACCGGATCGTCGGGATGAAGCACCTTCACGGCCGGCGTGGCGATGTCGGCGGCGCGGACCAAGGGGCTTAAGAAATCATCGAAAAGCGCGTTGCTGAGTTCGCGATATCGGATGACGCCCACCAGACTGCCCTCGGCGTCGACCACCGGAAACGTGTTGTCGCGGCTGTGTTCGATCTGGTCAATGACCGTGTCGAACGTTGCCGACTGACGAACGCCGGGGACGTTTCTTCGCATCAAGGCACCGACGTTCAGGTCGGACTTGGCGCGAGCGTTCCACGGATTGCGGCCGAAGGATAGCATTACGCGATTGAACACCGCGCGAAGCTGGTCTACAGGGCTTATGCCGGGATGATAAATGGCATGGGCAAGCGGGACCTCGCCGGCCTTTAGCACCGCGTGGCGAATCAACAGCGGCCCGACGATCTCGAACACGACGACCGTGCCGAGAATAACCGTCTGCACGTCTTCGCATATCCGAGGCAGCGGCCCTTCCATGCCGGTGGTTCGTTGTATTGCTATTTCCGAAAGCGCGATAGCCGCCCCGGCTTGTGCCAGCAGAGCGGTGCCAAGGTATTTTTTGACGGCCGGTTCTTCGCGGCCGAGGTGTGAGGCGATTCGCGTGCCGAAGTATTTTCCGCACGAGCGAAGCACCAAATAGCCGACGCCGATCATGCCCGCTTCGGCCAGCTTACCCAGCTCCAACTCGGCGCCGTGGGTGACAAAGAAGACCACGCACAGCAGGCCGGTCAGGCGGTCCAACTCGGCCAGCATCTGGCGGGTTTGATACGAACTGTTGGCCACGGTCATGCCCATGGCGAGGAACGTGAGCAGATACGGCATATCCAGCGCCAGGCAGATACCCAGCACCAGCGCCACGGCGGCCACCAGCAGCACCAGCCGTCGACTTTCGGCCACAAGATCGTAGGTGAAACTGATCGCCAACCCGGCGACTATGCCCAGCAGGATCGAGCCCAGCAGATCGGTGGCGAAATGGCCGAGTTGCGCTGCCAGCGAGGTCTCCAATTGGCCGTGGAAGATAAAGATGCCGATCAGAAGCAGTTCAAACAGCACGATGGAGGTGAGGTTGTTCATCGCCACCATCGTGTTGGTGTATTCGGTAAGCACCCCTTCGGCTTCGTTTTCTTTCAGCACGAGAATGGTGGTGGCCGGCGCGGTGGCCAGCGCCAGGGCGGCGAGCATCAGTGCCGCGTTTCCATTAACCCCGAGCAGCAACAACCCGCCGCCGACCAAGACGAAAGTGGTTCCCAATTCGCCGGCCGAAAGGCGTATCACGCGGCGCAGGATTCGTCTTGCCCGGGCCAAGGGGAAGTGGCACCCGAGCGTAAACAGCACCAGGGCGATAGCCAGTTTCGTGAGCGGCGTGAGCCGTTGTATCAGGTCGTGTTTGGTCAGCCCATCGGCCACTTGTTCCGGAATACAGAGCCCCAGCAGCACGCCGGCCAGCAGATAGGAAGTAACTTTCGGCAGCCGCAACAATTCCCCAAGCCCGCCCGCCAAAAGCGCGGCGGCCAGCAGCAGCCCCAACGTCAAAGTAACTTGCCAATCTTGAAGCGTCATGCGTATGAAGTTCCAAAAGTGTAGTGTAAAAAGGGCAATGGCTCCGAGCCGGATTCAATGTCAAACCCGCCAAGACTGCTTGCCGCTCGGTGCCTGTCCCCCTTTTTCCACGGTGCATCGAAAGCCGCGTGATAGTATAGCATTTCCGACAAGTAGACCGTAGACCAGATGCGGCGGAGGAGGGTCGCATTCCCACCGAGGAAACCCACGGGTATATCTTGGCGGGAGTCTCAACTTCAGCCTAGATAGGGGCGAGGGACTGGGCGCCCGAGGCCTCCTGTCGCCAAAATGCATTGGTTCGAGACCCTGAGATACCCCGGTGAGAGTCAGCCTTACACCAATCCCCAACGCTTGCGAAGATACCATTCGATGCCCAACAGGCCGACCAGCAATAGGAAGAAGGACCAACTGTCCCAGAAGGTGGTCTTGGTCTCGCGTTGGATTTCTAGATCCTCCGTGTCGCGGGCGAGTTGCTCGATCAACTCGGGAAGTTGCTCGGGGGCTATCGACTTACCGCCGGTCATGGCCGCCAGACTCTTTAGCGAGGCGGCGTCGGCGGCCGCATTGTCTAGCTCAAGGTCCTGCTCGAACACCAGGAACCGGGCTTTGGTGGAACCGAGCGGCTCGCCGTTCTTGTCCGTGGCTTCCACTTCAATCGCATAATCGCCGGCGAGCGTCGTGTCGCGAAACGTGCCGGCCATGGTCAGGTCGCGACGGAACAGCCGCTGGTCCTCTCGGGTGCCGTCGGGCGTGACCACGGCGGCCTTGAACGTGGCGCCTTCCAGCGGCTCGCCGCCGGGTGCCTCGGCGCCGGCGGTGATTTCCACTTGCTCGCCGGGAGCGAAGCGGCGTTTCTCCAGCTTCACCCAAACGCGGCCGTCCATCGACTCGTCCTTTCGCGCCAGCCAAAGAACGACTTGTCTCCAGAACCGCTTATGAGCAGAATCGAAACCGCGCAATGGCCAATGCCAGGTCGAGTCGCCGGCGAACGCCAACACGCGGCCGTCGCCATAGTTGTGTGCGACCAGCAGCGGCGCGTTCCGCCCGGCCGCTTCGGCCAGCACCACGGCCGCCGGTTTGATACGCGTGAAGCGGTTGGCCCCGTCCAGCGGCGGCAGCTTCTTCCAAACGGCCGCGTTGGCGTCTCGGCCTCCTGCCAGGGTCAAAGCAAAATGACGCAATCCAAGTTGCGTGGGCACCAATTGCACGGGACCGGGCGGTTGCAGATGCACGTCCTCGCGAAGCTTGCCCTCGAAGGATTGCCGCTCGTTGGCGTCCATTTGCACGGGCAGCACGTCGGCCAGCGGCGAGGTGGCGTATCCTCCGGGCCCGAAGCTGTGGAACCCGCCCAACATAATCAGCCCCGCCCCGTTGCCGACCGCCTCGGCCAGATCGCGCAGTTCATTGCCGGCGAAAGCCTTCACGTCGAGGTCGCCGAGGATATAGACGTCGTATTTACCCGGCTTGAAAAGTTCTTCCATGTCGGCCGGTCGCGTTTCCGGATTCTGGGGGTCGATTCGCAGGTAGTCGACGTTTATCTCGGGCGAGGCGTCCAGCGCGCGGCGGATGAACTTCTGCTCGACCCGCAGCGAACCTTCAATGTACAGCACGTTGAGCCCGCCGCCGAGGACCTTGACGTATGTGCTCAGTCGGTTGTTTGTCGTGACGAGCTCGCCCGGCTGATCGGCCGCTTCGAGGGTGAGTTTGAACTCGCCCGTCGTTTGCGGGGCGTAAGAGAAATCGACCGGCAGCAGTTGCCCGCCGCTGGTGGCTTTGACACGTTTGACGGCCACGGCTTCCATATTGCCCGGCGAGGTCTCGAACAATAGCCGGACGGGTATTTCGCGGTTGACGAATCCGTCGATGCGAACTTGCCCACCGACGGCGAGTTGATTCTTCACGAAGACGTATTGATCGGCCAAAAGCTCCGTCGTGGCGACATCCTTGGCCTGGCCGAGTCCTTGCGATTGTCCCAAGGGTACGGTGAACAACGGGTAGCCCAGGTTCTTCAGTCTGGCGACGGCCGTTTGCGGCGGCAGATCGCGAGGCGAGTACGCGCGTTGCGAACCGTCGCTTAGCAGAACAACGCCCAGCAGTCGCTTGCCGGCCTCGCGGCGGAGGATGTCTTCGGTCGATGAGCCGATGGCCGACTGCTTGCCCAATGGGTCTTTCGGCAACGCGATGATGCCGTCGGTAACCTTGGCGGGATACGGTTTGACGTCGAAGGTGTATGCCTTCAGTTCGAAATCCTCGGCCAATTCGGCCAAAGCGGGCACGGAATCGGCCAGCGTCGAGCGAAGCATGTCCCAACGCGTTTTCCCGCCCATGGCGTCGGGCACCGACATGCTCCGCGACTGGTCGGCCATCACCAGCAGCGTGGCTTGTTGCTTCGTCGTGGTGGTATAGACCAGCGTCGGTCGCAGCATGGCGAATATGACCAGGATGACGATGGCCAGCCGAAGCACGACCAGCGCCGCTCCGCTCCCCGGCCCGGCCGGTTTCCAACGCGGCCGCACCCATAACAATCCCAACAACACCAGCGCAATGCAAGCCACCAACAGGTAGCTGCCGCCGATCGGGTATAGGGAAAGTTGGGTCATTGCTTGTTTATGTTGTTCGGGTCTACTATTTCTCGTGAGTTTCGATCAAGTCTCCATCGGGTGCCATGTCCCACGCTTGCGTGGGCATGCTCGGAGGACGATGCTTCGTGTCATTCCCATGCCCACAGTGTTTCGGTGCAAGCATGCCCAAGCAAGCGTGGGACATGGCACCCATTGTCTTCTCCGTTGCGATGTACTACGCGCTCTCCTTATAAAACCGGTTTGCCAACAGGTGTTCGGCGGCCAGGACGATTGCCAGCAGTAGGATCAGGGCGGGGAACAGTTCGCGGCCCACGCGGCCGACGCTTATGTCGCGGTCGATCTCCCGTCGGTTCTTCGCGATCCGCACCTTGTTGGGACTGAACGTCTCGTTGAGTTTCTCCGGGTCGATTCTTTCCAGTTGGGTCTGGTTCAAAGTCAAGTTGACGCTGAAGCCGCGGTCGATTCCCGAGGCTCGCCCGCCGGATTGAACGCGGTAGTTGCCCACCTGCTCGGTCGACGAAGTGACCAACACATGGCGTTTCAGATCGGCGGCCTGCGAGAACTTCAGGTCGTCCGGGGCGGTTATCATATAGCTTTCTCGGCGGTTGTCGGTGTCCAACTCCAACACGGCCGCCTGCCCGGCATAATAGTTCAACTGCTGGGCCGCCGCGCCGACCAGATATGTCATCATCTCGTTCGTAAGAATCACAAACGGCCAGGCCTCGCCGACCGGCAGCATGTTCCAGGCTTTCCGGTCGGGGCGATCGGATATCGGCGTGGTCATGGTCAACACGCGACCGCCGCCAAGCGGGCGTTCCAAGATGGCTGGCCGACCGTCGTTGAAGGATGCCACGACGCCCACGTCTTCACCCGGTGTTGCCAATTGCCAATAGCGGAACACGGGAAACGCGTCCCAGGGCACGGAACCGGCCCGGCCGCGAAATGCCGAGAGGATCGGATGTTCAAGGCTTCTAGGCGAAAGGTAGACATCGTCGGCCGCCACGGCGTGGCGAAGCAATTTGGCCGGAAGCAGCTCCGCGGCCCCGGGCGAATTGAACTCTTTGAGCGGTCGGGCGTTGCGGCCCAGGAACACGCTCAGCCCTCCGCCGGCCGATACATAGTCGGCAAGCTTCTTCCAAGTGGCCGGCTCCAGCGGCTTGGGGTCCAACAAGCACACGGCCGCGTATTGATCCAGCGACCGCTCGTCCAATTGATCCAGGTCCACGACGTGGCAATCGAACCTCGCCTGGCCTTGCTTGCGAAACATGGTGGGAGCCAGCGACTCGGCTAGATACAACGCATAAGACTCGGCCGGCTTGGGCGCGGCTATGAGGATTCGCCAGGTGGGACGGACCTCGACGGTGAAGAACCGCCGGTCGTCCTCGGCCAGCGCGTCCTTGCCCACGATCCGCACGAAACCCTGGTGGGTGCCGATACCGAGCGAGCCGACGTTGAACTCGAGCTCTTGTGATTGGTTTTCCGCGAGCTCAAAGCTCTCCTCGCCGCGAAGTTGCGGCTGGCGGTTGTTGTCCAGCAGATGCAGCTCGACGGTACGCGAGGCGGCGGGTCCCAGCCGCGTTATGTTCGTTCTGATCCCCAGCCCACCCCGAGCGGAAAGGACTTGCGACGATAGCCGCAACTCGCCGAGCGAGTAGTTCTGGGGCTTCTCCACGCCGACGTCGATCACGTATATGCCCACGCTGGGAAGCTCGGCCAGCCGCTGACGCATGGCGTCGACCGCATCTGCCGACCAGGCCGCCTTGGCCATGTCGGTGAAGATGTAGACTTCCTTTCGCGCAAGTTCGCTTTCGGCCAGCAGCCGCAGGGCCTCGTCCACCAAGGCGGTCAGGGGTTGCGAGTTGCCCACCGGTTTTAGCGATTGAATCCGCGTCTTCGCGGCGCCGCGGTCAACCTGAAACACGCCGGGGCCCAGTCGCGTATCGAGCACGCCGACCTGGCTCTGCTCGGGGAGTTGGCCCAGAAGCCACACGCCCAGTTCGGAAGCCACGTCGATGCGAGTGCGGTTTTCGCGTTTGTATTGCATTCGCGGAGCGGTGTCGAAAACCATGGCCGCCGCCACCGGAGCCTCGCGAGAGCCGAGCGACGTTTGCAGGTTCATACTAGGTCGGGCAAGCGCGAAAGCCAACAGAGCGATGGCCGCCGCCCGCAACAGCAACAGCAGCAAGTGCCGCAAGCGCAACCGCCGCCGGTTGGCGTCGTGCTGCTTGCGAATGAACTGCAAGGCGGGAAACTCCATCAACTTCGGCCGTTGGCGCATGATCAAATGCAACACTATCGGAAGTGCCACAAGCGCCGTGCCGGCCAGGAGTAGGGGAGTTACGAATGTCATTGTGTGTCTTTAGCTGTGAGCGGTGAAACGTGAGCTATGAGCTATGAGCTTTGAGCTTCCGGGAAACGTGATTTTCCGCTTGCGTTTGGCTCATTGCTCATAGCTCAAGGCTCATCACCCTCTCGCCACGCGGTTCGATAAGTATTCCGTCAACGCCTTGTCAAACTGCATGCTGGTGTCCAAGGGCACGTAGTCGATGCGGGCTTTGGAGCATTCGCGGCGATAGGTGTCGCGAAACTCCTCGATCTCGTTTATGTAATTTCGCCGAAAGCCGTCGGCATCCAGGGAAATCCGCCGGTTGCTCTCGGGGTCCTCCAGTTCGACCATGCCTTCAAAGGGGAAGTGGACCTCGGCTTCGTCCAATACGTGAAAAAGTATCACGTCATGCCCGCCGTGCCGCAGGCGGTACAAGGCTTCGATAATCGGCTCCGGCTCGGCCAGCAAGTCGGAAAAAATCATCACCAGGCTGGTGTGCTTGAGCATGGCCGCCACTTGGATGATGCTCTGGGCAACGTCTGTCTCGCCCTCGGGCTTGAGGTTGGCCAACAGCGAAAGCACGTTTCCCAAGTGGCTGCGGCGTGCCTTTGGTGCCAGGCTGCTGCGTATCTTCTGGTCGAAAGTCAACAGGCCGACCGGGTCCTGCTGATGAATCATCAGATAGCACAGAGCGGCCGCCAGACAGATCGAGTAGTCGAACTTGGTCAGTTCCTGCCGATAGGTGTAGCCCATCGAACGGCTCATATCCATCATCAGGTAGCCGGTGATGTTCGTCTCGGCCTCGAACTTCTTCACGTAGTACTTGTCGGTCTTGGCGAAAACCAGCCAGTCGATATCCTTCGGATCGTCGCCGGCGGTGTACTTGCGATGTTCGCTGAACTCGACCGAGAAGCCGTGGAAGGGGCTGGCGTGCAGCCCGTGAAGAAACCCCTTGACGATAAACTGAGCGCGCAGGTCGAGCCGCTTTATCTGATTGATAACCTCGGGCTTCAGATATCGTTCGGAGTTCGACATGGTTTAGTGGGTAGTGGTTAGTGGATAGTGACACGCAAGGCGGAAGCGACGTTGTTTCGATAGTATTCACCGGCTGAAATCGCAGTAGTGTTCGGAGTTCGGCATTGCTTGGTGGGCGGCAGGTAGTCACCAATCTGCGTTGCTTCCGCTTTGCGCGTCACTATCCACTACCCACTATCCACTCGCTTCGGAAAAAGGGGACAGGCACCGAGCCGTCGCCTTCTTTCGAGGGTTTGACATCTGTTCGGGCTCGGAGCCAGTCCCCTTTTTCCTTCACTCTCCACTTATTTCTGATACTTGGGTATTGCCGGCGGCGGCGTTTCGCGGACCAAGCGTTCGATCACGTCGGCGTTGGTCATTCCTTCGGCTTGGGCTTGGAAATTGGTGCTAATGCGGTGCCGCAGCACGGGCACGGCGATCTTCTGTACGTCCTCGACGGCCACGGAGAACCGTCCGTCCATGGCGGCCAGGGCTTTGCCGCCGCGGATCAGGAACTGGCCGGCACGCGGGCCGGCGCCCCAGTCGATCAACTCTTTCACGAATGGCGGCGCGGCGGGGTCCTTCGGCCGTGTGGCTCGCACCAGCGACGATACGTAGTCGATTATGTACTCGCTGACGGCAACCTTGCCCACCAGATTCTGAAGGTTGATGATCGCTTTGGCGGAAAGCACCTTGCGGACTTCGACCTCTTCCTCGCGGGTGGTTGCCGAAAGTATTTGCTTCTCTTCGTCGGCGGCCGGGTAGTCGACCTTGATGTTGAACATGAAGCGGTCCAACTGGGCCTCGGGAAGCGGATACGTGCCTTCCTGCTCGATGGGGTTCTGCGTGGCGATTGTGAAGAACGGGTCGGGCAGGTTGTATGTCTCCTGGCCCACGGTGACCTCGCGCTCCTGCATGGCTTGCAGCAGGGCGGCTTGGGTCTTCGGCGGCGTACGGTTGATTTCGTCGGCCAGCAGAATGTTGGTGAAGATCGGCCCGTTGACGAACCGGAAATCGCGCCGCCCGTGCTCGTCTTCCTCCAATACGTTCGTGCCGGTAATGTCCGAAGGCATCAGGTCGGGCGTGAACTGGATCCGCTTGAACTGAATGTCCAGAATCCGAGCCAGCGTGCTTACCATCAGCGTCTTGGCCAGACCGGGCACGCCCACCAGCAGACAATGTCCGCGAGTGAACACGGCGGCGAAGATCTGCTCGATGACCTCCGACTGGCCGATGATGACCTTCTGCAACTCGTCCTGCATCAACCGTCTGTGCTGGCTGAACTCCTGCAGAACATCTCCTAAACTTCGAGGCTTATTGGCCACGGGTGTCTTCCTTGCAAAAATAAACGTGTCTATTGTGGGGGGTGGAAACTCAATACCAAGCGCGAAGCGCGAGCGAGGAGGGCGGCGCCGACACATCGACGTCTCTCCGCATTGGCAACGGCTTCCCACCTCGCTTGCGCTTCGCGCCAGCATTCCATCGGCACCCGCGAGCCAAACCCGCCGGCCTGTCGTAGTATTGTATAGCAGAACGTCAAATTTACCCAGGGGCAGGATTTGCCGTTGCCGACATAACTATATAATTCTAAGATACTTATGTTGACCGTGCAGTGACCTTATCTTGGAGAGACGCGCCATGCGAGGCCCTATTGCCGCCGCTGCCTATTTCGCCATCGCGATTGTGACTATGCTGACGATTGCGCCGGCGAATTCCGCACGCGCGAAAGACCTCGACCCGAAACTCGTCCGCCAAGGTATCGATCGGGCGATCAACTATCTCAAAAGCCGACAGCGAAGCGACGGCACGTGGCGAGAATGGAAAAGCCAAAAGGGAAGCATAACCTCGCTGTGCGCCCTGGCTCTGTTGAATGCCGGCGTGGAGCCCGACGACAAGAACATGGCTCAGGCTTTGACCTACCTGCGGCAGCAGAAACTCAAGACAACCTACACCGTATCGCTACAGACCATGGTCCTCTGTCAGGCCGAGCCGAAAAAGGACCACTTGAAAATCGTGGAAAACGTCAAGTGGCTCGTCGCGAATCAGGTAACCAGCGGCCGCCGCAAAGGCGCCTGGTCCTATCCACCCGGCAGCGGCGACAACTCCAACGCGCAATTCGCCCTGCTGGCCCTGCACGAGGCCGAACGTGTCGGCGCGGGACCAAGCGACGATTGGGTTTGGCGTCTGGCCAAGGCATACTGGGAAGGCTGCCAAAACGACGACGGCTCCTGGGGATACTACGAGGGCCTCAGCGGCACGGGCTCGATGACCTGCGCCGGGCTGGCTTCGCTGATCATCACCAGCGACAAGGTCCAAGACGCCGACGCCATGATCGACGAAAACGGCCGCATATGCTGCTGTCGCAAGAGCGGCGACGACGACCGCATGGAGAGAGCCCTGCGATGGCTGGGGCGAAACATGACCGTCGAGAAGAACCCCCAAGCGCCGGCCTGGCACTTCTATTACCTCTACGGAATCGAACGGATCGGCCGATTGACCGCGCGGCGATTCATCGGCACTCCCGGCCGACAGCACGACTGGTACCGCGAAGGAGCCGATTATCTGCTGAGCAACCGCTTGGACAGTATGTCGGGCTTCATTAAGGGAGAAGGCCCCGCGGAAAACGACCCGTTGATAAGCACCAGCTTGGCACTGCTGTTTCTCTCCAAGGGAAGGCGGCCGGTGCTGATGGCCAAACTGAAACACATGCCCCACGACGATTGGAACCAGCATCGCGGCGACGTGGCCAAGCTGACCCGCTTTGTCGAGTCGCGTTGGGACATGGACCTGACGCATCAGGTGATCGATCTGGACGCCGCTCGGGTTGAGGATTTGCTGCAAGCGCCCGTGTTGTATTTATGCGGAAGCCTCAACCCGTTGCCCCGCGATCCCGAGTGGCAGGAGAAGACGGCCAAGAAACTGCGAGATTATCTCGACCGCGGTGGGTTCATATTCGCCGAGGACTACTGCGGCGGATCGGGCTTCGACGGAGGATTCCGCAAATTGATGAAGTTGGTCTTTCCCGAGCCGGAATATCGGCTGCGGCTGCTCGAAGGCGAGCACCCCGTCTGGCATGCCGAGATCGCTGTTAATCCCAAGCAAGTTCGACCCTTGTACGGCATTGACTTCGGCTGCCGCACCAGCGTGGTTTACGCGCCGGCCGACCCGCCGGGAAACGCCCGGGCGTCGCTGTCGTGTTTGTGGGAATTGTCGCGAGCCGGGCGGAATAAGAAATACTCGCCGCGTGTTCAGGAGCAAATCGACGCCGCATTGGCAATCGGCACCAACATCCTGACCTATGCCACCAACCGCGAGGTATTGCCCAAGGACCGAATACCCACGACCATCGCCGATTCGCAAACCGGCAGTGAGACGGCGCGAGGAACTGTATATATCGCCAAGCTTCGCCACCCGGGAGGTTGCAACTCGGCACCTCGGGCGTTGGTCAATCTGGTCGACGCGGCCTCCGACACGGCCGATATCCCCGCCGCCGCACGGAAGGAACTTCTGGCAATAACCGACCGCTCGCTGTTCGACCATCATCTGGTATTCATGCACGGGCGGAACCGTTTCCGGCTTACCAAACGCGAACGCGAGCAGCTTAAGACGTACATCGAACGGGGCGGCATGCTGTTGGCCGATTCGATCTGTGCCAGCAGTGCCTTTACCGAATCGTTTCGCCGCGAGATGGCCGCCATGTTTCCCGAAAACAAGCTGCAAGAGATCCCGGCCGACGACCCCATCCTATCACAGACGTACGGCGGTTTCGACCTGAAGACGGTCTCCCGCCGCGACCCGGGCCTTCGCGGCGGCGAGGGTCCCTTGAAGGCCTCCGTTCGTCAAGTGCCGCCCCAGTTGCAAGGTCTCAAGCTGGGCGACCGTTGGGCGGTTGTCTTTTCACCCTACGACATAAGCTGCGCTCTTGAGAAGCACGACTCCCTGGAATGCCGTGGCTACACCCGCCAAGACGCCGCCCGGATCGGCATTAACGTGGTGCTTTATTCGTTGCAGCAGTAGTTGCCGGTTTCATGCCCAATCTTGTGGGAACATCGCGACACACCACCGTACTCATCACACTCTTTGTGATGATCAGTGAAGACGTTGCACATGATCAAGGCTGAGTAGCTGAAGCCGCGTCCATCGTGTCCGTCACGCTTCAGCGTGACGAGTACGGCTGCGTTCCAAACGGACCCTACTCCTCCAACACCGTATCCTCGTGTTCATAACACGGCGCGCAACAGCAGAGAAACTTGAGCGTCTGGTGGCCGTCGTTGATAATCTGATGCAAGGCACCGGGCGGGATGGCTATTGCGTCGCCGGGGCCGACCTGTCGGGTCTCGGCGTTGATCTCCATCAGCCCGCGGCCTTCGAGGATGTAATAGATCTCCTCGGTCTTCGGGTGGCGATGTCGCGTGGTCGCGGTGCCCATTGGTAATCGGGCTTCGGCCAACGACTGGTTCTTAATGCACGAGTTTCGATATGCCAACAACTCGCGAATCTCCGAACCGTCCTTGGTAGTAAACGGCGACACGCTGTCGATGTTTTTGATGTCCATGAGTCGTTATGCCTCTGATATGACTCTGCCGTGCCACTGCTTCAAAGAAGCAGTGCCGTCTACACGCGGGCCAGCACTGCTTCCTCGAAGCAACTCGTGGAAAAAGGGGACAGGCACCGAGCCGTTGCCTTTCTCCGAGGGTTTGCCATCTGTTTGGGCTCGGAGCCAGTCCCCTTTTTCCACTCCTCGCTCACTTCCGCAAGATACCGACCGTGGCCGGCGAGTAGGTGCGGACGTTCCACTGGTCGGCTTGCGGCAGTAGCGAAAAATCGAAGCGGTCGTCGGCCTCGACCACGAAGAGGCTCTCGGCCGGGGCTTCTTCGATCAAACCGCCGATCAAATCGAGCATCTCCTCGGTTCGCGAGACGTAGAACTCGTACGGCGGCGAGCAGAACACGGCCCAAGGCGTCTCGGGCAACTTCGGACCGCGTTTGTGCCAAATGAACACGTTGGCCGTGACGATCTCGACGCGAGATTCTATTTCAAGGGTGCCCGCGTTGCCGGAAATGATTTTCGCGGTCGGAAAATGTTGCTCGATCAAGGTGGCCGAATCCGCGCCGCGGCTGATCGCTTCCAAGCCCAAGGCGCCCGTGCCGGAGAACAGGTCGACGGCGTGTTTCTTGCGGATCGAGGGCCCCATCAGGTTGAAAATAGCCTCGCGCAGGCGGTCCTTCATGGGCCGGGTGCGCTGATCGCCGCTGTATTGCAGCTTCCGCCCACGGAATTTCCCACCAATTATCCGCAAACCCACCGGCTGAGGTGTGGTCGGCTTCTCTTTTTGCCGTTTCGCCACGCGACGCTCCCTTGTTGCCGTTTCCAGTGTTACTGTTTCCAGCCACCTGCCAATATGGTATCCTTTTACGTCTTGGAGCAACAGCGGGGCACCCGGGCGACTGGGATCTGTCTCAAGAGTCCGCGGGGTGGCTGGGGCAAAGCGCAGCGGTGCCCCAGAATTGCACGAACTGGGGCTTCGCTGCGCTCAGCCGCCAGCCACCCGGCCGTAAGAAGACACTTTTGAAGCAAAGCTTGGCGTCATTTGGTCGCCTTCCCGGCGTGGTTGCCAACGTACAAGATCCGCGCACGGTGCGCGAATGCGATAACATGAGACTCTTTAAGGAAACCAGCTATGCGAATTGTGAATTGCCTGTTGTTGGCGACGGTTATCACGGCGGTCTTCGCCGTCGGCGGTGTTTGTGCCCAAGAGGCGACCGACCCGCCCGCCGAAACGGAAGCCGCAGCCGCGCCGGCCGGCCCCGCCACCGAAGCTTACCAGAAGAAGCTCGCCGAGTGGAAGGACTTGCTGACCGAACTTCAGACCTTGCGAAACGATTACACCAAAGCGAACCAAGAAGAAAGAGCCGAGATTCGCGAGAAGTTCGGCAAGCTCGCCGAAAAAGGAGAAGCCATGAGAGAAGAGCTGGCCCAGTCGGCCGAAAAGGCGTTTATCGAAGCACCAAACGCGGACAAGGACTTGACCGACTTGTTGCTGGAACTTACTTCCGACAACATTCGCCGCGACGATTACCTGGAAAGCTTGCGGCTGGCCAAGGTGCTTATCGATAACAAGTGCGACAGCAAGCATGTCTACGACTTAGCCGGTGTCGCCGCCTTCGCCGCCTGTGACTTCGACGCCGCCGAAAAGTATCTGGCCATGGCCAAGGAAAAGGACGCCCTGACGCAGATGGGCGAAATGCGAATTGCGAGCCTGCCCAAGTACAAGAAGCTTTGGGCCGAAGAGACCAAGCTTCGCGAAGCCGAGGCCAAAGCCGACGACCTGCCCCGCGTGCTCTTGAAGACCAACAAGGGCGATATCGAACTGGAACTGTTCGAGAACGAAGCACCCCTGGCGGTGGCCAACTTCGTTTCGTTGGTGGATAAGGGCTACTACGACGGGTTGGTTTTCCATCGCGTGTTGCCTGGGTTCATGGCCCAAGGTGGTTGTCCCGAAGGCACCGGAACCGGCGGCCCTGGCTACAACATCCCCTGTGAATGCCAGAAGCCCGAGCATCGCAAGCACTTCATCGGCAGCATCAGCATGGCACACGCCGGCCGCGACACGGGCGGATCGCAGTTCTTCCTGACCTTCCTCCCCACGGAGCACCTCGACGGCCGCCACACGGTCTTCGGCCGAGTGATCAATGGTTTCGATGTACTGCCCAAGCTGCAACGCCGCGACCCGAGCCGCTCCGGCGGCCCCGACCCCGACAAGATCGAAAAGGCCACCGTGGTCCGTAAGCGCGACCATGAATACAAGCCCACCAAGGCCGAATAACCCCGGCCTCCCGACAGCTTGAAATCCAATGCCATGCCCACGCAATGCGTGGGCATGTTGCATTTGGCCCGCCATTTTCCGCCCCGCGGCGCCACAACCGCCACTTTCACCGGCTCCCGCTACCCACTCGCAGCCATTCCGCCACATGGCCTGTCACGCCCCTGGTCACCCGATTCAATGCCCACCCGATGCAATGCCGGTCCTTTTATGCCAATGCCCACCCGATGCAATGCCTGTCCTTTTATGCCTTATGCCATTTTATGCCTGATAGGCTGCATTGGACGGCTGGGGAACGATCCAGAAATTGCCATCGCTGGGGTGTCTTTTATATAGCGGTTATCTTTTTTTAGGACACTAGGGGGCAGCTTCCATTTCATGCCGATCACCGTGGCTGGCCACTTCAGCGTAGCGATGTCCGTAAACAACAACCATGAAACACTTTGTGTAATTGCAGTGGGCGACAGCCGTCGCGTGCAACCCCCTCTTGCAGACTGTGTCGTTTTGCGAAACCTTGCGTAATAAATAAAAAATTCGGACGCAATCGCAGCAAAACTCTTGCATGAATGATAATTTTTGGTATGCTCAAGAACTGGCGACTGGGCAGGCCGTCTAGGTGGACGGCGCCCACACGAAACTACGGACGGCTCCGCGGACATCACTCCACAATCAACGGAGTCGCCAGCGGCGATCATCTTCAAGATAGTCAGCAAGGGCTACGGGCCCGAGGCAGCGACCAAGAGGGCAAAGCTCAAAACCCACCACCCACGGGGCTTAATTCGACCTAACGCGAGGCGTCGACACGGCGCCTTGCTTGGCGATGGCGGCAATTCTTCGACCGAGGCAAGACGTCTCGCTCTGTTTTGGGCATTCTCACCCCTCGATCCAGAATCTATTTCCCCGCGAAATCCGTTGTGCATGTCTTGGCTCCGTGGAACGATCGGCCGCGGCCTAAGGCAAGCGACTTAAGAAGCACGGTCGAGCGGTTTTTTCGCGTGGATACGACTTCAAACGGAGTGTGCGTGAACGTATCAAACAACCTGATAAACAAACAAAAATAAGAGAAAACGAAGGAGGCAGCGACCCATGAAACCCTTTCCCATGGGCGGCGTTCCGCAAGCCGGGA
>Ga0180432_10004576_pt1 | contig 18867 bp, 17 predicted proteins | sample SS_ome_10_FD_132414 | JGI IMG/M metagenome (GOLD analysis project Ga0180432, IMG submission 132414) | Hypersaline lake sediment archaeal communities from the Salton Sea, California, USA - SS_1_MS_2 metaG | ecosystem: Environmental > Aquatic > Non-marine Saline and Alkaline > Hypersaline >...
AGACTGCGCGCGACCGACGAGGCACTCCACGCGTCAGACTGAGACGCTCTTGAGTGATCGAATCCCGCTCACGTGCCTCGGCTCAGGAGCGGCGCTGACCGACGGACGTCGGTGGAACTCGCTTCTCATCGATGGCCGAATCCTCCTCGACCTACCGCCGACCGCCGTCGTCGAGCTGCAGCGCCTTGGACTCGACCTGACAGAGATCGATATCGTCTTCATCAGCCACCTCCACGCCGACCACATGTTCGGCCTCCCGTTCCTGCTGCTCGAGTACTGCATCCGCCGCGAGCGGGATCGGCCGCTGTACATCGTCGGCCCTCCGGAAATCGAGGAAACGACGGAGACGCTGTGTGACATCGCGTGGCCCGACATGCGCGAGGCCGGGTTCGTGCCCCACGTCGCCGTCTCGTACGTGGAAGTCGCCGGGGACGGCGAGTATCGGGCCGGCGATCTGACCTTCTCCGCGGTCCGGATGGAGCATTTCAACCTCACCGCGTTCGGCTATCGCTTCACCTACAAAGGGCGGACGATCGCGTACACCGGCGACACCGGCGAGTGCGAGCAACTGGGCAAGCTCCTCGAGGACTCGGACGTCGCGATCCTCGAGCTGACCCATCCGGAGAGGTCCGAAGACCCCGGACATCTCGATGCTCCTGCGGTCGCCTACTGGCTGAAGAGGCTGCGCGAACAGGGGACGCGCGTCTTCGCCACCCACATGATGGAGACGCCCGACCCGATCGAAGGACTCGAGGTCTGCGAAGACTGCAAGACGTACTACATCTAGGGCAGGGCGTTCTCTCGGTAACTACTTCTCGTAGCAGGCGCGGCAGCGGGCCTCGTAGCTGCCGACCCCCCCGACCTGGATGACCGGCCCGTCGACCGGCGCCGGCTTCCCGTCGATCAGCCGCTGCGACCGCGTCGCCACCCCACCGCAGACGACGCATACGGCCTGAAGCTTGTCGACCCGATCGGCGAGCGCCATCAATTTCGGCATCGGCTCGAACGGCTCCTCGGCGAAGGTGAGGTCGAGTCCGGCAACGATCACCCGCTTCCCCGTCCGGACGAGCTCCTCGCAGAGGTCGGGGAGCCGCTCGGAGAAGAAGTTCCCCTCGTCGAACGCGACGACCGCGGCTTCGTCGAGCGCTGCGTCGCCGACCAGGCCACGCAGCGTCGCCAGCGTCTCCTCGCCCGGCTCGAGGAGGTGCGCGGCGAACTCGCGGCCGTAGTGGGTCACGATCGCGTTCAGGTCGTACCGGTCGTCGATCGTCGGCTTGAACAGGAGGATCTTCCGCCCGGCGATCCGGACGCGCTCCAGCCGCCGGATCAACTCCTCGGTCTTCCCCGAGAACATACAGCCGACGATCACCTCGAGTTGTCGGTTCGCCGTGTGCACGGCCCCTCCTTTCACCCTCCGCGCTGCGCCCCGACCGGCAGCAGCGCCTCCGTGAGCAGCTCCTCGACCCGGAGCCGCTCGGCGATCAACCCGTGCTCGACGAGGTAGTCGCGCAGGACCGACCACACGTCCGGGTCGTCGTGTCGCGCTCCCATGGCGTACAGTGGCAGCGTCGCCTCGAAGGACCTTTGGTTCAGTTCGTCGTCGAGATCGGGGTACGCGTTCAGGAACGCTTCGAACGCGGCGTCCGGCCCGGACGTCGTCCGCTCGATTCCACTCGCGAGCGCGCGCAGGAACGCCGCCAGATCCTCGCCCCGCTCGGCGATCAGATCGGGATGCACCACGAAGAGCAACTCGTACGTCTCCGGGATGCAGTACGCCTCCTGCGGGAAGAAGACCGGATCGCCCCCCTCCAGTGCCGCCTGGATCGGCTCGAAGTTCCGGAACGCGCCGATCGCGTCGACGCTGCCCGCGAGCAGCGCCTGCATCGTGTTGAACCCGACGTGGATCAGCCGCACCTCGCTCTCGTCGATCCCGGCGCAGTCGAGCATCGTTCGCCACAGGATCGGCTCGAGCGGCGCCAACGAGTACCCGATCCGCTTTCCGCGAAGGTCGTCGATCGTCTCGACGCCGTGCTGTCGCAGGCTCAGCAGGCCGCCGAGGCCGTGCTCGATCAGCGCTCCGATCGCGATCAGCGGCAGCCCCTCCGACCGGGCGATCAGGTAGTTGATCTGCGGCGTCAGCGCGACCTCGACCGCTCGCGACGCGGCGAGCTTCACCGGGTCGCTCGGGTCGGCCGGGACGAACCACTCGACCTCCAGCCCCTCCTCGGCGAAGAATCCGAGCTCTCGGCAGACGACCAGCGGGACGTGATTCGGATTGACGAAGAAGTCGAGACTGACACGAAGCGCGCTCGTTTTCTCGGGGGTATGCAGGATCCCGATCAACAGGAACGCGACGAAGACCCCGATCAGCACGACCGCAACCCGTCCCCTCGCGCGCAAGACGACGCCCCCTCAATCTCGATGTTCGACTACGACGCGGACGACCTCCGCCAGCGCAGCGCCCGTCGCTCGATTATCCGGAGCGCCCCGAACAGGAGCAAACCGAGGACCGAGAGCATCAGGATCGCCGCGAACACCAGGTCCACGCGCAGCAGCGCGTTCGACTGGAGCATCAAGTAACCGAGCCCCCGGTGCGCGCCGACCCATTCGCCGATCGTCGCGCCGACGACGGACAGCGTCACCGCCACCTTCAGCCCGGCGAACAGCGTCGGCAGGCTCGCCGGAAGTCGGAGCTTGAGGAGGAGCTGCCAGCGCGTCGCACCGAGCGATCGGAACAGCTCGACCGACTCCTCGTTCGGCGCGCGGAGGCCGTCCGACGCGTTGACGACGACCGGGAAGAAACCGATCAGCGCCGCGACGGTCGCCTTCGGCCAGAGGCCGTACCCCATCCAGACGATCAGCAGCGGCGCGATCGCGAAAACCGGGATCATCTGCGACGCGATGATCAGCGGGTAGAGCGCCCGCTCGAGGACCGGCGAGTAGAAGACGGCGAGCGCCAGTCCGAACCCGCCGAGCCCGCCGAGGAACAGGCCGAGGACGATCTCGGCCAGCGTGACCGCGGCGTGATGGAACAGGCTCGAGAAGTGAGAGACGAACGCGGTCGCAATCCGGCTCGGCGGCGGAAGGATGTAGTGGGGCAGGTCGAACAGCCGAACGCTCCCCTCCCAGAGCGCCAGCAGAACCAGCAACAGAACCAACGGCGCGACGAAGCGCTTCATGCGCCTCATCGTCCCTCCAGCAGAAGGTCGAGGAGCCGCCCCTTCGTCTCGGCCAGCTCGGCCGACGCGCGGCTTCGGGGGCGGGGAAGCCCGACGCGCAGGTCGCGCGCGATCGACGCCGGACGGTCGGTCAGAACGACGACCCGATCGGAGAGCAGGAGCGCCTCCTCGACGTCGTGGGTGACCAGGAGGATCGTCTTGCGGAGCTCCGTCCAGACCAAGAGGAGCCAGTCCTGCAGCGTCGTTCTCGTCAGCGGATCGAGCGCGCCGAGCGGTTCGTCGAGGAGGAGGACGTCCCGATGCGCGAGGAACGTTCGGATCAGCGCCAGGCGTTGTCGCATCCCCCCGGACAGCCGCGACGGGTAGACGTCCTCGAACCCGGACAGCCCGAAGCGGGCGAACAGGTCGGCCGCTTCGACGCGGGCCTGTTCGAGCGACCTGCGCTCGATCTCCGATGCGAGGATCGCGTTGTCGAGCGCCGTCCGCCACGGAAGCAGCGTGTCGCGCTGCGGGAGGTAGGCCGCGCGGCCGGGGGATCCCGCCGCGTCGCCGATCGACACTTGGCCCGAGTCCGGTTCGAGCAGTCCCGCGAGGATCCGCAGCAGCGTCGTCTTCCCGCAGCCGGAAGGTCCGAGGAGCGTCGTCCACGCACCGGCCTCCACGTCGAACGAGATCGGCGCGAGGACCGGGACTTCTCCGCGATCGCTCGCGAACGACTTGGCGACGCGGTGTAAGCGGATCGCCACGCTGGACACTCGCATCGAACCTCCAAGGTAAGATGCGCAGAGCATAGCGCAGGGGGCGGGCGAGGACATCGCCGACAAAGAGAACGGCGCAGCGCGTGGGTCTCACGCCGCGCCTGCCTGGCGGTCCCAAGGGGATTTGAACCCCTGTCGACGGGATGAGAGCCCGCTATCCTAGGCCACTAGACGATGGGACCGGACTTCGCATCGATTATCTCGCAACCGTCCGCGTCCATCAAGAGGACTCGGTGCCTGCGCCGGAGCTGCCGCGCTTCGCGATCTCCTCCTTCGCCGCTCGCAGCGCATCGATCAGCTCGTCGTACAGCTCGACCGGAATCGCGATGCCCTTGCGCGTCGGCTTCCACTCGCCGTCGTCGGTCTCGTAGAAGTTACGGACGTCAAGGTAGTCGCGTTCGCGAAACCGCGACAGGCGGACGTGGATTCGGCTCCCGAGCCCTTTGTCAATGGCACGGACCAGAACTTCGTCGGTGCTCTCGATCTGTTCGGCCATCTCCCCTCCTTTGGAATGATTTCTCAGATAAGTATACAGCCCGGCACCACAAAATGAAGAATGGGCCTTGTTGGACGAGTTTCGGACTTCCAGCGGGCGCCTTCAAGGTCTCGAAGAAGCTGTTCTCATGGGCAGCGCGTGGATGGCCGATGAGGGCTAGCTTCGCCGAGGTAGTGGCCTGGGCGCCTTATGGGTCCGTACCGGGGGGCGGTTGAGAACTGTGCCGCCCGAATGTTTGTCCGCTTCATGCCATATCAATACACTGCACACGAAGCAAGAGAGTGTACGGTTGGAAGAATCCGAAACGGTAGCGCCGGTTGCGTCCTCGCAGTCCGTAGCCAGCTGAGAGGGCACTCGACCGGAGCCTCCTGAAATCCAGGAGATGGCCGGTGAAGTGATGGCCGTGGGCGCGAACAGGGACAGAGGAATCGGCTGGGTTCGTCTGCTACCGTATCGGCCATCCACAGCATTGCACGCAATCCTCAAGGACAACCCGCCCACGCAGAGGCACACCGAGCTTGCGCTCGTGCCAGGGGATCAGGCACCTCGAGATTGCCCGTCGTGTCGGCAATCCACGCGCCCGAAACGGGTGTCCGGATCCCCCAGCAGGTCGTCGCCGAAGCGCTGTACTGAGTTCGACTTACTTGCCCACGCCGATCGTCTTTGCTCCATGTAGAAGTACAACAAGCCATTCGGGAGGTGGCAGCCATGAAAGCCGCGAAGCGGTGTTTTGGCATGCTGTTGGCGGTGGCATTCCTCATTGGCATAGGGATTCTCGGCCTGCAGCAGACTGACACTCAGTCGCCGTGGGCCAGGCCGGGGAGCGCCGGCGAAACGATCGACTTCGGCGGCGTCCCAATCGGGCGAACAGCGACAACGACATACACGTTCCGGGTGCTGGAATCGAGCGAGACCTCGGCTACGGTGACGATCTCCCACCCGAGCACACCGTTCGGCAACGACGCGCCGACGCGTCCGTTCACGCTCGCACCTGGGCAGTCCATCACTTTCAACGTGACGTTCACGCCTCCGGCCGCGAGCAGCTACACAGAAAGCTTCACCATCACGGCGGAAGGCGGGTATCCGCCACGGAGGACGACCACGACCGTGAGCCTTGCCGGCCACGGAGTCGCAAGCGGCGATTCCTCCGGCACGAGCGAAGAAGCCACCTCCACGACGACGCCGGAAGGGGGGATCCCTTTGCCCGGCCTTCCGTTCATCAGTGTGCAGGTCCCAGGCGGAGAGGCAGCCACCGGTTCCGTAGCTGGCACCACGGACGATGAGGGCGGATTCTCGGTTTCTCTTTCCCCGACAACCGCCGTCACCGGCGACCTCTCCGAATGCGAGGGCGAAGCGCTGGCAAACCGAGAATTTCTCCTCACTCCCGAGGCCGAAGGATACCTCATCTCGTTGGAGGGATATGTCGAGGAAACCGCCGAATCAGTAGGGAAGATCTCGCTTTTCGGCCTGGAGAGCATCGATCTAGGCGAAGTGTGCCTGACGCCAATCCAGACGACGGAGGAGGAGTGCGAGTCGATCCGCAGGGAATACGAGGAGCTGTCCCGCCGGATCGAAGAGAGGAAGCAGGAGTGCGATTGCGACAATCTCCGAGAGGAGCTGGCCGAGCTTGAGGCCGAATTGGCAAACGCGGAAGAGCATCTGGAGCTTGCGAGACAGAAGAAAGAGGAAGCCGCAAGCGATCTAGCGTCTGCCCAACAGGAATTCGACGATCTCCTGCAGAGGATCCAGCGCTGCTACGGCGGGTCGGTGTGGGTCTACGAATACGAAGACACGGAGGATCTGAAACAGAAGGCGAGCGAATGGGGATCGGGGAGCGGTGCAAGCTACGTGGGGTCCGGGCGGAAGGGAGTCCCCGGAGGGATCGCGCTCATCGGCCCCGTTCAGACGGTGTTGGCCGCCGGCGAAGCGTGCCGGCAGACGTACCAGAGCGCGTACGGAGAATCCCTCTCGTCAGGCTTCACTCGCCTGAAGGACCTGCGAGCGACGAAACGCGACCTCGAGAGTGAGATCGAAGAGCTGGAAGCCGACATCGAAGCCAAGCAGAGGTCGATCGATGCTCTGCGAGCGGAGATCGCCCAGAAGAAAGCGGAACTTGACGCCTGTATCCAGGATTGCCTCGACGACGTCGATGAGATGGAGCAAGAGAGGGACGCTCTCGTCCGGGAACACGCGAGGTGTCTGGAGAGGCTGGAGAGAGAGCGCCGACAAAGACTGGAAGAGGAGCGCGAAGAACGCGAGGCCGCGGAAGGCATCGGGAAGGCTGAGGACAAGATCGGGACCGCCGAAGGCGAGGCGGACGACGCAGAGGACGCCATATCAGACGCCGAAGAAGAGATCGGGCGCCACGTCGATACGGAGGAGGCGGAGGAGAAGCTCCGCCGAGCCAGGAGGGAGTACGAAGAAGGCAGACAGGAGCTGGACGAGGCGAAGAGGAAGCTAAAAGAAGCCAAGGACGCCCGCGACAGAGGAGACTTCGAAAAGGCCGAAAGACTGGCGGAAGAGGCTCGCGAGGACGCGGCGAGTGCCTACGAGAAACTGCTGAGGGCGAAGCAGGGAGCAAAGAGCGCCCGGAGCTCTGCAGCCCGACGACCCGAGAGGTGTGAAGACGGCGAGAAGACGGAGCCGAGATCGACCCACACGTTCGTCTGGGAAAAGGTCCTCGACATCGTCGCGGTGCCGTTTCGCGGCATAGATACCTACGACAGTGACCAAATCGAGGACTACTTGCGGAACCGAGACCGTTCCGAGAGCGCCATGGCGTTCATCAAGGTCGTCGAAGGGATCAGGGGGCTCCTGGAGACGGGGGGAGGACTCGTCGAGGGCACGCTGAAGGGGTTGCCGACGCTCGTGCGAGTGATCAGAGCGGGCGAGGAGCTGGTGCTGGAAGGGATTGTCCCCAAAACGGAGGTCGACCGGATCTTCGACATGTGGAAGGACATCATGGCCGCCCACGGCGCGGAGATCTACCTGAAGGTCGAAGGACGTGACCACACGCGCTCCGTCTGGCGGGAGTGCGTGGACGGCAGGTGGGTCACCATGCGGGAGGACATAGCCTCGCCGCCCGAGATCCGATACGAGTACCTTGGCGTGATCGCGGAGGACACGGATGCAAAGATGAAGGAGGAGCTAAAGCGCATCCTCGAAGAGGAGTCTGCCAGATTGCTGAAGCAGCAGTCTCTTCGTGGGGCGAAAGTCGACATCAAGGTGGTCGAGGAGGAGTAGCCGCGTCGCTCGTGCAAGGTCAGGGGAAGGGTGATCGCGGGGTCGGCAGCGCGAGCTGTCCCGCTCCGATCGAGGTAAGCCCCTTTATTTGAACACTCGAAGAACACGAGATCGAGCCCGTAGGATCGGCAAGCTCATGCTGAGGAACTCCAAGGTGTACACACCGACGCATGATCTCACGACGGCGTCCTGGCGAGCGCAGGAGAATCGCCTTCTGAAAGTACTTCTACCGACTTCCCTGTGGGCCTGCCTGGATTCGAACCAGGGACCTCCCGCTTATCAGGCGAGCGCTCTAACCGACTGAGCTACAGACCCGGAATTTCCGCAATGGTAGCTGCCCGATCGAATCGTGTCAAGCATCCGGATGCGACGGAAACCTCGATGTGAACGAAGGTTCACTCCTCTTCGATCAGCTCCGCCGCCGCAGCTTGGAGCGCATCGAGAAGCGGGTCGAGGTTCCCCTCCAGCACACTCGTCAAGTCGTAGAGGCTGAATCCGATCCGGTGATCGGTGATCCGGTTCTGCGGGTAGTTGTACGTCCGGATCTTCTCGCTCCGGTCGCCCGAGCCGATGTGGCTTCGGCGCTTGGCCGACAGCTCCGCCTGCCTCTCCTGCTCGTAGCGATCTTGCAGCCGGGTCCGAAGAACGCGGAGGGCCGAGGCCTTGTTCTTGTGCTGGGACTTCTCGTCCTGGCAGGTGACGACGATCCCCGACGGAATGTGCGTGATCCGAACGGCCGAATCGGTCGTGTTGACGGACTGCCCGCCCGGCCCGGACGAGCGGAACACGTCGATCCTCAGGTCGTTCGGATCGATCTCGACCTCGACGTCCTCCGCCTCCGGGAGGACGACGACGGAGGCGGTCGACGTGTGAATCCGCCCCTGCGACTCGGTCTCCGGCACGCGCTGCACCCGGTGCACGCCCGACTCGTGGCGGAGGAGCCCGTAGGCGCCGCCCCCCTCGACGGCGAACGTTAGCTGCTTGAAGCCGCCGAGCGGCGTCGGATGGCTGTCCATCAGCGTCGTCTTCAGCCGGCGCTTCTCGGCGAACCGCGCGTACATCCGGAACAGGTCGGCGGCGAACAGCGCCGACTCGTCCCCGCCGGTTCCGGCGCGGATCTCGACGATCGCCGTCTTCCGGTCGTTCGGATCCGGAGGGACGAGCATCCGTCGGATCTTCGCTTCCACCTCGGCGGCGCGCGCGCGATCCTCTGCGAGTGCCTCCTCGAGTTCGTCGCGGAGCTCCTCCTCGCTCTCGAGCATCTCCTCTTCCTCCGCGATCGAGGACTGCAGCCCCTCCCACTCCTCGCCCAACTCGACCAGCTCGCGCAGATGGGCGAACCGCTGCGTCAGGTCGCGGTAGTCCGGCCCGGCGATCACCGCCGGATCGGTCAGACGCTGCTCGATCTCGGATCGCTCAGCCCGCGCCTCATCGATCTTCTCGCGAATGGAAAGGGGAGACATGGCGATCTAAACGTACGGGAAAGGGGGAGTTCGTTTCAACCGGTGGAACCCGCCAGCTGTCCGCGGAGGAAGCCGATCTCCTCGCGGAGGGATTCGATCTGCTCGTCCTTGTCCTCGAGCCGACGGTACAGCTGGCGAACGACCTCGTGCGTGCCGAGGACCGAGCCCTGCTGAAGCGCGCGGACGAGGTCGCGGAGGTAGACGACCTGCTCGGCCAGGATCCTCTCCACGTCGCTGGCGAGCTCGATCGCATCGAGCGAGCTCTCCTCGAGAAGCTTCTCCACGAAGTCGTTCGGCTCCATGGATCGAGCCTATATCGCGTCCGAGAAGGCAATCCGGACAAACGACCGTCTCCCGACGGACGTTACGCACATTACATTCGCTTTTGGCCCAGACGAGGAATCCGACCCGGTTCCGTCCGCCGGCAGTCCGCTTCGGATGGGCGAAATGTCCCCGTCCCGTCTTACCCTTAGCGCGGCGCGACCGACGGGCATCCGGCAGGATCGTGGAAATGGCAACCATCAGCGTCGATCGGAAGGCATGCATCCGCTGCGGAGCGTGCGTCGAGACCTGTTGCATCGCAGAGGTGTTCGAGCTCACCGACGAGGGCTCGGCCGCCGTTCGCCCGGAGAGCTGCTGGCAGTGCGGGCAGTGCGTCGCCGTTTGCCCGACCGACGCCATCGACCACGACGGATTCCCGCTCGAGGATTGTCCGATCATCGGCGAGAACGACGTCCCGACGCTCGACGCGCTCACGACCGCGTACCGGGCGCGCCGCTCCTGCCGGACGTTCGAAGACAAGCCGGTCCCGCGAGAAGTCGTTCGCGATCTCGTCACCCTCGGACGCTGGGCACCCACCGCCAGCAACAGCCAGTCGCTCGACTGGATCGCGTTCGACGACCGAGAGAAGATCGCCGAGCTGAGCGACGCCGTCCTGGCGGAGTTCCGGCGTTTCGCCCGCCTGGTCGGCAATCCGATCGTCAGGCCGTTCGTCTCCCTGGCGATCGGCCGCGAGGCGACCCAGCAAGCACGGGGCGCGAAGGCGTCGATCGAACGCCTCCTCCGGCGACGCGAAGACGGCGAGGATCCGATCTTCTACCACGCCCCCGTCGTTCTCCTCGGCCACAGTCCCGCGGGCAGAAACTTCGGCCGAGACGACGCGATCTACGCCGCCTACAACATGATGCTCGCCGCCTCGCGGTTCGACCTCGGAACCTGTCAGATCGGCTTCTTCCAGATCGCGTTCGAGAAGAGCGCCAGGCTTCGGAGGAAGGTCACGCTCCCCAAGGGGAGGACCTCCCAGGTCGCCCTCGCCGTCGGCTACGCCCGGCACGCCTTCCGACGCGCCCTGCCGCGGCGATCGCCGAACCTGTCCTGGAACCCGAGGTAGCGCCACCCACCTGAGTCCCTCTTGCAGGTCCTTGCGACCTTTGCCCGTCTCGGCCCGAATCCCTATCCTTCATCCACTCGAGTTCGCGGAGGGCATCGGATGAGCGACACGAAACGGAAGATCCTGGAGACGCTGCAGCGCGACCGCGGCTTCTTGGCGAGCCTCGCCACGATCACCGAAGACGGCGCGCCGTGGGTGCGCTACGTGACCGGCAGAATCGACGACGAGCTGACGATCCGCGTCGCCACGAGCCTCCACTCGAAGAAGGCCGCGCACGTTCGTGCACGGCCCGAGGTCCACCTGGTGTGCGGGAACATCGACCCGACCGTCGAGGCGCCGTACTTCCAGATCGAGGCGACCGCCGAGATCTCGACCGACCCGGAGGAGAAGCGGGCGATCTGGCACGACGGACTGGCCTTCTTCTTCCAGTCGCCCGACAACCCCGATTGGTGCGTGCTGAAGGCCATTCCCCATCGGATCACTGCACACTCGATGACGAGCATGGACACCGAAGTGTGGACGAAGTGACGGCCGAAGATGAACCTCGATCGGCTTCACGCCTATTTAATGTCGCTCCCCGGCTCGGTCGTGGAGCGGCCGTTCACGCCGGAGCTCCCCGTCTATAAGGTGATGGGGAAGATGTTCGCCTACGTGTCGCCGGACGAGTCGCCGCCCCGCCTCACGATCAAGCTCGACCCGCTGCACGGCCAGCTGCTTCGCTCCACCTACGCCGCCGTCCTCCCCGGATACCACATGAACAAGGAGCACTGGAACACTGTCCTGCTCGACGGAAGCGTTCCCGAGGAGGAGATCCTGTCGTGGGTCGACGAGTCGTACGAGCTGGTCGTCGAGGGCCTGTCGCGCCGACGGAAGAAGAAGCTCGCCGATGAGCGGAAGGCGTAGGCGGGTTCTCTTCACGTTCTGTCTGTGCGTGGCGATGCTCGCCGCGCTCGGTGTCGGCCTCTCGACCGATTCCCCGACGCCCGTTCCGTATCCGTTCGAGGACCGGAACATGTTCTTCGGCCTCAGCCTGATCAACCCGGTCAAGCACGCCGCCGTCGTCGAGGACCTCGGGATCTCCTGGCTGTCGCTGCAGCCGCACGTGCTCTGGATGGCAATCGAGAAGGAGCCAGGCGTCTACGATTGGTCGGACCTCGACGAGGAGGTCGGCGCCCTTCAGGCGCTCGGCCTCGACGTGACGATGGTCCTCTCGCCGCTGATTAACGCGTTCGGCGCCGAGCGAGAGGAGATCGTCGACGTCATCGCGCAGTACCCTTCGTTCCTTCACTTCATGCGGCAGGGCGTCGGCAGCGAATACCGCCTCCACCCGCAGGGCGAGACGCTGCCGCTCTGGCGGGCGTTCGTCCGCGCGGCCGTCGACCGGTACGACGGAGACGGATCGAACGACATGCCCGGCCTCCGGTTCGCGGTCCGCAACTGGCACGTCGTCGAGGAGTATCCGACCCCTTCGCTTCCCGACGAGCGCGACTACGTCGACCTCCTCGGCCAGGCGTACGGAATCATCAAGGAGGAGGACCCCGACGCGCGGGTGATCCTCGCCGGCCTCGCCGGCAACTACGCCCACTGGTTCGCGTTCATGGGCGGATTCATCGACGATGCACTGGCCGGCGCCGTCGACGGCGCGCTCCTGTCACGAGAGGAGATGAACGAGAGTCCGGTCTGGTCGTTCCGGAAGGCGCGGTACGAGTGGATGGTCGAGAACGCGTTCGAGTTCTTCGACGTGATGGACCTGCACGCCTACGTCCCGATCGAGTCGTTCCTCGAGGGGGAGATCGCCTACTTGAACGACCTGATGTCCCGATTCGGCGAGCCGAAGCTGGTCTGGATCATCGAAGGGGGCGGCCCGCATAAGAACTACCCCGGCTATCCGGCGGTCAACTCGCCGGCCGACCCGCACTTCGGCTGGGGCAGCTTCGAGGAGAACGCCGAGTTCGTCGTCAAGCTCCACGCGATGAGCGCCGCCGCCGGGGTCGAACGACAGCACTGGGGACTCGGAGGGATCAAGGGCGAGAACGCCTACTGGGACGGCCCGTGGTGCGGGATGGGCCTCCTCGACTGGCACGACGACCACCGGAAGCCTTCGTACTACACGTTCCGGCTGATGGTCGAGAAGCTCGACGGATTCACGGACTGTACGGACGCCAGCTTCGCCGACGTCCGCGTGTTCCGGTTCGTCGTCGAAGGGCACCCGCTGTTCGTCCTCTGGAACGCCAATGAGGAGGAGACCGCGGTCGACGCGTCTCCGATCCTCGGTGACGCCGACGTCCTCGTCACGCGGATCGTCACCGAGCTCGCCGAGGAAGGTGACCCGGTCGTCGCGCCGCCGGAAGTCGTTTCCTCAATCGCGCTGCCGGTGAGCATCACGCCGATCTTCGTGGAGCCGCCGTAGCTCGCAACCCATTGCCCGGCCGTCTGCGACCTCGGATAATCCCGACCACTCCACGTCTGACGAGGAGTTAGATGGAACCCCTTACGCCTAAGCTCCACGATGCTTGTCGGACCGGCGCGATCGAAGACATCTGTCGCTGGCTCGACGAATCACCGTCGCTGCTGAATCGACCGGATCTGACGAACGGCTGCGCCCTACTTCACCACGCGGCGTACGGCGGGCAAGAGGACATCGTCGGCGAGCTGCTCCGTCGCGGGGCGAATATCGACGCGCGCGACCGGTCCGGGTTGACGCCGCTTCACTACGCCGCCTTCGTCGGTGCGTCGGAAATCGCGCGGCGGCTGATCTGCGAGGGGGCCGACCCGAGCGCCGTCAACGATTCGCTCACCACCGTCCTGCATCTGGCCGCCGCGGGCGGAGCGCTCGATCTCGTCCAGGAGCTGCTCGGACGGGGCTTCCCGCCGGACGTCCGTAACTTGTACGGGGAGACGCCGCTCCACCGCGCCGCGCAGAGGGACCGCCTCGACGTCGTTCGGCGCCTCGTCGAACGCGGCGCGTCGACCAATCCGACCGACCGATACCTCCTCACACCGGTTCACAAGGCGGCGATTGGGGGCTCGACGTCGGTCCTCGAGTGGCTGGCCGGCCGAGGCGCCCCGCTCGACGTGCGCGACCTTCTCGGCGACACGCCGCTTCACGCCGCCGGTGGAACGGGACGTACCGAGGTGGTCCGCTGGCTGCTCAAACACGGTGCCGACGCCGCCGCGAGGAACGCCGAGGCGGCGACGCCGCTGCACGCGGCCGCCGGCCGAGGTGCCGGAGGCGTCGTAGCGCTTCTCCTCTCCCACGGCGCCGACCCGAACGCAACCGATGCCCTCGGGCGTTCTCCGCTGCACGTCGCGGCGGAGCGCGGGGCGACGGACGCGATCGAGCCGCTCGTCGCCGGCGGGGCACACGTAGACGCGGAGGACGCCGAACGGCGCACGCCGCTCGACGCCGCAGCGACGTACGGCCGATGGGAGCTCCATCAAGCGCTGGCCGACCTCGGAGCGTCCGGTCGCATCAAGCCCACCTCGGTCCGAGACCTGGTCGGGCGATCGTCCGACGCGGACGAACTCGCGATCTGGTATCTCGGCAACAGCGGCTGGGCGATCCGGACGGCTGGGCAGTTGCTCGTGATCGACTACGCGCCCAACGGCGACGACGGAGAGGAGGCGAGCCTCCTCAACGGCCGCATCGTCGCGGACGAGCGCCCCGATCTCCCGGTCACGGTCCTTGTCACCCATCACCACGCGGACCACTTCTCGCCGCGGATTCTCGACTGGACCGACGTTCGCTACGTCTTCGGCTGGGACGCGCCGGTCGAAGCGACGGGCCACCGGTTCGCCGGCCCCGGGCGGGCGACGATCGGAGACGTCCGCGTAACCGCGATCCCGTCGACCGACGCTGGCGCCGCGTTCCTCATCGAAATCGGCCGATTCCGGATCTACCACGCCGGCGATCACGCAGCGTCCGAGATTCCGCCGGAGGCGGCGTTCGTGGACGGCGTCATCGATCTGGGCGAGCGCTTCGCTCCGGTCGACATCGCCTTTCTCCCCGTGTTCGGGTGCGGCCTGCCGGACGTCGAGCCGCTCCGCGCCGGCAACGACCTGACGATCGACAACCTCGCGCCGCGCGCGGTCGTCCCAATGCACGTCGGATGGACCGGGCATTTCTATCGGGAGGAGCAGCGCCGGCTCCGGTCGTTCGATCCCGAGCGGCAGGTCGTCGCCGTCGCCCAACCCGGCGATCGCTTCCTGTACCGCGCCGGATGCGTCCACACGCTCGCCCCGTAGAGCTCCAGACGGAGACGATCGCTACGGCTGCGTCGGGGGCACAGACGCTGGATACCTGTAGTCGATGAACTGCCGGATCCCGGCGAGGATCCCTTCCGCGATCGTCTGTTGGTATTCCGAATCGACGAGCTTCGCCATCTCGTCCGGGTTGGTCATGTACCCGACCTCGGCCGAGACAGCCGGCATCTCGGTCCGCTGCAAGTAGGACTCCTGCGACCGCGTCCCCCGGTCGCGCGCGCCGGTCGCCTCCACGAGCCCGTTCTGGATCAGCTCGGCGAGACGCCAGCTGTCCCCGTCCACCGGGTGGGCGTCGGAGACGAGCGTCTCGATCCCATAGGCCTCCGGGGTGTCGAACGAGTTGACGTGCACCGATACGTACATCACCGCCCCGGCGTCCTCGGCGATCCGGATGCGATCCTCGAGCGGAACGAAGATGTCGAGCGTTCGAGTCAACTTCGCGACGAGATCCGGCTCCGCATCGACCAGCGCCTGCAACCGCCCGACGATCTCGAGGTTCAGGTCTTTCTCCAGCACGTCCTCGACGACCGCGCCGGGATCGCGGCCCCCGTGCCCGGCGTCGAGCGCGATGACGTAGACCGGAGCCGGCTCCGGCTCCTCCGATCTGAACAGCGGCGGAAGCGTCAGAGCGAGAACCACCGCGACAACGGCGGCGCCGAGCAGCGACAGGGTGATGATCCCCCTCTTCGTCATGTCCGCCAGCATACAGGATGAACCCGCAGTACGCCTACTCCACGTGTCCCTACGCAGGCTGCGGCGAATCCGCTATCCTTCTCCCGCAAAGAGGAGGGACGATGCCGGAAGGGTTCGCGTTCGGATTGATCCTGTCAACGCTCGCCGGGCTGTCGACGCTGATCGGAAGCTTCCTCGGGCTCCTGACCAAAGAGCCAAGCCCGCGTTTCATGGCGCTGACGCTCGGCTTCTCCGGCGGGGTGATGCTCCACGTCTCGTTCGTCGAGCTCCTCCAGGCGGGGGTCGAGTCGGCCGGGTTCGCGCCGGCGCACGTCGCCTTCTTCGCCGGGATGGTCGCGATGTTCCTCGTCGACGTGCTGATCCCGCACGAGTACATGGCCGAGCACGCTCACCCAGGACAGACGGAGCAGCAGAGCCGACTACTCAAGACGGGGCTGTTCGTCGCCCTCGGCATCGGGATCCACAACTTCCCCGAGGGAATGGCGTCGTTCGTGGGGGCGCTGCAGGATCCGTCCCTCGGGATCGCCATTGCTGTCGCCATCGCGATTCACAACATTCCTGAGGGACTCGCCGTCGCCGCGCCGATCGTCGCCGCGACCGGGAGCCGAAAGAAGGCGTTGTTGTGGTCGTTCCTGTCCGGGATCGCCGAGCCGCTCGGCGCCGGAGTCGCGGCGCTCGTGCTGTTCCCGTTCCTCTCCGACGCAATCCTCGGCTACATCCTCGCCGCCGTCGCCGGGATCATGGTGTTCATCACGCTCGACGAGCTCGTCCCCGTCTCCCGCTCGTTCGGGCACGAGCACCTGTCGATCGTCGGCGTCGTCATCGGAATGGCCGTAATGGCCCTCAGTTTATGGCTCCTCTAGTTGCGGCGCGTCGCTACGTCGCCAACACGAGAACGCCAGCGTTCTCGTCCGGCTCGACGCGCAGTCGCGAGAGGACAACGCCCCACGCGACTCGTAGTCCTCCGTGCGAGTCGCAAAGGTTGGAGGTGCCATGACTCACCACTCGGGTGCCACGAGCGCGCTCGACAGCCTGAAGCTCCGTCCCCTCACGGAACGAGACGCTCATTTCATCCTGGACTGGCGGGAGCATCCCATCGTAGGACAGTTCCTCGATCCTCACTTCCGGGCGCCTGAGGTCGTACGAAGCTGGATCCTGGAGACCCTATCGACGGAACCTTGGACCGTCCGAGGGATCACATACAACGATCGCTTGATCGGCTACTGCAGCATCACCGATCTTGACACGAAGATCGGCAAGGCCCAGGTCGGCATTGTCATCGGTGAGCCCGGCCTGTGGGGACGGGGATTCGGGAAGCACGTCCTGGGGATCCTGCTCCCTCATTGCTTCAGACAGCACAATCTGCATCGCGTCTTGGCGATCATCGCCCGAGGGAATGAACGCTCGATACACTTGTTCGAGTCCATAGGCTTCGTGCACGAAGGGACGCTGCGAGAGGCAACGTTGGTTGACGGTGCCCGCACCGACCTCCTCTGCTACTCGATGCTGGCACCGGAGTACAGCGGGAATCGGACGGTCAACGAAACCAAGCGGTGAGCGACACGCTCGCCGCGGCATCGACTGGACTGGCCGATCAGTCCTGGCGGCTCACCAACAAGAGCGCCTCGGCGCTCTTGTCCGTGCCCGCGCCACGACTTGTTCCACACGCCCGCTGGCTCATCCAACACGAGAAGCCGCGCAGTGGCTTCTCGTACGGCTTGAGAACGGAGTTCTCAAGACGATCTACTCCAGATGGATCGCCAGCACGGGGCACTCGGCGTGGCGGATCACCTTGCCGGGGACCGACCCGAAGATCCGGTGCCGCCAGCCGGACTCGCCGTGCGTCGACAGGACAATCAGATCGACGTCCTCTTCGCCGGCCACGCGAAGGATCTCGTGTGCCGCCTCACCGTGGACGACGAGCGACCGCGCGTTGACGGACTCGGGAATGTGGTCCTCCAACCTTTCCTGGAGCGACCGCTCGGCGCTGTCGGACAGCTCCTTCTGATACGCCGCCACGTCGAACCCGACCATCCCCGTCGGCGAGTCGAGGGCGGGGATCGCCCCGACGACGTGCATCAGAATCAGCTCCGCGGAGAACGTCTCCGCCAGTTCCCCCGCCGCCTTGATCGCCTTGCACGCCGGCTCGCTGAAGTCGGTCGGACAGAGGATCCGCTTGAACGGCAACATGGCAACCCCTCCCTTCTCGGGACACGGCTGTCCCTCGTCCCAATCAATCTAGGGTGCGGAAACCCTCAATTCAAGAGCCATGAACGCAGAGGCCGCTCAGGACAGGGTATGGACCCACCCTGAAAAACGTGAAGGGCAGGAAGAGGCAGAGAGTGAGGAGGAATGGCACCTCTCGCAGAGCACGCTAAGAGCGCTGAGAAGAACCCAAGCAATGGGAGCCAGCCAACTGCACAGCTCAGGGTCTTAACCGCTCCGTTCTTCTTCCCTTTGCGATCTCTGCGTCTCTGCGAGAGACAGATGTTGAGGTTTCCCTCTTCATGATCTTCATGTCCTTCATGGTGAATGGCTTGCTGCTTGTCGCCTGTGGCCTGTCGACTCTCTCCGCGTTCTCTGCGGTTGATGCTTCTGCCGCTGGGTTTCTTCTCCTGCTACTACGCGTTACACTGTCGCACGGCGGGCGGGCGTCTCAACACCCGAGACGCCCGTTTGTAATCCACATCACAAAGGAGGGACGGCACATGGCAGCGCAAGGCGTGACACCACGAAGCGAAGACTACGCTCGCTGGTACACCGACGTCGTCAAGATGGCCGATCTTGCGGAGAACGCCCCCGTGCGTGGCTGCATGATCATCAAGCCCTACGGCTACGAGCTGTGGGAGAACATCAAGTCCGCCCTGGACAGCCGCTTCAAGGCGACCGGGCACAGGAACGCCTACTTCCCGCTGTTCATCCCCATGGGCTTCATCGAAAGAGAAGCCGAACACGTGGAGGGATTCGCACCGGAACTGGCCGTGGTGACCCACGGCGGCGGCAAGGAGCTGGAAGAGCCGCTCGTCGTGCGCCCGACCTCCGAGACCGTGATCGGGCACGCGTTCTCCGACTGGATCCAGAGCTACCGCGACCTGCCGCTGCTGATCAATCAGTGGTGCAACATCGTCCGCTGGGAGAAGCGGCCCCGCCTCTTCCTACGGACGACCGAGTTCCTCTGGCAGGAGGGGCACACCGCCCACGCGACCGAAGCGGAAGCGCGGGAGGAGACGCTGCGGATGCTCGACGTCTACGCCGACATGGCTACAACCGAGTGCGCGATCCCCGTGATCCAGGGGCGCAAGTCCGATCAGGAGAAGTTCGCCGGCGCCGCCGAGTCGTACACCATCGAAGGGATGATGGGAAACGCCTGGGCGCTGCAGTC
>Ga0180432_10004578_pt1 | contig 18864 bp, 13 predicted proteins | sample SS_ome_10_FD_132414 | JGI IMG/M metagenome (GOLD analysis project Ga0180432, IMG submission 132414) | Hypersaline lake sediment archaeal communities from the Salton Sea, California, USA - SS_1_MS_2 metaG | ecosystem: Environmental > Aquatic > Non-marine Saline and Alkaline > Hypersaline >...
ACGCCGAGGCGCAATTACGAATCTCGTTGGTGCAGGCCGAGCAACGCTACCGGGAAACCAAGGCCAACCTCCAAGCGGCAGCCCTGCAGGCAGCCACGGGTGTTCTCGTGGCTGAACATGGCGTGAGGATTGCCGAGGCAGGACTGGCTCTGGCCGAGGAAGCAGCGCGTGCTACGGCCATTCGCATCGAGCGAGGCGCAGGCCGCGAACTCGATGGCGAGCGCGCCCAACTCGAGGTCGCCCGCGCAAGGGAATCGCTGCGCAGCGCCATTGCTCGTGTCGAACTCGCCAAGGGACGCCTGGCAGACATCACGGGTTCGGACACCCAGCTCAGCAGTCTGCCCGACCCTGCCGGCCTTCCCTCGCTTCCTGTCCAGGTCGTTCCCTCACCCGAAGTCCTGACGGCGGAACTCGACGTTGCCCTCGCCCAGCTTGGACTCGGCTCGAGCCAACGTGGCTTACTCCCCACCGCTCAAGCAGCCTACGTATGGGATCTCGACGAGAGTTCCATCAGTGTCTCGATCGAAAGCCGGACCTTCCAACCCACCGTTCGCTACGAGACCCCGAGCACGTTCGAGGGTCAACAAGATCCCACCGGCCTGGGCCTCGAAGTACACGGGGTCCTCAGCGTCGGTGTCGCATTCAATCTGGGCGGAGATGACGTCGCAGCCGTGGAAGCCGCCCTAGCCCGACTTGCCGCCGCCGAAGCCGGTCGTACAAACGCCCAGCGCGCCGCCGAACTCGATGCAGCAGACCGCGAGGAAACACGCGCCGCAGCCCGGGCAGAGGCTGACTTCACGGAGCGTAGCTACCAGCTTGCGCTGCGCGAAGCGGATGAAGCACGCACCCAGAAGGATCTTGGACTCGCCACCGAGCTCGATGTCCTGCAAGCCGACCTCGCGGCCCTCCAGGCCGATCTTGCCCGCCTCAACGCTCGGGCGTCACTCCTCGACGCCATCCTCGCCGACTACCGTGACTTAGCCGTTCCCCTTTCGGAGGTACTGCCATGACGCCCATTCGACTTCAACTCCGCGTCGTGCTGGCACTTGCCATCATGACCAGCCTTGGCAGCACCCTCGCGCAAACGCTGCCCGAGGCCCTCGCTCGCGCCAGCGAACGCAGTGGCGTCATCAGCGCCAACCTCGATCTCGAGGACGCCCTCGCAGCACAGCGTCGCACCGAAGCCGATCCGGTCGCACTGCGACTCGACCTCGTGCAGGCGGAGCAGGCCACCGAGCTCGCTCGCGCAGAAGCCCAATCCGCACGACTGGCCGCTTACGAAGAGATTGCATCGGCCTACCTGCAAGCACTCGAGGCCGACGCCCAGGCGGACTTGGCGCAACAGGCCGCCGGACTCGCTGCACAGGCGCTGGAGATCACCGGCATCCGCCGCGACCGTGGTGCAGCCACCGAGCTCGACGTGCGCGACGCTGAGAACGATCTCGCCTCAGCGGAGTCTGATCTCGCTGCAGCTCAACAGGGCGCCATGCTCGCGCGTGAGGCGTTCAGCAGCCTGACGGGCTTGAGCGTCGTTTCCCTCACCCCTGTATCCGCGGAGCTGCTGGCGACCGAACTTCCGGACACCGAGGAAGTCGCAGCCCGCCTCGCTACCGCACCTACCCTGCTACAGGCCACACACGGGGTTGAACTCTCAGCCGTCGCACTCGATCTGCTCGATCCCAGCTACGCAGCGGCGCGCGACATCGAGGCTGCCGAGACCCGTTTGGCGCAAGCCGAAAACGGCCTTGCCGAAGCGCGGCGCGGCCTGGAACTCAACCTCCAAAGCCTCGTCGACTCCGTTCACAATGCGCGCGAGCGACTCTCCGTCGCAGAAGATGCCCTGGCCAACGCCCTCGAGCGTGATGATGTCGACGCCTCGCGCCTGGCTGCCGGGCTGATTGCAGAAATTGCGTACGCCCAGACGCGTCTCGCCACCCGCCAAGCTGAACTTGCTCTTCTGCAGGCACAGAACAACCTGCTCCGCGCCCTCCTTTCGCTGCAGAGCAATTCGGGTGTCGCCATCGAGGGCCTAGATGCGTTCTAAATCCACGTTGTCACGACTTCGCCCGCTCGCTGCGGCACTCGCCGTGTTCGCGCTGCTTGGAGCTTGCAACCCCAGCGAGTCAAGCGAAACGAACGCGCCTACGAGCACACCCGTCACCGCAGCGTCCACAGTTGATGAAGCGCGCCTGGTGCGAACCGTGCAACCTGAGGCCGGAGCACTGCAAGCCACCCGCTCCGCCTCGGCGAACATCCGCGCGGTGCAGGATGCAACCGTGGCAAGCGGCGCATCGGCCCGCGTGGACGCCATCCTGGCGCGCGAAGGGGACACCGTCGCGGCAGGCGCAGTCGTCCTGCAACTCGATGCCGACCAGGCGCGCCTCCAACGCGACAACGCAGAGCTCGCAGTGCAGCGCTCCGAAATCGACCTTCAGCGGGCCGAGCGCAGCAGCACGGAAGGCACGGCGCAGGCACGCGCATCCCTCCGTGCAGCGGAGGCAAACGTCGCCTCCCTCGAGCGGCAAGCTGCCGAGGTAGAAGCCCTCGTGGCCGCGGGAGGTGCGGCCCGTACCGACCTCGAGACGCTGCAAACGAATCTCGAGAGTGCGCGGGCGAACCTCGTACAGGCCGAGGACGCCGTTTCGCGCGCCGAACGCGCCAGCGCAGAGGACCTTGCGCTGCTGCAGCTCGCCCTCGACTCTGCGCGCCTGAGCCTCGAACAGGCGCAGGTCGCCCTCGATGAGACCGAGGTCGTCGCGCCCTTCGCAGGCACCATCGCTGAGTTGTACCTCGAGGTGGGAGAGTTCGCAGGAGCGGGTGCGCCCGCCTTCCAAATCCAAAGCGCAACGGAACGCGAAGCCGTTTTCGACGTGCCGCCCGAAGCAGCGACTGAATTGCTGGAGCAAGGAGCCGTGGCACTCCGCTACGCCGGACGCGACCTGATGGCCACCCTCACAGCCTCCGCGCGTCCCGCGCAACAGGAACGCCTCGTTCGCCTTACGGCCCGACTCGATCCAGCCGACGCCGCGACCGTGCCATCGGGTGCGCTCGCCGAAGTGCGTTACGACGTCACGCTCGCTGAGGGTGTACTGATTCCCTCGGGCGCCGTGGCCTCCGAGGCGGGGAGTACATGGGTGTACCTGGTTCAGGAAGGGCAAGCCGTTCGCGTTCCCGTCGACGTCCTGGCCGAGGCGGGCGCGGTGGCCGCCGTTCGCGGGCTCGATGCGTCCGACATTGTGATTCACCCTCGCCCGCTCGACGTTCGCATCGGCACGCGCGTGCGAGCTGAATCCACCGGGACCACGCCATGAAGTCGTTGATTCAGTTCTTCGTTCGCCGCTACGTCTTCTCGATCTCGATCTTCATTGCGGTCGTGTTCTTCGGCCTCACCGCTGGAACACGTCTCGGCATCGATCTCCTTCCAGAGTTCGAAATCCCCATCGTTGCGGTCAACACCAGTTACCCCGGTGCTGGATCGCTCGAGGCGGCCGAGCAGCTGAGTGAACCCATCGAGGACGCCATCGCCACCGTCCCAGGCGTCACCGACGTCAGCAGTTTCAGTGGTGAGGGCTTCAGCTTCGTCATTGCACAATTTCAGGAATCGGTCGATGTGGACCAGGCTGCCATCGACGTCAAGCAGCGGGTGGACGCCATCGTGGAGATCCTTCCCGATGACGCCAACGCGCCGGTCGTGCAGAAGTTCGATCCGACCGACCAGCCCATCCTCTCCGTCGCCGTGGCAGGCGCAGGTATGCCCATCCTCGAGATCGAGAAGGCGGCAGAGGACCTGCTCGAGCCCGTCCTGCAGCAGGTCGAGGGCGTCGCCGACGTCGCCATCGTCGGTCCCCTGGACCAGCAGGTCGAAGTGCTGCTCGACCCCGCCGCTCTCCGCAGTTTCGGCCTCAGCGCACAGCAGGTCATTGGCGCAATTGCTGCGGGCGCGACAACGCTTCCCGCCGGAACACTCGAGGTCGGAGGCGAACGCATTCTCCTGTCGATTCGCGACCGCCCCTCCACCTCTGCCGACGTTGCCGAGCTCGTGGTCGACCCGACGCGTGGACTGCTCGTTCGCGATGTCGCCCGAATTCAGGACTCGGTGGATGAACCCAGTGCATTCACGCGACTCAACGGCCAACCCGTGGTGCTGCTCGAGGTCCGCAAAGTATCGGACGCCAATTCCGTCTCCACGGCAGATGCGCTCAAGAACCGACTTGCCGCCATCTCGCTGCCGGAGGGTATGACTGCCACGGTCGTTGCAGACACCTCCGTCTTCGTGAAGAACTCGGTGTTCGACACGCTGCGTGAAACGGGGCTCGCCTCGCTTGCCGTAGCCATCGTGGTGCTGTTGTTCGTGGGACGCCTTGGTTCCACCTTCAGCGTCGTGCTCGCCATTCCGATCACGTTGGCAGGCGCAGTCATCATCTTCGGTTTGCTGGGATTCTCCTTCAACACCGTCACACTTCTCGCGGTCACCGTCGCAGTCGGCCTCGTGGTCGACGACTCGATCGTCATCGCGGAGAACATCAACCGCTGGCGACAAAAAGGAGCTGGGAAGGTCGAGGCCGTACTCAAGGGCGCAGGTGAAGTCTCGACCGCCGTCCTGAGTGCCACCCTTTCCTTGCTCGCGGTGTTCCTACCGATCGCCTTCCTCCCTGGACTCATCGGACAATTCTTCAGTCAGTTCGGACTTTCGCTGGCGGCCACCATCTTCGTCAGTTACCTCGAGGCCCTGTTCTTCCTTACGGTTCGCCTTGCTTACTTGCCCGATCCGCTCCCACCCTCCTGGAACAGCGTCCGCGCTTCTCTGCTGCACCTCGGCAAGGACCTTGGCTGGACCGTGCGCCGCTATGTACGCCCTGGGCTCTGGATTCTCCTCGTCATCGCAGCCGGTCTCGCGGGCGCGGACGGTTGGTTCGGCGGTCAGGCAGCTGCCGCGCTTGGCCAGACCGCGTCTCCTCAAGCCGCGGCCCTTCTCGCCGGACTCGCGGCCGGTTCGGTCCTTCTCGCTCCCTGGCTTCTCCTCATTTCGGGCTACCTGACACGCACGGCAGCCGCGATCGTCTCCGCCATGTTGCGCAGTGGCTTCGAATTGACCGACGGCCTCGTCGGTTGGCTGCGCACCGGCTACGCAGGCATCTTGCGCGGTGTACTCACACCCCGTGGCAGCACCGGCATTCTGCTGGTGGCACTTGCGCTAGTGGCAAGCCTGGGTTGGGTCTTCCCGCGAATTCAATTCAACTTCGTATCACCCGTGGACGCCGGCGCCGTGGCGGTGGACATCGAGATGCCCCCTGGAACTCTCCTGGCCCGCACCGACGTCATCTCCGCGGAGATCGAACGCCTCGTCGCCGAACACCGCTACGTCGACACCGTGCTCGCAGCAGTGGGCAGTGGCGGCTTGCTGGGTACCGACAATGCCCAGTTGGCCTCGCTGACGCTCGAGCTCTCTCCGCTTGGTGAGCGTGACCTCTCCTCGTTCGAGGTCGCAGACGAGCTTCGGCCCCTCGTCGAGTCCTACCTCGTGGCGATTGCGCCTGAGGCGGACGTCACGGTCGGCAGCGATGACGGTGGCGCGGTCCCGGTCGAAACCGGGCTCGCCCTCACGCTGTACGGCCAGGACCTCGAAGTTCTGCGGGAGCGCGACGAGCTTGCGCGCACCGTCCTGCGGGAACAGCCCACGCTCCGCAACGTTGCGTCGACCCTCGAGGGTTCGGTTACCGAGCGTGTGTTCGCACTCGACCGTACGGCTCTTGCAGGTACCGGCCTGACCGCCGCCGACATCGGTAATGCTTTGCGGACATACAACGTGGGTACGCGCGCGGGTTCGCTCGATGCGGGTGGGGAGGACATCGGGATTTTGGTCCGTGTCGATCCTCGCTTCGTCGTCGATGAGCAAACGCTTCTCAGTCTGCCCATCTTCGCGCCTGCACTGGGCTCATGGCTTCCCCTCTCCGCGCTTGGAACCTTCGAGGTGCAGGCGGGACCGCTTTCGATTGACCGTGCCGAGCAGTCCTACATCACCACCCTCAGCGCCGATCTCGTGGAGGGGTCAGCCGGCATCTTCCAAGTACGGGCCGAAGTCGAACAGATCTTCGCGGAAGCGGGGGTGACCGATGAGTTCGTGCGGGTCGGAACCGGCGTGGGCCCAGACCTCCTGGGTGACCTCGTGTTCTACGGTCCCATCGCCTTCCTGTTGGCCCTGGTCCTGAATTACCTGGTGATTGCCAGCCAGTTCAACAGCTTCAAGTACCCGCTGTACCTGCTCGCCACCGTGCCGCTTGCGCTCGTGGGCGCGTTCTGGTTGTTCTTCATCACCGGCAGCGCACTCGACGTCATCAGCGTGCTCGGTGTCGTGATCCTCATCGGCCTCGTGACCAAGAACGCGATTCTTCTTCTCGACGTGGTCATGAGTGGCCTTGAACACGACGAGACGATCGAGCAGGCGCTGGTGCGCGCTGGACGCCTACGCCTGAGACCCATCCTGATGACTGCGCTGACGGTGGTCATCATCAGTGTGCCTCTGCTCCTCGGTCTCGGGGAAGGCTCGGAGTTCCGCAAACCGCTCGGTCTGGTGATCGTGGGTGGCGTGATTTCATCTACGTTCCTCACACTTTTCGTGGTGCCAGCAGCGTTCTATCGCTTCGAACGGCATCGCTTCAAGAGTGCGCCGCTACCCGCACCCAGGCGGACGAGAGCCTCCAGGGGACGGGTGACGGCTGCGACGGAGGGGAGTTCCACGGGCGATTGATGTCCGGGACAGGTTCTCTCACCCGCCAGCCGTGCTAGCATCGCGGGCGGTCAAGTCGGACCGGGTCAGTGACGCCGAAGCGGTTTCGGCCACGTGACCCGGTTCCGTTCGTAAACCTAGGCTTCTTGGGAGGCTCCATGGACGTACTCGTTTTCCTAGTTCCCGTCGCTGCCCTCGTGGCGCTCATCGCCGCAGGCCTGTTGGCTCGCAGCGTGCTCTCCGCACCTGCAGGGAACCCCACCATGAATGACATCGCCACCGCGGTGCGTCAGGGCGCAGGCGCCTACATGAATCGTCAATACCGGACGATCCTGTACGTCGCCGCCGTCATCATCGTGCTCTTCGCCATCGTCGCGCTCACGCGCAGCGAAGGGCATGAGGCCACCTTGTGGTGGTGGACCACGGCAGGCTTCGCCGTCGGTGCACTTTTCAGTGCCATCAGTGGCTACGTCGGCATGAACGTCGCGGTTCGCGCGAACGTGCGTGTCGCGCAAGCCGCCCGTGACGGTGTCGCGGGCGCCCTTCGGATTGCCTTCGGTGGCGGCGCGGTCTCCGGACTCGCGGTGGCCGGCCTCGCCCTCCTCGGCGTCTCCGGTTTCTACGTGCTGTTCGACTCCGTACTCGGTCTCGAGAACCCTGTCGAGCCGCTCGTCGGTTTCGCCTTCGGTGCGTCGCTGATCAGTCTCTTTGCTCGCGTCGGCGGTGGCATCTACACCAAGGCCGCTGACGTGGGTGCCGACCTCGTCGGCAAGGTCGAGGCAGGCATCCCCGAGGATGATCCTCGCAACCCCGCCGTGATTGCCGACAACGTTGGCGACAACGTGGGCGACTGCGCCGGCATGGGCGCCGATCTGTTCGAGACCTACGCGGTGACCGCCATCGGCGCCGTGTTCCTCGGCTACCTGCTGCCCGTGGCCGGTCACGGCGTGACGAACCTCGTGACCTTCCCCCTCGTCCTTGGCGCCATCGCCATCCTCGCCTCGGTCATTGGCGTGCGTTTCGTGCGCCTCGGCCGTAACGGCGACATCATGGCTGCGCTTAACAAGGGCGTGTACGTCAGCGCCGCCATCAGCGCCGTCGGCTTCCTGGCCGCGTCGTTCTACATGCTGCCGAACGTGGGCGAGCTTCTTGGCCGCGGTAGCTGGCTGACGATCTTCCTGGCCTCCATGGTTGGCATAGCCGTGACGCTGCTGATGATGTACATCACCGAGTACTACACCTCGACTGAGTACGCGCCGGTCCGCCGGATTGCCAAGGCGTCCGAAACCGGTAGCGCTACGAACATCATCTCCGGCCTCGCCGTCGGCATGCAGTCCACCGCCTGGCCGGTCATCGTGCTCGCCATCGCGACCTTCCTCGCCTTCCTGCTCGCCGGCCTCTACGGCATCGCCGTTGCCGCCGTCGCCATGCTGAGCGTGACCGGCATGATCGTCGCCATGGACACCTATGGTCCCATCACCGATAACGCCGGTGGCATCGCCGAAATGAGCGACCTGCCTGCCGAGGTTCGGACCAACACCGACGCCCTCGACGCCGTGGGTAACACGACCAAGGCCGTCACCAAGGGTTACGCGATCGGTTCCGCCGCGCTCGCCGCGCTGGTGTTGTTCGCCGATTACGCCGAGCGCCTCGACCTCGGTGACGCCGCCTTCGTGCTGAACGACCCGCTCGTGATCGTGGGTCTCCTGATCGGTGCGATGCTTCCGTTCCTGTTCAGCGCCTTCCTGATGGAGTCGGTCGGTAAGGCTGCAGGTTCGGTCATCGAAGAGGTACGTCGCCAGTTCCGCGAGATCCCCGGCATCATGGAAGGTACGGCCAAGCCCGAGTACGGCAAGGCGGTCGACATCGTGACCCAGGCGGCCCTTCGCGAGATGGCGGTCCCCGGCATCATGGCCGTCGTGGCTCCCCTGATTGTTGGCTTCCTGTTCGGACCCGTCGCTCTCGGTGGACTGCTCATCGGTGTCACGGTCTCGGGCCTGATGATGGCGCTGATGATGTCCAACGGTGGCGGCGCCTGGGATAACGCCAAGAAGTACATCGAGGACGGCAATCACGGCGGCAAGGGCAGCGACGCACACGAAGCTGCCGTCGTGGGTGACACCGTCGGCGATCCCTACAAGGACACGGCCGGGCCCTCGATCAACCCGCTCATCAAGGTCATCAATACCGTGGCTCTGATCTTCGCTGGCCTGATTGCCGGCGTCGGTGGAATCCTGAACTTCTAGATTCTTCCAAGTCTAGGTAGTTGCAGCGCGCAGGATTTCTCCTGCGCGCTGTTCTTCCTTGATGAAAAACACGCAGGACCCCTGCGCGGTGCAAGCCGTTGTTCGTATGAACTTTCTTAAAGGGGTGGTGGGCGCGCAACGGGGGGGTCGCGCGCCCACCGGTGGATGGGGTGGGGTGGGGCCATGGGGGTGGCCCCAATTAATGAGTATACACGTTCCAGACGGCCAAACAAGGATCTCAGTTGACTGCAGGATCCGTCCTTTGGGCCTACTCTTGGTCTCGAAGGGAGGTTCGCCCATCGACGAACCAACGCAACGACCCTCGAGCGAAGCCCCTCGCACCCACTAGAGGCTCAACCGCTCATCCGGAACGGCCCAGAAAGGGCGACCGAAGACGGAGGCGACCGAGCGAGAAAAGGGAACCGAGGGACTTCGTTCGTTACGCCACCTTCACGCACGGCTGACGCTTCACCAAGCGAAAAACCTCTCCCGTACCTCCCGAATGCTCGGGGGGATTTTTTGTGGTCTTGTCGTGCGTCACGCGGTACCGTTCCGCGTGCAACCCCGCGGACTCGCCTCCATCACCTCGACCTACTTCGTCGATGAGGTCAGCGACCTCGGCGACGCGCTCGCCATGCGTTGCCCCAACGAGCCAGGATTCATCGATGGCAACGTCCTGACCTTCCCTCAAGCCCCAAGACCCGGGGACCGACCGATCTGGGAAACCCGCTTCGAACAGGCGTTTCGTGACGTACCCGGCATTCGCCGGCGTGCCTTCTTCTGGGACGATCCCGAGGGAGCGGAAGGGGCGGCGCATGAGTTCACGTCGAGCGGTTATGCCCTCGAGGTGTCCACCGTCCGAGTGGCTGAAGCCCACCAGCTGCGCGCGCCCAAGCAGCGCATCGAAGGCCTCGAGGTCCGAGCGGCGGTAAGCGATAAGGACTGGGCCATGATTCCGCGTATGCAGGGCACGGATTCCGGAGGGTCGTCGGATGCGGCTGCGCGCATGGCGCGCCTGATCGCGCGCTCCCGCTTCCTTCGCCAGATTGCCGAGGGTGCGAGGCCGGGTCTCCTTGGTGCGTGGTTCATCGCTTCCCTGGCAGGCGAACCGGTTGGAACACTCGGGCTGTATCAGCGCGGTGGGTTGGCTCGCTTCGCGTTCGTCCACGTCCTCGCCCACGCTAGAAGGCAGGGGGTGGGCAGGACGATGGTGCATGAGGTCGCCCGAATCGGCTTCGAAGCGTGGCATGCGCAGCAAATTGTGATCCTTGGGGACGAGGGAAGTGCAGCCGATCGTATGTACGGTGAGTTGGGATTCCAGGTCGTGGCCCGAGATGTCGGACTCATCGAGGAGAAGGACCGGGTGGCTGAGCGATGACCCTCCAACCGCTCCGCATGGGTGGCCTCGCTGCGACGACGGAGTCCTGGTTTCAGGACGAGGTGGTCGATCTCGGGGACGCCCTCGCACTCCGCAGTCCCAGCGACCCCACCTTCCGCTGGGGCAATTTGCTCATCCTGCCAGAGCCCCCAGTCCCCGGCTCCCGGTCCTCATGGGAGGCCCGGTTCCGGGAGGCGTTCGCAGACGTGGGAGGCGTGCGCCACATGACGTTCGCCTGGTCGGGTGAGGATGGTGCAGCGGGTGAGTTCGAAGCGGCCGGCTATGAGCCAGACCGCAACGTGGTTCGCATCGGAGGTATCGACGACCTCCAACCCGCGCCGCCCATACCGGAGGGCTTCTCGTTGCGCATCGCCGAGACACAGGGCGATTGGGGACAACTCCGCGCTTTCGACCTGGCCGACCCACCCATGATCGAGAGCTTCGAAGCCTACGCGCAGCATCGCGAGGCACGCTGGAAGGTCTACAAGTCCATCGGCCTAGGCGAGAAACCCGGTCTGCGGGGCGGCTACTTCCTGGCCACGGTGGATGGAATCGTGGCAGGCAGCGTGGGTCTCTACGTCAAGGGTGGACTGGGTCGCTTTCAGTACGTGCACGTGTCGCCTGATTTCCGAAGGCGGGGCGTGGCGACCTCGATGATGCATGCCGTTTCACGGGTGGGATTCGAACGCTTCGGTGCGGACCGCCTGCTGATCATGGCGGATGAGGGGGAGGCACCCGACCGCGTCTACGCGCGTCTCGGATTCCCCGTCGTCGAGCGGTACGTGGGCGTCTGCCTGCGTGAACCGGGTTCGTAACTCAGTACCCAGCAAACATCCCTGGATTCTCCTGCCCGAATTGACACGGATGACATCCTCGGCATAGCATTCTGACACCTGACTCAGTCGTCATGTTTATCGCGCGGCCATGCCACGCGAGAAGGAGACGTAGATTGAGCGACGCCCGACGGCCCATCACCAAACGCGGTGAGGCAACGCGCGCAAAGATCCTCGACGCCGCCGAACAGGAGTTCGGCGCGCACGGGTACCACGCCGCCTCGATCTCCTCCATCACCCACCGGGCCGGCGTGGCGCAGGGCACCTTCTACCTCTACTTCGGCAGCAAAGAGGACGTCATGCGCGAACTCGTGGATCACATGGGACGCGCACTCCGCTACCACCTCTCGGTCGCCACCCGCGGCGCAACCCACCGCCTCGAAGTGGAACGCCTCGGCTTCGAGGCGTTCGTACGCTTCGCCCTCGATCACGTGAACCTCTACCGCGTCGTCATGGAATCGCAGTTCGTCGACGAGTCGCTCTACCGTCAGTACTACGAACGCCTCGCCCAGGGTTACGCCGAAGGTTTGCGGGCGGCGCAAGCGGCGGGCGAGATCCGCGCCGGCGACGCCGAGGCCCAGGCCTGGGCCTTGATGGGTGTCGCCCACTTCCTCGGCCTTCGCGCCATCTGGAATGACCGCTTCCCCACCGACGAGGAGCTCGAAGCCACCCTCGCCATGGTCCGAGCGAGCCTCGAACCCAACTCCGCCGGGGTTGCAGCACCCGAGCCGGAGGTCATCGCGTGAGTCAGAACGATTTCGCGGGCATCGTCGGTCTCGGCACCTACGTACCTAGCGGGCGCGTAACCGCCGAGGAGATTGCCGAAGCCTCCGGGCTGCCGGAGTGGGTGGTGCGCGAGAAGCTTGGCCTGCACGGGAAACCGAAACCCGGTCCTGACGACCACCCCACCACCATGGGCGTGTGGGCTGCGGAGCGCGCGCTCGAGGACGCGGGCCTGAAGGCCAGCGACATCGACGTCGTCATCAGCATGACCGAGGAGTACAAGGAGTACCCCGTCTGGACCTCAGGCATCAAACTCGCCTATGACCTGGGTGCCGAGCGGGCGTACGCGTACGACATCGGCCAGAAGTGCGGAACCTCGGTGCTTGGACTCAAGCTTGCGCGCGACACGCTTCTCGCGGATCCCGAAGTGGAAACCGTGCTCGTCGCGGGTGGTTACCGTAACGGTGATCTGGTCCACTACGACGACCCCAACGTGCGCTTCATGTACAACCTAGGCGCGGGTGGCGGAGCCGTCCTCGCGCAACGCAACCGCGGCAGCCGCATCCTCTCGAGCCACATCGTCACCGACGGGAGCTTCTCCCTCGACGTGAAGGTGCCCGTCGGAGGCACCGTCGCACCCCTTACCCCTGAAAACCTTGCTGACTTCAGGCTTCAGGTCAGCGACCCCGCGGGCATGAAAGAGCGCCTCGAGGCGAAAAGCCTCGACACCTTCCGCGACGTCGTCGTCACCGCCTGCAACAAAGCCGGTGCCGATGTGAGCGAAATCCGCCACCTGGCGATGCTGCACGTCAAACGAAGTGCACACGCCTGGCTGCTCGATGCACTCGGCCTGTCGGAAGGGCAGTCGATTTACCTCGAAGACGTCGGTCACCTAGGCCAGGTCGACCAGATTCTCAGCCTCGAGCGTGCCCGAGATGCTGGTCGCTTGCGCGACGGAGACCTCATCGTCCTGGTTGCGGCAGGGGTCGGGTACGTCTGGAACGCCCTTGCGCTGCGGTGGCAGTCAGCTACCTCGAGGGGGAACGCCTCATGACCAGGCCCGTCAACCTCGACGTCGCAGCCTGGCGGGCCCAGCTGGAACCCAAACGCCCTGCGGTCCAGTGGCAAGGAAGTTGGCTGGATTATGGAACGCTCAATGACCGAGCCGAGCGGCTGGCGGGTCGACTCCATGCACTCGGAATCCGCAAAGGTGACCGTGTCGCGATCCTCGCCCACAACCACCTTGCACATCTCGACCTGATTCTCGCGACCGCCAAGACCGGCGTCATTTACGCACCCTTCAACACCCGCCTCGCGCACCGCGAGCAGCGCGATCTTGCGGAGTACCTCAGACCCTCCCTGCTGCTTCATGACCTCGATCACGCGGACGCGGCGAACGCTACGGGCGTACCCCTCGTGTCCGTCGAGGACTACGACACCTGGCTGGGTCATCCCGAACCATGCCCCGTACCCGACCTGAAGCTGGACGACATTCAGATGATTCTCCTCACGGGAGGCACGACAGGCCTACCCAAAGGCGCGATGCAGCCCTACCGTCAAGGCTTCACGAACGTCGAGAACACGGTGCTGTCCTGGGGTCTGCGCGATGACGACGTTTATGTGCACGCCACACCCGCCTTTCACGCCGCGGTCAACGCGCTGGCCATTCCCCTCCTCCAACTCGGTGCGCGCGTCATCTGGATGGAGCGCTTCGAGGCCGGCGCATACCTTGGGCTCCTCGAGGACGCCGAGGCCACCCTCTCGTTCCTCGTACCCACGATGTTTCAGATGGTCGCCGACCACCCAGACTTCGCGTCCACGAACCTCTCGAAGATTCGCTGGGCCATCAGCGGAGGCGCGCCCTGCCCCGACCCGGTACGCCAGGCTTTCGCCGTGAGGGGTATCCGCTTCAAGCAAGGCTACGGACTTACTGAAGCCGGTGTGAACTGTTTCGCCATCACTCTCGACGAGGCAGACCAGCACCCAGAAAGCGTGGGGCGCCCCATGATTCGCAGTCATGCTGAAATCCGACGCGAAGATGGTTCTCCCTGCGCGGAGAACGAGGTCGGGGAACTGACCCTCGCAGGTGAGCACGTCTTCGCCGGCTACTTCGAACGACCCGACGCAACCCGCGAAGTCCTGAAGGACGGCTGGCTTTGGACCGGCGACCTCGCTACACGGGACGAGAGCGGCCTGTACCGAATCGTCGGCCGACGCAAGGAACTGTTCATCTCCGGCGGTGAGAACGTCTACCCCGCCGAAATCGAGCGCGCGCTCCATGATCATCCCGACGTCGCGATGGCCGCCGTCGTGGGTGTCCCCGACGATCAGTGGGGCGAGGTGGGCCTGATGGCCGTCGTCCCCAGACCCGGTGCTCATCTCACGGGCGACACTCTGCAAGCCTGGCTGCGTGAACGCCTCGCCCGCTACAAGGTGCCCAAGCACGTCCGCATCCTCAGCTCGCTACCCACATCCGGCGCAGGAAAGATTCTCAAGACTGAGCTCGCAAGACTCTTCGAGGAGGAACCCGTATGACCGACGCCCCAACGCCGCAAGGCCAGGAACGCGACATCACGACCGCGGACAGTCTGCGCCTCCGCATCCGTGAGACCGGCACGGCGGGCCCTCCCGTCATCCTCGTGCACGGCAACTTCGCCAGCCGTCGCTGGTGGACCGACCAGCTTGCCTCGCAGCCTGAGGACATGCGCCTCATCGCGCTGGACCTCCCCAACTTCGGCGCCTCCGACCGTCTTCCCGGCACCCCCAACCTCGATGGCTACGCGGCGGCCGTGGGCGCAACCCTGGACGCACTGGGCATCGACGCCGCCATACTCGTGGGCCACAGTCTCGGTGCGGGCGTGGTCGAACGCTTCGCACTCAGCGCACCCCAGCGCGTCCTCGGCATGGTCCTGATGGACGGCGCACCCCCTGAAGGCCTCCCTCGACCTGAAGAGCAGTACGCGATGCTCGCGAGCTTCATCGGACAACGCGAAATGCTTGCGGCCGCGCTCGCCCCCATGGCAGCCACCCGGACACCTCCCTACTGGGAAGAACTGCTCGATGACGCCGTCGCCATGGCGCCCGAGGCGTACGAAGGCAACGCCCGCGCCCTTGGAACCGCCACGCTTCCAGCCGCACCGGTGACGTGGGAGTCCCCCGTACTGGTTCTGCATGGCGCACTCGATCCGCTCATCACGGCCGACATGGCGGCCGCCACGGCGCGCCACTGGCCCGGAGCCACCCTCGAATCGTGGCCCGACGTCGGCCACTCACCGCAAATCGAGCAGCCCGAACGATTCCTGTCCCGCCTCACGACCTTCGTGAAGGAGGCGGCCATGACATGACCGCCCCGCTTTCATCGTTGCTGCGGCACACCCCCGGGTGTCCGTCGTTTCCACCCCTCGTCGCCAAGACGCCCTTGGCCCCGTTCTCTCACTCCCTTGGAGGAAACATGAAGCGCATCCTCACCCTCGCCCTGGCCAGCCTCTTCGCCATGGCCCTCGCCCAGCCCGTCACCATCGGCCTGATGTCGCCCCTCACCGGCGGCGCAGCCGGCACCGGCCAAGCCCAGAAGGCCGGCTTCGAACTCGCTCTCGCAGAGATCAACGCCGCGGGCGGCGTGCTCGGCGCACCCCTCGAGGTCATCCTCGAAGACACCCAAGCCAACGCCGAGGTTGCACTCGCAGCCTTCGAGAAGCTGATGACCGAAGACGGCGTGTCCTTCATCGCCGGTGGTTACAGCAGTGGCGCGACCCTGGGCCTCATTCAGTCGTTCAAGACCTTCCAGCCCGTCATCGCCTGGATTGGTGGCGCCGTCTCCGGCGTCGGCATCGACGGCTTCGACGGCATCGAGGAACTCCTCGCCGAGGACCCCTGGTTCTTCCACGTTCACCCCTGGGACTACCAGAACGTCGAAGCCGCCACGAACTTCGTGTCCGGTAGCGGTGTGAACAGCGTCGCCCTCCTCCACGAGGACAGCGCCTTCGGTGGCCCCGGTGCCGCAGGAGCCCAAGGCCTCCTCGAGGCTGCCGGCCTCACGGTGCCCATCCGTGAAGCGTTCACCTCCACCCTGCTCGGCGGTAGCGGCGACTTCCGTCCCGCCATCAGCAAGGCGCAGGCCACCGACGCCGACATGCTGTACTGGATCGGTTACGACAGCGACGTCGTGCCGCTCATCGGTCAGGTTCGCGAACTGGGTTACGTCCCCAACCAGATCTTCGGTGCTCCTCCTGGCTGGCCCAGCGAATTCGCTGCCGCACCGGAAGCGCAGTGCGTGACCGGCCTCATCGGCTTCCTGCCGAACCTTCCGAACCCCGAGGCCCGCACCTTCACCGACGCCTACACCGCCCTGCACGGCAGTGAGCCCGACAACTACATGGCCGCCCTCGCCTACGCCACGCTGTGGATGTACGCCGACGCCATCAACGCTGCCGGCACCGCCGACGAGGAAGCCGTCATGGAGCAAATGCGCAGCATGACCTTCGGCTCACCGATGGGCGACTGGTCGTTCGGCCAGAGCGAACTGACCTCGCAGCAAGGCTTCGGTGCCGACATGTGGCTCGTCTTCCAGTACCAGGACGGCGTCCGCGAGATCGTCTACCCGCTCTCGAAGGCCACTGCCCCGCTGGCGACCTGCCGCTAAGCCTCAACGGGTTCGAGATTTCCTCGAATCCTTGACCTGACCGGGAAGGCGAGCCCAGCTCGCCTTCCCCTCCCCCTCCCGGAGGCTCATGGATCCCTCTCTCATCCTGCAAGCAATCGTCTCAGGCGTGCTCGCCTCCGGCCTGTATGCCTTGGTGTCGGTCGGACTTGCGCTCGCCATTGGCGTGATCGGCATCGTGAACTTCGCGCATGGCGAGTTCTTCATGATCGGTGCATTTCTGACCTACACCCTCTTCGTGGTGTTCGGCATCGATCCCGTCCTCGCCGTTCTCTTCGTTGCACCGGCCCTGTTCCTGTTGGGTGCGGTGCTGTATCGCTCCACCATTCAGCACGTCCTATCGGCCCCCGAGCTCAATCAGATGCTCCTCACGTTCGGCATTGGCATCGTGCTGCAGAATCTCGCCCTGCTGATCTGGGGTGGCGATCCCGTCTCGATTGCGGGCATCGAGTACCGCTCGGTCGGCTACCGCTTCGCCGGCATTTCCGTCGGTCTGGTATCGCTCGTGAGTTTCGCCGTGTCGCTCGCCCTGGTGATTGGCCTGAACCTGGCACTCACCCGCACCCGACTCGGGCGCGCCATGCGCGCCGTCGCGCAAAACCGTACGGGCGCCGCCCTCGTGGGTCTCGAAGTCAATCGGGTCTATCTGGTTGCCTTCGCACTATCCGCATTACTGGCTGGCATCGGTGGCGTGATGATCGCGGTGATTCAGTCCCCGACACCCACCATCGGATTGGCCTTCACACTCAAGGCATTCAGCATCACTGTGCTTGCCGGGCTGGGCAACATTCGAGGCATCCTGGCAGCCTCCCTGGTCGTTGCGCTTTCGGAGTCTCTGGTAGCCACACTCGTTCCCAACGGTGGAACGCTCTCCAATGCGGTGTTCTTCGCCATCATCTTCCTCGCTCTCGTGTGGCGTAGCAGGAGGACAGTATGAAACTTCTACGCGACCTTCTTCCGATCGCCGCCTTCGCGTTGTTCCTATGGTTCCTGCCTGACCTGCTCCGCGCCTTTGCGGGACGCGCGTCGGTCAGTTACCTCTCCCTCGTCACGAACGGGGTCGGTCTCGCCATCCTGGCACTCTCGTGGGACATCCTCGCCCGCACCGGTCAACTCTCACTCGCGCACGCAGCCTTCTACGGTACGGGCGCCTACGTGACCGCAATCATGGCTCGCCATCTCGACCTGCCCCTGTGGATTGGGATTCCGGCTGGAGGCCTCGTGGCGGTCATCCTTGCCCTTGGCGTAGGTGCGGTCACGCTTCGGCTGCGGGGCATCTACTTTGCGATTGCCACACTCGCCTTCACCGAAGTGCTCAAGTCGGTCTTTCGTCACCTACCCACGCCCTTCGCGGGCGGTGCGGCAGGCATCAACGTCGAACCACTGTTCCGGCCGGTCTTCGACGCCGCCACGATGGAGCGTTGGGAGATCGCCTTTTTCCGCAACGAAGGCTACTTCCTGCTCTATGCCCTACTGCTCATCATCACGATTCTGCTCAGCCTGATAACGCGACGATCAAGACTCCGTCAGGCCTTCACTGCCATCCGCACCAATGAGGAGGTCGCCGCCATTATGGGCGTCCATCCTGCACGCATGAAGCTTCTGGCGTTCGCCCTCTCGAGTTTCGCGGTCGGCATGCTCGGCGCCGTGCACGCGCACCGTGTTGGCTCCGTCGTACCCGAGGGATCTTTCTCTGTCGAGACGACGGTGCTGGCTCTCGTGACCCCCATTTTCGGGGGGCTCTACACCACGCTTGGACCGATCGTGGGCGCAGGGATGCTTGCGGGCATCGAGGAAACCCTGAAACGCAACCTGGCCGATGGGTACCTGATCGGCTACGGCGTCGTCCTCATTCTCTCGATTCTGTTTCTTCCCAAAGGACTGGTGGGCACGACGCGCGCCTGGTGGCGTCGCAGGCAGTCAAAATCAATGGACACGGCTGAGGAGGGTAGCGCATGAACACCCAGCCCTCCATCCTGCACGTGGAAAACCTCGGCAAACGCTTTGGCGGTCTTGCCGCAGTCGACGAGCTCTCCTTCGGCGTGAAGGAGCATGAGATCTTCGCCATCATCGGTCCGAACGGCGCAGGTAAGACCACGACCCTCAACCTGCTCTCCGGCCTACTGACGCCCACCACGGGAACCATCACCCTCAAGGGACAGCGCATCGATAGCCTGCCGAGCTTCGGATGCACGCACCTCGGCTTGGGTCGAGCGTTTCAGGTCGTTCAGCCGTTTCTCGAAATGACCGTGCGAGAAAGCGTGCAGGTGGGTGCACTCTTCGGTACGCCCGGCATC
>Ga0180432_10004579_pt1 | contig 18857 bp, 19 predicted proteins | sample SS_ome_10_FD_132414 | JGI IMG/M metagenome (GOLD analysis project Ga0180432, IMG submission 132414) | Hypersaline lake sediment archaeal communities from the Salton Sea, California, USA - SS_1_MS_2 metaG | ecosystem: Environmental > Aquatic > Non-marine Saline and Alkaline > Hypersaline >...
CGAGGCCTCCCGCGCCGGCCGGGTGGCAGCCGAGTTCGACGACCCCGCCGAGTCCGCGTCTCCGGGGTCCGCACCGGCAGCCCCAAGACCCGGGCCCACCAGCGACAGCCCCACAGCGAAGGCCGCCGCACCGGCCCGGGTACCCCACTTCGCATCCACAGCGGCACCGTAACGCCCGGACCGTTCAGCCGCGCGGGTTTGCCGAACCGGCCGCGTCGCACCAATCGGCCACGTCGGACAGCGGGCGCCGCGGAGCCTCCGGGAGGGGTTCGGCGCCGACCGCCGCCCAGCCCACCCTGACCAGCATCTGCGGATGGCCGGAGCCGCCGAACACGTCAAGACGCAGCGCCTCGCGCGCGCCGGCCACATCGAGGGGCTCACTGGCCGCGCAGCTGGCCAGGCCCATCGCGGTCGCCGACAGCAGCACCAGACTGGTCGCCTCGCCGGCCCGCAGCCGGGCCGAGTCGTCGTCCTCCTCGGTCCCCAGCGCGATCGCCACCCCACGGTCGGGGCCGACGATCCACCCGTCGAGTCCGTCGGCCGCATGGTCGATCTGGCGCAGCATCACTCCCGCGCGAGCGGCCCGCGATCCCATCAGCGCCACGTCGCCCCAGGGCACCGGCCAGGAGCCGTACCCGCGGCGGTCGGTGCGCCGGCGGGCGATGGCGGCCGCCAGCGCCACATCGAGGTCGTCAGCCGCCCGCGGGGTGAGCGTGATGGCGGCGAGGTGACCGGGTTCGGCCGGGCTGGGCAACCGGTCGACCCTGGCGTGCCAGCCCATCGCCGCCAGCGCGACGATGCTGTGGTGCAGCGCGGCGCCGCAGCTGAGCAACAGGGCACGGCGGTCGGGGTCGGTGCGGGCCGGGCGGGCGGGGTCGGCGAAGAGTTGCAGTCCGTCGGTGTCGACCCGCCACTGCCAGGGTTGGCTGTCGCCCACCGACGGGGCCCGGGTCGCCAGTGCCAGCACCGAGTGCAGCGTCTCCCGGTCCGGGAAATTCGCGCCCATCTCTTCTCGCCCTCCAAAGCCGACGACAGTCACTGTCGCGCCGCCGGTCTGCCCCACGACAGGGCCGGAAGTCCTTCAGAAGTCCTGAGAAGTCCCCAAGCCGCCGGGAACCGGTGCCGGTCGGCGCGATCAGATCGGGCTGAAGTCGGAGATCAGCCAACGCCCGCCGTCGCGAACCAGGGTCACGATCACACTGCTGGTGGCCAGCGCGGGCGTGGGCCGCTCAGCACTGGTGGTCACCTGGTTGACGAACACCAGCACCCGCGCCTCCTCGGGGCGCATCGAGGCGACGGCGGCCCGGGCCACGTTCGCCTCGGTCGTGATCCCGCGATCCTGGGCAGCCGGGGTCACGACCGTGTCGGCGAACTCGCCGTAGCGGGTCAGGAAGTCGCCGGTGAGCCGGGCTTTGGCCGCCGCGACGTCGTCCTGGACGGTATCCGGGGAATAGGACAGCAGCGCCTCGGTGCCCTCGCTGGCCGCTTGCAGCACCACCTGGCGCGCGGACTCGTCGGTCAGCTGGTCGGGCCGGTAGAGAAACAGATAGACCGAACCGGCGGCGGCCACCGAGATCAGCAACAGCCCGACGATCAGCGACTCCAGCCGGTGTTGCCGACTCCGGGCCCGCTCGGTGTCGGGCCCGGACCGACCGGCGATCTCCCCGCCGGGCTCCCCGGCGGTCGCCCCCTCGCCGAGGCCGTCGATCTCGGTGCCGGTGGTCTGGTCCAGTTCGATCCCGGCGAGCCCGCCGGCGTCGTCCGGTTCCGGCCGCGTCGAGCTCACGGCACGAACTCCAGACCCGACATCTTGAACCGGTCGCCGTCCCGGGTCATCGTCACACTCATCCGGAACGGCCGGGAGTCGTCGCGCGCACCACTGGAGTTTGTCACCTCGGAGTTCACCGCCATCAGCACCACCCCGCCGTCGGCCCGGGCGGACTCCAGCGCGGCAGCCTTGATCCGGCCCTTGGTCAACGCCTTGTACTCCTCGGCGGCCCTGACGAAGTCATCGGCGGAACCGGCGAAGTCATCGCGAAAGGCCCCGGTGCTCAGTTCCAGCACACGTTGGACATCAGCTTTGGCCCGGCTGTAGTCGATGGACAGCAGCGCGGTGACACTGGCCCGGGCGGCCTCGACGATCTCAGTGTCCTGAACGTGCCGGGCGGCCACCTGACGGTGCGCGACCAGCATGGCCACGATCGCCGCAACGCTCAGCCCGATCAGCAGGCCCGCCACCGCGACAACGACCCGCGGCCGCCACATCGCCCACCGCGAGGGGCGCAAGCCCGGAACCGGTGCGCCGGAGTCCGGTCCGCCGGGCTCAGCGGCCTCGCGGTCGGGCTCAGCGGTCATGCCGTCCTCTCCCGGCGCCGCCGCGTCCGCGGGCGGGCCGCGCAGCGATCGTAGACCGGCCAAACCCGGCCCCCGCCCGGAGGTGGCGTGCCACACTGCGGGGATGCGGCGGGTTCTGCGGCGCCACCGGGCCATCACGGCGATCAGCCTGACGGTGGCCGCCACCGCCGCGGTTTTCCCGGCAACGGCGGCCGCCGAAGAACCGGCGCTGCACGATGTCACCTACACCGTCTACACCGAACGACCATTCTTCGCCGACATCTACTACCGCGACACCGACCCGCCCAACTTCGGCGACTACAGCCACAACCCCTACCTGTTCAGCCCGAAGGCCGAGGCCGAGCTCGGGCCCGATCAGCCCTGGGTGCTCAACGTCAAACTGGCCAACCCACGGCACTGGGCGATGGTCCTCGGCACCAGCGGCCGGTCCACCGAACCGCCCAACTTCCATTGCACGCTGGCCATCGACGGTGAGGTGGTGGTGACCAACTCCGGCCTTAAGGGAGCGTTGTGCTCACTGCGCCTGTGGTGACCGGGGTGGTCCGCCCGTAGCCGGGCAGCCACAGCGCCTGCTGGTTCTCGAACGCACAGGTCAGGAACAGCCCGTCTGGGGCCTGGGCGACGGAGTTCTCGCTCCCGGAGCAACTGCTGTTGAGGTCTTTGACGCCCATCATCGGCGGCGAGCGGAAGTACCGCGGGGCGTAGCGGCGCGGCGACCCGCAGAACACCACCCGGCCCCACGAGGTGGTTCCGAACACGTAGTAGGCGGTGTCCTGACACGGCGCGCCGAGCACGACGCCGCCGGCGATGCCGGGGGTGCAGAACGGGTCGTTGCACTCCGAGGCCCGTGCGGCCGGCGCGGGCCCGGACACCAGCGGGCCGGCCAGTGCGGCCAACGCCACCACGGCCGTCGCGCCCGCCGCGGCGGCGAAGGCGGTCGATCCCACCGGCCCACTGTCGCACACCGGCCCGGCTCGTTCGCAGCTCTCAGGCAAGATGACCCGGATGAGCACCGCCGACCAAGTCCCGGACGCCGCGGGCGACCGCCGACCGCGGACCACCTCCCGCCAGGCGATCACCATCGGGGCCGCGGCCGCACTGACCGCCGTCGTGCTCGCGGTCACCGCCGCCATGATCTGGCAGCACAGCCGTTCGGTGCGGCAGGACCGGCTGAGCGCGGAGTTCGCCGCGGCCGCCCGCCAAGGCGTCGTGAACCTGATGTCGATCGACTACCAGACCGCTCAGGAGACCGTCCAGCGTGTGCTCGACGGGTCGACCGGGCAGTTCCGGGAGAACTTCGCCGGCACCGCCGAGGACTTCGTCGCCGCACTGCAGCAGGAGAAGGTCACCACCAGGGCTACCGTCAACGATGCCGCGGTGGAGTCGATCGCCGGCGACTCCGCTGTGGTGCTGGTCTCGGCGACGTCGCTGCGCGAGGGGCCGCAGGCACCCCAGGAGCAGCGCCAGCCGAGGGTCTGGCGGGTCGTGGTCAACCTGCAGCGCGAGGGTGAGGCGATCAAGATCTCCGGCGTGGAGTTCGTCTGAACGTGAACAGCATCCACCGCAGCATCGACCAACAGCCCGCCTGGCGGAGATTCGCCACAGCCGCGGCGGCCGGCCACGGCGGGCCGGCGCTTCCCGACTATCCCGAGCTGTGGCGGTGGTCGGTCGCCGAGCCCGCCCGCTTCTGGCGCGCGGTGTGGGAGTTCTTCGACGTCCCCGCCGCGACCGGACCCGGGCAGGGTGACACCGCGGTGCTGGCCGATCCGGCGATGCCCGGGGCGCGCTGGTTTCCCGGGGTCCGGCTGAACTACGTCGAACAGGCGCTGAGGCACGCCGGCCGCCCCGGCCCCGCGATCATCGGCATCGCCGAGGACGGCGCCCGGACTTGCATCGAGTGGGCGGAGCTGCCGGGACGGGTGGGCGCGGTGGCCGCCGAACTGCGCCGGCTCGGGGTCGGCCCGGGCGACCGGGTCGCCGGCTACCTGCCGGACGTCCCCGACGCCGTGGTGGCCTTCCTGGCCACCGCCGCGGTCGGCGGGGTGTGGTCGGCGTGCGGCCAGGACTACGCACCGGAGGGAGCGGCCGCGCGGCTGGGCCAGCTGGAGCCGACCGTGCTGTTCAGTTGCGAGGGATACCGGCTTGGCGGCCGGTGGCTGGACAAGCGTGCCGACACCGCCGAGCTGCTCGATCAGCTGCCGGACCGGCCACAGCTGATCCTGCTGGACGGCGAGGAATACCGCGACCTGGCCTCCCGCCCGGTCGAACCGGAGATCACCCCGGTGCCCTTCGACCACCCGCTGTGGGTGCTGTTCACCTCCGGCACCACCGGCAGGCCGAAGGGGATCATGCACGGCCACGGCGGCGTGCTGCTGGAGCACCTCAAAGCCGTTGTCCTGCATGCCGATATCGGCCCGGGTGACGTCTTCTTCTGGCAGACCGCCCTGAGCTGGATGATGTGGAACTTCCGCACCGCCGGCCTGCTGGCCGGAGCCACCGTGATCGGCTACAGCGGCCATCCGATGTATCCGGACCCGGATCGGCTGTGGGCACTTATCGAGGCGGAGCGGGTCGACTACTTCGGAACCAGCCCGGGCCACCTGCTGGCCTCGCGCAAGGCCGGCCTAAGGCCGGGAACCGGCCACGACCTGAGCCGGCTGCGCACCCTGGGCAGCACGGGCTCTCCGTTGTCGGCCGACCTGTTCGGCTGGGCCAAGGCTGAAGTCGGCCGGAACGTCGAGGTCTCCTCGGTCAGCGGGGGTACCGACGTGGTCACCGCGTTCGCCGGGGGAACCGCCGGGGTCACGGCCCCGCCGGGCGAGCTGGCAACCCGCTACCTAGGGGTGGACCTGCAGAGCTGGTCGCCCCGGCGTGAACCTCTCATCGGCCAGGTCGGCGAGATGGTCATCACCGCCCCGATGCCGTCGATGCCGACCGGCTTTTGGAACGATCCCGACGGCGTTCGTTACCGCGCAGCCTATTTCGACCATGTCTGGGCCGACGGTCGCACCGCGGACGTGTGGCGGCACGGCGACTGGGTCACCCTCACCGAACGCGGTTCGCTGATCATTCACGGCCGCAGCGACGCCACGCTGAACCGGCACGGCATCAGAATGGGTTCAGCAGACATCTACGAGGTGGTCGAGTCCCTGCCGGCGATCAGCGAGGCCTTCGTGGTCGGCGTCGACGGGCCCGCCGGGGGCTACTGGATGCCGCTGTTCGTCACCCTCGCCGAGGGCGCGGCCCTCGACCAGGACCTGATCGACGCCATCGGCCGGCAGATCCGCTCGCGCCTGTCCCCGCGCCATGTGCCCGACGAGGTGATCGCCGCACCCGGGATTCCGCACACCCGGACCGGGAAGAAACTCGAGGTGCCCGTCACCGCGATCATGGCGGGCCACACCGAGGTGTCGCTGGATCCGCGGGCGATCGACCACCCGGAACTCATCGACTGGTACCGCCGGCAGGGCCGGGCGCACCGCTGGTGAACCCGGGTTAGGTTGGGGAGATGGAGTCGCCGACGGTGTTCATCTCCGGGGCCGCCGCCGGAATCGGGCGAGCGACCGCTCTGCTCTTCGCGCGCAGCGGCTACCGCGTCGGCGCCTACGATGTGGACCTTGCCGGGCTGGCGGCGGTGCGCGAGGAGATCTCCGCCCGCGGCGGAGAGGTGGCGATCGGAGAACTCGACGTCACCGACGCCGAGGACTGGGAACAGCAACTGCGCACTTTCACCGGCCCGTCCCGACGGCTGGACATCCTGGTCAACAACGCCGGGGTGCTCAGCGCGGGCCCGTTCGAGGAGATCGGCCTGGACGATCAGCGCCGCATCGTCGACGTCAACGTGTACGGGGTGATGGCCGGCCTGCACACCGCGTTTGACTACCTGCGCGACACCCCCGGGGCGCAGGTGGTCAACCTGTGCTCGGCCTCGGCGATCTACGGCCAACCGGAACTGGCCACCTACTCGGCCACCAAGTTCGCGATCCGCGGCCTCACCGAGGCGCTGGAACTGGAATGGCGCCGCCACGGGATCAGGGTGATCGACATGTGGCCGCTGTTCGTCGCGACGGCGATGGTCGACGGGGTGACGACCGGAAGCACGAAGTCGCTGGGCGTCCATCTGACCGCCACCGACGTCGCCGACGCCATCTACGCCGCCACCCGCCCGACCCGGACCTCCCGGGTGCACTACCCGGTCGGCCGCCAGACCAAGGTCCTGGCCGGCGTGGCGCAGGTCTCGCCCAACTGGCTTCAGCGGCTGATGAACAAGACCGTCACCCGATCCTGATCCTCGGCGGACGATCAGCCGACCGAGGATCTGGGCGTCCGGGGCGGCTGCTGGTTCTGCACGAAGGACGAACACAGCCCGAGGTTGCTGGGAACGCAGGGCACCCCGTTGATCGTGGGTGTGCTGACCGGCGCCAGACACTGCGAGTTGTAGGGGTTCTCGATGAAGCCCGGCGGGCACTCGCGCGCGTGCGAGACAGGGGCGAAGATGACGGCGGTCGACGTGGCGACGGCGGCCGCCCCGGTCAACAACGCCGGAACTGCCCACCTGCCGGTCATCCTCGCCTCCACTTTGCTGTCGGAGCCAACGATACGCGCGGTACGCGTAGTATCGGCGCGGTGTCCGAACTGAGCCCCTACCCGACCGTCACCCCGGCCCCGGCGCGCGGAAGCGGGCCGCGCTGGATCGCGCCGACCGCGCTGATCTTGTCGCTGATCGCGGTGGCCGGCGCGGGCTGGGCGCTGTTCAAGCCTGAACCCGTCGAGGTCGATCCGCTCAGCAGCGCGGATCCGAAGGGCCAGGTGTGCAGCGCCTACACGCTGGTGAGCGAGGCGGTCTCCATCCAGACCAAGCGCAGCCCGGGCCCCAACCTCGGGCCGATGACGGCGGTCGCCACCGAGGCCATCGCCGCCAACGCACGGCTGGCCATGGCCGGTGGCGCCTCCTACCTGCTCGACCAGTTGCCGCCCAACGCCCCGGCCGAACTCGCGAGCGAAGTGCGGGCCTTCGCCGGCGATCTCAACAGCATCGCGATGAACGCGCTGGCGGGCATCCCGAACGACCGGGAACCTCAGGCCGGTTTGCTGAGCTCCGCCGAGCAGTCCAACAAGAGACTCGCCGAACTCTGCAAATAGGCGGTCAGAGTGCGCAGTTGACCCCACTCCGGCCGGCACCGCCGCATATCCGGGCAAGCCCACGTCAATGCCGCTACGGTTGCATCCGTTCGCCATCGAACCGACGCGCCACCTGAGTGACGGGGGAACTCATGCCCAAACACCGCCGGCCACCGTCCTTGGGCACCCGCCCACTGCTCACCACCGGATTGGCCGGGGCGATGTTGTTCAGCCCGGGAACGGCGACGAACTCCGCCGCTGAGACCGGCGCCGCCGAGCAGCCGGTGCGCCTGGCCAGCGTCGATTGTGTGGTGGGACAGGCCCTGTGCGTCGGCGCGGAACGGTCCCCCGCCGCCGCGATCGGCGCCGGTTTCGGCGCCGAGAATCCGATCAACGACCTCATGCGCTTCTTCATCGGCAACGGCACACCCGACCGACCCGACGGCGGCCTCCTGATCGGCGACGGGTACAGCTTCGGCGACAACGATGTCGACGTCACGCCCTTCTGCGTCTCGGGCAAACCCTGCAACGGCGGCAACGCCGGTCTGCTCGTGGGCAAGGGCGGCAACGGCTACAACGGCGGTACCGGCGGAAACGCCTATCTCTTCGGCCGGGGCGGGAACGGCGGCAACGCCCTGGACAGCGTGCAGCCCGGCGAGCCCTTCGCCGGCGGCAAAGGCGGCCACGGCGGCATCCTTGGCGGGTTCGACGCCGAGGGCTTCCTCTTCCGAGGCGGTGGCGGAAACGGCGGAAACGGCATCAATGGCGGAAGGGGCGGCGACGGCGGCGACGCCGGCTGGGGGCTCGACTTGATTCCCGCCGTGATCAGCCGAGTCTCCGGAATCGACCTCGGTATCGACGTCAGTTCGGTCCCCGGACTGGGCTTCAACTTCCTGTCCTTCTCCGGCACCGGCGGCAGGGCGGGCAATGGCGGGGACGGCAACGCCAAATACCCGAACGGCGGTGACGGCGGCAACGCCGGGGACTCCGCCCAGCTACCACTGCTCGAACCCGGACAATCCACCCACACGGGCGGTAACGGCGGCAAGGGGTACAGCAACCCGAACGGGGCCGGCGGAAACGGCGGAAACGGCGGCAACGGCGGCACGGGAGGCCTGTGGGGTGCCGAACCGGGCGGAAACGGCGGAAGAGGCGGAGACGGGGGGACAGGAACCACCTCCGGCGGGAACGGCGGAAACGGCGGAAACGCGGGCTTCGGCAGCCTGGTGGCCGGAAAAGGCGGAGACGGCGGAGACGGCGGAAAAGGCGGAGTGGCCAGCAGCGGCTCGGGCGGCGCGGGAGGTAACGCCGGTAACGGCGGCCTCGGCGGCCTGCTGAGCGGCGCCGGGGGCCGGGGCGGGAGAGGCGGCGACGGTGGCGCCTCGACCAACGGTGCCGGTGGTCCCGGTGGCCGAGGCGGAAACGGCGGACCTTCGGCCCAATTCGGCGGCCGCGGCGGCGTCGGAGGCAACGGCGGCGGCGGCACCACCACCGCCGCCATCGGAGGCCGGGGGGGTGACGGCGGCGTCTCCGGTTTCGAGGGCGGTTTCGGCGGCGAGGGCGGCATCGGAGGGCCCGGCGACGTCGGCGTCGCCGGCGGACGTGGCGGTACCGGCGGCAACGGCGGCGGCGCGTTGCTGATCGCGGGCAATGGCGCGGACGGCGGCGACGGCGGCAGCGGCAACAACGGCGCCAACCCGGGCCAGCTGGGGCGCAACGGCAGTTCCGGCAACGGTCCGGGAGCCGGCGGAAGGGGCGCCGAGGGGGGCGCCGGTGGGGCCGCCCGATAAGCGCCCTCAGGATGCCTTGTTGGCAGCGCAGGCCATGAGTGCCTGCTCGGCATCGGCGTTCAGATCGTTCGCGGTGTCATTCAATGAGTCGCCTCCACGGCGCAGGCCCATGATCGTCATCAGTTTGGCGGCGCGCAGCGACCAGGACCGCATCGGGTCGGACACCTCCGGCGGAAGGCCGGGCGTCCGGGAGGCGCTCAACGCCGCGGTTGCCGACTGCCGCAACGCGGTGCGGCCCACGACATTGGTGTACGCCACGTCCGGGTCCCGGTAATCGACGTAGTTCCCGTTGCCGGCGGAGGCGTAAGCGAACTCCTCGTAGTTAGCGGCGGCGACGTTGAGGGCCGCGGCGAACAACGCGCACGCCTCGTCCACGGGGCCGCCGATCGGGGCTGCGGCGGGGAGACTCCCCGGCGCCGGGGCGCCCCCAGCCGCAATGGTTTCGGGATCGGGGAAAGGATCCTCCGGCTCGGCGGAGCCGACCGGCGCGCAGAGGACGGCGCAGGCCAGAACCGGGGCGGCCATCGCCGGCAGGACACGACCTCGCGGGGTGCGGACCATGGCCAGGGCTCCTCGATCGGCTGCACGAATGGCGGCGAGGCTACACCGGTCCATCTGCGCCGGGCGAGGTGTTCGGCCAACCAACTCGTGCGGACACCAATCGGGCAACACACGGTTCGGCGACGTTCACCCTCCGAAAATTTTTCCGTTGAACCATCAGCGGCCGTCGTAATCAGTACGGTCTCGGAGGAGCGGCCTTCCGGCCGTAGAGGGGGCAGATACCGATCTTCGCTCGAACTTCCGCGCTGCTCGGCGTCTGCCTGCTCTCGTCCGTGGCACCCAGTCCCTGGGCCGCCGCGGATCCGGCGCCGGATCCGCCCGTCGAACCCGCCGCCGCGACTGCGCCGGGTTCGTCCCCCGCACCCGCCCCCGTCGAGGCGCCGATCGTGTCCGCACCTCCCAGTACCCTCACCACCCCCGACGGTTGGGTCCTCTCGGTAGCGGCGACCGACGAATCACTCAAGCCGGTGGCCTCCCTGACCAACTCGCCCTGGTCGCGCGAGTACCTGGTCGACGGCAAGTTCAAGGGCTCGGTGACCGGGGCCGGGACCACCAACCTGGCCGGCGGCACCTTGGAGGTCGGCTACCAGATCGGTTGCGGGATCGGCCAGGACACCCTGGACTCGAACTCGGTGGCGACGGGGATCGCCGGCATCGGGCTTCCGTTCGCCACCGGAACGATCTTCCCGCTGATCCTCGGCGCCCAAGCCGGCAACGGTCTGACGATCAACCTCAAGCCGGGCACGGTCAACGTCGTCCAAATCGGCAAGAAGTCCTTCAAGGGCACCACCTCACACGTCAATGTGAACCACCTGCGGATCAAGATCGACGGCTGCGCCGGACAGTCCTTCATCCGGTCCTATGCGACGTTCACCAGTTCCACCGACAACACCGACGACGTCGTCAACTACGTCGGCGTCACCCGGGCCGTCTGATGAGAAGAAAGCCACACCGACCGATGCCCCGCCTGATATCTCTCGCCGCCGTCCTCCTGCTCGCTGTCGGCCTCGCGCCCGTGGCCCACGCAGACCCGCCACCTCCGCCGCCGGCGGACCCCGCGGATGTGATTCCGGTCGCCAACAACACTGCGCCGCCGATGGATACCGGTGCCGTCGCATCCGAGGTCCCGGGTATCGCCACAACCATCGACGGGCGAACCATCACGGTGGCGGCCAAGGACGAATACCAGTATCCGGTTCCTCCCCTGACCACCTCCCTGTCGTCGCGTGACTGGATTGCCGGCGGCACCTTCACCGGCTCCACCACCGGGAACGTGGCGGGCGGCACCCTCGAGGTCGGCTACCAGATCGGCTGCAGCGTGGAAATGGACAAAGTCAAACTGGGCGGGGCGCTGACCGGGGTCCTGGGCAACACCAACTTCGGCGACTCCGGTGCCATCCTGCCGCCCTCGCTCGCGCTGCAGGGAACCGGCCAGTTCGGGGTCAGCCCGAAGCCCGGAACCGTCACCAATGTGATGGTCAACAAGAAGACCTTCAAAGGAACCGAAGTCCGTGTGACGCTTCGCGACATCCATATCAGAGTCGACAGCTGTGTCGGCGCGTCGTCGCTGCGGTCGTATGCCATTCTGACCAGTTCCTCGACCGATGACGACGACATCGTCGGTTACTACGGCGTCACGAAGGTGTTCTGAGCATCGTGACCCCTCGACCGCACGTTGCCGGCCGAACCGTGGTGCGCCTCGCGGCCGCCGCGGCCGCAGTCGGACTGGCCGCGTCGGCCGGCGGTTGGGCGCCGGCCACCGCGGAGCCGGCCGGCCCTAACGATCCGGGCGTTCCCGGCCCCACCCTCCCCGCGGAGGCCTTACCCCCCGAACCGGCGCCCGGCACGATGCTCGGCCAGTTCTCCGAGGTGGCCCAGTCGGATCCGTTCGGTGTGATGACCGACCTGCTGGCGAACTCACCGCAGCCGGCGGTGTTCGGTCTGTCGCCGGTGCCGCCGGAAACAGCGACCAGTGGTCCCGGCGCGGACCCGTTGACCCTGGCGCAGTTGCTCATGCCGCAGAACTACCGAGCCCCTGGTCCCGACCAGGACTCGCCGTACCCGCTGGCGCCCAACGTCGCCCCCAGCCCGTTCGCCCGCATCGACGCCTGGAAAGGCATGTACGCGCTGACCCACGGCGGCCTGGGCCGTATGCCCGGCGACCAACTGGGCCAGCCGTTGCCCGGCATCAGCCCGCCGGCCGGCAGCAACCCGCCCCCGGGTCTTGAGCAGTTCTACCCGGGGCCCGGGGTGCCTCCCGATGCAGTGTCACCAAGCGAGCCGCCAGTCGGGCCGCCGCCCGCCCTTGCGCAACCGGCCCCGCCACCGGGCTGACTGGCACTTTCCCCACCGGGGGCCGTCTCGCAGCCGGACCATCCGGTAATTTCTCCCCGAAGGCAGACCGGAGAGGCCCGCTGATGACATTCCGCCCGGCAGCACTCGCGGCCGCGTCGGTGACGTGCGCACTGGCCCTGGCTCCGCCGGTGCCGGCCGAACCGGCCCCGGCGCCACCTGACCCAGGCCCTGCCCTTCCGGTACCGGCCGAACTCATCCCGGCGATCGGTGGAGTGCTCGCCCAGAAGGGCAGCCAACCGGTCGGACCGTTCGGACTGCCCGATGTGTCCGGCTACGCCACCACTCTGTTTCTCGGCCAGAACGCCCTGCCCGCACCACCCGGCGTTCCGGCGGCAGCGGTTCCGGATCTGAACGCTTTCAATCCCGAGTATCTGCTCCCGCTGAACACCTCGCCCGCCGCGCCCGGCGAGGGTGTTCCCGCGGTCGGCATCGGACCTGATGAGGAGAACACCGGCACCGGACGGCTGGCCTTCCTGCGCCGGCTGTACGCCATGTACCAGGGTGGTGACCTCACCGGCGCGCTGCTGGGCCAAGCCGAACCGGGCGAACTCGGGGACCGTCTCCCCGGCGCGGAACCGGCGAAATAGACCCACAGAGACCCACGCAGCCTCACCGGCGACCCACGGCATGTCGGATAGGTTCAGGCGGTGCGGGTCGACGGTCGTGACATCACGGTCACGGGCAGCCTGCTGCAACCTCTGACCCGGCGTACCACCGACATCGTGCGCCTGGTGCTGGCTGCGCTGTTCCTTGCGGTGGTGATCACCAGTTCGCTGATCACCCGCAGCGACTGGGTCGGCCTGGAACGCTCGGTGTCGCAGATCGTCGGCGTGCTCACCCCCACCCAGTCCAACCTGGTCTACCTCGCCTACGGCATCGCGATCGTGGCGCTGCCGTTCGTGATCCTGATCGGGCTCATCGTGGGCCGGCAGTGGAAGCTGCTCGGCGCCTACGCCGCCGCGGGCCTGATCGCCCTACTGGCACTGTCCATCAGCGGTAACGGCGTCGCGGCGCCGCGTTGGCATTTCGACCTGTCCGACCGCTTGTCCACGATGCTCTCCCAGTTCCTCGACGACCCGCGCTGGATCGCGATGCTGGCGGCCGTGCTGACGGTGTCGGGGCCGTGGCTGCCGGCCCGCTGGCGACGCTGGTGGTGGGCTCTGCTGCTGGCATTCGTCCCGATCCACCTCGTCGTCAGCGCGGTGGTGCCGGCCCGGACGCTGCTGGGCCTGGCCGTCGGCTGGTTCGTGGGGGCGCTGGTCGTGCTGGTGGTGGGCACGCCGGCTCTGGAGGTTCCGCTCGAGGGGGCGGTACGGGCGTTGACCCGGCAGGGGCTGCGCGTCGACGCGCTGACCGTGCTCCGGCCGGCCGGGCGAGGGCCGCTGGAACTGGCCGCCGCCGATTCGGTGGGCGGGAAAGCGGTGGTCGAACTGTACGGCCCGAACCAGCGCAGCGGCGGTGCGCTGCGACAGTTCTGGCGCTGGCTGGTGCTGCGCGACAGCGAGACGGGCCCGCTGCAGACCTCCCTGCACCGCGCCGTCGAGCACCGCGCCCTGATGACGATCGCAGTCGGCGACATCGACCTGGCCAACACCTCGACGCTGACGGTGGCCGGGCTGGACCGGGGCTGGACGATGTATGCCCGCACCCCCACCCGCGGCCTCCCGCTGGACCGGGCCGGGTCCGGCGCTCCGCTGCACCGGGTCTGGCAGTCGTTGGCGATGCTGCACCGCTCGCAGATCGCCCACGGTGATCTGCGCGCCAAGGAGATCACCATCGACGACTCCGGGACCCCGCTGTTCGGCGGTTTCGGCTACGCCGAGTACGGCGCCTCCGAGGAACAGATGCAGTCCGACATCGCCCAACTGCTGGTCACCACCGCCGCCCAGTTCGGGGCCGAGCCGGCGGTGGCCTCGGCGATCGAGACCTTCGGCGCCGACCCGGTGCTGCGGGCCTCGCGCCGGCTGAGCCGTTCAGCCCTGCCTCCCCGGTTGCGCCGGTCGGTCAGCGACCTCAAGGCGGTGACCGCGGCGACCCGCGAGCAGGTCAAACACCAGACCGGGGCCGACCAGATCCGGACCGAGACCATCACCCGCTTCACCCGCAAGCAGGTGATCCAACTCGTCCTGCTGGTGGCTTTGGTCTACGTCGCCTACCCGTTCATCTCGACGGTGCCGACCTTCTTCAGCGAGCTGCGTAACGCCAATTGGTGGTGGGCACTGCTGGGACTCGCGGTTTCGGCATTGACCTACGTCGGCGCCGCGGCCGGCCTGTGGGCGTGCGCCTCGGGACTGGTGTCCTTCCGGAATCTGGTGATCATGCAGTTCGCCAACACTTTTGCCGCCACCACCACCCCGGCCGGGGTCGGCGGGCTGGCGCTGAGCACCCGGTTCCTGCAGAAAGCCGGCCTCGGAACCGTGCGCGCCACCGCCGCGGTCGCCGTTCAGCAGGCCGTGCAGGTGATCACCCACGTCGCGCTGCTGATCTTCTTCTCGGTGGCCGCCGGCGCCTCGGCGGACCTGTCGAACTTCGTTCCGAAACTGACCCTGGTGTATCTGATCGGCGGAGTGGCCCTCGGCGTGGTCGGCGCTTTCCTGCTGGTGCCCAACCTGCGCCGCTGGCTGGACACCGCGCTCCGGCCCAAGTTGATCGAGGTCGGCGGCGACCTGGTCGAGCTGGTGCGTGAGCCAAAACGTTTCGCGATCATCGTATTAGGCAGCGCAACAACGACTCTGGGTGCCGCCCTGGCCTTGTGGGCCAGTGTCGAGGCGTTCGGCGGCGGCACTACGTTCGTCACCGTGACGGTGGTGACCATGGTCGGCGGGACGCTGGCGTCGGCGGCCCCGACCCCCGGCGGGGTCGGCGCGGTGGAGGCAGCGCTGATCGGCGGCCTGGCCGCCTTCGGCGTCCCGACCGCCATCGCCGTCCCGGCCGTCCTGCTCTACCGGGTGCTCACGGTGTGGTTGCCGGTGTTCGTGGGCTGGCCGATCATGCGCTGGCTGACCAACCGGGACATGATCTGACCGGCGGTAGGGTCGCCGGGTGACCGAATGGCATGACCTCACCGGGCACGTCGCCCTGGTGACCGGAGGCAACAGCGGCATCGGGAAGGGCATGGCCAGGGGACTGCACCGGGCCGGTGCGGCGGTGGCGATCTGGGGCACCAACGTCGATCGCAATAACGCGACGGTCGCCGAACTGGCCGCCGAAGGGTCCGCCCCGGTGGCCGCGTTCGGCGTCGACGTCAGCGACGAGGCGGCGGTGGCCGACGGGATGGCCCGCACGCTGGAACGGTTCGGCCGGATCGACTCCTGCTTCGCCAACGCCGGGGTCGGCGGCCGCCCGGCACCGATCGACGCGATGTCCACCGAGGAGTGGCGCCGGGTGATGGCGGTCAACCTCGACGGGCAGTTCTTCACCGTGCGGGCGGTGGCCGGACAGATGAAGGCGCAAGGCAGCGGCTCCATCGTGTTCACCAGCAGTGTGTCGATGAGCGAGGGGCTGGCTTTCTCGGTGCACTACGCCGCCGCCAAGGCCGCGGTCGCGGCCATGGCCCGCAGCCTGGCGGTGGAACTGGCCCGGAACGGGATACGGGTCAACGCCGTCGTGCCCGGCTGGACCAAGGCGGCGATGACCGAGGAACTGCTGGAATCCGAGGCCGCACTGACCAAGATCCTGCCCCGGGTACCGCTGCGACGCTGGGGCACCCCGGCCGACTTCGAGGCTCTCGCGGTGTGGCTGGCCGGCCCCGGTTCGGGGTATTTCACCGGACAGACACTGGTTCTCGACGGCGGCTACACGGTGTTCTGAAATCCGCGCTTCCGGTGCCTTTAGTCCCTCGCAGGACCGGCCGAACCGGATCTAGGCTGAAAGCCAACACCGCCGGGCACGAGAGCAGATGGCTTGACGAGCCGGCGTACCGCAGGAGGGAACGTGACCAACACAACCATGATGCGCCGCGTCGGAGTGCTGATCGGCGGGATCGCGATCGCGGGAACCGCGACGTGGATGGCGGGCTGCAGCTCCGATCGGGGCAAAGAGGAGCCGACGGAGACGCCCGCGCCCACCCAGCAAAGCCCGGCGCCGAGTAGTCCGGCACCGCCGCCCGGACCGCCGGCCTCCCCCACCGAGAAGGCCCCGACCCTCACCCCGGGTGGTCCGAACTCCTTCACACCCTCGGTCATCGCTCCGCCGGCACCGACCGCACTGCCCGGCAACGTCGTCACCGGGCAGTGACGTTCCCGCCGTCTGGCTCTTAGCCGGTCGGCAAAGTTGACTCCTTGGCGGGTGTCGAACGCTGCGGAGTGCTCGGCCGCCAGCCGTATCTCCAGGCCCTGCAACCAGGTTTGCCGCACACGTCCGCAGTGCGCCGGATGGACTTCGATGGCCCCGGAGTTCTCCGACCTGCAACGGAACCAATCCAAAGGTTGATCCGGTCGATGGGGCGGGCGCGTGTCCGACTCCGTTGTGCGGTGTTCACCAGGATTTCGACGCGGGAATTCGGGGGTTTGCCGGTTCGCGCAGCAAAGCTGGGTTAGGGTTGGCTCCGCTGACTCCCGACGCTCCGTCCGCGACATCGCAGTGTTCGTGATTCGGCGTGCACTGTCGAAGTCGGGGAAGGTCCTTTCACGTGGTCAAGCAGGTTCGTAACGCGCAACGTCGGGCATCACACGGGGGCCGCGTCCGCCCCATCGAGTACGGCCCGCGTTCGCAGGCACCGCAGCTTTCCGGAGGACCCGCGGGATCCGTGGGTCGGGTGGGGGCGCTGGCGGTCGCGCTGGGCGTCGGTGCCGCGGTGATGTGGATGCCGGCGGTGGCGGCGGCGGACACGACCGGGTCGGCGGGGTCCTCGGCGTCGGTGTCGGAGGCGGATTCGGCGGGTTCGACGGTGACGCGGCGCGGCCAGCGGCCGTCCCGGCCGGACGCCGCGTCTGGTCCGGCGTCTGGGCCGGCAAGTTCCGGGGCGGCAGGGGCGGGACGCTCGCGCGCGGCCGCCAACGCCGGCGGGGCTGAGCCGGAGGCGCAAGCCGACTCGGGACGTCCGGCCCGCAGCAGTGTTGCGGTGATCGACGGTGGGCCACGCGATGTGGGGGATGCCGCGGACGGTCCGGGTGCGGTCGAGCCGTCCGTGGTTGTGCCCGGGGTGGTCGATGCCGGGGTGGTCGACGCTGGGGTGGTTGAGGTGTCGCCGTCGGCGGCGACGAGTGTGGTGTCCCCATCGGCACCGGCGGGTGTGGTCTCCCCCGCGGTGGGCATGTCGGTGGGCTCAGTGGCTCCGGTGAGCTCAGCGGGCTCAGCGGCGTCCGTGCCCCAGCTCAGTGCGGCTCCTCCGGAGGAGGCGGCGGGTTCGGGGTCGGTGGCCTCCATCGGTGACCGGGTGTTGTCGTGGCTGGGTTCCGGTGTCGGCGGGGGTCCGGGTTCGGCGGCGTTGATGTGGGCCGGCGCAGCGGTGGCGCGGCGGGAGTCCGAGGGCACCGCGGTGGTGGTGGCCCCGGCGGCGGCGGTCAGTGCCGGTGAGCCTCAGACGCCAAGTGCGGCGGCGTCGCTGGGCAATCCGATCGCCGACCTGATCCGTTTCTTCGTCGGCAACGGCACCGCCGACAACCCCAACGGCGGTCTGCTGATGGGCAACGGGTACTCGTGGACCGCGCAGTCGTGCACCGGCGGACAGGTCTGCACCGGCGGTAACGGCGGGTTGCTGGGGTCCGGCGGCAGCGGTTTCAACGGCGGTGACGGCGGCAACGCGGGGCTGATCGGCAACGGCGGTAACGGCGGGGCGGGTTTGCCCGGTCAGGCCGGCGGCGACGGCGGCAGTGGCGGCCTTTTGTTCGGCTCGGGCGGTAACGGTGGGGCCGGCGGGGCCGCCGTGGCGGGTGCCGGCGGGGCCGGCGGGGCCGGCGGGCAAACCGGACTGTTGTCGGTGCTGGGCCGCGGTGGTCGCGGCGGTGACGGCGGGGCCGGTGCGGGATCAGGCGCCGGCGGGGCCGGCGGGGCCGGCGGCAGCACCGGATTCCTGTCGCTGCTGGGGATCGCGGGGAACGGCGGGGCCGGCGGGGCCAGCGAGGCGGGCAACGCCGGAGCCGGCGGTGACGGTGGCGGCACCGGTGTCTTGTCGCTGCTGGGTATCGCCGGGGCCGGCGGTGACGGCGGGGCCAGTGTGTCCGGGACGGCCGGTTCCGGCGGTAATGGCGGGGATGCCGGGTTCCTGGCGTTGTGGGGCCGCGGCGGCGACGGCGGCGCCGGCGGGGACGGGATCAGCGGCGGCGACGGCGGCAACGGCGGACGCGGCGGGCTGTGGCTGGGCTCCGGCGGGGACGGCGGGACCGGCGGGACGGCCACCGCGATCAGCGGGATCGGCGGAGATGGCGGCAACGGCGGGTCTACCGGCCTGCTGTCGGTGATCGGCCTGGGCGGCCGCGGCGGCGACGGCGGGACCGGAGCGGCGGGCACACCCGGCCAGGACGGCGGCGACGGCGGGGACGGCGGAGCCGGCGGCAACGGCGGGGCCGGTGGCGACGGCTCCTGGATTCTCGGACTCGGCGGAGACGGCGGTGCCGGCGGAGCCGGCGGGAACGGCGGGGTCGGCGGAGCCGGCGTCGACGGCGCCGACGCCACAGTCGCCGGCGGGGACGGTGGCGACGGCACCGACGGCGGCAAGGGCGGCAACGGCGGCGA
>Ga0180432_10004581_pt1 | contig 18848 bp, 26 predicted proteins | sample SS_ome_10_FD_132414 | JGI IMG/M metagenome (GOLD analysis project Ga0180432, IMG submission 132414) | Hypersaline lake sediment archaeal communities from the Salton Sea, California, USA - SS_1_MS_2 metaG | ecosystem: Environmental > Aquatic > Non-marine Saline and Alkaline > Hypersaline >...
CCGCGGCGTCGAGCTATACGCTGGATCCAACCGAATGGCCGCGAGACGACGGCGCCGGGTTTGCCGTGGTCGTCCGTAACCCGACCGGGTGTGTGACCAGCCGGTGGGCGGCGCTGACGGTCCTCAGGATGCCCAGGGCGCCGGCCATCCTCGAACAGCCGGAGGACATCACGGTGCCGGAACCGGAGCCGGCCCCCTTTGCCGTGTCCGCCGAAGGCGATTTGCCGCTGGCCTACCAGTGGCGGCGCAATGGGACGCCCATCCCCGGCGCCACCGCGCCAACGTACGAAATCGCCACCACTTCGGGCGAGGACGACGGCGCACTGTTCGATGTGGTGGTCAGCAATCACGTCGGCACGGTGACGAGCGGGCCGGCCACGTTGACGGTAACGGGCGAGGCCGCCATCGAGGGGACCCTGTTCTATGCCGGAGGCCGGACGGGACGCATCCTCGTCGCGGCGTTTCCGTGCTCTGCGGAGGGGGTGTCCCCGGCTCATTGCGCGGAGTTGAGCGCGCCGGGCACCTACTGCATAGACAATCTGTACTCGGGGGCGTTCTACGTGGCCGCAATTCTGGTGACGACCCCGCCGTTCGGCCTGGAAGACGCACGGGTAACGGACCCCTGGGGGATCCACGGCAGTCCGACGAATCCGTTCCCGGTCGTTTTGGACGGGGTGCAAGGGGCCGACGGGGTGGATCTGGAGATCGTGGATGGGGGCGTGCCGTGGCCGAATCCGTTCCTCACCTACACGGCGCCGTATGACTTTGGCGGGGATGGGTGCTCGGACGCGGCCGTATTCTGGCCGGCGGGCGGGACGTGGTACGTGCGGCACGCGGAGGGCGCGTCGGACAGCTTCAAGTGGGGCTGGAAAGGGACGACGCCGTTAACCGGAGACTTCGACGGGGACGGGCTGTCGGACGCGGTAGTGATCTGGCCCGCGACGGGGACGTGGTACGTGCGGCACACGGGGGGCGGGTCGGACAGCTTCCAGAGGCGGCTGACAAGCGGTTTGAGTAGGCGGGAAAAGGGCGGGTAAGGGCGGAATAGCCCGGATAATGCGGCATATTTGAGGCGCGTTGGGGTGAAAGGACGGTTTGAGAAGGCTGTGCGGGGAAAGGGGAAAAGTGACAGCGGTTTGATAAGGAATTGTGGCAAGGAAGCGGGGGCGGCGTGGCGCGGATCAGCGCAGGTAGTGGATGAGGAGCTCGCGCCTGGGTTTGGATCTGGATGGGACTGCTGTGCGAGCGTTGGAGGCCGAGTAGAGGGTCGAGAGCTTTCGGGAGCGAAATCCTTTGAAAATGCGGCGGACGGCCGGAGTGTCGTTGATGGACAGGATGAAGCGGCCGCAGACTCCGTCTAGGGCCTGGCGGAGGGCGTTGTAGTCGGCGTCCGGGAAGGGCACGGCGTAGCCGGTGGTGTGCCAGTACGGCGGGTCAATATAGAAGAAGGTCGTTGGGCGATCGTAGCGGCGAAGGCACTCGCGAGCGTCCCGTTCCTCAAATTAGGACACCGCCGGACGATCTGGTCTGCGAGGCGGCTTTTGCCTCCAAGATAGGACAAGGGGCTGTTCATCCTGGCTCCTTTCCGATACCGTGCCTTGATACTGTGCGCCATGCCGGCGGGCAGCCTTGGCAGGGTGGCCGATGCGTTTACATCGGTCGGTTGAAGGGGATGACAGCCCCTTGATCTGTTCGTCGGTCTAGAACGGGCAGGCGGATTCCTTCTGCTTGCGGAGCCGGCGGATGTGGGTATCCAGGGCCTGGAAGATCTTCCAGAGCCAGCCGGCGTTGGCTTCATCCATTGTGCGCGGCAGGTGCATGTGGGAGTAGATCGACCGGCAGTATTGCCAGTCAACGGGCTCTCCCTCGATCTCGCCGAGTTCCTGCATCTTGAGCTCGATGAGGTGCCGCATGCGGCGTTCTGATGCTTCGGCTGTCCGCTCGATCCAGAAGGTGTCGCCGGCGATGACGGCGAAATGGGACATGACCTCCTCGAATTGTTCGACGTGGTCGCGCGCTCTGCGACCGATGATGCCACAGGATTCGAGCTCTGAGTCGAGCCAGGCATGGAATGGCAAGCGGGTTGCAGAGCGCCCGCAGACGGCTTGCCAGGCCTTATCCACAAGCTGTGCAAAGACCGGATTCTGGCCGTCGGTGAAGCCCTGGACCTCGACGGAGTCGCCGGCCTGAGAGAGCAGTGTGAATCGTTTGATGAGGATCTTGAACTCACGCTGACTGGCCTGGCGTGTGCTACGGATTCGGCATGATGACCAGAGGATGTCCCGGTACCAGTCATCACGGGCCTGTTGGTTGTTCGGGGCGGTACCGGTGAGGTCACAATGGGCAAGCCAGCTCCGGTGGACCAGGGGCCGGTACCGGGCTTGTTGTGCACGCGTCAGCATGCGGCGGCCTCCAGGGGGCTGGGCACGTTGAGGGCATCCGGCGTGACATAGCGCATGGTGGTGTCGAGATGCTTGTGACCGAGGGCGGCCTGGACGTCGCGGATTGATGCGCCCCTCTCGATGGCATGCGTGGCGTAGGCGTGGCGAAGAACGTGGGGCGTTACGAGTCCATCTAAACCTACTTCTCTCGCGGCGGAGCGAACGGCGCGCTGAACATTGGACTGGTGGCAACGCCAGCGGACAGTCTCGCCGGTCCTCGGATGGCGGCACGGCTTGTGGGAGGGAAAGAGCCAATACCACGGAAGAGAATGGCGTGCGGATGGGTACTTGCGATCGAGGCGGCCGGGAAGAGGGACAGGGATTCCATTCGCACGATCGCGCTGCCACATGCAGCTTGCGAGCGTAAGTTGTGCGGATATGGGATCGGCCAAGCTGTCGGGTAGACGGACCACGCGATCTTTGGATCCCTTTCCGTCCCGGATGTCCAGACGGCGGGCGTCGAGATGCACGTCCTTGAAGCGCAGATTCAGGGGCTCAGAGACTCGGAGGCCACAGGCATACAGGAGATGGACGATGAGGCGGGTCGGGTACTGGTGGATGTCGCGCACTATAAGCAGTAGGTCGCGTATTTCATCGAACGATGGAGCCGTGCGGATGTGTTGAGGGCGCTTTGCGCGGAGGGCGTTGATGGGGCCGGGATCGGTTTTGAGGACGTGTCGGTAGAAGAATAGGATGGCGTTGAATGCCTGGTTCTGCGTGCTGGCAGAGACACGCTGGAGGGCAAGGGTGGAAAGAAAGCGCTCGATCCGGGCGCGGGTGTCGAGCGCGGCGGGGTAGGCTTTGATGGCGGAGCAGTACTGCCGGAGCCAGTAAACGTAACTGCGCTCGGTGGACAGGGCGAGATGCTTGCGCCGGATGCAGTCCCGCAGGCTTTGAATGGCTGTGCGTTCGTTCATGATATACGAACCGGCCGTCGTCTAATCATTGTTCGGATTACTTGCCACCGGTGATGAACGCGTCCCAATCGCCGTCCGACTTGACTTTGTTCATCTTGGCGCGTTCCAGATGCACCTTGCACATGCCGACTACCTTGCCCGCCAGGTTGCCAACCTCGTGCGCCTGAACGCACATGCGCCGGTCGTTTTTTACGTCGGCGAGAGATTCAAGCACCTGTTCGCGGAGTTCCTTCATTGTTGTTGCTGCCTTCGTTGTCACGTAGCCACCTCCTGAGTTGTAGTTGTGCTCGCTTTGTCTCCACCATTTCCTGCGGAATATCTGCATGCGTCAAAGGCGATCCATCGCAGATCAGCATGCGGACGTAGACGGCGCCGAGCTTCTCTCTTTGCCGTCGCGCTGCTTTTCTCGACCAGCGCCTGACTTTGTCAGGGTTCGCAGCCCGATACTTCTTGAGCGATGCGTAGACGCGTTCTTTGTTCTTTTTCCGGTAGCGCCGCTGGCGCTCCGCTGCCTCTGGAAGATGCTCCTGCGCGTACTGCTGGAAGTAGTCGGCTCGCCTGACTTTCAGTTCCTCTTTGTGCTCCTCGTAGTATGCCCGTTCGACAGCTCGGATTCGGTCGATGTGCGCCTTTCTGCGATCCCGACAGTAGGCTGCGACGCACTCTTTGCATCGTGGCTGCAGTCCGTCTTTGCTGGCCGCGCGGCGTTGGAAGTCCCCGAACGGCTTTGCCGTGTTGCATTGCGTACATCGCTTCATAAGAAAATCCGAACAAAGCGTCCGAACGGACGGCAATAGCCGCCGTTCAACTCAATCGTTGGGCATCAAGAAAACGCGCATACGCCCTCCAGCTTCTGACGGCGCGACGGGTCGCGCAGCTTGCGTAGCGCCTTCGCCTCAATCTGTCTTGCCCGCTCTGCCACGATGTTGTGCGCCGATCCCGTTTCCTCCAGCGTCTTGCACTCCCAGAATCGCGCCTTCAAAACACCCCGTTCGCGGTCGGTCAAGGTTTCAAGCACCTCGTCAATCGTCTGCTCCATCTCGACTTGCTGGCATTCCTCTGCGGGTCCGAGTTGCAACGTCTCCCTGCCGGATAGCTGCGCGTGTTCGACAAAGGACGCAATCCTGTTTGTCGGAATCTCGTGGTCAAGGTGTTCGGGGAACAGGTCACTTGGCTCTGATCCGAGCGCCTTGCAGAGTGCCAATGTAACGGTTCGCCATTCCCCGTTTTTGGCGCGTGGCGACTCTCGGAAGTTCAGCAGCTTCCCGATTGCGTTTTGATTCACGCCTGATCGGCGCGACAGTTCGGCAGCAGTCTCAATGCCGACTTCCTGCATGGCCGCTTTCAAGCGGCCTTGCTGTATGCGAAGCGTTGCGTAATAGTCCTTCATTCCTGACCCCCAGAATGCCCAACAAGCCGCCTGCACGATACGTCGCTATCGCGCCGATCGTGAGGCGCGACGTTGGAGCGACGGCGTTGGGGCTTGTCCTGTTGAGTCACGCCATACGCCGACGCCGATTGTTTGTCGAAGTACACAGTCTTTCCGTCCACCACAATACCGATCAACGCCTCAGCCCGTCGGATGGTGGCGCGATGCAGTCGTCCGTTGTAGCCTGAGACAATTTCGATTTCGTGGTCCATATCACGCTCCAACATCACCCTGCACGGTACCGGCGGGGCCGCCGTCCCGTGAGGGTGGGCGTTGGAACTACCAGATTGCACAGGCACCCCACACCAGCCAGGCGACCACGATCACCAAGTCAATCGCGTCCGTGCCGCGTCCCTGCGTCCTCGGGTAGTCGGCGAAGCCAATCGCCAGCGCCCTCGTCACAGCGGAGAACGCGATCAGTCCGAATGTCCACATTGCCCACGTCTGCATTTCAGTCTCCTTTCGTTGATTCAGAAGTTCCAACAAGAGGCTGCACTTTACGATCCTTCCGCTTCGCTACAGGCTCGAAAGTGAGCCTTTCCGTTGGCGAAATCGCTGGGGTACATGGACTTGACGAGCCTCCTCATGCAGCGCTTGCAGTAGCAGTTGCCCAGGGGACCCATGACTCGGTGGTGGCCGCGCAGGCGGCAGACGAGAGGACACCAGATCATGTAGTAGAGCCAGTTCCGGATGTTGCTGAAGACGCCCCGGTGCCAGTGCAGGTGAGCGAAGAGAATGGCATACCACCGCTCGTAGAATCGGCCGAAGTAGGTCTCGAGGTTAAGCCGGCGGTTGTCCCGCTGGATGAGCATGCCGTCAGTCCTCAGCTCATACTCGAGGAAAGGCTCGGGGTTCCAGTACCAGGGCTTCATTTACGGGACCTCCGATTCCGGCCAGGTGAGCTGGCCGGGAATGCTTGGCAGAGCCTATTGACGATGGGGGTGAGGCGGTCGAGGCGGCGGTGGATGCGCGCGAGGCGCTGGGCGAGTTGGGCGTCTCGTTTCGTGGGTCGGCCGGATTGGACGCGGCGGCGGACGGACGGGGTGACCTTCTTGAGGAGCTGCTGTTGCCTGGCGTAGAGACGTTCGTACTCGCGGAGCTTTTCGGCGGGGGCGGCGTTCTCGAGGATGTGCCAGGCGATGCCGAAGAAGCGGATGTGGGCGATGTACTGGACGAGGGCTTCCTTGGGGTAGGTCCGGAGGCGACGCACGTCAGAGGCGATCTGATCGCGACGCTGCGTTTTATGCTCGGATTGCCTGGCGCGGGCGGTCATGCGAAGAGCTCTCCCTGGGCGGATGGGGGGTTGGCGAAGCGGTCGCCGTCGTAGATGTAGCCCGCGGCCCTGGCCTTGCGGATGACGGTCTGCTCGCGGAGCTGCATGCGGCGGTGGCGGCTGTGGAGGTTGTGGACGTAGCGGTTGATCTCGTCGGCGTCGGTAGGGATGTAGTAACCGGCGCCGCCGGCAACAAGGATGAAGGGGAAGTCGCCCAGGCGCTGCTCGATGAGCTGCTCGGTGATGCGGCGGTGCGGAAGGCCGGCCTGAAAGGTAAGGACATCAAGGGTGATGGCGTTCTCGGCGCCGCGGCAGTCGGAGAGAATGCGGCAGACGGCCTCGAAGTGCTGATCTGTGTCGTAGGCGATCATGCGCTATGCAGCGGCGGAATCCTTCTGCGGCTGCTCCGCCTTCTCCTTGGGCGGGTCGATGTAGAAGTTGTCCCTCTGGACGATGCGGATGCCCATCTGCTCGAGCTGTGTGTCAGTCAGGGTCTCGCGCTCATTGAGGATGACTTCCTTGTCGAGCTCGGGTTCCTGAAAGCGGAGGTAGCGATACGCCCAGGCCCTTCGTTTCAGTCCGGCGACAACCTGCGCAAAGGTTGATTTGGCCCTGGGCTTGACTTCGGGGTTGCCGATGCGCCAGCCGATGACGGCGCGGGCGAAGGGCCAGGAGCGCGGATCCCGGAACCGGGACTTGTTGAGCCCGGCCCAGGCTTTGACCAGGGCGAACTTGTACTTGAGGTCGGCGACCGGGCGTGCGGACTTCTCGGAGTAGTACTTATCGGCGTCAGCCTTCTTGCGCTTGCGGGCGTTGTCAAGCTTTTGAATCTCCAGGCGGAGCTGGACGACGTCGCCGGCGATCCGGGCGACGTTCTCGACGGTGAGGCGCTTGGCCTCGGCCTTGATCTGCTTCAACGTGGGCATGACGGACCTCCTCTATTTGACGCTGAGTTTGGCGATGAGATCGTGGGCCTGGACGAAGTGATCCCAGGTGAGCTTGCGCTTCTCCTTGCCGGCCATCCGGGCGGCGGCCTGGAGGTACTTGATATACATGCCCAGGCCGGAGCGGTAGATCATGTCACGGATGATGCTGTAGCAATCGTCGTCCGGAGCGGGGAGCTTGAAGGCGGCAGCGATCTTCTCGATGTCCGGTTTGGGCGGCTTGGACGGGAGCTGAATGGGGTGCGTGCAGCGCCGGCGGAGCTGCTCCAGCATGATGGCGAGCTTGCCTTCCTGGATCTCGGTCTTGAGGACGTTGGTGCCGCACAGGACCATCCCGCACTGCGTGCGATCATAGATCTCGCGGATGAACTCGAGGACCTTGACCTGGGAGGTCCTCTGGTAGGACAGGAAGGCCTGGTGGACCTCGTCCACGATGAGCAGGGTCTTGTCGTCCACGGCGTCGAGGATGCGGTCCCGGAGCTTCTCGAAGCAGCTATGCGTGGAGACGAAACAGGCGCGCGCGAATTCCCTGGCGACGAGCTGCACGCCGGCCGAGGCGGGCATGCGGATGTACTTGGTCTGGCCGTGATTGTTGAGGGCGGCATACTGCTGCAGGGCGCGTGTCTTGCCGATCTGGCTGTCGCCGTAGATGAAGACGATCGTCTGCGAAATCAGGGCGGCTTCGCAGGCTTTGAACACGCGCCTGGCAATTGAGGTCTCGACGAAGTCGAGATTGAGCTGGCTGGCGCGGGCCTCGGTGATGGCGCGGTAGCGCGCGATCTTGGCGCAAATGTTGTCCACCTTGGCGCCATAGGTGCCGTTCCAGAGCCGCCAGAGCGTGGAGTTGGACTCGTAGCCGAGCTCCCGGGATGCCTGGCTGAGGCTGTAGCGGTTACTCTTGCAGTAGGCGAAAAACCACCAGATCAGGTCGGCCTGGTCCTGTTTGATCTCGCGTGCGGCTACGCTCTTCGCGAGCGCCTTCTTGACACTATCGCCGCTGATGTTGAGCGTTGCGTTGGCCCGTTTCTCGTCCATGTCCCGATCCTCCCGTTCTCCACTGCGTTGTCCCTCCGTCAGTAGATCTGATCGAGCGCGTCCAGATCGGCCTGCGCCTGGGCATATTCGGCCTGTTCTGCATCGCTTTCGTCCTCCCGGAAGATGACGTCGTCGAGGTCCCCCTTGGCGGACCGCACACGCGCGTCGGTCTTGGCCTTCTGTTCTGCGATTGCGCGCTGGGCTTCGGCCACCTGGTCGATCTGCTGCGCGAACATGGGGGCATCCCCGGACGCGCCCGCAGTCGCGGGCACGAGATCCACGGCGCCGGCGCGATCGGCGGCGGCCTGGATCAGCCGCTCGTTCGCTTGGAGGTCATCGAGCCGGCCAGCGAGCTTGCCGGCGTTACGGCGGTTGACGGCGTCTGTGAGGCGCTTGAGGCTCGCCTGCTTGGCTGCGATCGCGTCGGCCAGGGCGGCGTGGTCGTAGCGGCGCACGGCCTTGGCCTGGCGCACGCTGCACAGGTAGGCCCCACGGCCGTCGGTGAGGTGAATCCACTCGGGATCCTGGCCGTCGTAGTAGGCCAGGTATTCCGCGCCGGCCTGGAGCTGCGGCGAGTCGAGATCCTGGAATACGAGGTCCTTGCCGCGGATGGTCAGCTTGACTTCGCCGGGCTTCTGGACGGTGATCCGCTTGTGCTCCTCAAGGATACGTGGCAGGCAGGAGGGATGTACCTTCCTGAATGTCACGCCCTGGGCGAGGCGTTCCCGGCGTCCCCAGGGGGATTCCAGGCGGGTGCGCCACTCGAGCACGTCCTGCACGGCTGGCGGCATGCCCAGGGCCTCGTGCGCGGGCCGCCACTGATCCAGCCGTTTCTCGCGCCACTCCATGACCTCGGCGAACCCCTCGAGACCGTGCTCGGTCCGGAGCGCGAGCCGCCGGCAGATATGCTCGATCGAGGTCCGCGCCTCGCCGAGTCCCAGGAACGGGAAATGAAGATCGCGCCGCAGCTCGGGCGGCAGGAACCGGCCGGCCTTGACCAGGGCCTCGGCCTCCCGGATCTTGACGTCCGTGGACTGCGGGGCGAGCTCATATCGCGCGCCGATCTGGCCGGGCAGGTCAGCGGCTTCGTTGTGGGCCAGGTTGAAGTAACTCTCGAGCCAGGCTTTGCCGAGGAAGTTTCCCAGGGGTCGGTCCGCATAGCCGAACACCGAGCCGGCGATCATGCAGGTGTAGTGCAGCTTGACGTGGCCGCCGGTGATCTCCTCGATCGCAGCGGCATCCTCGGGCGCGATCGTAGCCGTGCCGCGCTCGAGGACGACGTTGCAGACGTAGTCTTCGGGATAGCCGAAGGTGCCGAGGATCCCCGCGATGAGCGCCTTGGCGTCGCGCCGCTTGATGCCCTCGAGCGAGGAATCATCCTGCGGGGTCGCGGGCCGCAGGCCGAACCGCATGGGCAGCGCGCAGGCCACGTCCAGCGCCAGGATCCCGTTGAGCTGGCAGGGATGCGGCACGCCGGGCACCATCACCCGGAAATCGCTGCGCCAGTCATCGAGCACGATCCACTCCATGAACCGGAGCCCCTCGCGCGTTCCGATCACGGTCGGCAGCTCCAGCCTGGCCGCGTTCACGCCGCGCTGTGTCAGCGCGCGTTCCGCCTTGGTGGGCTGGAACCGCATCAGATTGCGGTAGCTCCAGCCGTCGGGCAGATCGGGGGGGCAGGCGGGCGGCAGGGGCCGGCCCTCGTTCTCGCGCAGGAACCACTCCTGCCAGGTACCGTAGCCAGGGATGGATTCCCCGGCCTGCCACATGCGCACCAGCTTGCGCCGGGCGGGCCGGCACTTGCGGTGGTTCTCGTCCACCAGCGCCTTCCAGAACTCGATAAAGTCGGGCGGAAGTTTCTGGCCGGTCAGGTCTTTGGCGCGGGCATGGTCCACCAGCACGCGCCAGTCTCCGCCGCTTTCCTTATAGAGGGACCGCTTCCGGTTGATGCTGGCCCGGCTGTATCCGCGCCGGTCCTGTAACAGCCGTGCCTCGGCCCTGATCTTGGCCTGCACGCCCTTTGCAGAGCCGTTGATCCGGCGCAGAATCCCGAGCATGAGGCGGACGTCTTCCTGGACGTCGATCGGCAGGCTATGGAACTCCAGGCTATCGGACTCCGGAATCGAGTAAGTCACCGCTCCCTCCTTTCGGGCGGAATGAAATCCAGGCCGAGCGCGGAGAAAATATCTCTCTCCGTCTCGGATGCGATCAGCTTGTTCTCGGCGTCGAACACGCCCACATACGGCCGCCAGCGCAGCCCCAGCGTCTTGGCGTGCTCCACCAGGTGGATGTTGTGCTCCCGGGATCCCGTGCGGCACAGCCACAGCGAGCCAAAGTTCGACGGCGTTTCCGCGAAGAGCTCGCCCTGCTTCGGCCAGGCAAAGTAGATCTCGACCTGCAAACCGATGCTGAGCTCGAATCGGAAATTCTGGTTCCCGTTCGAGAGCGGGACCGCCTTGCGCAGGCAGCGCTCCTTGAGGCGCGTCATGTCACGCGGGATCGCCACCAGGTCAATGTCATGGACAATCGGCCGCCCGCGGCGGATGGACCCGGCCACATCGACGCGCTCGCAGAAGGGCAGGATCTCGCGCCGGATCCGGCCGGCCCATTTCTTCCCGACATCCAGAGGGATCTTCATCCTACCTCGACTCCACGTTCAGCCTCACCCCGCCATCGCGCACGCGGATCCAAATCGCGTTCGGAATGCCGTACACCTTGCCCGTAGCGATGTTGGACCACGCGCTCCACATGCCGTTCGTGTAGCCCGCCCTGGCCCGGTAGAGGTGGTAGCCGGCCGGCAGGTTTGTGAACGTGCAGGTCGTCTCCTGCGTGAAGGCCACCTCGGCCCACCCATTCGTCCCCGTGCGGTGCTCCACGATGTACCAGAGTTCGTTCGTCAGAACGGGCGTGCCGTCCGTGTGACGGCCGGGCGCGTCCCATTCCACGGTCTCGTCGCCCGCAATCGCGGCGCGTACCAGAATGAACACGGCTGCCCAAAAGAGTACGCACACGACGACGCAGAACAGGAACCAGCGTTTCAATGTCAGGACCAGCATGGGTCACCTCCCTCTCAGGCTTTTCTTGATGTTGCGGCTGATCTCGTCGAGCAGGCTCACGATCGCCTCGCGATCGCTGTCCGGAAGCAGGCCCCAGGTGCATTCCCGGATCCCATCGAATTCGAGGTTCTGGCGGATCCGCGTCCAGACGTGGCGCGCGGCCTCGCGTTGCGCCTTGAGCTTCTCCAGGTCCGAGAGCTTCTTTGCCGGGGTATACTTCTGGTAGCCCGTCTTCGCCGGCTTGACGATGTCCCACGAGAAATAGAGCTGGCGAAGGGTCTGCTCGCCCGTGACCTCCTTCACCGCATCGGCAATGGCCGCATTGCGGAGCTCGTGGGTCTTCGTGGGGTCGAAGTCCGCGAGGAGCTCCATCATGGATTTGCCTGATTTCAGGGCCTTTTCCGGCAAAAACGAAACGCGTTTCGTTTTTGCCAGGAGCTTGATCCGGGCCTCCATCTCGCGGGCGAGGGTCATGTAGTTCTGAGCGGTCCGCAGCCCGATGCAACGGCCGTCCGGGAGGACCAGGCTGCGCAGCCAGGGCGTGAACCGCCCGTGCGGGGTGACCTTCTTCTTCTGGATCATCACCGCGCCGGCGGCGGCGGCGCAGTAGACCGCGCAGCTCGCGTGCTGCTCGGCGGCCACGTGGAAGTTCACCACCCGGCGCGCGTACTCGTCCTGCGCGCTTCGGGCCAGGTCCACGGCGAATTCATCCTTCACCACTTCCGGCTCCTCGATCGCGCCCTTGCTCACTTGCTGCGCCTCCGCCGCTTCTTGGATCGTTCCGCCTCGGCGTTCCACTTCACGATCTGGCGGAAGACCTTGGAGATCTCCGCCTGGAACAGCTTGCGCCGCCCCTCCTCCCGCATGGCGATCACATCGCCCGGCAGCAGGTAGACCACGATGCGCCGGCGCTGATAGTCGAAGGGCGAGACCGTCCTCCGCTTGACCCGTCTCCGCAGGTCCGTCATGCCGGCACCCCGCTGTCCAGGATCGGCATGGCCGGTACCGGCCCCTCGCTTTCGATGAAACGTTCCTCCGCCGGCGTCGGCGGAGTCTTGTGCTCGTAGGCCATGTGCCAGACTTCGTTGGGCATCTTGCCGACGCCCATCTCAAGACAGTTGGCCGCGCGCTGCACCTCGAGCAGGAATCGCTTCAGGGCCTGGGCCTCGTCCGAGCGCGGATCGAGTTTCTCGAACTCGCTCTTCAGATTCTCCAGCACCCGGCTGATGTCCAGGGCCGCCTGCTTCATCAGCACGAACGGTGTGAAGAGCTTGACCGTCGCTTGTTCGATCCTCCTGTTCATCCCGACCTCCTTTCCCGCGTTGTCCCTCATGCGTCCCTCTTTTCGTCCGCCAGGAACTCCACCACGCTGCTGGTGAGAACCCGGACGTGCTTGCGCTCGGCGTCGAGCTGGGAGTTGACGAGCTTGCCGCGCAGCGTGCCGTCGAGAATGAAGTTGCGCACCTGGTTGATCGAGATGCCCAGGATCTCGGACACCTCGTCTATGCGGAGGAGGGCCTTGTTGGGGATGGGGGCAAGAGCCGCCGAAAGGACGGATGCTGACTCGGTTGTGTCCCGTGCGCCTGTCCCGCTGCGCGTTGACATACCGAGCCCTCCTATCTGGATGGAATCCGGCGCATGCCCGCTAGTTTCATGTCCTTTCGGATCGCGCGCCGAACGAACTTGGAAAAATCGAGGTCCTCGGATTCGACCTCTTCCATCACCCGAATGTAGAGATCCTCCGGCAGGCGGAGGGCCGCCACGACCGTCTTCTTGGGCCTCCGGTACCTCATGCTGTTCGACAGCGTATAAGGTTTTTATACAATGTCAACAGAAAATTCCAATTTTTTTTTGGAAATCTGTTGACAGGGTCATAATGCTTTATACGATAAGAGCATGCCGCGGATCCCATGCGCGTTCAGTTGCAGCCAGGACTTTCTGGAGCTGGTCGACCAGCGGGCGGAATCGCTCGGGATGACCCGCTCGCAGTACATCGTCCAGGTGATCAGACAGGACCTATTGACCGGCCAGAGGAACCTAAGCATCGTGGCAGAACAGGCCGCAGTCTACGGCGGCAAGATCACAAATAGCGGGAAGCACAAGAAGAACAGGGGCGCGAGAACCCGGGGCAAGAGGAAATGAAAGAGGCGTATAGTAATTGGTGGATCTACACTGTCTTTGTGCTGGCCATCGTGGCGCTCGTCGCAATCACCCCCTTTCTATCGAAGCATGGTGTTCTGGCTCCCAATGGTCGAATCTACCGCGCTGCTGCAAGCGCGATCCGCCAACAAGCGGACGCCCCGTGCCAAGTAGAGGGATTCAATGATGCAACGCTGATCCGGCGCGGTCTTCATGCTGAGTGCTTGATCAACTGCGACGTTCTGACGTCGGACGGGGTGATGGACCGCCGCCTCTACACCGTGAAGCTGCGCAAGGTTGACGGCCGCTGGCATGCCTACGACTGCAGGTATCCGGCCCTCCCGTACATCCCCAGGCCAGACGAGGTTGCCAAGGCTCTCAGCCGCGGTCGCTGAAATTTCCCTCATTTTCCCTCCATGTAGTCACATGCAGTAACATGCAGTGCTACCACCCCTGATCCGCGCCGTGTTGAAATAGGCGCGTGACCAGAGCTTGGTCCAGCTCAAGGCCTGAGCCCGCAGGCCGCGCCGCGCGGATGCATCGCGACCTGTCGCCTTTACCCATTGGGCGGCATGATGCAGGGAGACGGGACTGTCCCGCCCGCTCCGCAGGCGCCGTCGGGTCGTCCGGAACCTCCTGCCTGGCGGCGCTTCTCCCACCCCTTTTCCTGGCTAAGGCCGCGCCATGATCGAGAAGACTCTAGCCTCCGGTGCTGCGCTGCTGCCGATCGTGTTGGCTCAGCTCGGCGGCGAGGGCACCAACACGTTGCTCTGGTGGATCCTGGGTCTGGCCGGGGCAGCGGTGCTGCTGAACCAACTCGCGCTGGCCTATCGCAACCTGACCGGCAGGTTCGAGGAGAAGAACGGATCGTCCGGCTACAGGAGACGGAGCGACTGCATGGAAATCCACCGGGACGAAAAGCGCGCATTCAACGATTTCGCCCGCAAGTCCGAGGAGGGTGACCAGCAACTCCGCCTTGAGATCAAGGGGGACATCAGCGGCGTGCACCGTCGCATAGACGGCCTGCAGCAGCAGATCACGAATCACACGAACTCGATCGTCGGGGCCGTGGGTGACCTGGCCGGACAGATCAAACAGATGAATCGGAGCAGAGAGTCATGAACGGCGAGGAACGCATTGCCCTGATCCGCAAGAGAGTCCTGGAAGTGCTGGACAGTTGCCGGGGCTACCTGCTGGCCGACCCCCGCCTGGTCGAGAGCCTCCAGGCCGACGTGATGCCGCCGCCCACGTCGTCGGAGTGCGAGCGCGAAATTGGCTGGTGCGCCAAAGAGGGGTTCATCGCCGGCGTCTATCCGGAGCTCGGCGGGCCGGTGAAATGGAAGCTGACCGACAAGGGCCGCGCGGCCCTGTGAGAGGAGAGACCATGATTCCGTATAGACCCTACCTCGCCGCTGTCCTGATCGCCGTGGCCGTTCTGGGCTTTGGCATGCTCGGCCGTTCCGACGACGTGGTGCCGGCCTCGATCGCCATCACCAACTATCGGGACGCCACGTCTATTGTTCAGCCTTTGGACACCACGTTCTTCGAGAACTCGAGCATCCTGTTCACCAACTGCGTCATGTACGCCGGCGCGAATACCAACAGCGCGCGCCAGGGCCTCTCCAACGTCACCATCAACGTGCGCCTGGGCAACCAGAGCGCGAGCACGGCCTACACCGGGCACGCGCTCGTGGCGACCAGCGGCACCTGGTACTGCGTCGGCGCCGTGCCGACCAACATGGATTACTTCTACGTGCAGGTCCAGATCGTGGACCCAAGCACGAACTCCTACACCTATGAGTGGCAGAAGCTGCTCACGCGCGAACCCTTGGACTGAGGAGAACGATCACCACACAACGCGATGGCGGCGCCGGGCCGCAGAGCCGAGTACGGTAGCGGAAATCTTGGGCCCGCCACACCACCCGGCGGGCTGAGGGGACCCCAGAGCAGGCCAGATCCTGCGCGGGCCGTGAAGGTGATGGCAAGTGGAAAGGCACCCGGCAGCCCCTTATGAGGAAGGCACGGTCAGACAGCAAACTCAAGAATCTGCCGCCGGATCAGTACGAGGCCCTGGTGGACTGGATGCTGGCCGGCGTGCCGTACCGCGTGATCAAGAAGCGCCTGGCCGACGAGTTCAAGGTGGTCGTGCGCGGCAACTCGGCGCTTACGGACTTCTGGAACGACTGCTGCGCCGCGGCCCTGCTTGCGCGCCGGCAGCGCGCGATCGCCATGGCCGACGAAGTCGCGGCCGAAGCCGAGAAGCGGCCCGGCGAGTTCGACGCGGCCACGATAGACGCGCTCAAGCAGAAGGCCTTTGAGCTGGCCGTCAACCCCAACGCGGATCCGCGCGACGTGAAGGGGCTCTTCATGCTCGTGCTCAAGGCGCGGGACCAGGCCATCAACGAGCGGGAGATCGAGCTGGCGGAACAGAAATTCCGGGAGCAGCAGGCCCGCAACGAGCAGGCCAGCGAGAAGCTGCGGGATGTGGTGAGCGGCGGCGGCATTTCGCGGGGCACGATCAAGCAGATCGAGGAGGCGTTGAAGCTCCTGTGAAGAACGCTGTTGACAACTTCTTCCTGCCGTACCAGGCGCGGTGGATCCGCGACGGCGCCCGGCTCAAGATCATGGAGAAGTCGCGCCAGATCGGCATCTCCTGGGCTTCGGCCTATGAGGACGTGCGGAACACCTCGCCCCAGGGCGCGCGGCACGACACCTGGATCAGCTCCCGCGACATCATCCAGGCGCGGCTCTATCTGGAGGACTGCAAGGCGTTTGCAGACATCCTGCAGATCGGCACAAGGGACCTGGGCGAACAGGTCATTGACGAAGACCGGAAGATCAGCGCCTACGTGCTGGCCTTCGCCAATGGGCGGCGCATTCATTCCATGTCCAGCAATCCGGACGCCCAGGCAGGCAAGCGGGGCAACCGAAAGCTCGACGAGTTCGCCCTGAACCCCGACCAGCGGAAGCTCTACGCCATCGCCTATCCCGGCATCACCTGGGGCGGCAGCCTGGCCGTCATCTCCACGCACCGCGGGAGCGCTTCGCTCTTCAACGAGCTCGTGCAGGAGATCAAGCACAAGGGCAACCCAAAAGGGTTCAGCCTGCACACCGTCACGCTGCAGGACGCGCTCGACCAGGGCTTTCTCAAGAAGCTCCAGGCCAAGCTTTCCCAGGAGGATCCGCGCCAGGCCATGGACGAGGCCGCCTATTTCGACTTCATCCGTGCCGGCTGCCCCGACGAGGAGACCTTCCTTCAGGAATACATGTGCATCCCGTCCGACGACGCGGCGGCCTTCCTTTCCTATGACCTGATCGCCTCGTGTGAGTACAAGCCGGACGAAGCCTGGGAGTGGCAGCCCCACCAGCTCGAGGACGCGAAGAACCAGCTCTTCATTGGCGTGGACGTCGGGCGGGACCACGACCTCACAGTGATCTGGCTGGTCGAGAAGGCCGGGGGGGTCTACTTCACCCGCCGCATCATCTCGATGCAGAACGAGACGTTCGACCGCCAGGAGCAGGAGCTCTACCCGCTGCTGGCTTTGCCACAGGTCCGCAGGTGTTGCATTGACAACACGGGACTCGGGCGACAATTCGCCGAGCGTGCGCAGCAGCGGTTCGGCACCTACAAGGTCGAGGCCGTCAATTTCACCGCACCGGTGAAGGAAGAGCTGGCGTATCCTGTCCGTGCCGCTTTTGAGGACAAGAACGTCCGCATCCCGTCCGACGCCTACATCCGCGCGGACCTTCGCGCCATCAAGAAGGAGACCACCGCGGCCGGCAACATCCGCTTCACCGCCGACCGCGGCAAGAACGGACACGCAGACCGGTTTTGGGCGCTTGCCCTGGCCCTGCACGCCGGCGCGTCTCCGTCCGGCCCATTCCGGTCCTCCCGAGTGGAACGCGCTGAGCGGGGGGCCGGGTTCGCACCCCGCGCCGTGTCCCGAAAGGCGGTCATTTTCTGATGCCTGAGCCCAAGACAACCGAGATCGTCAGCGCCGAGCGCGTGGCCCTGCACCTGCGCAGCCGGTTCAATCCCATCCGGAACCTCACCCCGGCGACGCTTGCCTACCAGCTCGACCGCTTCCATTCCGGCTACATCCGTGACGCGGCCATCACCTGGGACAAGATCGAGACCCGCGACGACGTGCTCTCCTCGGTCATCCCCAAGCGCAGGAAGTCCGTCAGCCGCCACGGCTGGGAAATCGTGATGGCCGACGATTCGCCCGAGGCGGCGCGTCAGAAAGAGGCCCTAGAGTTCTTCTTCGCCGAGCTCACTGCCACGAGCGCGGTGGATCTCAATTATACCGGCGGCCTTCAGCTCCTCGTGCGCCAGATGATGGACGCCGTCGGCAAGCGCTATGCCGTCCACGAGATCGTCTGGCAGCCCACGCCGAACGGCCTCACCGCAACGTTCCGCTTCGTGCCCGTGTGGTTCTTCGAGAACACCGCCGGCAAGCTGCGCTACCGCCAGAGCGAGGGAGCCATCTCCGGCATCCCGCTGGAGCCGGGGGAGTGGATGGTCACAGCCGGCGACGGCCTCATGGAGCCCTGCTCCGTGGCCTACATGTTCAAGCGCATGCCGCTCAACGACTGGCTCATCTACTCCGAGCGGCACGGCATGCCCGGCCTGCACGGCGTCACGGACGCCGCCGAGGGCTCGACCGAGTGGAACACCCTGGTCACCGCCCTCCAGAACTTCGGCGTGGATTGGGCCATGGTCACCAACCGCGGCGCAGAGATCAATAAGGTGGACACCTCCGCCACCGGCGAGCTCCCCTATCCCAAGCTCGTCGAGCGTATGGACCGCGCCATGGCCGCGCTCTGGCGCGGGGCGGACCTCTCGACCATGTCGGCCGGATCCGGCGAGGGCACGGGCGCCAGCCTGCAGGGCGAGGAATCCGATATCCTCGAAGACGACGACGCGGACCTCATCTCCGAGACCCTCAATCGCCAGGTCGTGCCGTGGGTGCTGCGCTATGCACTCGGCGACGTCGCCCCGCTCGCCGAGATCCGCATCAACACGGGGCAGAAGCAGGACGTCAAGCTCGACCTCGAAGTGGATCGCTTCCTCATAAACGCCGGCGCGCCCGTGGCCGTCAACGACCTGCTCGAGCGCTACGGCCGGCCCCAGCCGAATCCCGATGAACAGCTTGCCGTCCGGGCGCCCGGACCCCTGGCCATTGGCAACTCCGCCGACAGGCGAGAGCCCGCCAACGTCTCGGGCGCCCAACGTCGTCAGGTGGCCATTGCCCTGGCCGGGAACGCCATGGACCAGCTCGCCCAGGCCCAGGCCGCGGTCCTCAAGCCGCTGCGCGACCAGCTCGAATACATCCTCGGCATCGAGGACCCGGCCTTCCAGCGGGCCGCGCTGCGCAATCTTCAGAACGAGCTGCCCAGGATGCTCGTCGAGATGAACGCCGACCCGGAGACCGCCGCCGTCATCGAGAACGCCATGGCCGCCGCCCTGGTCAACGGATGGGCCGAGGGTGCCGTGGACCGTCCCGTCCAGGAGGTCGCCGCATGATCGCCCGGCCCAAACACATCAGCGTGGATCCCGAGGCCACGGCCATCTTCGTCTTCGTGGCCGCCGGCGAGAAGATCTTCTCCCGGC
>Ga0180432_10004582_pt1 | contig 18848 bp, 17 predicted proteins | sample SS_ome_10_FD_132414 | JGI IMG/M metagenome (GOLD analysis project Ga0180432, IMG submission 132414) | Hypersaline lake sediment archaeal communities from the Salton Sea, California, USA - SS_1_MS_2 metaG | ecosystem: Environmental > Aquatic > Non-marine Saline and Alkaline > Hypersaline >...
ACTCCGGTGCTCGTCCAGGTCTATCGCAGCCCGTCCGGGCGACTGACGTCCGAGACCGTGATGGAAGGTGACGTGGAGCTGGCGGTGGAGGAGGTGACACTAAAGCTCGCCAGTCTCCCCTACGCCCGGCTGACCGTCAGCTTCAATCCCGGATTCTGGCCTACGGTGGCAGGGCTGGCGCTCTCAGCAGCGGGCATCCTGGGCAGCCTCGTGTGGCCCCAACGTCGTTTTTGGCTGCGGGAAGAGAGTGAACAACAGATCGCGGTGATTGGAGACCTCCCGCCAGCGCTGACGAGGGGTGAGGGGGCCTGACGTGCCGCTGGGACTACTCCTGACCGGTCTGGCCTGTGGCATGTTGGTGACGGCGACGGGTCTGGCGCTGTGGGGTCGTTTCCACCAGGTGCCGGGATTGGGCCAAGCGGTGCAAGCTATCCGCTGGGTAGCGGGCCCAGCGCTGTTGGTCGGCGCACTATGGGCCCGCTTGAGCGATCGCAGCCTCTCCCCGATGACCTCACGTCTGGTCCTGATGGCAGCCCTGGCCACCCTGCCACCAGCCCGCTACTGGATCAAATCTCCACGGCCAAGAGTACAGGCCAGCGTTATGCTCCTCCTGCCCCCCCTGATACTGACCGGAACTGCCCTGCTCCTGTCCCAGGAATCTTCGGACGCCTCCGGCCTCCCCCCGGTCCCGCCCGCAGAAATCGCGGTGACCATCTGTGGAGGGCTTGGGGTGCGGACCTTGGGCGAGGCCCTGGACAAGCTCGTCGCCCGGGTCCCGCGCGCCGAAGCCGCAGCAGGATCTGCTTCACACACAAATCAAGGATCGTTCGTCACAACATACGCGCTGTTGACGCTGGTAGTGGGCGGCGTGGCGATGGTGAGCCTATGGCAGCGCGGAACGGTGGGGGAAGGAACCGATGGGGAGAATGGGCTGGTTGGGACGTGGCTGGCATGGAGCGCAGCCTGGGTATGTCCCCGCCAGCCTCCCTGGCTGCGAGAAGCACTGACCGTGGTAGCAGCTCTGTCGTTGGTCTGGACGGTGCTACAAGCCATCTGAACGAGTACGGGGGGGGAACCAGAGATGCAGCCAATTGTGATAGGAGTGGCCGGTGGAACAGGCTCGGGCAAGACGACAGTAGCCAACCAGATCTTACGACGGGTCGGGGCCGAGAACGTCGCCTACATCCCTCACGATGCCTACTATCGCGATCTGAGCCACCTACTTCCGGAACAGCGCGTCCAGGTCAACTTCGACCACCCGGACTCGCTGGAGACCGAACTGCTGATCGAACACCTGAAGAAACTGCGCGCCAGACAAGCGGTCGAAATCCCTATATACGACTTCACCACCCATACGCGCACAAAGAGAACGCGCCGCGTAGAGCCCGCCCGGGTAATCCTGGTCGAAGGCATCCTGGTCTTCGTCGAACCCGAGCTACGTCGGTTGTTCGACGTTAAACTTTACGTGGACACGGATGCTGACGTGAGCTTCATCCGCCGACTCAGACGCGACATCGAGGAACGCGGGCGCACCGTCGAGTCGGTCTGCGAACAGTATCTGGCAACAGTACGCCCCATGTACCTGGAATTTGTCGAACCCAGCAAACGATACGCCGACGTCATCATCCCAGAGGGAGGATTTAACAAAGTCGCCATCGATATGGTCGCCGCCCGTATCCGAGGCATGTTACGGGGAGATGACTCATGGGAGGATGGAGGATGAAGAGGAAGACATGGCTCAAGCCCTCAACCGTCGCACTCGCGCGGGAGGCCAGACGCACGCCTGGGTACTCGCTCCTTGATTGGCTGCACGGATACGTATATGGACGCTGGCCTTATCTCTACATCGGCATCGGAGTCGGCGAACATCCGCTAGCCCGCCTCCTAGGGCCACTCGTAGGCTGGCTGGTCCGACTGTTTCCCTCCAAGCCGACTCAGGACGGCCAGGGCATCACCTTCGCCGACACATACCATGGCAAGGTCGTGCCACTCGAGGCAGCGAAGCAACTGGTCACCGTCAAGGAGGAGATCCACCTGACCAACCTGGAACAGGTGATCCCCTACGCCCGCGCCCGCGACATCGTGCTCCAAGATCCCGATCATATTGTGGTGCTGGACTGCCCATGCCGGGCCTCGCGTCCCGATCCATGTCAGCCCCTCGATGTGTGTCTCGTCATCGGTGAACCCTTCGCCAGTTTCATCGCCGAGCACCATCCTCACCGGTCTCGCTGGATCACACCGGGGGAGGCAGTGGACATCCTGCGGGCCGAAGACGAACGTGGCCACGTACATCACGCCTTCTTTAAGGACGCCATGCTGGGGCGCTTCTACGCCATCTGCAATTGCTGCGCTTGCTGCTGCGGGGCGATGCAGGCCCACCAACGAGGAACTCCTATGCTGGCTTCCTCTGGCTACGTCAGCAGCGTGGACATAGAACAGTGCGTGGGCTGCGGCACGTGTGTCGATTTCTGCCAGTTCGACGCGCTCTCGATGAAGGACGGAATAGCCATCGTGGACGCTGTCGCCTGCATGGGATGCGGCGTGTGCACATCGAAGTGCACACGTGGCGCCTTATCATTGACGCACGATCCCGCCCGGGGAGACCCTCTGGAGATCCAGGATATGATCCAATGACGAGCACAAGAATCCTGATGGCGAGCGACGACGAGCGCTCGCTCCAAACTATGGCCCGAGCTCCCGCACTGGCCGATTACACCATACAGATCGCCAGGGGAGGAGAACAGGCCCTCCAACTCTACGAACGCGAACGACCTGATATCACACTGGTCAGGGCATACATGTCCGACATGGACGGACTTACCGTGCTCCAGACAATCCGCGAGCAAGATCCCGAGGCCGAGGTGCTCCTAATCGCCGACCGGGATGATACGGAGGGTTTCTTCGCCGCACTGGACGCCGGCGCATCCGACTTTGTCCCTCATCCGACAGACGCAGAGAGATTGGCGGTCGCGCTCCAACGCGCCCAGGAACGCCTGCGCTTGAGGCGTGAAATCGCCGAGCACAGACGCAGGGAGGAGAGGCTTGAGCGGAGCCAACGGCGTCTGCGAGCCCTGTTTGAAAGTGCCGAAGATGCCATCCTGCTGGTCAACGACGAGGGCCAATACGTCGACGCCAACCCAGCCGCGTGCGCTCTTCTAGGCTACGGCCGAGAAGAGCTGTTACAGCTCTCCCTGCGGGACGTCACACCGGTGTCAGGCCACAAGATCGGCATGGCCTCATGGCAGGCATTCATCTCCGAGGGCGAGCAAAGCGGCCAATACACACTTCGCCCCGACGATGGGGGAAGCATTGAGGTCGAATACCGCGCGGTGGCCAACATCCTCCCAGGTCTACACGCAGCCGTTCTGCGGGACGTGACCGAGCGTAAACAGGCAGAGGAAGCACTGAGAGAGAGTGAACAGACCTTCCAACGGACCTTTGCAGCCATTCCCGACCCGGCCATACTCTGGAACCGCCAGGCAGATGGGCGCATCGTCATGGCCAAGGTCAACTCGGCCGCCCAAGCGCTCTCCCAGGGGAGAATCAGCGACTTCTTAGGAACGACAGCGGAGGAATTCTTCACCCACACACCTCAGGTCGCGGCAAATATCAAGCACACGTTCGACACAGGGGAACAACAACGGATTGAAATTAAGTATCGGCTGCGCACCACTGGAGACGAGAAGTGGCTTATCGCCGATTACGTGAAGGCCAGCGAAGACCATGTGCTGAACATCATCCGGGACGTCAACGAACGGGTGCGAACCGAGCGGCTACTGCGGGCGCTGAACGAGGCCGCTTTAGCCATGGAGAAAGCCTTGACGCCGAAGGATATCTTCGCCGCAGTTGCCACAGAGCTCAAGAGACTCAACTTCTCCTGTGCGCTTTTCCCAACCGACGAGCGCCAGAGCCGGTTGTTCACCAAGCACCTGAGCTTCGAGAGTCAGCTGCTCAAGACTGCCGAGAAGCTGGTAGGGATCAGCCACGAGGATTTCTCGATCCCCATTGAGGCCATAGACCTATACCGAGAAGTCGTCTGGGAAAAAAGAGCCGTCTTCGCCAGGGACGCGGCAGAGGCTATTCTGCGGCAATTGCTCCCCCAAGCCACAAAACGTTTTGCCGGACAAATCATAAGCATGCTAAAGGCCCATCACTCCGTCGCTGCCCCCCTCATCGTAGGGGATGAGGTCATCGGTGTGCTCTCAGTGCAGTCCGCCAGCCTGACCGAAGACGATGTACCGACGATCACCGCCTTCGCCCACCAGGTGGCCGCTGCCTGGCGAAGGGCTCAGTTGTTCGAGGAAGTTCAACGGGAGCTCGCCGAGCGCAGGCAAGCGGAGGAGGCGCTGAGAGAGAGTGAGGAACGGTATCGTGGCCTGATCGAATCCAGCGACGATATGATCTTCAGCGTGGACCGCGATGGCGTCTTCAAGACGGCCGGAGGAGCTCGCCTGCGCGAGTTCGGGCTCACGCCAGAGGGAGTCGTAGGCCGCTCGCTGGAAGATCTCTTTGGTGAAGAAGCCAGACAATACCAGGAACGGCATCAACAGGTCTTTGAGAGCGGCAAGACGATCACTTACGAGCATACCTTTGAGTTCGCTGGCGTGACTAAGACAGATCTGACCACCGTTTACCCGGTCAAGAGCGCGCGTGGAGATATCGAACGAGTGGGCGTCATCTGCCGCGACATCACTGAGCGCGAGCGTGCGGAGGAGGAACGGGAGCGACTGTTAACACAGATTCAGGATCAGGCACGGCAGGTGCAGCAGATCATCCACTCAGTGCCGGACGGCATGCTGCTTTTGGATGCCAAGCGGCGAATCCTGTTGGTCAATCCGGCCGCCCGGCAGTACCTGCACGTCCTGGCCGGCGCGCGGCAGGGGGAGATCCTCTCGCACCTTGGCAACCGCCCGGTGACCACTCTGCTGACCTCACCTCCCCGAGGGCTGTGGCATTCGGTGACGGCGGGCGACACGGACCACGAACGCTCCAGGCACTTTGAGGTAATCGCCCAACCCATCGAAGCCGGTCCCGAGGCGGAGGGGTGGGTGATGGTCATTCGAGACATGACCCAGGAGCGGGAGGCTCAGCGGCGCGTTCAACAGCAAGAGCGGCTGGCAGCGGTGGGACGACTGGCGGCTGGTATTGCCCATGACTTCAATAACATTATGGCGACGATTGTGCTGTATGCCGAGATGGCATCGCGGGCCGAGGGACTCCCCCCCCGCGAACAGGAGCGAATGGCTATCATCAATCAGCAGGCAATGCACGCCACCCGCCTGATTCGACAGATCCTGGACTTCAGCCGCCGTTCGGTGCTTGAGCGGCAACCTCTTGACCTGGTCCCGCTGCTGAAAGAACAAATCAAGCTGTTGAAACGTACTATGCCAGAGGACATCCAGTTGTCCCTGGCCTACGGTCCAGATGATCACATCGTCAACGCAGATCTGACGAGCATGCAACAGGTGGTGATGAACCTGGCGCTCAACGCACGCGATGCGATGCCCGGAGGCGGGGAACTGCACCTTGAGCTGAAACGGATATGCTTCGAAAGTCCCCGCGAGGCACCGCTGCCTGAGATGGAGACAGGTGAATGGGTGCAGGTGAGCGTGTCGGACAACGGCATAGGCATCTCACCAGAAGACCTGCCACACGTCTTCGACCCCTTCTACACGACCAAAGCGGCCGAAGAAGGCACCGGGTTGGGGCTGGCCCAGGTATATGGGATCGTAACGCAGCACGAAGGATTCATCGACGTGAGAAGTCAGGTAAGTCAAGGGACGACCTTCACCATCTACCTGCCAGCCCTGCCGGAGCCCTCGCTAGACACGCCAACCCCGAAAGCGCCGGCCCTCGTCACAGGAAAGGGGGAGACCATCCTGGTGGTGGAAGATGACCTAGCTACGAAAAGAGCGCTGGTAGACAGCCTGGAAATGCTCAACTACCAGGTGTTGGAAGCAGCAAACGGTCAGGAGGCACTGGCGGTCCTGGAACGACGTCATGAAGAGGTCGCGCTGGTGCTGAGCGATGTGGTGATGCCGAAGATGGGCGGCATGGCGCTGCTCCACGCCCTGCGAGGAAGGGGGTTGGCCGTAGGTGTCGTGATGCTGACCGGTCACCCGCTGGGAGAGAAGTTGGAGGACCTTCGACGACAGGGACTGATCGACTGGATGACCAAGCCCCCGAGCCTGGAGCAACTGGCCCAGGTCCTGGCGCGAGCGCTAAACGACTGACTCACAAGGGACGACCCCCACCGCCGACCCGATTTCTCATTTCTCAGCCTCGGGACGCTCGCGCATCAGTCCGACCCCACCCACCTGGAAGCATCGTACCCCTACATTTCCCTCTGTTTTCTCACCGACAACGCGATTACCCTGCCTACGTGCCACTTAACTATTGACATATTGCATATAGAGTAGTATACTATAGCTGCCTGCGTCAGAATCTGGCGACCCTGGGAGAAAGAGGGCTCGAGAGATAGACACAGGTGGATAGAACGCTGAAATCGCCCCAAGGATGGGGGTCCGCGCACTGTACCGAACGGTCCAGTACAGTGCGCTTTCCGAGAGATCTCTAGCGTACAGAGGAGGTGCAGATGAAACGCAGATGATCTGGCGAGAACATGCTTTCTGGAGTCACCCAGACAGGTGCTTTAGCGTCGTATATTTAGAGATAATTAGAGATAAAAGGAGCATAAAAATGAAGCAAGCTGACATTGTCGTCGTCGGTGGGAGTGCTGCCGGCCTGACTGCCGCGATTACAGCGCGGCGTCACTATCCAAACAAGACGATTCTCATAGTACGACAGGAAGAACAAGTCCTGATCCCCTGTGGTATCCCCTATATCTTTGGCACGCTGGAAGGTCCTCAGAAAAACCTGATACCTGACGCGGTGCTGGAGAAAAACGACATTGATCTGCTCATCGCGGAGGCAACAGACATAGATCGAGAGAAGAAAGTCCTTCACACCACGGAGGATCAAGTTGGCTACGAGCGGCTCGTTCTGGCCACGGGGTCCAGGCCAGCCATGCCGCCGATACCAGGGTTTGATCTCCAGGGGGTCTTTGCGGTCGTCAAAGACGTTGAATACTTGAGCGCCCTCGACGAGTGGCTCGAAACTGCCAAGGATGTCGTCGTAATCGGTGGAGGGTTCATCGGGATCGAGCTGGGTGACGAGATCAACAAAGCAGGCGATAAGCAGGTCAGTATCGTCGAGATGCTATCGCACTGTCTCGCGCTGGCATACGATGAGGAATTCTGCTGCGAGATGGAGAAGGTTCTCGAATCCCGAGGGGTCAAGATCTGCACCGCCACCAAGGTCAAGCAGATAGGCGGCAGCGGACGTGTGGAGAAAGTAGTCCTGTCCGACGGCAACGAGATCAAAGCCGACACCGTCATCATGGGCGTAGGAGCTGTAGCGAACGTAGACCTGGCAAAGTCGGCAGGTCTGAGCATCGGTCTGACCGGTAGCATCAGGGTGGATCGGACGATGAAAACTTCCGACGACAACATCTACGCCTGTGGTGACTGCGCCGAGAAAATCTCCTTCTTCGGCGGGAGACCTTCGCCACTCAAGTTGGCGTCCATCGCAACGTTGGAGGCACGCATCGCCGGCGCCAACCTCTTCGGCATCAGACGGGAGAACGTGGGAACAGTGGGTGTATGGTCAACCGCTGTGGGCGATTTTGCGCTGGCCACCGCTGGGCTCACTGAGGCCATGGCAGAGGAACGCGGCTACGACGCAGTCGCCGTCACCATCGCAGGCCCCAACCGCCATCCAGGTCTCATGCCGGGCGCGGCGAATACGCAGGTCAAGCTGGTGTTCGAGCGGAACTCCGGTGTGGTCCTGGGGGGACAGGTTATGGGTGATGCCACAGCCGGCGAGATCATCAACGCGATCTCCGCCTGCGTGCAGAACCGCATGACTGCCGAGGAAATCGCTATGTTCCAGATCGGCACCCATCCGGCACTGACGGCCTCGCCCATCGCCTACCACATAGTGAATGCCGCCGAAGTGGCCATAGGGAAAATGCGCAAGCGCTGCTGAGTTTCTTATCACTCATGGAGGTTAGTCATGTCAAAGATACTGGTCATAGATGATGACTTAGATTTTCTCTACGCCGTACGGCTGGTGCTTGAAGGCGAGGGCTTCGAAGTGAACACGGCAAAGACTCCTGAGGAAGGCATAAACAAGGTTCTAGACACGGAGCCGGACCTCGTCGTCTTGGACGTTATGATGCCGACGGGTCTCGAGGGGTTCGAGGTAGCTCGCGCCCTTAGAGAGAAACACAACCTGAGAGAACTGCCGATCCTGATACTGACCGCCGTACACAATGTCAGAGAAGTGCCCTATCGCTTCGCCCCGGATGAGGACTACCTGCCGGTGGACGTTTTCATAGACAAACCAATTAAGCCAGAGGCGCTTGTCGAAACCATCAAGGAGATGCTGGGAGAACATCGAGAGCAGCCTGAGTATCCTTTGTGAGGATTCACGTCCCAAAGAGTCCGAACAAAGACCATAGAGGCATATGCAGGTTCATATTCTGGGGGCGGAGTCGCTGGGCGTACGCGGTCTATCGTGTGTAGTAACGATCGGAGGCCGCAAGATCGTCATTGATCCTGGGGTGGCGCTGGGCTACCAACGCCATGGACTGCCTCCCCATCCAGCACAGGTAGCGATTGGGGAGAAGGTACGCCAGGGAATCGTGGCGGCCTTGAAGGATGCCACCGACGTAGTGATGAGCCACTTCCACGGGGATCACGTCCCTTTGCCGAACGCGAATCCATATCAGCTCAAAGCTCAACGGATCGCGCCCTTGTGCCAAGCGGTTCAGCTGTGGGCGAAGGGGCCGCAAGGACTTTCAGACCATATGCTGCGTCGCAGGGAGTCTCTGAGTGAGGTGCTGGGCAGGAGTGTTCCGAGCGTGGAGGGGCAAAGGGATGGGCCACTGACCTTCTCCCCACCTGTGCCACACGGGAAGCCACACACCAAACTTGGAACGGTAATGATGACCCGCGTCGAGGACGAAGATGCTGTTTTCGTACATGCCTCGGACATCCAACTTCTCAATGATCAGGCTGTCTCGTTGATACTGGAGTGGCGGCCGGACATCGCGCTAGTCGGTGGGCCGCCACTCTACCTTCCATGGCTCTCATCGAAGCATCGAGAGATCGCCTGGCACAACGCGCAGCGGCTGGCACGCCACATAGACACCGTGATCCTCGACCATCATCTACTACGCTGCGTGGAGGGACTTTCCTGGCTGAAACGCCTGTCGACCGAGACAGGCCATCGGGTGATTTGTGCTGCGGATTTCATGGAGCACACCCGCTGCCTGCTCGAGGCCCAGCGCGAGCAGCTTTACGAAGAGATGCCGGTTCCTCAAGGGTGGCACGAGGCCTACGCACGTGGCGATGCCGACACTTACCCCTATCAGAATTATGCACCTGGTCGACATTCGAAAGGTGGTGATGCGTAGGCTTCGCAGTCGAATGAGGCACGTCGCTAGAGGGTTCAATTGTATCACAGGCAGAGGATGCCAAAAGGTATGCCAGAAGAAAGGGCTGAAATGATCCACCCCACGTTCGAGGATCGCTGCATCATATCCTGCGGGATGTTGCACCAAGAAATCACCTATCTAATGGAAAGCGGCTTTCTGAACCCGCGCCGGGTCTTGTTTACGCCCCCGGGCTTGCACGCCTTGCCATCTAGGCTGGAAGAACACCTGCTCAAGAGACTGGCACAGGCCCGGGAGCAGTGCCCCGACCACAAGATCATCGTCTTGTATGGAAAGAAGTGCTACGTCAACGTCGATGAGCCACTTAAACGAGTGGACTCGATCTTGCAGGCAGCAGGCCAGGGAATCGTCAGAGTGCAGGGGGACTACGGCTACGATATGCTGGCCGGCCTTGAGGAACGGCAGCGCATCAGCGGGGGGAGACAGGATAAGATTCTCTGGTTCACACCGGGCTGGCTTAAGAGCTGGAAAACTGTCTATCAGAGATATTTTGGCTGGGATAGCGCCGACGCTAACGCAAACTTCCCCGGTTTCTACGACAAGATCATCGTCTTGGACAGTCTCGGCCTCGCTGAGGAGTATACGACGCAGCACGCTGAGGAAATTCTGGAGCTGTTCGACTGGACAGGCCTAGAGGTAGAATTCCATCCTATCACATTTGACCGCTTCAAAGGGTTACTGATGGACAGTCTCTCAGCGACTGCTACAGTAGATCCTTCACCTCAGAGTCGGGAGAGCGCAAGGACATGAAGGGAAGCAAGAAATCGTTTCAGACTCGTCAGGAGGAGAGCACGATATGACAAAGCATAGTCGAAAGAGGTGGATAGACGGCCCCCGGCAGAGATTCTATCCGCTGACGGAACCAATCCATCAGAGTAAGGCTCGGGTCACGCGTCTGAGTCCAAGGCAGTGGAGGCAGGCAAATGAGCGCTGATAAACGACATCCGAACGAGAGCACGGTGTTGATCTACGGCACCAACCTGGGCGGCTACCGGGCCGCGTACGCCATTGGTAAGAGCGGGTACAAGTTTATCCTGCTCAACCGTGGCTCCTACGTGGACGAGATGAAATATCAGGCGCTGGCTCAATTACCGCTCGACTTCTGCTGGATCTGCGGTCACATGCCCCAGCGCGCGTTCAAGGCCCTCGGCGCGATGCAGGACTGCTACAACGCCGAGTTGCTGGAGGTTTCCGGCGAGGCAGGTCACTTCCACGTCAGATTCAAGAAGCGGGATCAGGTGGTCAACAACTTCGCCTGCACTGAATGTGAGCAGTGCATCGAGGCCTGCCCGGTCGAGGTGGATGTTGGCAACCGCACGTTGCGCGCGATCCGCGTCGTCCCCGAAGCGGGATGGGAGAACATCTACGTGATCGACTTCGAGCACTGCACTCGTTGCGGGAAGTGCGAAGAGGTGTGTCCCACCGGTGCCCTCAAAGTTGAACGGCCGGAGGAGGTGCTGGAGGCCGACGTGGGGGCGATTGTACTGGCCGACACGTTCGAGGAGCCCAGCGACGAGGATCTAGCCGATTTCGCGCTGGGGCGAAGCCCTAGCGTGATCCGAAACTCCGAGGTGGCCAGACGATCTTTTCTGACCAACTTCGTGCGCGACTCCGTGCGGCTGCCGTCCGGCAGAATCCCGCAAGCGTTCGGCGTCGTCGTCACACCCCACTTCAACCGACCCGGCGTCGAGTACGAGAATTACAACCTGAGCGTAAGCGCCATCTATCGCGCCGTGCGACTGAAGGAGATTCTCCCGGAGGCCGATGTGACCGTTTTCCTGCACGATTATCGGGGGACAGGGAAAGGACATCATCAATGGTACCAGAAGGCTCTGGAGGCAGGCGTGCGTGTGGAACGGGCGGAGACACTCAAAATTGTCTCTGAGGACGCCACCCACAACGGTCGGGGGACTGAGTGGGTGACCATCCACTACACCTCTGCGGACGGGAAATCGCATACAGACGTCGTTGAGCTAGCCATCCTGGTCACCGGGCAAAGCCCACCCTCGCAGATGGTCGAATTGTCGCAGTTGACCGGCGTGCAGACGGACGAGAATGGGTTCTGCCGCATCCGGCCTTTCTCATGCTGCGAGACGGACGTAGACGGCGTCTTTGCCGTCGGGGAACTCACGGGGCCAAAGGGGAATCCGGAGACGGTATGGGAGGGCTGTGCAGCCCTGACCGAGATGCAGAAGTATCTGGGAGGAAAGAACTTCAAGCCGGCGACTGGCCCGCCGCTGCGGGATGTGGCGGGCGAGCCTGTCAGCGTCGGCGTGTTCATCTGTAGTTGCTTCGGCCAGTTCGCACAGCGGATGGACCTGCCGGCCCTGGAGGAGCGGGTACGGGCGCTGCCCGGCGTCGCCCACGCAGAGATCATCGAGGGCTGCTGCACCGGCCCCACGATCCAGGCGACGGCCGAGCGCATCAAACAGTCCGGCGTCAACCGGGTCGTCCTGGCGACCTGCACCCCCCTGCAGAAGAAGGGCAAATACAATAAGGCTGTCATGATGGCCGGGCTGAGCCCTCTTCTGTGCGAGTATCTGCGTTTCAGGGAGGACGTGATACAGGTCCACACGGACCGGGACAAGATGCTGGAAAAGTCCCTGGCACTGATCCAAAGTGGAGTGGAAAAGGTCAAGCGGGGCAGACATGCCGGCCCGCCTGTGGACAGGTTCACCCCACGAGCGCTGGTCATTGGGGGAGGGCTGGCCGGGTTGACGGCGGCCACCGAGATCGCCAGCAATGGGTTCCCCGTCGCGTTGGTGGAGCGCGAGGAGAAACTAGGCGGTCAGATACAGCACCTGAGTGAGGAACAGCGGGAGTACGTGGAGGGCCTCATCTCCGCCGTGGAGGGTGCCGACAATGTCACGTGCTACACGCAAGCACAGTTGGTCCAGGCAGAGGGGTACGCGGGCAATTACCACGTGACACTGGACACACCAACGGGCTCGGTCTCAGTGGACGCCGGCGTGATCGTTGTAGCGACAGGAGCCAGGGAGTACAGCCCCAAGGGCTTTCTCTACGGTCAGGACCCCCGGGTGATGAAACAGACGGAACTACAGGCGAAGATGGAAGGCAGTGAGATCCCCGACCGAGTGGCGATGATCCAGTGCGTGGGGTCGAGAAACACGGAGGTTCCCTACTGCTCTCGCCTCTGCTGTAACCAGGCGCTGAAGAACGCGCTCGCGCTGCGAGAGGAGGGTGCCGAGGTCACCGTTTTCTACTGCGACATCGCGACTTACGGTAAGGTAGACTACTACCGGCTGGCCAAACAGGCGGATGTGCAGTTTGTCCATTTCCCCGACGACGACTACCCTGAGGTACGGAGCAACGGAGATGGGCTGGAGGTCATCAGTGGAGAGGGCATCCAGGCGGACTGGATCGTGTTAAGCACCGGGATCGTGCCGGACGCGGAGAACAACCAGACTCTCTCGCGACTGTTGGACTACCCGCTGGACTATGAAGGTTTCTTCTTCAGCGACATCAGTAACTACCCCTATGAGGAGGCGATCAAGAAACTGACCAAGCCCTTCGAGTTGGCCGGTAACGGCATCTTCCCGGTGGGGCTGGCTCATTCGCCGCGCTCGTTCGAGGAGACGATCTTGACCGCAAAGGACGCCGCTGGCCGCGTGTTAGTGGTCATCGGCAAGGAGAAGATGCCTCCTCCAAATAAGATATTCGTCGCCGATGTGTACGAATCCCTGTGCATGGGGTGTGGTGTCTGTGTGGACGTCTGTCCTTACGGCGCGCGTCATATCGATGAGTTCAAGCGGGTAGTCAAGATTCGTCCTTTCCTGTGTGACTCATGCGGATCGTGCGTGGCGATATGTCCCAATAACGCATCCTATTTACGGGACTTTATGGGCGAACAGTCCATCGCTGCGCTCGATGCTTTGCTAATGGGAGGTGAGATGTGAGTGGCGAACGAGAATTCGAACCCAAGATCATTTATTTCCTGTGCAGTTGGTGCGGCTCTGGCGGCAGCGAGACTGCTGCTGCTCACCACCTGCACTATCCTGAGAACGTGATCCCGTCCCGGGTCAACTGCACCGGCGCACTGCCGGCGGTGCATATTGTGCGCCCGCTGATTGAAGGGGCCGACGGCGTGGTTATCAGTGGATGCCACCCGGGCGACTGTCACTACGAGGACGGCAACTTCCGCGCCCGCAGACGAGTCGCGTTGGTGAAAAGCCTCCTGGACACATTGGGCCTGGAGCCGGAGCGAGTCTGGTTCCGCTACGTGGCGCACGGCGAGGGACAGCGGTTTGTAGACACGGCCGCCGAGTTCAACGACCACGTTAAGAAGCTAGGCCCCAATCCGTTGAAGACGAGGAGTGACACATGAACGACAAAGACACAACAAGACACCAGGCAAAGCGAAACACCGTGCTGGACCCTCCGTGCGGCGCACTCTTGCCAGCGGAGGACGGCATCGAGGCAGCGTTCGTCGGCTGGCTAAAAGAAGCCCTGAACAGAAATATCTTCGATGCCCTTCTCATACCGGTGGAGGTGCCAGCGGAGGATTCATTCGCTTACCTGCTGCTACAGGATGCGGCCATTCTCGAGAGCGCTTCTCCACTACCTCCCGTGATGCCCGTCCAGGGCGGTAAGGCCATAAGCCGCCTGACGATGCGTGGAAACGGGAACAAGCGCATCGCGGTGGTCGTGCGTCCCTGTGAGGCGCGGGCTGCCGTCGAGTTGGTCAAACTCAAGCAGGCTCACCTGGACAACCTGTGGTTGATCACCATGGACTGCCCTGGCGCATTGCTGCTGTCGGACTACCTCGAGGATCCGGCTGCTGGTGCAGCCCGCTTTGCAAAGGCATATGCGGATAGACGACATCCATCGGAATGGGATCGCGAGCCCATGCGACCGGTCTGCCAGATCTGCAACCACTTCAGCCTCCGTCAGGCGCCGGTCTCTGACTTGCACATCGGTACTCTAGGGAGCTCAGATGGGGCGGTCTTCATTATCCCGGCCAGCCCCAAGGGAGAGCGTATCCTGGAGGATATGGATATGCCCGTGGATGCGGCACTGGATAGCTGGGCCGAACAGGTCGAAGAGGCTGAGCAGACGCAAACGGAGCGACGCCGGCAGGCGCATACAGAACTAAGGGAGACGATCACAGGGCCGGAAAGACTAATGGACGTATTCAGCAACTGCATCAACTGCCACAACTGCCAGCGGGCCTGTCCTATGTGCTATTGCCGCCAGTGTTACTTCGAATCAGCAGCGTTGAAGCTCCCACCCGAAAACTATCTGGCACGGGCAGAGCACAAAGGGGCGCTGAGATTCTCACCGGACACTCTGCTGTTCCACATCGGGCGGGCCTCACACATGATCCTCTCGTGTGTCTCGTGTGGAGCGTGTGAAGATGCCTGCCCTATGGATATCCCTATCGCTCAGGTCTTCAGTCTGTTGGCGGATCGGGCACAGGAGACGCTGGGATACGTCGCGGGCGGAAGCCTGGAGGAGCCGCTACCCCTGGTAGCCTATGAGATGGACGAACTCCACCAGGTGGAACAGCCCTACGTAGAGATCTACCACAAGCAGGAGGTGCAAGATGCCTGAAGAAGCCACTTCGTTACCCTCTGAATTGGAAGGAGCCACTTCGTTACCCTCTGAATTGGAAGGAGCCACTTCGTTACCCTCTGAATTGACAGTGAAAGGCCTGAAGATCAACAAAGGGGCAGAGGAGACTATGAGGGAGCTGCTTCGGTCTCTCCTGGAAAGCGGCAAGGTGAGCGGTGTGCTTGCGCTGGGAAGGACGGGGAACGCTGGCGGGGGTGTGGCGTATTCTTTGTTCACGGACCCAGACGCATTCAGAGCGGACGGCGTTGCGATTCCCCTCCTCCCATTTATGCCCTCCAATGCGGGTAGTTTGCTCTCCCGTCTGACCTTGAAAGGGCCACCCGCCAAACCAGTTGCAGCCGTAATCAAGCCTTGCGAATTAAGAGCCTTCATCGAACTGGTAAAGCTCAACCAGGGCAGCTTGGACAATCTCCTGCTTATCAGCTCGACGTGTGGGGGAGTCTATCCCCTCGACTTGGGCGTCAATGGCGAGCTGGGGGAGAGGCTGCCCCAGTACTGGGAGGCAGTGAAGCACGGTGAGCTGGACGACCAAGTCCGGCCGACCTGTCTTGCCTGCGCGCACTTCGTTCCAGAAAATGCCGATATCACCGTCGCCCTGATGGGAGAAGCGGAGCTTGACGCGCAATGCACGCTTTACTTGAACACTGAGAAAGGAGCCGCGTTTGTGGATGGAGTCGCTTCGCTTCCCTCTGATGTGGATGGAGTCGCTTCGCTTCCCTCTGATGTGGATGGAGTCGCTTCGCTTCCCTCCTCTGAGGGTGGGTTGGAGTCGCATCTGTCTGGCGAACTGGAGACCGAGGCGATCCAACGCTCTCACAGCCAGCGCCAGGTCCATCAGGAGGCACTCTTTGCCGGGGTCGAAGTTGGCCTGAAGGGAATGATCCACACCTTTGGCCGCTGCATCGGCTGCCACGCCTGTAAGACGGTGTGCCCGATCTGCTATTGTCGCATGTGCTATTTCGACTCTCAGGGCTGTGAACACTCTCCCGAGTTCTACGAAGGCGAGTTGGAGAGAAAGGGAGGAGTGCGGGTGCCATCTAATACGGTTTTCTTCCAGCTCGGGCGGCTAGCCCACATGAGTGTCTCGTGTGTGGGGTGCGGCATGTGTACGGACGTATGCCCGGCCGACATCCCTGTATCGACCATTTTCTCCAAAGTGGGGGTAGCCGTCCAGGCGCTGTTTGACTATCAACCCGGGAGGGACGTGACCGAGGAACTCCCCCTGAGGACTTTCGCAGAAGAAGAACTCGCTCAAGTTGCAACATAGGAGAAGAGATGGAAGAGCAAAAGTTCAGACCTAAAATCGTGGGATTTCTCTGTAACTGGTGCGCCTACACTGCCGCCGATTCGGCCGGCGTGTCCAGGTCCAACATGCCTCCTTCGGTCATGGTCGTCCGTGTGATGTGCTCAGGCAGGGTGGACCCGCTGTTCGTACTCTCTGCTTTCCTCCGGGGGGCCGACGGTGTGTTGATCAGTGGGTGCTGGCCGGGTCAATGTCACTACCAGAAAGGAAACTTCCATGCACGGCGACGGGCGGCCATGCTTAAGGGCATATTCGAGACCTTGGAACTGGAGGTGGAGGATCGCCTTAGGCTTTCGTGGGTCTCAGCCTCCGAGGCTCCCCGGTTCGTACAGGTGGTGGAGGAATTCACAGGAGAGGTCGAGCAGTCAGGTCCCAGTCCTCTGCGGGATGAGATGTTTTTGTGAACGTCGCTCAAACATCCTGGACGTCGACTGTTTGCGCATCAAGTGGGCTTCGGATTCAGAGATCCAGTGTCTTAACGATATTGGCGCTGAACTCAAACGGCAGGGCCGCCGTGCTGTCCGTAGTGGGTTCTTTTGCTGATCGCGCGTAAGGAGGAGTAAACGATGCATGAGGACAAAACCCTGACCACTTTCGCCGATGAGATCGCTCATCTCCCCGGCGGTGAGGGTTTCCGGGCGTGTTATGCCTGCGGGACATGTGTCAGCCGGTGCATTGTCCCCTGGCGCGACCCTACGTATAATCCCCGGCGGGTGTTCTACAAGGCCGCCCTGAGTATGCGCCAGTCAGTCTTTGAGGACACGACCATCTGGTACTGCACTGCCTGTGACCTGTGTTACTCTTCCTGCCCTCAGCAAATTCACATCTCCGACGTCATTGGCGCGCTGCGCCAATTGGCACTAGAAGCAGGATACACCTCTCCCCTAGAGACCGTTCGCGTAGACCCTATTCTCTGCTCCGGTTGCGGAAGCTGTGTGAAGGTATGCCCATACGATGCGCTCCGCCTGGAAGTCCGAGGGAACGCGTGCATCTCAACGGTGGACCACAACCGCTGTATGGGCTGTGGTGTCTGCGTGGCCGTATGTCCAAACGAGGCCATCGGCGGGGGTTCGTTCGCCGACCAACCCATCCAGGAACAGCTAACTCGCATCTTGCAAGAGTGGGCCTAGAATCGCCTATGGATGTCGTTCTTGATGTTCTATGGAAACGTGAAGGTGCTTATGGACGTGTTATCTGCACAGATCAGCCTCTACCCGCTGCGACAGGAATCGATCGGGCCAATCATCCGTGAAGCCGTGCGCGTATTTCGCAAGCACGGGCTAGAGACCCGTATGGGCGAGATGAGCACTCTGGTGTGGGGCGAGGAACAGGTGGTCTTTGACGCCATACAGGAGGCATTCCACGAGGCTGCGGAACACGGGGATACAGTAATGACAGTCACATTCTCGAACGCCTGTCCTGAGCCGAGCCGGGGCGGCTATCCATGGCCCAAGGACACCGCTTCGCCTGCCTCCCCTAGAGCCCAGGGGCCATGAAGTGACTTTCGACGAGGCCCTCGCCACCCACTACGAAGCCTGGTACGAGACGCCGAAGGGACAGCGTGCCGACAAGTTGGAGAAGGCCGCTCTAGACCAGCTGGTACGGTGCTTCGCTCAACCGACCAGTGTTCTAGAAGTCGGATGCGGCACAGCCCATTTTACCCGCTGGCTGAGGGAGCAAGGGCTGGCTGCGGTGGGGCTGGACCTCTCGGCGGCTATGCTGACGGAGGCACAGGCGTTGAATGAGGTCCCTCTGGTGCAAGGTGATGCCCGAAGGATTCCTCTGGCCGACGACGCGTTCGACCTGGTAGCCTTCATCACTACGCTGGAATTCCTGGAGCAGCCACAGGAGGCGCTGACAGAGGCGCTACGGGTAGCCCGGCGCGGTGTGATCCTGGGCGTGCTCAATCGTTGGAGCCTGCTTGGACTGCAGCGCCAACTGGCAGGACTATTTCGCCCAACTGTCTACAACGCGGCCCATTTCTACGGCGTGGGTGAGTTGAAACGACTGCTGCGATCCGTCGCCGAGGAGAAGACGCCCATTGTGTGGCGCACCACGCTGTTTCCTCGCGCATGGCCCTGGACGCAGGCCCACCTGCCTTGGGGAGGCTTCATCGGGATGGCGTTGATTGTGAACGACGGGTTTCAGGAGACAGGACAATGAGATCAAAACACAAAGTAATATTCCCCCAGTATGCCAGAGGGAGAGATGGCATTGAGATCAAGGTAGGGGCGACCCTGTGGGAGCACGCTCAAGAGTTGGGTATCCCCATATCCAGCGCCTGCGGTGGACGCGGGCAATGCGGCAAGTGCGTGATCAGGGTGGATAGAGGCCTGGAGGGCCTGGCAGAGAAGACACAAGCCGAGCTAGATTTCCCCCTGGCTGAGGAGGAACGATTGGCCTGCCAGGCAAGAGTAGTCTCCAGCGATCAAGACA
>Ga0180432_10004583_pt1 | contig 18847 bp, 10 predicted proteins | sample SS_ome_10_FD_132414 | JGI IMG/M metagenome (GOLD analysis project Ga0180432, IMG submission 132414) | Hypersaline lake sediment archaeal communities from the Salton Sea, California, USA - SS_1_MS_2 metaG | ecosystem: Environmental > Aquatic > Non-marine Saline and Alkaline > Hypersaline >...
AGCCGTCTTGCTATTAGCACTATCAGGCTAAGAATTACCAGACCCTGTAGTGCCACAATGACGCTGGTTAAAATAAACACAGTGCTAGTTATCCTGACAACTTAATATGGTTCTTCAATGTGTGGTCTATACGAGCATTCAGTTCTGCAAAGCTGAAAGGTTTGGTGATGTAATCTACGGCACCAGCTTCCAGACCATGTATTATATCCTTTTCTTGTACTTTCGCGGTTAGCATAATTACAGGAATATCCCTGGTTCCCCTTTTTAATTTCAGCTTCTGTAAGACCTGGAACCCATTCATCACTGGTAGCATAATATCCAGCAATATAATATCAGGCTTATCATCAATAGCAGCCTGCATAGCTTTTCCACCATCTTCCACGAAGATGGTCTCATGCCCTCGGCTTCTCAGCCGGAACTCAAGTAATCTACAAGTGCGCGGGTCATCTTCTGCCACTAATATCCGTGCCATCAGTCCTGCTTTTGCCCTGTAAAAATTAGTAATTAACTACACAAATACTACATCTGGCCATATATTTTGTCAAATAATGTGACATGTGGCATTATTAGAAACCGGCTTAGTATATATGCAGAGATTCTATATTTTCAGGACTTAAGCCTTGCTCGTCCTTTCGTGCCTCAAGCTTCGCTATTTCAGCTTTAATATTGTCTATATCTGCCCACCCTTTTTACGCTTGACTGCCATAATCTTGCCACATTAATTATTTTGTCAAGAAATATTGTTTGTTAATATGGATAATAAAGCGCAAAATATCATAAAATAATTTAGCGATAGTTGAAAAATGAAAAATAATACCTTCGTACAATCTCTCTATCACCTGGCACATCTGTATAATGTTCAGACAGCCTATTATGATGTGGCTCGCAAGCGGCGACAAGCCTCCGCAGACAGCCTGTTGGCGGTTCTACAAGCGCTTGGAGCGCCGGTGGCTTCTCTAGATGATGTTCTCTCAGCACTGAGGGAAAGGAGAGAGGCACTCCGGCAACAGATTTTAGAAGCGGTTACCGTGGTCTGGGATGGAGAATGCCACTTAATCAAGGCATGTCTACCATTGAATCTTGCTCAATACCCAATGTATGGCTATCTAGAGCTGGAATCTGGCGGGCGGAAGGTTTTCAGGTGGTCGGCGGATGAGATTAAAATGGTTGAGAATGTAGAGGTCGAGGGGAAAAGCTACGTGGTAAAAAGAATAAAACTGCCGGGGAACCTTCCTCTGGGATATCACAAATTTTTTCTGGAAACGAAGGTTTGTACCGAAGAGACCTTAATTATCTCGGCACCTCGCATGGCATATCTGCCTTCTAGGGAAACCGAAGAACGGAAGTGGGGTGCTTTTTTACCACTATATGCTCTGCATACTGAAAACGGCTTGGGCAGCGGTGATTATTCCAGTCTTGAAGCTCTGACTGGCTGGATATCTGATATGGGAGGGAAGGTTGTGGCGACCCACCCCTTGCTGCCCACTTTCCTGGATGAACCGTTTGAACCCAGCCCCTATGCACCCGTGAGTCGGCTCATGTGGAACGAGTTTTACATTGACATAGACAGAGTGCCGGAACTGGCTGAATCCCTATCGGCAAAAGCGCTGTTACAATCATCCTCGTTCCTATCTGAAGTCAAAGAGTTTCAGGACACACCCCTGGTAGACTACCGCCGGTTGATGGCTTTAAAGCGCCGCGTTTTGGAGGAATGCAGTCATTACCTGATTACGGAGGGGTCAAGTCGATTCCGGAGCTTCCAGGGATTTCTTCGGGCTAACCCCATCGTGGAAGACTACGCCCGTTTCCGGGCGGCTATGGAAAAACAGCATGCCCCGTGGCCATTCTGGGCGCAACGTCTCCGCGATGGCACGTTAAGGGAAAGCGATTACGATGAAGGGGCAGAGAACTATTATATTTATGCACAGTGGCTGGCCCACCAACAGGTTCAGGCTCTTTCGGAGAAATCTCGCGATAAGGGAACGATTCTATATTTTGACCTACCTCTGGGAACTCACCCAGAAGGCTACGACGTATGGTGTGAGCGCAGTATTTTTGGTTCAGACGTGTCAGTGGGGGCACCACCGGACGCCGTTTTCACCAGGGGACAGGACTGGGGGTTTCCGCCCCTTCATCCGGAGAAGAGCAGGAAGCAGGGCTACCGTTACGTTATTGATTATCTTCGTCATCATCTACAGCATGCCGGCATGCTCCGTATCGACCATGTCATGGGGCTGCACAGGCTCTTCTGGATTCCAAAGGGGCTGGGTGCTAGCCACGGTGTCTACGTGCGCTATCGGGCCGAGGAACTTTATGCCATTCTGGCGCTTGAGTCTCACCGTTACCAGAGTATTATTGTCGGCGAAGATTTGGGGACGGTGCCATCCTATGTCGGACCGGAGATGGCAAAACACGACCTGCAGCGTATGTACGTGGTGCATTATGAACTCGCCTGTAATCCCCGGAAGCCGCTGGGGCGGATACCAAGCAATGTCGTGGCGAGCTTGAACACCCACGATATGCCCACCTTCTCTGCTTTCTGGCAGGAGCTGGATATTCAGGAAAGATTAAGCACGGGCTTGCTGGACAGGAAGAGTGCGCAGGTTGAGAAAAGAAACCGTCAAACCTGTAAAGATGCCTTGATTGGCTTTTTACGCAATAAAGGATTATTGAAGAAGGATAGTACTGAAATCCGAGATATTCTCAAAGCGTGTCTGCTCTTCCTGAGCAATAGCAGAGCCCGTACTGTGCTCGTTAACTTGGAAGACCTGTGGCTGGAGACTCAGCCTCAGAATGTGCCTGGTACCGATGATGAACATCCTAACTGGTGCCGCAAGGCTCGCTACGCTCTTGAGAAGTTTTGCCGGATGCCAGAGATTCGTGATACTCTGATGGAAGTAGATAGGCTCCGTAAGCAGGAGACAAAATGAGCACAGGCAACAGTCTTGGTGCCATTTACCTTGGGAATGATGAAACCCGTTTTCTGGTGTGGGCACCGTTCACAGACCGGGTAGAGGCACACATTGTTGAGTCTCAGGAGCGAATACTGCTTTTAGATAAGAGGGAACAGGGCTACTTCGAGAAAGTTACTGGTGGTGTGCCGGCAGGAAGCCTTTACTTTTACCGCCTTGATGGGGAAAAAGAATACCCAGACCCCACCTCCAGATTTCAGCCCCGAGGAGTTCATGGGCCTTCCCAGGTAGTGTCTCCGGATTTTCCGTGGGAAGATAGCCACTGGCCGGGTCTGTCTCTTGAGAAATATATCATCTACGAGTTGCACACTGGCACTTTCACTCCTGAAGGTACCTTCGATGCCGTTATTGAACGGCTGGATACGTTCAAGGAACTTGGTATAACCTCCGTGGAACTGATGCCGGTTACCCAGTTTCCCGGGAGCCGCAACTGGGGCTACGACGGCGTCTATCCCTTCGCTGTGCATGACTCCTACGGCGAGCCTGAAGGGCTCAAGAGGCTGGTAAATACCTGCCACAGCATGGGCATGGCGGTGGTCCTGGATGTGGTCTATAACCACCTCGGTCCCGAAGGGAACCACCTGGCGGAGTTCGGGCCTTATTTTACGGACAGGTATCAGACGCCCTGGGGAGCCGCCCTCAATTTCGACGGAGCTTACAGCGACGAGGTGCGACGGTTTTTTATTGAGAACGCTCTATACTGGATTACTGAGTTTCATATCGATGCCCTCCGCTTGGATGCGCTTCATGCCATACTGGACATCTCCGCCTATACGTTTCTGGAGGAACTAACCGCTTCGGTGCAAAGACAGGTGGAGAAGCTGGGCCGCAATATCTATCTCATAGGAGAAAGCGCCGCCAACGATGCCCGCCTCATCCGGCCTCGGGAGTACGGCGGCTACGGGCTGGATGCCCAGTGGAACGATGATTTTCACCACGCTTTGCACGTGATGCTCACCGGCGAAAAAAAAGGTTATTACCAGGACTTTAGCACCGTGGGACAGCTTGCCAAGGCATTCCGGGAGGGTTTTATTTATTCCGGCGAATATTCCCCCTATCGCCGGCGCCGACATGGTACTTCCTCGAAGGATATCCCTGCACACCGCTTCGTGGTCTTCGCCCAGAACCATGACCATGTAGGCAACCGTGCCGGTGGCGAGCGCCTGAGCCAGCTTGTCTCTTTTGAGTCCTTAAAGCTGGCTGCTGGCATCGTCATGCTTTCACCGTTCCTGCCCCTGATATTTATGGGGGAGGAATATGGGGAAACAGCGCCCTTCCCGTACTTTGTCAGCCACTCCGACCCGTCTCTAATCGAAGCGGTAAGAAAAGGACGGCGGGAAGAGTTCGCCTCCTTCGACTGGCAGTGTGAAATCCCCGACCCGCAGGACGTAGCCACCTTCCTGATGGCCAAAATCAATCACGGACTGCGCGCTGAGGGATGGCACAAAGTGCTGTGTGATTTCTACCACAAGCTTATCCGTCTGCGTAAGGAGAACGCGGCGCTGGCCTGCCTCAGTAAGAATAGTATGGAAGTAGTGGGGGATGAAAGCAATAAGACGATTTGCATCCGCCGCTGGCAAAAAGACAGTGAAGTCGTTATTATATATAATCTAAGTGATAAAGAGATAACGGCAGCATTTTCTCTGCCGGGGGGGATGTGGCAAAAACTGATGGACTCCGCTGACAAAAAATGGCAGGGAAATGGCAGTGCCATTCCCGGACAAATAAGCTCTAACGGTGAGATAGCCCTGACGCTGCCGCCGCAGGCTTTTGTCCTTTTAGGGAAGGAGAACTAGATGGAGCGCTACGTCTGTATTCACGGGCATTTTTACCAACCACCGCGTGAAAACGCCTGGCTGGAATATGTTGAGTTACAGGACTCGGCATACCCTTACCACGACTGGAATGAGAGGATAACCGCCGAGTGTTACGAGCCCAACGCAGCCTCGCGGATTCTTGATAGAGAGCACTTTATCACTCAAATCGTCAGCAACTATGATAAAATGAGCTTTAACCTCGGCCCCACTCTCCTTGCCTGGATGGAGGAAAATGCACCTGATGTCTACCAGGCAGTTATTGAGGCTGATAGGCAGAGTCAGCAGAACTTCTCGGGGCATGGCTCGGCACTGGCACAGGCCTACAACCATATGATAATGCCGCTGGCCAATCACCGTGACAGGTACAGTCAGGTAATATGGGGCATACGGGACTTTGAGCACCGTTTCGGGCGGCAGCCGGAAGGGATGTGGCTCCCCGAAACTGCGGTAGACCTGGAGACACTGGATATCCTGGCCGAGCTGGGGATATGGTTTACCATCCTGGCTCCGCATCAGGTAAAGCGGGTGCGTAAACTGGACACGGATAAGTGGAAGGACGTCACTAATGCCGGCATCGACCCAACACAGGCCTACGTAATCAACCTTCCCTCAGGCCGCCGGTTGAACCTGTTCTTCTACGATAGCCCGATATCCCGCGCCGTCGCCTTTGAAGATATTTTGAGCAGCGGCGAAAACTTCGCCGAAAGACTGGTCAATGCATTTTCTGAAAAGAGAGATTGGCCTCAGCTCATCCACATCGCCACCGACGGCGAGACCTATGGGCATCATCACCGCTTCGGAGACATGGCGCTGGCATTTGCCCTGCATCATATAGAGACCAATGGCCTGGCTAAAATTACCAATTACGGCGAATATCTGGGGAAATACCCGCCCACCCACGAAGTGGAGATTATCGAAAAGACTTCCTGGAGCTGTGGGCATGGCATTGAACGGTGGTGGAGCGATTGCGGCTGCAACAGCGGGGCCCACCCCAAGTGGAACCAGGCATGGAGGACGCCGTTGCGGAATGCTCTAGACTGGCTGCGTGACAGCGTGGCCGGGCAGTACGAAGAGAAGGCTAAACAATTCCTGAAAGACCCATGGGCAGCCCGGGATGATTACATTAATATTATCCTCGACCGCTCTCCGGATAATGTGGTGCAGTTTCTGAATAAACATGCTACCCGTGAATTGGGCGGCACCGACAGAATAACGGCTCTCAAACTGCTTGAGCTTCAGCGCCATGCCATGCTCATGTATACCAGCTGCGGCTGGTTCTTCGACGAACTGTCTGAAATCCAGACGGTGCAGGTCATTCAGTATGCCGGGCGGGTGGTGCAGCTGGCGCAGGAGTTGTTCGGTGACGGCACAGAGCAGCATTTTCTGGAGCTTCTGGAGAAGGCGAAGAGCAATATCTGGGAGCAGGGCGATGGCCGCCGCATCTACGAGAACTACGTCAGGCCTGCCATGGTAGATCTTCCCAGGGTCGTCGCCCACTATGCCGTCAGCTCTCTTTTCGAGGAGTATAGAGATGAGTCCAGGATTAACTGCTACTTCATAAATAATGAGGACTACCAGACAACCGAATGCGGCAAGACCAGACTGGTCACCGGGCGTTCTAGAGTAACCTCTGAGATAACGGGGGAATCGGCGGTTCTCAGCTACGGCGTTTTCCATTTCGGAGGCCATGTCATCAATGCCGGCGTTCGGGAGTACAAGGGAGAAGAATCATACCAAGAGATGGTGGCGGAAACGACCCAGTCATGCGCCGCCGCCGACTTCACAGAGGTTATTCGCTTACTGGACAAGCACTTCGGCACTTCTTCCTATTCATTAAAATCACTTTTCCGTGACGAGCAGCGTAAGGTACTTGGCTATATCCTGGAGTCCACCATGACGGAGATTGAAACGGCTTACCGGCAGCTTTATGATTCCCACTATCCGCCGATGCGTTTTCTCTCCGAGCTCGGGGGGCCGGTGCCCAAGGCGTTCCATGCCGCCGCCGAGCTGATTCTCAATATCGACCTTCACCGCACCGTCAGTAGTGAGACCCTGGACACAGAGGGTATCCGAAACCTTGTTGATACTGCCAAGTCATGGCAGGTTGACCTTGATGCCGACGGCATTAGCTACGACTTACAGGAAAACCTGGAAAGAATAATGGCGATTCTGGTCGATGCCCCTGATGATGCCAGCGTTCTTAGAAAAATGATAGATTGCGTCGAACTGACGCAGACGATGCCCTTTGATGTGGACCTTTGGAAAGTGCAGAACCTCTACTGGGGCATGTTGCAGTCCAGTTACCCGGATTTTAAACAGAGAGCCGGACAGCGCGACCGGCAGGCAGCGGCATGGGTTAAAGACTTCAGCTCCCTGGGAGAGCTGTTGAAAATAAGGGTCAGCTAGATGTCCAGCCGGTTACGCATACCTTTTGCTACCTACAGGCTCCAGTTTAACAAGGGCTTTCGCTTTAAGGACGCCGGTGCGCTGGTGTCTTATCTCAACTGCCTGGGTGTCTCGGATATCTATGCCTCCCCGATATTAAAGGCGCGGCAGGGCAGCTCCCACGGCTACGACGTTACTGACCCGACACGGCTGAACCCGGAGCTCGGCACCGAGCGTGATTTTGATGCCCTGACAAAAGAACTCCGGCAGCACGGCATGGGGTTGCTTCTTGATGTTGTCCCCAACCACATGGCGGCCAGCCCGGAGAATCCGTGGTGGCGGGACATGCTTGAACACGGGGAGGATTCACCATTTGCCGGCTTCTTTGATACCGACTGGCTGGATTTTCAAGGCTCAAACGGAGCATCGACAGGCCATCGGCGGTTCTTCGACATAGGCGATCTAATCGGTATACGGGTGGAAGACCGGAAGGTGTTTCAAGCAACCAACTCGTTTATCTTCCGCCTGATTTCTGAGAGCAAAGTCAGCGGACTACGCATTGACCACATTGATGGGCTTTACGAGCCTCCGGAATACCTGCAGCGGCTAAGTGAGAGCACTGGTGGTATCTATACCGTGGTGGAGAAGATTCTCTCCGGTGATGAAGCACTTACCGAGACGTGGCAGGTCTCCGGCACCACCGGCTATGATTTCGCCAATATATTAAATGCCTTGTTTGCAGATGGTAGCGGCATTAAAGTCTTGGACAATATATATTCTCAAATCATAGGCCCGTCAAAGTCCTTCCGCGACATAGTTTATGAGAAAAAGAAACAGGTAATGCTGGAGCTGTTTGCCAAAGAGATAGAAGCCCTGGGGCAGTGGCTTGCCCAACTACTGGGGCAACTGGTCATGCCGGAAGCAAGCCGCGCAGTTACGGAAGCGACCGCCTGCCTGCCGGTATATCGCACTTACACAAGAGAGGAAGTATCGGCTGATGACCGAAGATATATAGAAGGTGCTGTGAGTGAAGCCACCCGGCGTGAAGCTGTGCCTAAGACTGCCCTGAGCTTCCTGAAGCGGGTGCTTCTACTGGATTTTCCGGCGAACATTGACGGAAAAAAGAAGGTGGAGTGGAAGAATTTTGTCAGGCGCTGGCAGCAGCTTACCGGTGCCGTCATGGCTAAGGGCTTCGAGGATACGGCGCTTTACAACTACCACCGCCTGACTTCTCTTAATGAAGTCGGTGGACAGCCCGATACGACCGGTTTATCTTTAGAGGGCTTCCATAACTGGAGTATGGCACGGATGAAACTCTGGCCGCACACAATGAATACTACCTCCACCCACGACACCAAGCGCAGCGAAGACGTCCGTGCCAGAATCAGCGTCCTCTCCGAGATTCCTGACGAGTGGGCCGAGCACTTGGGGATATGGATGAAGTATAACGAGGCGAAAAAACACCCGGTAAACGGCCAGCCTATGCCCGAGCCGAACACGGAGGTGTTGCTTTACCAGACCTTAATCGGAGCCTGGCCTCTTTTTGCGGAAGAAGTACCCGCTTTTAAGGAGCGTCTGAAAGCCTATATGATTAAGGCGGTCAGGGAGGCCAAGGCTATTACCAGCTGGCTCAAGATAAATCAGGAGTATGAGGACTCCATCCTTAACTTTATAGACGCTATTTTACAGGACTCGGCCGATAATAAATTTCTTATTGATTTCCTGAAATTTCAGGAAAGGATAGCTTGCTACGGGGCACTAAACTCTTTATCACAATTGCTGCTAAAAATAACCTCGCCCGGTGTGCCCGATTTTTACCAGGGTATGGAGCTGTGGGACTTCAGCCTGGTTGACCCGGACAACCGCCGGCCGGTGGATTTTAAAAAACGACGGGAACTGCTTGACAATCTGCTGCGTGAAGAGTCGTCAACCGACGAGATGCTAGCTTCATGGAAAGATGGTCGGATTAAACTGTATGTGACCTATAAGGCGTTAAATTTCCGCCGGGATTGTCCTGAACTATTTCAAAAGGGTGCCTACATTCCATTGAGTGTATCAGGAACAAGACGGGAGCAGGTCTGCGCCTTTGCCCGCCGTTATGAAAAGAAATGGGCTTTAGTGGCCGCCCCCAGATTCTTTACGAAATTAATCGAGGTTGATATATTACCCATCGGGAGACAATTGTGGGACGATGGTTATATTCTCGTTCCTGAGGATACGCCGCAGAACTGGCACAATATCTTCACCGGCGGGGTTATCGAGGGCAAAAATTCTTTACCCCTAGCTGAGGTATTCGGCGACTTCCCGGTAGCTCTGCTTACCCCGTCCGTTTAAGGAATATCGCCGCCAGCGGCGGCAGGGTAGGCGTCAGAGAACAGGAACGCCCATGTATCTGCTTTTTGGAAGTCCTCAGGGCACGCCGGTTTCCCTGACCGCTGCCACCGTATTTACCGGCGTCACTGTTTAAGACCTCTTTCCATATTCCCGGCTGGGGCACGCCGATTCTATATTTAAAGAGCGTCGCCGGCGTGAAGTTGCAGACGACCACGATACTATCGTCCTGAGAGCGTCCCTTGCGGATAAGACTGACGACACTGTGCTCGATGTCGTTGCAGTCAACCCACTCAAAGCCCGCCCCCTCGAAGTCCAGTTGGTAAAGTGACGGCTGGCTTCGGTAGAGTTTGTTCAGGTCGGCTACCCACTGCTGGAGACCGGCATGAGGTGGGTATTGAAGCAGGTGCCACTCCAGGCTCTCCTCATGCGCCCACTCCCGCCACTGGCCGAACTCATCCCCCATGAACAGTAGCTTTTTGCCGGATTGGGCATACATGTAGCCGAGGAGCAGGCGCAGGTTGGCGAACTTTTGCCAATCGTCGCCCGGCATCTTGCCCAGCAAGGAACCTTTTCCATAGACTACCTCATCGTGCGACAGCGGCAGAGTGAAGTTCTCGTAGAAGGCATACATCATACGGAAGGTCAGGTTGTTCTGATGGTACTTGCGATAAACAGGGTCTTTACTCATGTATTCCAGAGTATCGTGCATCCAGCCCATGTCCCATTTCATGCCGAAACCAAGCCCGCCGAGGTAGGTGGGGCGAGATACCATCGGCCAGGCGGTAGACTCCTCAGCTATCGTCTGAACATCAGGATATTCCTGATATACCACCTCGTTAAGCTGCCTCATAAAGGCTATGGCCTCCAGGTTCTCACGACCCCCATATTTATTTGGTATCCACTTGCCTTCTTTCCTGCCATAGTCCAGGTAAAGCATTGAGGCAACGGCATCTACCCTCAGGCCGTCGGCATGGTATTTGTCCAGCCAGAACAGGGCACTGCTGGTCAGGAAACTTATTACTTCATTACGGCTGTAGTTAAAAATGTAGCTGTTCCAGTCCGGGTGGATACCGTGCCGGGGGTCCTTGTGTTCGTAGAGGTGCGTGCCATCGAAGAAAGCCAATGCATGCTCGTCACTGGGGAAGTGAGAAGGTACCCAGTCCAGGATAACGCCGATATTATTCTGGTGCAGATAGTCTATAAGGTACATGAAGTCCTGTGGTGTACCGTAGCGGCTGGTGGGGGCGAAATAACCCGTCGTCTGGTAGCCCCAAGAGCCGTAGAAAGGGTGCTCCATGATCGGCAAAAACTCGACATGGGTGAAGCCTGTCCGCTCTATATACTCGGCCAGCCTGGGGGCCATCTCACGATAGGTCAGGTAGCGATTGCCTTCCTCGGGAACACGTTGCCATGATCCCAGGTGCACTTCATAGATGGATACGGGAGCATCAAGGGCGTTCCGTTCCCGGCGATCCTTCATCCACGTCTCGTCTCCCCAATTATAGTCTAAGTCCCAGACGACCGAAGCCATATTGGGAGGAATCTCGCTGAAGAAGGCGAAGGGGTCGGCTTTCTCCACGGAGTAGTTACGGTATCGTGAAGCGATATAATATTTATATAATGCGCCGATGCCCGCGCCGGAGATAAATCCCTCCCAGATGCCGGATTTCCCTCTCGCTTGGAGCGGGTGTTTTGACTTATCCCAGCCGTTAAAGTCTCCAAAAACGGATACCTCCCTGGCATTGGGCGCCCATACCGCGAAGTATGTCCCTGATGTGTCATCTCTTGTCAGCAAATGTGCCCCAAGTTTTCCGTATAGTTTGTGATGGGAGCCTTCGTTGAAAAGATAAAGGTCATCATCGGATAACAGGGTAATATCATTACGGACGGCGGCGACTCGGCGGCTTTTATCAGGGATCATTGTTACTTCATCCCTCTGTTCCCATAAGCTGTAATATGCCTTGAAGAGGAACTATCACCCAATCCGGCCGGTTATTCAGCTCGTAGCCTACCTCATACAGTGCTTTGTCCAGCAGGAAGGAGTCCAGGAGGACTTTCATCTGTTCGGGGTTATCCGGCAGCAGCCCCGTCTGAGCCATGATATCCAGATATGAGTTCAGGAATTCTACCGAGACCCAGGTGTACCAGTATTGCGCCCAGTGCTGCAGCAGCGGCAGGTCATCCTCCGGCTTGGGCGATAACGTTGCCTGTTTCGTTAAGGCACTGTATGCCGCGTAGTGGAAGGAGCGCAGCATCCCAGCCACGTCTCGGAGTGGTGAACGCTTGAGGCGTCTCTCGCTGAGCGAGCGGGCCGGCTCACCCTCAAAATCAATGATGACAAAATCGCTACCGGTATATAGAACCTGCCCCAGGTGGTAGTCTCCGTGACAGCGGATACGTGCCGCCGTTATTTTCTGCCGATGTATGAGGTTATAGCGCTCAATGATGTCCTTTTCCATATCAAGTAGCTGCTTGGCATCCTCGCGCTGTTCCTCCGGCAGATACTTGATACGCTGCCTGAGCAGCTGCATGGTACGTATGGCGAAGCCTCGTAGTGATTGATACAGAGATGTCTGGTACATCATAGTAAACGGCTCCGGGGCAAAGTCGGAGCTTTGCAGACCTGAAGCCAGCGCGATATGAAGCTCCGCGGTACGCTGCCCCAGGAGCTGGGCTGAAACCATATAGGGACCGATAGTCTCTTTAGCGAGTGCAGGCGGCTCCTTTAGCAGAGACAGCAGGTTTTTTTGGGGAATGGGTGGGGCCTGTACGGTAGCATGTGTCTGCACTTCCTCAAGGTAGCGTCCCAGAAAGTCCAGGGTATATCCCCAGGCATCACCTTCATTTGGCACGAAGCTCTGCAGGATAGCTAGACTGAGCGCTTTCTTACGGCCCCGGTGATACTCCAGAGAACCGGCTACCTGTGAGATATTGACGAAGGGCGTATTTTCCGTGAGGAACTGACCTATTTCCACATCGGGATTGATGCCTTCCTCCAGACGCCGGAACAGCTTCAGGATGAGCTGATTCCCATACATCACCGAGGTATTGCTCTGCTCGACGTTCATGGGAGCCGGCGTCAGGTCGACGTCTCCCGAGCCACGTACCCGACGAAATACTCTGGTTGGCAATGCCTGAATCTCACCGGATTTCCCCCTGAAAGCACGCCGTCTGCCCATAGCTTTCAGCAGTAGATTGCAAAAATCGCCGTCGACCATGGCATCGAAGAGAATGCTCTCGCCGTTTTTGCCACGCTGCTTTAGCTTTGCGATAACGGCATTGGAATACTCTTCACTTAATTTATCTTCCTTCTCGGCGGGAGCGGTAGCGACTGGAATGACATAGGTCTCCGACTCCCCCTCTTGGTAATCAACCTGAAACATGATGATATATGTCTTTGAGCTATTATAGTGCAGGGGAACAATGTCCTGAATCTCAGCCGCCCATGCGTCCCTTGCCTTACCGCGGAACCAGCGCCGGCTTTTTATATAGTCCAAAAGTACCGCCTCAAGGATGAACCAGTTCTCCTTTTTCCCGAAGAGGCTATCCTCGGTCTCATGCATTACCGGTACTTTTCTAGCTTCCTCTGAGAGCAGCGCGCGAGGGCTCAGAGCTTCTGCCGGCTCCGGCTCTAGTGAGAACCAGTAGAAGGCATAAGGGCTTAATGTAAAATAATATTTGCCGCCGATTATGGGAGCAAATTCAACTCTCCCGAAAAGGTCGACCGGCCTCCAGCCATCAAACTCGGAAAGCTCCAGCTGTGTCTGCTGCGCCAGATGGGAGAGGTTAGCCACCACGAGAATGTTCTCTCCCTCATAGCGGCGAATGAAAGACAGAACCTTGCGATTATCAGGCTGGAGAAACTCTATACTGCCGCGCCCGAAGGCTTTGTACCTTTTGCGCAGGGCAATGATGCGCTTCATCCACCAGAGTAGTGAGTCAGTATTATTCAGCTGGTTTTCTACGTTGATGGCTTCGTAGTGATACTCAGGGTCAATAATCGGCGGCAGGTAAAGTCGCTGGGGATTGGCGTGGGAGAAACCGGCGTTTCTTTCCGGGCTCCACTGCATCGGCGTGCGCACTCCATTGCGGTCGCCGAGATAGAAATTATCGCCCATGCCGATTTCATCGCCGTAGTAGATAACCGGTGTCCCCGGCAGTGAGAAAAGCAGGCTGTTGAGAAGTTCAATCTTTTTCCGGTCGTTGCTGAGCAGCGGGGCCAGGCGGCGGCGAATGCCCAGGTTGAGGCGGGCGGTGGGGTCAGCGGCGTACACCCGGTACATGTAGTCGCGCTCCTCGTCGGTGACCATCTCTAAGGTTAGCTCATCGTGGTTGCGCAGGAAAATCGCCCACTGGCAGGTATCCGGGATGGCTGGTGTCTGCTGAAGAATATCGATTATTGGAAATCGGTCCTCCATGCGGAGAGCCATAAAGAGACGGGGCATGATAGGGAAATTAAAAGCCGTGTGGAACTCATCGCCTTCCCCAAAATAGGCGACGGCATCCTCCGGCCATTGATTGGCTTCGGCGAGCAGCATACGGTTTTTGAATTTCTTATCGATGTGGGCTCGCAGTTCCTTCAAAAAGGCGTGGCTTTCCGGCAGGTTTTCACAACTGGTACCCTCTCGCTCATAAAGGTAAGGAACAGCATCTGCGCGCAGTCCGTCAACCCCCATCCTCAGCCAAAAGTCCATCACCCTAAAGATAGCCTTTCTCAAGGCGGGATTGTCATAGTTTAAATCCGGCTGGTGATGGTAGAAGCGGTGCCAGTAATACTGCTTCACCACTGGATCCCAGGCCCAGTTGGAGGTTTCGTAGTCCTTGAAGATAATACGAGCATCCTTATATTTCTCCGCGGTATCGCTCCACACGTAGAAATCGCGATAGCGGCTCCCCGGCGGGGACTTATGCGCCCGCTGGAACCACGGATGCTGGTCGGAGGTATGGTTAACCACCAGTTCAGTGATAACGCGGATGCCATGTCGATGAGCCTCGTCAACAAAGGTCTTGAAGTTAGCCATCGTGCCGTATACCGGCTGGACATTGTAATAATCGGAGATATCATAGCCATCATCCCTGAGGGGGGAGGGATAGAAGGGGAGCAGCCAGACGGCGGTAACGCCGAGGTCTTCAAGGTAATCAAGCTTGTCTATCAGACCCAGAAAGTCACCCACGCCATCACCGTTACTGTCGGCAAAGGCGCGGACATGGAGCTCATAGATGATGGCATCCTTATACCACAGAGGATTGTCTTCAAAAAGTAACTCTTTTGTTTTCCCTTTTGCCATGATTAATCACCGAGTGCCGCGTGGATATGCTCAATAAGTTCTTTAATGCCCAGAGGTTTAACCAGCAGCCCGTTCGCGCCGTATTTCATGCTGTCCCGCTGGATACTGGGGCTGCGTTGCGGGGCAATGACAATGAACGGTATCTTGGCCTCGTGCATGCGGTCACAGCGTTCCCAGATACTATCATCAAACCCGGCAAGGTCAATCAAGGCAAGCTTGATAATCTTCTGCCTTTTGATGACGCTGTCTATTTCCTCCAGACTGGAAGCGCCGATGGTGGCATAGCCTTCCGGCTCCAGTTCTTTGGTCAGCGTTTCCAGTTCGCTTCGGTTGGCATTTACAATTAGAATGGCTGGGTTTTTCATCTACGTTTATACCTTCTTTAGGGTTATTCAGGTTTTTTCGACGTTTTGTCAGTTAAGGTACCCTGCTGCGTAATGCGAAATATATGTGCCGGGCAGATATCGGGGTTTAACTCTACGGAGTTCCATTCATTCTGCCAGATGTAGCGGGCGTCGATTAAAAGGTCATGGGCCTGGCAAGGTTGCCGCAGGTCAAGCCCCCAGGCCTTGATGGGAACATTCACCCAGCCAGTCTGCTTCCGGTGTGGGTCAAGGTTGACGACGACCAGTATGATACTGGACAGGTCATTATTGTGCTTGCTGTAGCATATCAGATTATCGTTATCCGTAGCGTTGAACCACAGGTTCCGGTTGCTCTGAAGGGCCGGATTTTCACGGCGTATGCTGTTGACGCGGACAATGAATTCCTTCAGGCTGTCTTTCCGCCCGATGTCCCAGTGCTTGACTTCATACTTTTCCGAGTTCAGGTATTCTTCGCTGCCCTTTTCCCTCGGTATGTTTTCCATTAGCTCAAAGGCGGGGCCGTAGATGCCGTAGCTAGCACTTAAGGTCGCTGCCAGCACCAGGCGTGCCATGAAAGCTGGTCTGCCGCCGGTCTGCAAATACTCGTGGAGGATATCCGGGGTATTGGGCCATAAGTTGGGGTGGAAGAAGTCTTTTACCTCCGTTTGCGTCAGCTCGGTGAGATATTCTGTAAGCTCTTGCTTGGTGTTACGCCAGGTGAAGTAGGTGTATGATTGTGTGAACCCCAGCTTGGCAAGCCGGTACATGATTTTGGGGCGGGTGAATGCCTCGGCGAGGAAGATAGCCCCTGGGTACTCCTTTTTGACTTCGGTGATGAGCCACTTCCAGAAGCGGAAGGGCTTGGTATGCGGGTTATCCACGCGAAATATCTGGATGCCCTGCTCAGCCCAGAAAAGCACCACGTTTTTCAGTTCCTCCCACAGCTCTCTCCAGTTCTCTGTGGCAAAGTTCAGGGGATAAATATCCTGGTATTTCTTGGGCGGGTTCTCGGCATACTGCACGGTACCATCGGGGCGCCAGAGGAACCACTCGGGGTGGCTCTTAACATAGGGGTGGTCCGGCGAACACTGGAAGGCGATATCCAGAGCAATTTCAATGCCATGCCGCCGCGCTTTGGTCACCAGGTGACGGAAGTCTTCCAGCGTGCCAAGCTGCGGATTAATCGCTTTATGCCCGCCCTCTTCGCTGCCGATGGCCCAGGGAGTTCCGGGGTCGGTTTGCCCGGCGGCAACAGTGTTGTTCCTCCCCTTGCGATTGGTGTGGCCGATGGAGTGGATGGGAGGGAAATAGAGCACGTCAAAGCCCATTTCGGCGATATAGGGCAACCGGGCTTCGCAGTCTTTGAAAGTCCCGTGACAATCTGGTTTGTCGGCGCAGGAGCGCGGGAACATCTCGTACCAGGTGCTGAACCCGGCTTTTTGCCGGTCAACGGAGATTACCAGTTCTTTGGGGTAGGTCACGGCGGAGCTGCGGTCGGCGTATTTCTCCATGAGCTTACCTAATCTATTGCCGATGGCCAGTTTCACTTTATCCCTTTGCTTGGCCTGTTCAGATTCCAGTGTGTCCGCGTATTCCAGCAATCTCTTGCCATCGGCATCCGAAGCGCGCCCGGCGGCTTCCCTGATTATTCCGGCTCCGATAAGCAGGTTTATGGCAATATCTTTCTGTTTCGCTTCAATCCGCTTCTTCAAGTCCTGGCGCCACGTCTGAAACCGGTCCACCCATGCCGTGATGGTGTAAAGATAAATTCCCGGCTCGCCGACGGTAAATGAGCCTCGCCAACGGTCGTTTACCAGGGATTGCATGGGGGTCTCTGTCCAGTGGATTTCATCTTCCCGACGGTAGAGGAGGTATGCCGAGATTACATCGTGTCCGTCGGCGAAGATATCCGCCTCGACGGTCACTTCGTCACCGATAATGCTCTTGGCCGGGAAGCGGCCGCCGTCAATCTCCGGGCTTACCCTCTCGATGACAACGCGCTCATTACCTTCTACTGACTTCAATACTATTCTCCTGAAGCACCAATATAGCTAATTATATCTTTTCTTTCTTTATTTTTAAACGTACTATCTTCTTTGGCCATCTGTTAATTACCCGTGCCGGTGCGTAGCTTCGCAATTTCCTGCCGGAGCCCTTCCACCTCTTTCACCAGCTGAGATACTGCTTTCTTTTCGGTATCATGACTCTTTACCAGAAAGGAGGCGAGGTTGGCAGTTATGCCGCTGAAGAAGGCGATGCCGCCAAGCATTAGGATGAAAGCGATTGCTCTACCCACCGGTGTTACCGGTACCATATCACCGTAACCAACGGTGGTTATAGTAACCACAGCCCACCAGAAGGCATCGGCAAAGGAGTGAATCGAAGCCCCCTCACCTCCCTCGACGGAGGCAACAACGGTTGCGGCGATGATAACCAGCCCTATCCCGTAAATTATGATGAAGTCCACATTAACAAGCCGTCGTGCCCCGACCCAGGCACGGGAGCCGAAGATAAAGATGCGCAGGATGCGGAGCGGCCGGAAGAAGGGTACCACTACCACCAGTACCTCCAGCCAGTGCCGGCGCAGGTAGTTAAGCCGGTGCGGTGAAATAACCAGCTTGATGATAAGGTCTACGGCAAAGATTGCCCAGAGAAAGTAGTCCAGCATGATAAAAGTGGACTCTTCCTGAGGAGACATCTCCCAGACCAGCGGCCCTACCAGGAGCGGAATCATGGCAAAGGCGAAGATTAGGAGCGGCATTTCTGTGTAACGTTCCAAGCGGTGGAGCAGTTCTTCCCGGTGAGAGGTGTTTAACGTCTCTTTTTTTGGCAACTTAGCCATGCTTTCGCCTCCTCACTTATCTTCTGGCTGTGTTTCTGGATTGGTCTGCTGCTCTTTGCGGTGCTTCCTCTTCGGGACGATATAGCCGCGAATCTTATTACCATTGACCGTAAACGGTTTTGCCCAGGTTATATGACGCTTGCCCCAGGCAAACCAGCCGCTGGCCCAGAACCGCCAGATAACAATCAGTACCACCAGCAGAACAACCCCCAGTACCATGAAATAGCCCCACCGCCAGTGCAACTCCGGCATATATCCAAAGTTCATGCCATAGATGCCGGCCAGGAGAGTCAGCGGCAGGAAGATGGTGGCCACGACGGAGAGAACCCTCATCGTCTCATTCTGCCGGTTGGACACCGAGGAAAGATAGGTAGCCAGCGCGTTATCCACCCTGTCATGGATAGTCTGGTTCATGTCTTCAACGCGGACGATATGGTCGTACACATCGCGGTAGAATATCTGGGCCTCAGGTTTTATGATGTGGAACTCCCCGCGGCTCAGGCGGTTGAGTACCTCGCGCTGGGGTGCCATGACACGGTGCACCCTCAGTGTTGAGCGTTTGAGCTTCATGAGGCCGTCCAGAGTGGCCGGCTGGGGCTTGCGAATTACCCCTTCCTCTATCTCTTCAGCGACACCGCTCATACTATCGATAGTGGGCATAACATTGTCGACAAGGGCATCAATAAGAGTGTGTACCAGAAAATCGGCGCCGCGCTTCATGAGACGGCTGTCAGCCTCTATCATCTGCTCGACGGCTCTGACGCTGTAGAGCGTAAAGTTATGGTTACTTACCACAAAATGCTCGCCGAGAAAGATTGCCAGTTCGGCCGTCTCGACGATATCC
>Ga0180432_10004585_pt1 | contig 18838 bp, 20 predicted proteins | sample SS_ome_10_FD_132414 | JGI IMG/M metagenome (GOLD analysis project Ga0180432, IMG submission 132414) | Hypersaline lake sediment archaeal communities from the Salton Sea, California, USA - SS_1_MS_2 metaG | ecosystem: Environmental > Aquatic > Non-marine Saline and Alkaline > Hypersaline >...
GACGATGTTCTCGCCGATTCCCCGCATCGAGCGGTCCACCTGCTCGTGCAACGCCTCACCGAAGATCAGCAGAAGGCTCACCGCCGTCGTTCCCCAAACGAGCCCGAAAAGGGTAAGGGCGAGGCGCAGCTTCTGCGCCCTCACGTCGCGCAGAAACTGCTTGAGATACCCTTGGACCTGGATCATGCGGAGAACTCCTATGAGACCGCGCGGTCTAGATCTCCCGTGGCGGGCGCTGGACCACCATCTCTCCTTCTTCCAGGCCGGAAAGGATTTCCGCCTGCAGGCCGTCGGAGAGACCGATGGTGAGTTCCCGGCGAACCGGCTCGTCGCCGGTCTCTTCTCCCGGAACCTCGACGAACACCTTCTCCCCCTCGAAGAGAAGGAGCCGCTCCGGCACGAGAAGGACATCGCTCTTCTCGTTGATGATGATGTCCGCATTCGCCGAGTAGCCGGCGCGGAGCGTCGCCTCTCCACGCTCGTCGATGGAAACCTCCACATCGAAGAGGGTCGACCCGTCTTCGACCGTCGCCTTCGGGGCAATCCGAGCGAGCGTGCCGGTGATCGCCACATCGGGGAGGGCGCCTACATGGATCCGTACGGGAAGGCCGACCTCCAGCTTGCCCACGTCGATCTCGTCCACCGTCCCCTCGAAGATCAGCCGGTCCATGTCGGCGATGGCCAGGAGCTCCGTCCCCGCCTGGAACGACGTGAGGGGAACCACCGGGTCTCCCGGATCGACGAAGCGTTGGAGAACCGTGCCGGCCGCGGGCGACCGGATCACCGAATCCACCTTCTTCGTTCCCTGCTGGAACTTCCCCTCCCGGATCAGGTCGAGCCTCTCCCCGGCGAGCTCCCTCTCGACCCGGGCGCCGTCGTACGCCTCCACGGCGGCGTCGTACTCGTCCCGGGAGATGAGGCCGCTCTCCCAGATGGAACGAACGCGCTGGTGCTCCGCCTCGGCCCGGTGAAACCCGATCTCGGCGAGCTCCGCGCTCCGCTCCGCCTCGGTCAGCTCCAAGGGCGTCGGGTTCGGAACGATCTCGAGAAGGCGGTCGCCCTCGGCGACGGCGTCTCCCACATCGACAAAGCAGGTCTGAACGATCCCGGAAATCTGCGACTTTACCTGGATCTCCTGCACGGGCTCGATCTGGCCCGTGGCGAGAGCCTTGTCCACAATCGTTCCCCGGGCGACCGGGACGAGGGTGATGCCCCCTTCCTTGTCCGACGAGCCGCGGGTGGCGAAGACCAGCGCCAGAACGACCACCACCACCAGCCCCAGCAGGACCAGAATTCGCTTCATGATTCCACCGCCCTTTCGAAGCGGGCGGGTTTCTCCGCCCATCCTATTTCGCGAGAGCCCTCGATGAGGCCGCCCCGCGACGGTGCTCTTGCCCGGACGAACCCCCTTCTCCATAGACGAGAGAAAGAGGCCTTTCTCTCACCGCGAGAAAGAAGGAGCGGTCCCGGCAGCCGAGTGGGACCGCGGCGGCCGAATGCCGTGAGGGCCACATCTCTCCTACGCGGTTTCGCCCGCGCCTGTTTCCTCCTCCCCCCGGCGTACCTCCAGGCGGCGCCCGGCACCGGCGCGAAAACCACCCTTGACAGACACCCATTATGAGCATATGCTTATAACGGAGGTTCGAAAGTGCCCAGACCACCGAACAAGCGTTGGATCGGTAGAGGGTTGCCCAGCAATCTCTTCCACCCCGCCGGATGGCACCGGGGGCGGAGGGAGGAGGTCGCCCTCTCCCTGGACCAGCTGGAGGCTCTCCGGCTGGCCGACGTGGTGGGCCTCTACCACGAGGAGGCGGCGAAGCGAATGGGCGTCTCCCGGGCCACGTTCGGGAGGATCTTGGCGGAAGCGCGCCGCACGCTGGCGGGAGCGGTGATCGAGGGAAAAGCGATCCGCACCGGCGGCGGCGCGGTGGATGAGCGTCCCTCTCCCCCTTCCTCCTGCCCGGTTCACGGGGGTAGGGGCCGGAGGGGCCGTCGATGTGGTTGCGGCCACGGCAGGGATGCCGAGCAGCACGGACGGCAAGAGAAGCAAGGAGGATGAAATGCCTGGATTCGATGCGACAGGACCGAGAGGAGAAGGACCCCGGACCGGGAGAGGCCTCGGCCGGTGCGGGCCGGCGGGATCGAGCCCGGAGCGGGAAGCCGCTCCCGATCGCCCGCAGAACGTGCCGAACGACCGCTGGTGGTCGAACCGGCTCGGCATGGCCTGGAGGAGGGGCTGGGGCGGTGGCCGGGGTGGCTTCGGCGGAAGAGGCCGGGGCGGCGGCTTCGGGAGAGGCGGCGGCTGGGGGCGGGCATGGTTCCCGCAAGGCCCCCCACCACCGGAGCAGAGCGACCGCGAGGATAAGTAGAAGCGCCCGCAGATCCGCGGGCTATCCATCGATGCGAAGGGGAGAAGCATGGCAGAGAAGATGAAGATCGCCGCCGTAACCGATGACGGGAAGACGATCAGCGCCCATTTCGGGCGGGCCACACAGTACGCCGTGGTCACCGTGGAGGATGGAAAGGTCGTGGAGAAGGAGCTTCGCGAGAAGGCGGGGCACCACACGTTCCAGGCCGAAGGGGATGAGCCCCACCACCAGAGAGGCGCCCACGGTTTCGGCCAGGGGGCGGGCAGGAGGCACACGCGGATGATGGAAGCCATTCGCGACTGCCAGGTCCTTCTCGCCCGGGGGATGGGCCAAGGGGCGCACGTGGGACTGCGGGAGGCCGGAATCCGGCCGATCCTGACCGAGATTCACGAGATCGACGAGGCGGTGCAGGCGGTCATCGACGGCTCCATCGTCGACCGGGAGGAACGTCTTCATTAGGAGCAGGCCATGACCATCCTGAGTGATCTTCTCTCCACACTACCCGATGGAGAAACGGTGGACGTGCGGGTGGGCCTGCGGTGGACCGCCGCAAGTGTCCGGACGGGAGGCGAGGTGCGGATCGGCCTCGCCTCCACCCTCTCCGCGGAATGCAGCGGGGAGTCGGCAGAGGAGGAGGTCGGCGCGGGGCGCCTCCTCGAGGTTCCCGCGAGGACTCTGGCCGGCTGGGCCGAGGAGAAGGTCCCCCTCCAGAGGAGCATCGGCATGGCGGCCTTGAACGCCCTTCTCCCCCGCCACCCCGAACGATGGGGCGACGAGAACGCCGAAGAGGTGATCGCCCGCACCGGGCGGGGCAAAACGGTGACCATCGTCGGGTGCTTCCCCTTCGTCCCCCGGGTCCGCGCCCGGGTGGGAAAGCTCTTCGTGCTGGAGAAGCGGCCCCGCCCCGATACGCTCCCCGAGGAGGAGGCGGAGAACTGCATCCCCCTCTCCCACGTCGTGGCGATCACGTCGATGACGTTGCTGAACGGCACGCTCGACCAACTCCTCCACCTCCGGCGCGCCGATGCGACGACCATCCTTCTCGGGCCGACCACCCCCCTCTCCCCCCTTCTCTTCGAGCGCGGAATCGACTTTCTCTCCGGTTCGATCGTGGAGGACGGGGAGGCGGTTCTGAGGGCGGTCAGCCAGGGCGCCAACTTTCGCCAGGTTCATCGAGCGGGAGTCCGGCTGGTGACGATGAGGAAGGAGGTGGGGTGAGCGACGGGACTTGAACCCGCGACAACCAGATCCACAGTCTGGGGCTCTACCAACTGAGCTACGCCCACCACCTTCGATGATTGTAGGAAAAGCGAAAGAGAGCGGCAAGAGGGAAAGGAGCGAGGACCCGCCGGCAGAGACCTCTACTGCATGCGGCCCCGAGCGCAGATCTTGGCCGAGCGAGGTCGGTGGAGGCCGGCTGCGAGGTAAAGCGCAGACGAGCGAAGCGAGGCGAGCCACGAGCAGAGGCCTCTACCGACCTCGCTCGAATCACCATCAGTGGACCGTATGGCGCGCCCGGCAGGACTCGAACCTGCGGCCTCCGGATTAGAAGTCCGTTGCTCTATCCTGCTGAGCTACGGGCGCACCATTCCGATTTCCACTCTACCAAATCATGGTCGGGGCGAGAGGATTTGAACCTCCGACACCCTGCTCCCAAAGCAGGTGCGCTACCGGACTGCGCCACGCCCCGAACCTCTTCCTCCTCGTTCCGATCAACCCCGGAGACGGTCCTCCAAGATATCGCGGATCTTCCTCATCGCCGCGGCCCTGTGGCTCACCCGGTTCTTCTCCTCCCCGGGAAGCTCGGCAAAGGTGAGCCCGGCGGGCGGATAGAGAAAGACCGGGTCGTACCCGAACCCGCCGTTCCCTTTGGGGCCCCTCAAGATCTTCCCTTGGCACCTTCCCTCGGCGACGGCCACCGCCTTCTCCCCCTCGCCCAACACGGCGACGCACACGAAGTAGGCCATCCGGTTCTCGTCGGGCACGTTCTCCATCTTCGAGAGAAGGAGCTTCCAATTCTTCTCGTACGTCGCGTCTTCGCCGGCGAAGCGGGACGAGAAGATGCCCGGCTCGCCGCCCAAGGCGGGCACCACGAGCCCGGAGTCATCCGCCAACGAGAGAAGCCCCGTCTCTCGGGCCACCGCGACCGCCTTCTTCTTCGCGTTCTCCTCGAAGCTCTTGCCGTCCTCGACCACTTCCGGAAGGTCGGGGAACTCGCTGAGCGTACGGATCCGAACCGCAAGCCCGGCCAGGATCTCGGAGATCTCCTCCACCTTGTCCTTGTTCCGTGTGGCGAGAAGGATCTCCTTCACGACTTCTTTCTCCCTTCCAGGCTCTCCGCCTGGATCTGGGTGAGCTCGCTGATCCCCTTGCGGGCGAGGCGGAGCATCTTCTGCAGGCTCGATTCGGCAAAGGGAGTCCCCTCCGCCGTCCCCTGGACTTCGACGAAACGCCCTCCCCCGGTCATCACCACGTTCAGATCGACATCGGCGGTGAAGTCCTCCTCGTAGCTCAAATCCAGGAGGGCGTCTTTCCCCACCAAACCGACGCTGACGGCGGCGACGGAGTCGCGCAAAGGCGAGCGGTCGAGCACGCCCTGCCTCTCGAGGAACTCGATCGCTTCGGCGAGAGCGACGTACGCCCCGGTCACCGAAAGTGTCCGCGTCCCCCCGTCGGCTTGGAGAACATCGCAATCGACGAGCACGCTCCGCGGCCCGAGAAGGGAGAGGTCGGTGATCGCCCGGAGGGAGCGCCCGATGAGCCTCTGAATCTCCTGCGTCCTTCCTTTCACGCCATGGGCGCCCACCTCACGTCGGATGCGAACGTTCGACGAGCGGGGAAGCATGCCGTACTCCGCCGTCACCCAACCACCGCCGCTCTCCCTCCGGAAGGAAGGAACCCGGTCCTCCACCGTCGCCGAGCAAACCACGTGGGTGTGCCCCGCCTCGATGAGCACGCTCCCCTCGGCGTGACGCAGGTACCCGCGCCGGATCCGCACCTTCCGCATCTCGTCTTCGTGCCTACCATCGGGTCGTTTCATCGTTCCTCACATGTCTCCTCGAGCAACTCCAGGTCGACCCGCTCCACAGAAGGGATCGGCTCGCCGAGAAAGAGCTCCGCCTCCTCGCGAAATCGAAGGGGGACGTCGCTGACCACGTAATGATGCTTCGCCTTCGCTCCCGGGCGCCGGCGGCTCCCGATCCGTCTTCCGAGAAGAAGGGCGGTCTCCCGGGCGGAGTCGACGATGGTGACGCCCTCGCCGACCACCTCTTGAATCGCGTTCTTCAAAACCGGGAAGTGCGTGCATCCCAAAATCAGCGTATCGATCGACTCGGCGAGAAGAGGCTCCAGATACTCGCGGATCACCCCGAACGTGACCGGATGATCGATCCACCCTTCTTCCGCCAAGGGAACAAGCAAAGGACAAGGCTCCGAATAAACGCGGATCGACTCATCGATCCCGGCGAGCGCTCTGTCGTAGGCGCCGCTAGCGACGGTTCCGCGCGTACCGATCACACCCACCCTCTTGTTCTTCGTCGCCCGCGCCGCCGCGCCCGCGCCCGGTTCGATCACGCCGATCACGGGAAGAGAGACCTCCTTCTCCAGAAAAGGCAAGGCGACGGAGGACGCGGTGTTGCACGCCACGACGATGCAGCTCACTCCGCGGGAGAGGAGGAACCGCGCGTTTTGGCGGGCGAACCGGATGACGGTCTCCCGCGACTTCGGGCCGTAGGGGAGGCGCGCCGTGTCGCCGAAGAAGAGCACCGGCTCTTCCGGAAGCAGCCGGAAGATCTCCCGCACCACCGTAAGGCCGCCGATCCCCGAATCGAAAACACCCACCGGACCCGGTGTCAGCTCCATTCCGCCACCTCGAAGGGATGCGTGGTGTCCACGTGCCCGCGAAACGACTCGGTTACCGAGCCATCGATTAGAAAGCCGATGCGCAGCACCTCGGGAAAGCTGGCGGAGAGCGTCTTGACCATGCTGTGCAGGGCCATCAGTTCGGAGGACGCATCCCAGGTCCAGCGGCTTAGGCTTGTTCCCTCGAGGTCGATGAAAAGCCCGCCCAGATCGTCGAAGAAGACGCTCCGCACCTTCGCTTCCGGTGGAAGGACGGGATGGGCGTCCCCGGAAAGAGGGCCGGCGGCGAGTTCCTCCACCAGAAGCCGCGCGAACGCTTCGCGGGAGGTGTCTTCGATGAGAAGATCCCGGCGCTCCGGTTCGAGCCTCCCGCTCTCACCACGCCCGAAGTAGAGCACCGCCGTGCGCGCCACGCTCTCCTCGCCCACCAGGGCGCTTTCCCGTTCCACCCCGGGCGGCTCTTCGGTGCGCCGGCAAAGGAACGCTCCCAGCGCGAAGAGGACGAGCACCACAACCAGCCAAGGCCAGAGCGATACGCCCCTCTCCACCCTCTCGTCCCCGTCGAATGCTCCTCCGCGCTTCAACTACGACCTCCCGAAGAAGGCGGCCACGCCGTCAGCCAGCGCCCCGGCGATTCGGGCCCGCATCTCCTCGCCTTCCAAAGGCGAGCTCCCCGAGGAGGACCCGCCGCGGCCCGACCCGATCTCCACGAGAAGGGCGGGCATGTTCACCCCCCGAAGAACCGCGATGGGACCCTCCCGGATCACTCCCTCTTCCATCCCCTCCACGGCGCCCAACCGGCGCCGCACCGCCCGAGCCGCGGCCATGCTCCGCTCGGCATACACCGAGGTCACCCCGTCCCAAGGCACGAACCGGAGGTCTCCGTCCAGCACACCGCCGGGCGGCTCGTTGTTGTAACGGGCACCGATCTCCTCCACCGTCCTCTCCACCCTCTTCCGTGACCCCCGCCCTACGTGATCCACATACACGTCCACGCTTCCTCCCGAACCGATCGGGCTCCCGCCCAGATGCAGGCTGAGAAGGAGCCCCGCCCCCGCCTGGTTGGCGACCTCCGTCCTCTGCAAAAGGGAGAACTCCCCGTCCCCTTCCCGGGTGAGGACCGCGCGAATGTTGTACCGCTCGGCCAAAACCGACCGGACCCGAAGAGCGAGATCGAGAACCAGGTCTTTCTCGTAGACGCCGTCGGAAAGGACCAAACCGCTGTCCGCTCCGCCATGGCCCGGATCGAGAACGACCAGGGTGGAGTAGGAGGAAGCGGCCCGTTCGGCCCGCGTCAGAAGGCGGACGGCGTCGGCCGCTCCCGCCACGATCTCTTCGATCAACGCTGGCGAAAGGCGGAGCACCACACCCTCGGGATTCATTCTCCTCGCAATCTTATAGTCTTCAACTTCCTCGCTCGGAAGCACCACGAGCGTGATCGAGTCGGCCGAGACCTCCCAATACCATTCCTGCACGAGTCCCCCCTCCGGCGGCGGCGGGAGGGAGTCCTCTTCCAAAGGCGCGGCGGGAAACTGGATCCGCACGCCCCCCTCCCCATCCGTTCCTTCCCGGTAGGGAGGGCGCCCGGACGTGAGAACGGTGATCTCCAACCCGTTCCCGATGGGAGCGGCCTCCACACGGTGCAGGCGGGTGCCGCTCGATCCGAAACGAAGCACCACCCCTTCGGCATCGTAGTGGGCCGGAAACGGAAGGAGGCCGGGCAAGATCTCCGCCACCAGCTCCAGCGGGAGCTGCAGCTCGCCGTCGCGGAAGAGGACCGGACTCCGCAGATGGAGCGTCCTTTCGTCGATGACCACGTTCGGGTTCTCGGCGGCCACCTTGACGCGATGGTCTCCGATCCGAAGCGTCATCTTGAGGAGATCGGGCCTCCAGAAACGGGAAGCGCCGAAGAGGAGCGATGCGTCCGATGCGGATATGTACTCGGTACCGCCGCGCGTGGCGGTGCTCACATCTTCCCGGCGGCCGTCGGGGAAGAGCACCTGCAGCGTTCCGCACACTCCCGCTCCCGGCAAGAGGAGGAGGATCAGCGCTCCGACCATAGCGACCCGATTACGAATGACGACTCTCCTTCCGCGCGCGATCCATTTCGCGCCGCGCATCCCTCTCGGCGATGGACGCCCTCTTGTCGTACGCCTTCTTCCCTACCGCCAGACCGAGCTCCACCTTCACCCAACTCCCCCGAAAGTAGAGCCTCAGAGGAACCAGCGTCACCCCCTTCGACTCGACCTGGCGCTGCAGCCGCCGGATCTCCGCACTGGAGAGAAGGAGCTTCCTTTTCCGGGTCGGCTCGTGGTTGAAACGGTTTGCCATCTCGTAGGGCCGGATGTTGCACCCCACGAGGAAGACCTCGTTCTCCTCGATGCGGGCGTAGCTCTCTTGAAGGCTCGCGTGGCCCGCACGAAGGGACTTGACCTCCGACCCGGTGAGGACCACCCCCGCCTCGATGGTATCGAGGATCTTGTATTCGTAGCGCGCCTTCCGGTTGGTGCAGATCGTCTTCTTTTCCATTTGGAAGAGCTTACCACAAGGGAAAAGGGACCGCCCCGGCTTTTCCCTTGACCCTACCACCCTATCCCGCCTACACTTGCGTCCAGACAGCGCCGAAGTGGCGGAATTGGTAGACGCGCATGATTCAGGGTCATGTGGGCGTAAGCCTGTGGGGGTTCGACTCCCCCCTTCGGCACTCCTTCCCTCCCCTCACCATCGGATTTACCAAGGTGCCGGCTGCCGCGTTCGGTCCCCCGGGTGCCGAGATTTGTGGTAAGTTTAGGGAGTAGGGGTGGTTTCCCCAAAGGGCTTTCGACGGGGGCCGCCCGGGAGGCAACGACCATGGCTGAAGAGAAGATCCGGCACCGCTCGTACGGCCCCCCACACGTGGACGGCTTTCGCGACGACGAGGAAGAGTCGGTGGCGTACTGCCCGCGGGAGAAGAAGAAGAAGACCGGCAAGGAGCACCGCCGCTGCGAGTACCACGACGGCGAGGAGAAGGAAAAGGGGAAGGACGCCGAGGCGGTCCGCTGCCGCTACGACGACGAGGAGGATCCCGAGGACGCCGACGACTCCCCCAAGAACCGCCCGTAACCCCTCACCCCCGATGCCCGAAGTCGCTTCCCTTTTCCCCTCACCCGCGCTCTCAACAGGGTTCGTAGCGAGACCGACGATCAGTCAGCGAGAGACCTTCTTGGATCCCCGCGGGCGTTGCCCGCGGTTTTGCCCGGCTTCCGTAACGAGACTTCGGATCGCGTGGCGAGAGGCCTCCTTGGACGAGCCGTCCCCGGAACCGTAGCCTTAGCTACGGTGAGGAGACGGCGACGGAAAGGAGGCCTCGCAGCCCACGATCCGAAGTCGCAGTAGGAAGCCGGGCAAAATCGCGGGCAAAAAAAAAGATGAGCCGGGACCCCCACCAGCAAATCCCCCCGTTTGACAATTTGGCTAGGTAGAGGTTTAGCCCCGGCTCACGTCTTGTGGACCGTTCTGTTGTGTTCCAGAAGTTAGAAAAACCAGCGGTGCCGCGCCAAATTTTTTTTGGGGGGGCCGGGCCGCCCGGGTCGGGATCCGGGCCGTCTACCGGAAGCGGAAGAAGAGAACGCCGTCACAGGAGGACCCGCCGTCCCCTCCCCGGACATGCTCCAGAAGAGGGACGGCCGCCACCTCACCGGCGCGGGAGGAGGCGTGCACCAGCGTGAGCCCCCCCAGGAGGATCCCTTCGTGGGAGACCAGGAAGCCCCGGGCTCCGTTCTCCTCCCTCACGAATGCCACGCCGCAGGCGGGCGGGAGACGCCGGAGCACCTCCTCGGTGAGGAGGCCGGCGGGAAGGTACCGGACCACCACCGCCCTCTCCCACGAGAGAGGCAGAAGCTCCTTTCCCTCCGCCGTCCGGTTCAGCACCACCGCCACAGCATGGAGAAGAGATTCCGGCACGGCCTCCGCCGTGATTTCCTCGAAGGAGGGCGAAGAGAGAATGCGGTCGGTGGTGAAGTGGTACCGATGCCGGTAATCGACCTGCCCGCCCCGGTAGTGCAGATCGATCATCGCCTGCCTGGCCTCCTCCACGCTCCCCGCCCGTAGGAGGGCCGCTTGCGTCAGAACGAAGACCGTGCAATCCGCCCGGTCGAGACGGAAGAGGGGATCGGCGTCGGGGGGCTTCTCCTCGCCGAGACACCCGAGCTCGTAGGGCGTGCCGATGCGGAGCCGGGTGAGGGCGTCCAGCCTCTCCCCCTGGGAGAGGGCGCGCCAGCGAGGGTCGGCGAGGAGGGAATCCACGTCCGCCGGCGTCGCTTGGTCGAGTGGCGCGTACGCCAAAAACCACGCCGCGCCGAGCAAAGAGACGAACGAGATCATCGTCCCTCCCTCTCCGCGCGCAGGCTGTCCGCTACGGCGATCTGGCGCCTTCCCTCCTCTTCGCGCCCGCTCTCCACGAGAAGGCGCCCCAGATTCCGGTGCGGTCCTTCCAAACCGGGTTCGATCCGGATCGCCTCCCGCAGGAGCTCCTCCGCCTCGTTCTTCCGCCCGCCCTCGAGCATAAGGAGGGCCAGGTCGTTCCGCACCGCTCCGTCCCGGGGGAGGAGCGCTGCAGCGCGGCCGAACTCATCCCTCGCCTCCTCCCTCCTGCCGGCCTGGAGGAGGGCCTGCGCACGCCTCTTCCGGACCTCCCCCTGGTCGGGCGCGATCTCGAGGGCGAGCCCGTACTCGCCGGCAGCCTGTTCCCACTCCCCCGCCTCGGCGAAGAGCATCGCCCGGTTGACATGCATCGCGAGGTAACCCTCCCACTTCGGATCGTAATCCCCCGGCCGGACCAAGAACGTCAAAACGAGGGCGCCTCCGGTCCCGGCGAGCAGAAGGAGGACGCGACTCCATCTTCGATCGCGAAGGGCGGCGGCGCCCAGGCGCACGGTCTCGGCGGCGAACAAGATCAGGAACGGGACGACGTGAACCCGGTAGCGGGAGAAGACGAAGAAGGCGACCAGGGAGGCGAAGGTCGTCCCCACCCCGCCGTAGACGAGGAGAAGGGGCCGGAACCGGCGGATGGACGCCACCATCCCCACCAGAGCGAGTGCGGCCACGCTTCCGAAGGTGATCGGGAAGAGCCGGAGCGCGCCGAAGCGCTCCCGCATGTAGTAGATGTTCTCGTTGTCCGGAAGCTCCCGGTCATCCCAGAAGAGAAGGACCTTCCTCCCCCACAAGGTGGCGGCGCCCCGCGGATTCTCCTTCATCCACCGAAACGCCTCGGCATACCAGAATCGGGAGACCTCCGAGGGGGAGAGCTCTCGGCCGGCCCGGCGCTCCGCTTCCCTCCGGCAATCGATCTCCTCGTATCTCGGGTCGGGTCGAACGAAGGGAAGACCGGTGTATGTCCCCGCTGCGGCCTCGTTATTTCCGATATAAAAGTTCTGCCCCCCTTGGGATGTGACGAGCGCCCAGTCGCCGGATACGAGAACGTTCCGCGCCGTGACCGGAGCGATCGCGGCGGCCCCGCCGAGAAGGAGGAGGAGCGCCTTTCCCACCGAGCCGCGGCCCGGCGCGCGCCCCCAGAGAAGACCCACGAAGGCGACGGCGAGGAAGAGAAGGGCGTTCTCCCGGACCAGGGCGGCCAGCCCGATCAGAAGCCCGCCGAAGAAGACCGCCCGGCGCGATCGATCGCGAAGCACGAGGATCGTGCCGGAGAGGATCAGGAAGACGCCGAGGGATGTCTTCATGATCTGCGCTTCGTAGAAGGGAAACGGTGCGTAGAGCGCCGCCACGAGGCCGGCCAGGTTGCCTGTCGTGCGGGAGAAGAGCCGCCGGCCGATCCAGAGGATCCAGAGGGCGGACAGGGCACCGAAAAGGGCCTGGACGATACGGACGGCGTCGTACGAGTGGCCCGCTACGCGGTAGACGCCGGCCAGAAAGTAGGCGTAGAGGGGAGATTGATAGAAGGGGAGGCCGGGGTGGGGATCGCACCCCTGGACGATTTGAAGCGCCTTCTCGTCGTACGCCTTCGGATCGAGGTCGAGGCGGTCTCGAAACTCGTAGTCCGACAGATCCGCCAGATAGAGGAGGCGGAGGAGAAGAGCGAGAAGAAAGATCCCCAAGGAGATGGGTGTTCTCCGGACTCCTCCGAGCATAGGCAAGCCCCCCGATTCGATTCCAGGCGCCAACGTATCACGCCGAACGGCGCGGGGCAAGAATGGCGGGGAGAGAGCGCCGGACCTCTCCGGCGAGGTAAAGGGATCCGGTGATCAATAGCGGCCTGCCTCTGGAAAGGCGGATCGACTCGGCGAGAGCGGAGCGGGAGTCGGCGAAACAGTGAACCGGAAGGCGCCCGTCGGCGCGGCGGAGCACCTGGGCCAGGTCGTCCGGCGGGGCGCTGCGCGGATGATCGAATCCGGTGAGGACCACTTCGGACGTGATCGGAATGAGGCGGCGGAAGATGAGAGGGAACTCCTTGCCCCGGCACCCTCCAAAGAGAAGCATGCAGCGCTTCTCCGGAAAGAGGGAGGAGTAGAGCCGGACCAAAGCCGCCGCCGAGTCGCCGTTGTGGGCGCCGTCGAGGAGGATCGGCGGATCCCACGAGAGCATCTCCCCCCGCCCCGGCCATTGCACCCCCCGAAGGGAGCGGCGGACCAGGTCTTCCGAGGGAGGCACGCCGAGATGGGGGAGCGCCGCGAGGGCGGTGGCGGCGTTCCACGCCTGGTGCTCTCCCAAGAGCCCGAGGCGCACGTCCTCGATCGTCCGCTCCCCGTCGCGGTAGCGGAAGGAGGTTCCGTTGCCGTCGACCGCGACCCGGTCGGCCCGGAAGTCCTTGCCGTAGACGGCGGCATGGGCCCCTTCCGCGGCGGCCTTGGACTGGAGAAACGAGCGCACGGGGGGCCTCTGCTTTCCGATCAAGAGGGGACGGTCCCTCCGGATCACGCCCGCCTTCTCGCCAGCGATGGCGATCAAGCTGCGCCCGAGCACCTTCAGATGGTCCCGGCTGATCGGCGTGATGATCGAAAGATCGGGGCTCGCCACGTTGGTGGCATCCAGCCTCCCGCCGAGGCCCACCTCGAGAACGGCAATGTCCACATTTTTCCTTTGGAAATGAAGGAACCCCGCGGCGGTGACGCTCTCGAAGAAGGTGCGCGACTCGCCGAGCTCTCGAAAGTAGGGAAACGCTTCCTGGAGCACCGCCACCGCGTCGGCGAAATCGCTTCTCGAGATCAGCTGGCCGTCGACGCGGATTCTCTCGCGGATGGAAGAAACATGGGGGGAGACGAAAAGCCCGGTCTTGAATCCGTGGGCGCGAAGGAGCTCGGAGAGAAGCAGGGCGGTCGATCCCTTCCCCTTCGTCCCGGCCACCAGGATCGTCCGGTACGAGCGCTCCGGATTTCCGATACGGGAGAGCGCCTTTCGGAAGAGATCGAGGCGGATCACGTCTTCCGAAAAGACGAGGCCCGCGCGCCTCTCCCAGTCGACCAGCCGGCTGAGGAAGCGAAGGGCACGGCCGTACCGGAGGGCGACGTCCGCTACCACCTCTCCCCTTCCACCTCGAACACCTCCGTCCCCTCCGGCGGAACGAACTGGAATGTGTCCGAGCCGAACCCCGGATTCTTTTGGAGGTCGAAGAAATCGAAGCGCGTGCGGTCGCCGGTGACCTCACGGAACTCCGTTCTCACCGGGAGGGAGTCGCTCTTGCGGATCACCAAGCGGATCATCTCCACCTCTTCCGCCAAGACCGTCCCCTCCAGCGGATAGAGGAGCAGAACCTCCGTGGCGTAACCCTGCTCTCTCTCCCCTTCCTCTGCGGCGACGCGGAACCGCTCCTCGATCCCCTCCAGCTTCCCTTGGAGCGCGAGAAAGAGACCGGGGAGGGAGGACTCGGGCTCGACCTCGTAGCGGTGCGCCTGCCGGAGAGACGGATAGTAGAGCCAGAGGATTCCGTCCGAAATCAAGACCACGTTCGAGTCGGGATCGGCGTAGCGGAGAAGGAGGCTCTCGGGCTCGCGGAAGAAGAGCTCACCCCTCGACTCGATCTTCTCTTCGAAGAGGGGCGCCTCGCGGACATGGACGAAAGTGGCCTTCAGATCGTGAAGACCCTGGTGGGCCTGCTCCATCCGGGCGAGCACATCCCCCGCCTCGACGGCGACGGCATGCGGCGCGGAAGAAATGAGGAGCGCCATTGCCACGATCGGGACCATTCGAATCATGCTACGAAACCTGGTGTGAGGTGCAGGCTAAGGCTTCCTTCGCGCCACCGCACGGTCGATCTCGACGAGCGCGTCCTCGGCGAAGAAACGAACCAGATCGTCCGAATCGCTCTTCGCCTTTTCCAGGGCGGGGCGCGCCCGGGGGTCGCCGATCAAGCCGAGGGCGTAGGCGGCGGACTGGCGAAGCTGGGCGCTCGTATCCGCCAGTGCCTCGATCAGCGGGTCGACCGCCTCCACGCACTCCTGCCTCCCCAGAGCCTCGGCGGCGGCGGAGCGGACGGCCACATCCGGGTCGCTCCGGAAGAGGGCGAAGAGCGGATCGATGACGGCTTCGTCGTCCAAGTACCCGAGGGTGAAGGCGAGGTAATGGCGCACCTCGGCGGCGGGGTCGTCCAAAGCGTCCACGATGGGACCGACCGAGGCGTCGCCCAGCACGCGGAGCTTCATGAACATCCGGTTCCGCATCGGCTCGTTCTCTTCCCGGATCGACTGGATCATCGTCTCCAGGTAACGGGCCGCGTCCTCTTCCTTCGTATCCGCCCACACCGATGCGGCGGCGAGAAGGAGAAGAACGATGGACAGGAAGGACTTCATCCGCTCCCCGCTCTTTCTAACGGTTCGGTAGAAGCCGCCCGACCTTGCGGGCGTTGTGGGCGCTCACCAAGGTCGACTTGCGTAGACGGCGCTTCCTCTTCGGGCTCTTGCCGGAGAGGAGGTGGCTCGCGTAGGCGTGCCTGCGGCGCAGCTTGCCGCTCCCCGTTCTCGAAAAGCGCTTGGCGGCGCTTCGATTCGTTCTAATCTTGGGCATTCCGATTCCTATCGTTGTACTTGCTTCTTTCGAAGAACCTCGCAGCAGGCCACCGCTTCGTGTTGCGACTTGAAGCTCATCCCGCAGATCTCGCAACGAAACTTGCCGCCTACCCTTCCTTCCCTCTCTGCCCGCTTGAGCAGAATATCGAACGTACTGTTGGGGTTCGCCTTGATGAGAAAAGAGCTTTCGCGATTTCTTGCCACCGCAATTCCTCCTTTGGTCTCAAGAGCGCCTCGGCAACACGTGTTGCGATCATCTCGGTTGGTTTGGCTTTGTGCGGGGCCCTCCCTAACGACTTGATTTCAGCGCTTCGCTGCGGCGCCTTTTTTCGGCCTTCAGAGCTTTCTTGCGGCGCCGTTCGCTCGGCTTCAAGAAGCGAGCCTTCTTGCGAATGTCTTGGACGATCCCGTCCTTCTCGCACTTCTTCTTGAAACGGCGGATCGCCTTCTCGATCGGCTCGCCTTCCTTCACCTTCACACGCGACATTCCCTAATCACAACCTTTCCTGCGTCCGTGCGGTTTCGAAACCATCTCTACTTCGGGGGCAGTCGGAGGTGGATTTCTGCGGACTACCCTAAACTAGTCGCAAATCTAACACACACTTTTCCTCTGTCAAGCAAAAAAGGGAGGGCCGACGCCCCCAACTGCTTGTTTTCCGGGCGAATAGCCGTTTTTTCCCTTATGAGCGGGCGGCGCGACCTTGACCGGAGGGACGAGGCGTGCTATAAACATGCCGAAATGACAGATTCTCAGACAATTCTGCTGTGCGGGAAGGTGCCCGAGCGGAACGACGAACTTCCCGATGCGCTTGAAGGGAGAGGGTACCGTTTGGAGCGTCTCGGGAACGGCGAGGAGACGCTTCGAAGGCTGAAGAGCGCCGGTTGCTGCGAGCTGATCGTGGTGGGCGAGCCTGCGGACATCTCCTCGCGGGCCCTCCTCTCCGGAATCCAGCGCCGCTTCCCCGATCAGAAGGCGGTCCTCCTTCTGGATCGCCCAGAGAAGGGTTCTCCGCACCACGAGACATTCCTCGATCTCTCCGGACGGGAGGACGGCGAGGTGATCGAGGCGATCGCCGGTCTGCTCGCCGCCCCGAGCAAGGAGCGGAGAGGGGTCGTTCTGCTCGGAGAGAGCGACCCGATGGAGAGGATCCGCCGGATCGTCGAGCAGGTGGCGCCCACGCCGATGACGGTGCTGTTGACCGGCGAGAGCGGCACGGGGAAGGACGTGGTCGCCCGTCTGGTCCACGAGAGAAGCCTCCGGAGCGAAAGGCCTTTCGTCGCGGTCAACTGCGCCGCCCTGCCCGAGGGCGTTCTGGAGAGCGAGCTCTTCGGCCACGAGAGGGGCGCCTTCACCGGAGCCACCGGGCGGAGGGAGGGGCGCTTCGAGCTGGCCCACGAGGGAACGCTCTTTTTGGACGAGATCGGCGACATGCCGGTCCAGACGCAGGCGAAGCTGCTCCGGGTTCTGGAGGAGAAGCGGTTCCTCCGGGTGGGCGGAGTGAAGGACGTGGTGGCCGACGTGCGCCTCATCGCGGCGACCAACTCGGACTTGGAGGAGGCGGTCCACGAAGGGCGTTTCCGGAAGGACCTCTTCTACCGGATCAACGTGATCCAGATCCACATCCCCCCTCTTCGGGAGCGGCGGGAGGATATCCCGATTCTGATCGACCACTTCGCCGCGGAGGCGGCGGAGTCGTACGGTCTCGAAGGGGTGCGTTTCTCGCCGGAGGCACTCGATTACCTTTCGTCGTATCACTGGCCGGGAAACGTGCGCCAGCTGAAGAACCTGATCGAGAAGGTGGCGATTCTCGAGAAGGGGAAGCGGCTGGGGTTGGACCAGGTCACCCGCTTCCTGGGCGATCGCTTCTCGCGCACGCGCAACCTGCCGGTGCCGGCCGGGATGGGCGGCAAGAGGGAGGAGAGCCAGCTGATCTACGAGTCGCTCCTCGCGATCCGGAGAGAGCTGGCCGAGCGGAAGGGGATGATCCGGGGTGGGCGGGGCGCGGCAGGCGAGTACGTCCCTCCCACCGGCGCCGACTACGGGGCCGAGGCGGAGATCGTCGAGCTGGACGAGGCATCGGAGGCGGGAGAGAAGAGGACCGCCGCGGATTTCGAGAGGGAGGCGATCCGCCGCGCGCTCCAAGAGTCGGGCGGGAACCGGCGGCGCGCCGCGGAGATCCTCCAGATCGGCGAGCGCACGCTCTACCGGAAGCTCAAACAGTACGGCATCACCTGACACACACCCCCACCGGCACCCACTCTTCCCCCTCGCCGGCCGCTCCTCCGAGGCTCACCTGACAGGAGGGTAATCTCGGCGCACTGTCTCGGGTTGAGCCCGGGGAGTGGGGTGGAAGGCTCAAACAGTCCTCGGACGCCGGGCCGGGACCATGGTCCCACGCCTGGGGCAGTCCGGCAGGCCCGGCGTCCTGCGGAACTCGCCCCTCACCCCACATCCCCGGGCTCCACTCGTCGGCATGGCGGGTCCCACGCTCTATCCGATTGGCCGGCGCCCCACGAGGAGCCACCCGGCAAGGGGGAAGGGGCGCGGCATCGACCGCACCAACGCGTTCAGCCCGACATTCGGATACGGCGTGGATCAACTGTGCCGACGTGTGGAGCCTGGGCACGTGAGGTGCCTGGCGATTTGCGGTGGGCGACGGGGCCTGCCGGCCTTCCCTTGCGGACGATCCGATACCATGGCCCCGGCGCCTGAGCCATGAGCCAGCGCCTCGCGTGCCTAGGCTCGACCCGAGAGAGTGCGGCGAGGCAGATGCACCCGGTGAGGGGGAAGGGGAAAGAGCCGCGTGCCTAGGCTCGACCCGAGAGAGTGGGGCGAGATTCCCGGGGCATCCGCCTCGGAGGAGCACCCGGCGGACAGAAGTTAAACAGGGACAGTCACCTATTGGATAACGGGTGACTGTCCCTCGTTCGTTCTACGTTGGTTCTAGCGGCGGCGGCCCTTCTTCATACCGACTCTCTTCTTGGCCGTCTTCTTCGCCACCTTCTTCTTGGGCGCCTTCTTGGGTGCCGCCTTCTTCGCCGCCTTCTTCCTGGTCACTTTCTTCTTCGCCGGCTTCTTGGGCGCGGCCTTCCGCGCCACTTTCTTCTTGGCGACTTTCTTCTTGGTTACCTTCTTCTTGGTGACCTTCTTCTTCGCCACCTTCTGGCCGGCCTTCTTCTTCCGCCCCGCCGGAGGCGTGGGCCCGCCCTTCTCGGCGAGCGCGGCATGCGCCGCAGCGAGCCGAGCGATGGGCACCCGGAAGGGGGAGCAGCTGACGTAGTCGAGGCCGATCCGGTGGCAGAAGGCGACGGACGAAGGCTCACCGCCATGCTCGCCGCAGATGCCGATCTTGAGCTTCGGGTTCGTCTTCCGTCCCTTCTCCACGCCGATCTCCATGAGAAGCCCGACGCCCGCCTGGTCGACCATGGCGAAGGGATCGCTCGGGAGGATTTTGTGCTCCACGTAGAAGGGGAGGAACCGCCCGGCGTCGTCGCGGGAGAGGCCGAATGTGGTCTGGGTCAGGTCGTTGGTGCCGAAGGAGAAGAAGTCCGCCACCTCGGCGACCTCGTCCGCCGTCAGCGCCGCGCGCGGAAGCTCGATCATGGTCCCCA
>Ga0180432_10004586_pt1 | contig 18838 bp, 14 predicted proteins | sample SS_ome_10_FD_132414 | JGI IMG/M metagenome (GOLD analysis project Ga0180432, IMG submission 132414) | Hypersaline lake sediment archaeal communities from the Salton Sea, California, USA - SS_1_MS_2 metaG | ecosystem: Environmental > Aquatic > Non-marine Saline and Alkaline > Hypersaline >...
AAGAACTTATCATCTAAATATTTTAATGAGAAACATTACGATCATGAGAAATTAGAAAGAAATCTTCACATACGTGATGATCTATACCGTGAGATTATTAGTTTAATTAATGATGCGAGATATTACATGTTAGGACCTGAAAAAGGGGTGACAGCTAGATTTATAGCAGAAAATTATGAAGACATATTCCAAATTCTAATTAAAAACATTCAAAATTATAATTTAAATCAAAATATAAAAAGGAGGGAATAAAATGACAGAAGAAAATATAGTTGAGGGTATAAGAAAAGTTAGTCAACAATTTCATTTAACTACTAATGAAGCCGAAGAAATAATGCGAGAGATCATGAGAGGACAAGTACAAGATTCGCAGCTAGGAGCGTTTTTAACTGCTTTAAGCATGAAAGGTGAAGAGATCGAAGAAATCACGGGTTTTGCGCGAATCATGAGAGAATTTTCTAACAGAATTGAACCAAATGTTAACGGAGATTTATTAGATACTTGTGGAACGGGAGGAGATAAAATAAAGACATTTAATATCAGCACGATAACAGCTTTAGTTGTGGCAGGTGCAGGTGTTCCTGTTGCAAAGCATGGAAACAGAGCAGTAACTAGCAAGTGTGGAAGTGCTGATATATTGGAAGGCTTTGGTGTTAAAATTGATTTACCCCCAGAGGAAGTAAAAAATTGTATTGAAAAAGTAGGCATAGGATTCATGTTTGCACCACTTTTTCATCCTGCAATGAAATATGCAATGCCAACAAGAAGGGCATTAAAAATCAGAACGGTCTTTAACATCCTTGGACCATTAACTAATCCTGCTAACGCAAAATGCCATATTTTAGGCGTGTTTCAGAAAGACATGGCTCCTGTCATGGCAAAAGTATTGAAAGGATTAGATGCAAAACACGTGTTTACTGTTCATAACTCTTGTGGTATTGATGAAATAGCACCAGTAGGTATTAATTATATAACTGAAGTCAAGAATGGAAACATCGAGAGTTATGCCATGACAAACGAGGATTTCAATCTTCCAAGATGTGATGTTGAAGATATTTTATCGGGGAATTTAGAAGAAAATTTGAAAATAGCAACAAGAATTTTGACAAACAAAGGAAATGGCGCAAAATTCAACACTGTCTTGATGAATGCTGCTTTAGCTCTTAAAAGCGTCAATAAAGCCACTGATTTACAAGATTGCATGTCAATTGCAAAAAATTCTTTGGAATCGGGGAATGCTTTAGAAAAACTCAAGAGCCTTATTGAAGTTTCTGGTGGAGATATTAACAAATTAAATAGTCTATTATGAGCGAGAATATCCAATACAATGATTTCAGATAAAATAAAGGAGATAGTTGAACAGCGAAAAAATTCTATAGTAAAAGACATCGAGTACTTGAAGAATGTCAATGGAAATTCAATTAGAAAGAATAAAAAAACATTATCTGAATCCATCAAAAACAATCAAGAGATTTCAATAATTTCTGAAATTAAACCTGCTTCTCCGACATTAGGTAATATTAGAACTCATATTGATTTAAAAAGCGTTGCTAAAGAAATGGAAAGTTCTGGCGTAATTGGCTTGAGTATCTTAACAGAGACAAATTTTTTTAAAGGATCGTACGAAAATCTCAAGTTAGCTGTATTGAATACCAAGATTCCTTGTTTGATGAAGGATTTTGTGGTTGATCCAGTTCAATACAAGATTGCTGCTGTTTTAGGTGCCACAAATATTTTAATTATTAATAAAATTTGCGAACTTGAGAAGGAATATCAGTTAGCAATGGAAAATGGCTTAGAACCTTTAATAGAAATCCACGATGCCGAAGAATTGCGGGATATTCGACATTTATTTGATATTGGATATGATCCAAAACTAATTGGAGTAAATAATCGCAATTTAAAAACCATGGATATCGATCTAAACACTTCAAAACAAATCATTCCTATATTAAAACAGGAATTTGGTAAAAAAGTCCAAGTAATAAGCGAAAGTGGAGTTAATACCTTGGAAGACATAAAATTAATTCAGCCAAGTGGTGCTGATGCGTTTTTAATCGGCTCTTCAATAATGCAATCTGATAATATCAAGGAAAAAATCTTAGAGTTAAGGGGGATAAACTAATGGAATACGTGAAGATATGTGGATTAAAAGAATACGATCATGTGCAACTCTGCATAGACAATGGCGCAAGTACAGTTGGATTTATATATAAAGTTCCTTCATCTCCACGGAATTTGACTTCTATTAAATTGAAAAGCATACTATCCAAAATTGGAAACAAGATTTCGACCGTGGTAGTCCTTAAACCAACAAGTGTTCCTGAATTGATAGAAGTAATGAATGATATTCCAGCATCATTATTTCAAATTCACATTGGTTTTGACATTAAAGAATTAGATAAGCTTTCAAATTACCGGAAAAATAAGATTATACTTGCATTAAATGTCAATGAAGCAAACAAGCAGCTTGTTATAGATCAGATAAATGATCTTAAAAATCATTTTTTTGCTTTCTTGATTGATAATAGCGAGGGTCATGGAAACGAATTGGAGTTCGAAATTGTTAAAGAAATATTGAATAACACTCCCGGAGCAAGAATAATAGTTGCTGGTGGAATTAAGGTTGAGAATGTAAATGATATTATAGACGTTTTAGAACCTTACGGAATTGATGCAAGCAGTTCCCTAGAATCTGAAAGAGGAGTCAAGGATCCTTCAAAAATGAAAGAATTTTTAGAAATAATTAAAAGAAGAATGAAAAATAAACAAGAGAATAAATAAAAATGGATTATATAGGAAAACACCCCAATGAGTTGGGAAAATTTGGCGATTTTGGGGGCATATTTGCACCTGAGATTTTGATGCCAGCACTTAATGAACTTAAGGAGGCATTTGAAAAATATGTCTTGGATGAGAGATTTATCGAGGAACTTGCCCAAATACTGAGATGTTATAGTGGTAGACCAACGCCTCTATACTATGCTGAGAGATATAGCGAATATATTGGTTGTAAGGTATATTTAAAGAGAGAAGACCTAAATCATGGCGGTGCCCATAAAATAAATAACGTGATGGGGCAAGCTCTTCTCGCCAAAAAGATGGGAAAAACGAAACTTGTTGCCGAAACTGGCGCAGGTCAGCATGGTTTCGCAACAGCCATTGCAGGAGCTTATTTCGGAATGCCTACTAAAGTATTCATGGGCGAAATCGATATAAAAAGGCAAGCTTATAATGTTTATAGAATGCAACTCTTAGGTGCCGAAGTCGTTCCAGTTAAATCAGGCTCAAAAACATTAAAAGATGCAGTGAATGAGGGGCTTAGATTTTGGATAGCAAATTTACAAGAATATCATTATTTAATGGGAAGCGTGGTTGGACCACACCCATATCCTTTGATCGTTCGGGAATTTCAAAGAGTCATTGGGAAAGAAATGCGAGAGCAGATATTAGAACTCGAAAGAAGGGTCCCTAATGCAATAATTGCGTGCATAGGCGGGGGTAGTAATGCCATAGGTGCTTTTTATGATTTTATCAACGATAATGGAGTCCAATTAATAGGTGTCGAAGCAGCAGGAGAGGGCAAGGATACCGATAAACATTCAATTGCTTTAGGATTAGGGAGGAGAGGTGTGTTACATGGAGCGATGCAATATCTCCTACAAAACGAGTATGGAAATATAATGGAGACCCATTCTATAAGTGCAGGATTAGATTATCCTGGTGTGGGTCCCGAACACTGCTATTTAAAGGAATTAAATCGCTTAAGAGTTGGGGAGGCAACTGATAGTGAAACATTAGAAGCATTTAAACGATTATCAAAACTAGAAGGAATTATTCCGGCTCTAGAAAGTTCTCATGCTCTAGCTTATTTAGAAAAAATTAAAGATGAATTCAAAAAAGAAGATATTGTAGTGATTAATCTTTCGGGATCTGGGTCTAAAGACCTTGATATCATTAAAGAATATGTGGAGTTTAAGATAAAATGACGAATAGAAACAAGATAATAGAGGTATTTGAAAAACACAAAAATACTGATATTAAATATTTCATGCCCTTCTTAGTAGCGGGAGACCCTGACATTAAACAATTTAAAAGGTTAGCATTGGCTATTGAACCACATTGTGATATCCTGGAAATAGGAATTCCTTTTTCAGATCCAATAGCAGATGGTCCTACCATTCAAGAAGCAAATACAAGAGCATTTGCTGCGGGAATTAATACGAAACGGGCACTAGAAGCCATAGCAGAGATTAGAATTAACACCGAAAAACCAATTGTAGTTTTGACTTATTACAATATTTTAATTCAAGGTGGAACCTCGATTGAGGATTCTCTTGATAAAACATTCAAAAACCTAAAAAAAAGTGGAGTTGATGGAATTGTTATTGGAGATCTTCCCATTGAAGAAGCAGATTTAACCCTAAAAGCGTGCGAAAAGCACGATATTTGTTTGATTTTTCTGATTGCTCCCTCCACTACACCAGAACGAATGATGAACATTTTAAAGGTGGCAAGGGGATTCGTGTATCTTATATCAGTCATGGGTGTCACGGGAGCAAGAGATACTGTCGCAGAAATAACAAAAAATACGATAAAAAGGATATTATACATGACTGATAATATAATTCCCGTGTTTGTTGGTTTTGGAATCTCTAAACCTGAACATGCAAGAGCCATTGCTGATGCAGGAGCAGATGGAATCATAATCGGGTCTGCCATCGTGAATATCGTTAAAGAAAACTTAGAGGATTTAGATAAGATGGTTGCAAAAATGGTTGAATTTACGTCTAATATAAAAAATGCCGTGAAAGAGTTGAACTAACAGTGGAGTTTGACATTCATATTGAAAGGATCGGAACGCTTGACGATATCTTTGGTTTCTATAAATATTTAGTGAAAAAAGACGATTTAAAGAAGCATGCTTTATTAGAATCGGCTTCAGAAAATACAAAGGAAGCACTTTATAGCTTTATTGCTCTGGAACCTGATTTCATATTAGAAATAAATCAAGATCAATTCAATATTTACGATATTACTTCTGAAAGAGGGGAAAACATTAAGAGTCATGTCGAGTCTAAGGACCCCGCAGAGGAACGCCCTCATAATCCGCTTCCTTTTAAAGATAATGTAGAATATAACATGGTCGCTCTTGATACGCTGAGCCATCTCACACCATATTCAAACCTTCCCTTCACGGAGTTATTCCCAAGGAACATATTTTACGGAGGAATGCTCGGAATGATTTCCTACGACGTTGTTGCTCCTTATGTAGGATATAGTCCCCGAAGTGAATTTCCCGATGTGTTGATGGGATTGTATACAAAGGTTTTAGTCTATTCTCATCAATCAAAAGCATTGTTCATGATAGATAATAGCATTGATGATTATTCTAAGGATAAAGATATCAGATATCAACTGAATCTTTTCAACAGAAATAATGATTCAAATGGAAATGGTAAGTTATCAACGGGTATTGAAGATATAGATGAGTCTGGATTTAGATCTAATACGAGTAAAAGTGCCCATGCTCGAATGGTTGAGAAGACGAAGGAGCACATATATGCGGGCGACATTATTCAAGCAGTAATTTCTCGCAGGTTGTATACGGAAAGCAATGTAGATTCAATGTCAATATATGAGGTGCTCAGACAGTTGAATCCAAGCCCATACATGTATAGCATAAATTTTGACGATGTGAAAATAATAGGAAGTAGTCCCGAAGCACTTGTAACTAAGAATAAAGATATATTAACAACTGTTCCAATTGCAGGGACGATAAGGAGAGGCACGACTCCTGAAGAGGACTTAAAGCTGGAAAGAGAATTGCTTAACGATCCTAAGGAGCAGGCTGAACATATAATGTTGGTTGATTTAGCCCGCAATGACCTTGCTAAGGTTTCCTATCCCGGAACTGTTGATACTTATGAGCTAATGTCGATTCAGAAATATCGAAAAGTTCAGCATATAGTGAGCAAGGTTCGAAGTAGAACACCTTTAGATGGTTTTGATGTTTTAAAAAGCATGACGCCTGCGGGTACACTTTCTGGCGCACCTAAAAAACGTGCAATGGAAATAATTCAAGAATTAGAGACAGAATCAAGGGGACCGTATGGGGGGGCTATCGGCTATTTCAGCTTCAATGGGGACCTTGCAATGGCAATAGCTATTAGAACAATGTTTGGGAAGGGAGATAAATATTTTGCTCAAGCGGGAGGGGGAATAGTGGCGGATTCTCAACCTGAACAGGAATTCCGTGAGACATATAATAAATTATATAGTGTTTTGAAATCAATAAAAATCGCAGAGGCAAGTGACCAATGAATATCCTCTTTATAAATAACTATGATAGTTTTGTATATAATCTAGTAAATTATATCTGTCAATTAGCTCCCAACTCTAATGTTCTTATTGAAGATAATAATCTCTCAATTGATAAGTTAAAGGAATATAGAGTTGATAAGATTATTATCTCACCAGGTCCGGGTCATCCAAAATATGACACTGGCACAGTTATCCCAATCATTAAGCAATATTATAAAAAAAAGCCAATTTTAGGAATATGTCTTGGACATCAAGTGATAGTTGAGACTTTTGGAGAAGAAGCCAATCTGGAATATGTTGGTCGTGCTAAAGTGGGACCTATGCATGGTAAACAATCAAAAATTTTTCACGATCAAGAGACCATCTTTAAGGGCGTCCCTAATCCGCTACAAGTCATAAGATATCACTCCCTAGCAGCAAAAGGTGAAATACTTCCTCATAGCTTAAAGATCACTGCCACTGCAGATGATGGCACCATAATGGCTGTCCGACACAAGCAATATCCCGTTGAAGGCGTTCAATTCCACCCTGAATCCATTAGAATGAAACCTCATGGAATGCGGATATTAAAAAACTTTTTAGTATTATAAGAATTTTTGCAGAATATGAAAAAAATCAACATGGAGATGTTGATAATTCTCTTAAGCAAAGAAAAAAACAAATAAAACTATATAAGGAAATTTTGAAGAAGGTTAATTAATATGACTCAAAGGAAGGAACAAAAAGTCCGCGCCGTCGCAATGACCGCACCTGGTAAAATGGAGATGCGAACCTACCCATATCCTGATATTGACGATGATTCCGCAATCATCAAGGTTGAGATGGCAGGGGTGTGCGGTACAGATAAGCACATCTTCAAAGGGGAAGCAACTTCTCTTCGTGGCAAGTCGATCTTTCCCTACATCGGAGGGCATGAGGTAATTGGCACTATTGTTGAGATCGGAAAAGCTGCTATCCACACGATGGAATACGACCAGCAGCCGCTGGAGGAAGGTGATCGCGTGGCTGTAGCTGTCGAAGTGAACTGTGGTACATGTTGGTATTGTCGAAATCATTATAACAACACGACATGTGAAAACCAAATAATGGCTTATGGTCTTCATCCAAATGCCGATACCGTTCCATATCTGCGCGGTGGATTCGCGGAATACATGTATATCATGCCAGGCACATCGTTATTCAAAATACCTGAAGACCTGCCTACAGAGATAGCTGTATTTGTTGAAGAACTTGCCGTCGCTTATCACTCACTTGCTAGAGCGACTGTACCAATGCCTGCAACTAAGGAAGGCTTTGGCCCAGGTGATTCAGTGGCGGTTCTCGGCAATGGACCACTAGGATTGCTCCACGGCATTATGGCACGTATCTATGGCGCAGGTCAGTGCATTGCCACGGATCTTGCAGATCTAAGGCTAGCTAAAGCTAAAGAGCTCTATGCTGACTTCACCATCAACGCCTCAACCAAGCCGGTTAATGAGCGAATTCAGATAGTTAAGGAAATGACCGAGAATGTTGGTCCAGATCTAGTAATTGAGTCCGCTGGCGAGCCAGAAGTCTTTATCGAAGCTCTTGAGATGGTTAGGAAAGGTGGAACAGTAATCGAGGTAGGTAATTGGGTGGACATGGGAAAAACGGTTCCATTGAACGTGATGAAGCACATAGCTTCCAAGAATGTTCATATTCATTCAGTGTTCCATTGCGGTACGAATTGGGGCCCTGTACTCAGGATATTGCAGCAGCAACAGGAAAGGTACCGGTTCGAATCTCTTATTTCGCATCGCATGAGTCTTGAGGAGTTAATAGAAAACATCGAAATCGTGACAAAGCCAAATGAATGCGTCAAGGTGGAAGTTGTCCCGCACAAATGATAACAAAGAAAGTCTGGCTAAATCCAGATTAGAGTTTAAACTAAAGGTGTTCATATGTCAAATCAAGAAATTAATACTGATCCACTGGTAAAACCTCGGCTTTTAGTGCATTCAGATATAGGTAATGAACCAGACGATCAACAATCCTTAGTCCGCTTAGTAACGTATCTTAACGAAATTGATCTCGAAGGATTAATTCCAACTACATCAATGTGGCAGAGCTGGAAAATAAATCCCCATCTAATGGAGCGAGTCATTAATGCTTATGGTGGTACTCCTAGAGATAATTTGATGAAGCATACAGGTAACTATTATCCAACAAGGGATGAATTATTATCACTGATTAAACCTGGTTCAATCAAGTATGGAATGGCAGGAGTAGGAGAAGGTCATGACTCTGAGGGTTCTGAATGGACCATTCAAGTCGTTGATAAACCAGATCCTCGTCCTATATGGATAACACTCTGGGGAGGTGCGAATTGCCTTGCTCAAGCACTATGGAAAATCCGTAATACACGTAGTCAAAAAGAACTTGATGATTTCATAAAAAAAATACGTGTGTATTCTCATCAAGATCAAGATGATTCCGCACCTTGGATTAGAAAAGAATTTCCCAATTTATTCTATGTTGCAAGTCCTTCCCCAGAAGTTCCAAGTCCCCAGAAGCGATTCATAAGAAAGGGAAATAGATATCGAGCTCCGATTAATTTATTAAGATTTTCCATGAAAGTATTGAAAGATCTTAGAAAAGTCACTTGGGTGGGAATTTCGGGAGAACTTCATTATAAATTTAAGGGTGGACCTTATTCTAAAATTATCACAAATAAATGGCTAAAAGTAAATATAAGAAGAAATCATGGTCCATTAGGGGAAGTCTATCCGAGAACTATATTTGCTATGGAAGGTGATACCGTAACATTTCTTTGGTTGATTCGAAGCGGTTTAAGGAGTTCTCAAAGCCCAACATATGGTGGATGGGGCGGACGTTACGAACTGTATACTCCCAAGGGTGAATCTAGACCGATTTATTCTGATGTAGAAGACACTGTAGTTGTTGGGGATGGATTAGGAGAATTAAAGGGTGATAAGAAAGGTATTTATGTTTCAAATCAAGCTACTATTTGGCGATGGCGTGAAGCGTACCAATATGACTTTGCAGCCCGCATGGATTGGGCTTCCACACCTAATTATGAAGATGCTAACCACCCTCCGTCAGTAGTAATTCACGGGGAACTCAATAGAAGTGTTAAAGGAACAGAAGAAATCATATTGGATGCAACGGGAACCTCAGATCCCGATGGAAATAATTTGAGTTTCTATTGGTTTCATTATAGAGAAGCTGGAAGTTATGAGGGGACTGTTATTATTGAAGACCCCACGTCACTGAAAACTTCCATGTCTTTCAAGGATCCTAACAAGAAGGGGATAATTCACATTATATTACAAGTAAAAGATGATGGAAATCCTTGTCTCTTCAGGTACGCAAGAATAATTATTAATGTGTACTAATTTTCTCTTAAACCTTTTCAATTAGCTTAATTTATATTTTAAAACTAACAAACATCGATAAGAATGAAGCCCCATGGAATGCAGATATTAAAAAATTTCTTGGAATTATAAAATAAACCACTTAAAAAATAATCTTTTTATAAACTAATTTCTTATTGAATCCATGGAATATTTACCGACTAAGAAAAGTGTCAATCAACATAGAGATCCTCAATGGCATATGGATGCAAAATTGGGGATATTTATACATTGGGGGCTATTTTCTGTACCTGCATTTGCGCCTATCGAATATGGTGATATTACTGAAATTATTGCAAATCATGGTCCACAATTTGCAATGAAAAATCATCCTTATGCAGAATGGTATCTTAATTCTCTTCGTACGGGATCTAAAGTATATCAAGATTACCATAAAAATACATACGGCGAAGATTTTAAATATGAACAGTTTGCAGAAATTTTTAAGGAAGAATCACAAAACTGGAACCCAAAGGAATGGGCAGATTTATTTATAAAGGCGGGGGCAAAGTATTGTGTATTAACCACCAAACATTGTGAAGGATTTTTAATGTGGCCTAGTGATACAGAAAATCCAAATCATACAGACTACTATTCAAAAAGAGATCTTGTAGGAGAATTAGCTAACGCAGTTCGGAAGGTAAACATTAAATTTGGCGTTTACTACATAGGGATATGGGATTGGAGTTTTAATACTATTCCAATTACAGATCTCACATCGTATGCGGCTAATGCCATTACAACACAGGAATTTGCCGATTATTCAGCAACTCATTTTAAGGAACTTATTGATAAATATAAACCTGATGTGCTATATAGTGATATTGGATATCCCATAAAAGGAAATGCTTATGAAATCATTTCTTATTATCTTAATAAAGTTCCAGATGGTGCAGTGAATAATAGATGGGATAAATTTCCAAAATGGCTAAAAATTCTCCCTAAAACCTTTTTATTGAAGAAAATAATTAATTGGGTGGGGAAAAGGGTAGTTAAAAAAAAAAAGGGGCTCCCTCTTTCTAAACTTAAAATTGGAGATTATCTCACACCAGAATATACTACAACATCAAATATATCTGATGTTAAATTTGAGGTAACTCGTGGGATTGGTCGGTCTTTTGGATATAATAAAATGGAAACAGAAGAACATTATCTTTCAGAAAAAGAGTTAATATGGTTATTTATTGATATCGTTAGTAAAAATGGTAATCTATTATTAAATATCGGACCAAAAGCAGACGGTTCAGTTCCAGAGATCCAGAAAAACCGACTTCTATCTCTTGGAAAATGGATTAGGAGAAATGAAAAGGGAATTTATGCAACAATCCCATGGAAGAGAGCTGAAGCAATTGCAAAACAAATTTCTAATAATATTATATTTAAAGTTAGGTATACTGCTTCAAAGGATGGGAAAAATTTGTTTATATTCTTAAGTGAAATTCCTGATGAAGGAAAAGTTAAAATTGAAAACCTAACTCTTACTATAGATTCTGAAGTCTATATTATGGATGATAATGATAAGAGAATCCTCACTTGGAAAAAAGATGGAGACGATGTAGTTATAGATATTCCAAATATACCAAAAAATTGGATTTCTTTAGGAATAGCTTGTAATATTTAAGGAGCTTCAATTTCACCCAGAATCCATTAGAATTTGGATAATTTGATTAATTGGAAGAGAATAATGACTGAAGTAGAAGATGTATACGATAAATTGAGAGTATTATTAAGCCATAGACATTTCACTCCACTTCCTAAGAATGAATTAGTAGATAAACTATTAAAGAACATTTATTCGGAGGAGGAAGCATTTATCGTTGCTAATGGTTTTAAAAGGTCTTTTTGGCCCGTGACTCTTAGAAGAATACGGAAAAGGACAAAAATGAAAAGGAAGGAATTGAAGAAAAAAATAAAAGAAATGATGGATAAGGGTAAACTCGTAAAGAGGGGACACTTTGTAGTGTTACCGGGGTATTTTCCTGGTTTATTCGAGGAATACTTTACATTCAGCAAGGACGATCCAGAAAGACTTAAAAAGGCAGGAGAGGCACATTTTAGTTTAATTCAATCAGGGTTTCATGTTGAACATCATACTGCAGGGTTTCCAGTGTTTAGGGTTGTACCGGCTGTTGACCCCATACAAAAAACTATTGAAATTGATAAATCGATTAAAGTAAAAAATAGAGTTTTATCCTACGAAGAGTTGAAAAAATTAATGAAAAGATATAAAACCCTTGCTGTGCAACCGTGTAGCTGTAGAATCACCGGTAAATTATCAGGAAATCCATGCAAATTAACTGACGAAAATTTTTGTGTATCTGCTGGACCACTCGCTAGATTTCTAATAAAGGAAGAAGTAGCTAGAAGAGTTAGTTATGATGAACTCATGGAAATTTTTAAAAGAGCAGAAAAAGAAGGATTAGTTCATCATACTTTAAACATGAAGAAAGGTGCATTCTTTGTCTGCAACTGCTGTCCTTGCTGCTGTGGTTATCTAACCCAGCTTACCTTTTTTGGTAATAGAAACGCGATTGCTATCTCCAACTTTATACCAAGAATCGATATCGAGAAGTGTAAAGTTTGCAGTTTATGTGCAAAAAAATGTCCATTGGGTGCTATTATCAAATCCTCGGATGATAAAATGGAAATTGACTTGGATCTTTGCATCGGTTGTGGTATCTGCGCGTCCAATTGTCCAAATGGGGCAATTACGCTAAAAAAAGTAAAAAACTATAAACCGGTTAAAGGTCATATCGGGGTATTGAGAAAAATTAGAAGAGCTAGTAAAAAAGTAAGTAAAGTTGAAGTTTAAAATCTATTGAAATTTAGTCAATTTGAATCTTAAAAAAAAATCCATAAAAATCATGAAAATTTTTGATGAATAATGAGTGATAACGAAGATATAAAAAAAATTAGGACAATTTGTCCTTGGGTGAATTGCCCCTCTTATGATGGGATTTTAGCAACTGTTAATGTGAAAAAGAACAAAATAATCAAAATTGAAGGAGATAAGGAGCATCCACAGAGTAAGGGTTATATATGTCCTAAAGGGCTTAAGGATTGGCAGGTTATTTATCATCCTGATCGCTTTAAAAAACCACTTTTAAGGACACCATCTGGATTTAAAGAGGTTTCCTGGGAAGAAGCCCTCGAGGTAGCAGCTGACCGATTAGGTGAAGTCATTGAGAAATACAGCCCTAAATCAATATGTACAACCATGTCAGAGTGGCCAAGTGTTGCTTCTTTTATGAAAGCAATAAATAGTCCAAACGCAATGACTAATCGAGATCTTTGTCAGGGATCTGCTGAAACTGCTGATCCATTAACTTATGGGGATACCATTACTATTTATCGTAGTTCACAAGATTTTAAAAATTCTAAGTGTATTCTCTTAGTTGGAACAAATTTACCAGAATCTTGTGGAGGTCAATGGCAAGACATTAAGGCAGCAATGAAAAATGGAGCTAAACTCATTGTTGTCGATCCTCGACGGTGTGAAGCAGCCGAAGCGGCGGACTTATATCTTCAGATCCGTCCTGGGAGTGATGGTGCTTTAGCTTTGGCAATGATTAATGTCATAATAAAAGAAAACCTATATGATGAAGAATTCGTAAAAAATTATTGCCTAGGTTTTGATAAACTTAAAGAACATGTTCAACAATATAGTCCAGAATGGGCAGCAGAAGTCACATCGCTTTCAGTGGATGAAATTGTGAAAGTTGCTAGAATGTATGCCACTAATGGACCAGCGAGTTATCGAGGAAATAATGGCGTATGTCAGCATGCAAATTCCACTCAGACATGTCGTAGTTTTGCCGCTTTAATTTCAATTTGTGGTAATATTGATGTAAAAGGAGGAAACAGACTTGCTCAAGGTCCTCCAGGCAAAGAAGATCAGGATTCGTTTGACTTCTGGAGTGCAATAACTATTGACAAAGAAATCGAGGAGCAAACCATGGGAGCAGAGAGGTTCCCTTTATGGGCAGGACCTAACTCAATAATGCGACGACCACACAACCCATCCTTGATAAATGGCATGATTCATAATGAACCTTATCCAGTGAAAGCATGGATTGTATTTTGGAATAATCCCGTGATGTCATATGCAAGCGCCCGAAAAGTGATTGAGGCTATGAAGAAAATTGATTTTCTGATGGTTTTAGCCTATACACCTAGTCCAACGTCAGATTTAGCAGATCTTATTCTACCTATAAAACACACGTATGAATTTGATTTTCTGATGACGAGTTCTTATGGGTCTTGGGTAAGTGCAATGCCTAAATTAGTGGATGCACCTGAAGGTTGTCGAGATTCTTTTCAAATATTCCATGATATCGTCGAAAAAATGAAACTGAAGGGTTTTATTAAAGAAAATCTTTTTCCATGGAAAAAATCTAGAGATTTTGTAGATGAAACCTTAGGTGGTGGAGCTCCACTCAATTTTGAGACTCTCTGTAAGATGGGTCCAATTGCTTGGAGACCAAAATACAAAAAATATAGAAGAAAAGGATTCAAGACACCCTCGGGGAAAGTAGAACTTTACTCAGAACGCATGGAGAGATTTGGTTATGATCCTTTACCTACATATCATGAGTGTGGAGATAGTGCAATATCTTTACCACATCTTGGTGAACGATATCCTCTTTATTTAACTACCAGAAGAGTGCAGAAATATCTATTAACAAGAGGATCAGGATATTCATGGGTTCAGAAAGAAGGTCAATATCCCGAATTATTAATTCACCCTAAATCAGCAAATGAACGTGGAATTAAAGATGGTGATATGTTAGTTATTGAAACACCTAAAGGCTCTGTCCATCATAAAGCAAAACTATTTGATGGTATCCGACCTGATACAGTAAATGGAGTCTATGGATGGTGGATGCCTGAAAAAGAGTCCGAAGAAAACGAGTACATTAGTACAAACATTAACTTTCTATGTTCTTTTTACCCCCCCTATGATCCCGAGATTGGAATAAATTGTATTCAAGGAGTTATGTGTCAAGTTCGTAAAGTTTAGGCTTTCAGATAATTTATATTGAATCTAAAAAAAAGGGTGTGATTAAAAAATGATAAATTTCAAGAAATTATACATCAGATCCTGCTCATATTTATACTTTAGATATCAGATTTCAAATTATAAGCAGTTGTGTGAACAAGAGCTCTAAATATCATGAAGGTGCCCAATTCCATCCCGAGTCCATTAGAATGAAGCCCTACGGAATGCAGATATTTAAAAATTTCTTAGAATTATGAAAAATTAAACTTAATAAAAACGAATTATTTTCCTTCTTATTCATTTATTATCACTTTTTTTGATTTATTATTTTGACTCTCTTAGAAAGTCTTCTGCCCTTATTACAATTTCCTTTCCAGAGATATTTCTTTTGACTTCCTTGAAAAGGAAACTCTCATATTTTTTGTTAAGAATTAGATTATTTTCATCAAGAAATTGTCTCATCTTTGCTTTATTTATTTTTATTATGTTATTCCCCTTAACCCAAGTTATAGCATCATTTACAGTTTGACCTCCATTTCCTCCAACGAATTCAGGTAAGTAGCATTCCGCTTGATCTCTGTTCAAGAAAACACAATAAACAAAAAATCCTTTAGGATCTATCTTCTTATAGAAAGGAGCGACGTCTCTTTGATCCAATAACATCAGTATATTATTTTTTCCAGCGTTTTGAATTTTCTTATAAAGGGGGAGCCACTTATCTTCTCCATCTTTAGGCACTCCAGGCTTCGTTCCAGGAACATATTGTATACCATCTACAAGAGGGAGTATATCATCAAGAAATTTTATTTGTTCTGGACCATCTAAATGATAAAGAGCATAATCTAAACTTTCTGATTGCTCTTTTAGATCTGGGAGAACGAATCTTTCAAAGAATTTAGGATTTAACATCACTGAAAGGTCACATTGCATGGTATAATACCGCTTAGGGCACCAGACATTCAACCATGAGCCACAGCCATCAACTCCATTATTATTTATGATATTCTGTAATTCATCAAATACTTTTAGGTATTTTTCCATTATTATTGCTCTACAAGTGTCAATGAGTTCAGGGTTACGCTTCATTTGGATTATGACATTTTGAGGTCCTATGAAGGATACTAAGATATCTAATATCCCTCCTAAATCTGTCATAGAAACCGCATAATTACCTTTGGCTCCACGTTTTGCTGCAATTTCTGTTGTTCTTTTAAGTCTAACATACCACTCGTTATTATCATTTAACTTAGCACTTTCTAATACTGATACTATATCTTTTAGGTCCGTTTGTCTATGGAACCAAACAGTTCCAGATTTATATTCGGGAACAACTCCTAAAACTGCTGCCATTATTCCTGGACCATAGTTTAAAAAATAAGAAGGAATACATTCAGCTCCATAAACGAGACCTCCATTATATTGCTCATAAACATTAAGGAGAGAGTCTATTCCATCCCAGTCTTGAGCTAATTCAAATTTTAAGCCAAGCGAACCCATTAAGGCCTTGTCTGAGCCAACACCTTCTGGAATATTGTATGAAATGACTGGTCTGTCTGTTTTCTCATGATTCCACCACGCCCTCATCCGCTCCTTAGCTTCTTCCAAATCTTCTTTTACAATCATTTTAACATCATACCGTTTTATCATCCATTTTCATCAATTATATCTAATTTTATCTTATTATCCTTTTGAAAGGTTAATATTACCTTATATTTCTGCAAATTTTATTTTATTATATCATACTTATAATAGTTTAATATTTTTACGAAGTAGAACTTCATGAAAATTTAATTCAATAAAAAAAGAATTATGAAGGGCTAAGAATTTAACTAGTTCCTATATAATGTAAGGAATCTCAGATACTTTGAATTGATAAATTTAAATTTAAATATTAGATGGTATAAATAATATCATGGTTTTATCAAAACGAGAAAGAGTAATAAGGACACTTGAACTTGACGATGAACCTGATGTTGTGCCAATTCAAAACATGGGATTTGAACGAACACTCATCCCCTTCCAAAAATTCCAACAGTCAGAGGAGAAAAAAGCGAGTACGAAAGAAGTCATAAACAAATTTACTAATATTAGATATTCCATAACAGAGATGCGATTTTGGAATGTGGATACTCACTATATCGATCCATGGGGATTTAAGAAGACAAAAATCCGTTTAATAAAGGCCCCTCCAGAATTTCCTGGATGCAAAATTTGTACCCTTTCTGGAAAAATATCAAAAAATGTAAAACAGGTGGATACAGGATTAGACTATAGTTGGTATGTGGGAGGGTATTTCACCACGCCTGAGATTTTATATAAATATTGGGATAAATATGGTAAGCCTTCAGAATTAATTAATGATAAAATCGATTATTCTCCAAAGATCTGGGAAGGTTTTGTTGAGGCGCTCTCCCCATATTTTTATCCTATGGCGATATTACCGTTTAATCCTCATGAAAATCTTTTTGAAGGTATGACTCTAAGTCGAGCTGCGTATTACATGCGTAAAAATCCTCAATTTATCCACGATGTGTTGGGTGAGTATTCAAAAGCAATGGTCGAACTTATTAAACGATTGGGAGAGGCAGGGGTAGATATTGCCATGTTTTTTGATGACCTTGGTTACAAAGGACAAACTATCTTTTCGCTTAAAGATCTCCGTACATTTCTCCTCCCTTGTTATAAAAAAATCTATCAAGCTGGTAAGAAGCATGGGATGTTTATAGTTCAGCATTCCTGTGGAAAAATCGACGAATTCTTACCCGACATGGTTGATGCAGGATTAAGTTGTATTCAAGCTCTGGAACCTGCTGCGGGAGTTGATTTAGCCCATCTTAAAGAAATACTAGGGGATAAAGTCGCATTTATGGGAGGTGTTATTGGATCAGATATTTTAAATTTCGGTAGTCCAAGCGATGTTGAGGAAGAAGTGAAACGCTGTATTAAAGCAGCAGCTGATGGAGGGGGTTATTTCATTGGACCTAGCCATAATATATTAAATGCGCCCTGGGAAAATATTTTAGCCTTAAGGAGTGCAATTGAGAAATATAGGAAATATCCAATTAAATGAATCCATCAAAATGAAGCCCCATGGAATGCAAATCTTGAAAAATTTCTTAGAATCATAAGCAACTCATAAAAAAAATGGTTGAGCAAGAATCGTGCTATTGACCTTTTGGAATAGGATGTCTCAGCACCTTACCATTTAAAGCTCCCGTGTGCTTGCCTTGTTTGCAAGTAATTTCCCCATTAACAATTACATGCTCAATTCCTTCGGGGAATTGATTTCCATTTTCAATTGTACCCATTTCTTTTATGAGGTCATAGTTAAATATGACAAGATCCGCCTTATATCCTTCCTTAATCAAGCCTCTATCGTTGATTTGGAGAATTGACGCTGGGAGAGATGTCATCTTTCTTATGGCTTCCTCCAAGGATATGATATTCATATCTCGTACCCATCTCGAAATCACTCTAGGAAAGGTGCCATAAGCACGAGGGTGGCTATTTCCCCCGATATTTAGATTAGCATCCGAGCTTGCGCAAGAAAACGGTTGTTTATAAAATGGAATCACGCTCTTTTGCTCGTCTTTCATCATGTGAATGATTAGAACTTCTCCTTCTTCGTCCCGCATAAAATCCAACATAGAATCTTCAAATTTTTTCCCGGGATAAAGTTTAGTTAGTGTTTCATACATAGTCTTTCCAAGAAACTGGCGATTATTTTTTACATGAAGAACTTTTACGCTTTTTGCGATCTTTGGATAGGCGAGTCGTTTCAACAAAAATTTTGGGATTAATCGGATAACAAAAGGTGCATCAGCTAAAAAAGCAGATGATAATCTTTCCCATACTTCTTTTTTGATTTGTTTTCTGGTTTCGGGATTGGATAAATTTACCATGAAGTTTTCGAATACCCAAGTGTTTAGTAACACAAAAGGAAGACTAGTAACGCCATCATCATATGGTACTACATCAGCAGTAATCTCTAATCCTTCATCCCGAACATCTTCTACTAATTGAATGGCTTCTTTAACTAGATCTTCGGTATTATATTGGCTTAAGGTCATCCAATGTGAAATATGGGCTCGAACGTGGGCTTCTCGGGCTATACGGATGA
>Ga0180432_10004587_pt1 | contig 18837 bp, 17 predicted proteins | sample SS_ome_10_FD_132414 | JGI IMG/M metagenome (GOLD analysis project Ga0180432, IMG submission 132414) | Hypersaline lake sediment archaeal communities from the Salton Sea, California, USA - SS_1_MS_2 metaG | ecosystem: Environmental > Aquatic > Non-marine Saline and Alkaline > Hypersaline >...
CGCCATGAGAACCGAAGATTGGCTCGCAAAACCATCGCCTTCTCCAAAGATGTTGACGGGCTCACAGAACAGATGTCTCTGTACCAGGCATATTTCAACTTCGTTCGCCTTAATCGAGGTTTGCGTCATCATGTCCTATCCTGTGAGCATGGTCAACGGAAACGGCGATTTGACACACCGGCCATTGCCGCCGGCTTAACCGATCACCCCTGGTCATTCAAAGAGCTCATGGCTTCCAAGATATATATCAATGATTAACGGGTCATGACCGCTCAGTTGGGTTCCTTCGAAATCCTGGCCTCTAGCGTGAATGTAGCCAGAATCGATGCATCTTGTTTCCTTCGTGGATCCCTCCGTTTTGTTCGTGTTTTTCAGCCCTTCGCTGGGGGAAGTTCAGGCTAAAGCCTTTCCACTTCCTGCATCAGCGCCTCCAGGAAATCTGCCTCCTCGACTGTCCGCACAACCTCCCCCCGCCTGAAGATGGCCCCCCGCCCCTGACCGCAGGCCAGCCCGAGGTCGGCGTCCCTGGCTTCGCCAGGTCCATTGACAACACAGCCCATTACTGCCACCTTGATGGGCTTCGTCATACTGGCCAGTCTGGCTTCCACAGCCTGCGCCAGCCGTATGAGGTCCACCTCACACCTGCCGCATGTGGGACAACTCACCAGTACGGGGCCTCTGCGCACCAGGTCAAGAGACTCCAGGATATGGTAGGCGGCGTCCACTTCCTCTTGGGGCGGGGCGGTGAGAGAGACACGGATGGTGTCGCCGACCCCGTGATACAGGAGGATGCCGATGCCCACGGCGCTTCGGACGAGGCCGGCTTTGGGCAACCCTGCCTCTGTTATGCCCAGATGCAAAGGATAGGAGGTCTTCTCTGCCATGAGCTCATAGGCCAGTACGGTGGTGGGCACGTCAAAGGCCTTGAGGGATACCTTTATCAGGTCGAAATCGAGGTCTTCCAGGAGACGGATGTGCTGCATGGCGGCCTCAACCATGCGCTCGGGGAGTGGAGCCTGGGGGGTGGTCGGGCGTGGCAGGCTGCCGGCGTTCACCCCAATGCGGATGGGGACCTGCCTCGACTTGGCCGCCTTCACCACTTCGGCTACGTGGTGCGGGTCAGCGATGTTGCCCGGATTGAGCCGCAGCCCGTCGGCGCCGGCCTTCAGCGAGACCAGGGCCAGGCGGTAGTCGAAGTGGACGTCAGCGACCAGTGGAATGCCGATCCCTCTCTTGATACCTGAGATGGCTTCAGCGGCCTCGGCGTCGGGTACGGCCACCCTCACAATCTGACAGTCGCGTTCCTCCAGTTGCCTTATTTGACTGATGGTGGCAGGCACGTTACGAGTGTCGGTCTTGGTCATCGACTGGACAACCACAGGCGCGTCCCCACCCACGGCGACATCCCCTATTCGCAGCTCCCTGGTAGGCCGTCGCCCGGGCATCACAGGAAGCCCTTTCCACTCATCAGCCGGGCTATGTCGCTGTACATGATCCCGACGAAGAGGGCAATTATGAACATCGTACCGGCCATGTAGGCCCAACGTATGGTGCGCGCCGAGAGCCGCCTGCCCCCACGTACTCCCTCTATGACGCCGATGAGCATGCCGCCCCCGTCCAGCGGGGGGATGGGGATGAAATTGAACATCGCCAGGCCGAGGCTGATCATGCCGGCCAGCAGTATGAGACGGCTGAACCCCATGGACTCCACTGCCTCCACGGTCATCTGACCGGCCCCGACCACCCCCACCGCTGCCAGGCTGGGGTCCTCGCGCAGGATGGGTATGGACTCCTTTATCAGGACCGGGATGTGGACCATGAAGTCGCCGCCCTCATAGATGGCCTTCCATACAGGGAGCCGTTCAGTCTCGATACGGGTATCGCTGACCCAGGACGTATGGAGTCCACTGAGGTCGAACCGTCCCTGGGCGTCTGCCTTCAGAGTGCCGGACTTGACCTGGTCGCCCCGAACCAGCACCATGCCGACCTCCGTTTCGCCCTGAGCGGCATCCAGAGCGTCCATCAGACTCTGGTCGCTGTACACGGCACTCTTGCCGACGCTGGCAATGGTGTCTCCCGGCCTGATATCGGCCTGTTGCGCCGGGCTGTCCGGGTCCACGGCCGTGACGATTCCCCAGCACAATATGACCCCGATGGTGTACCGGCCAACGTCGGAATGGTAGGTGGGCGCCATTTCGATCTGGACATCCTCAGCGCCCCTCTGTATGAAGAAGGTCTCCTCTGCCCCGCCGTCGGAGTTCACCGCCTGCCGCAGGTCTTCATACTCGTGGACCTCCGTATCACCTATTCTCAGGATGATGTCTCCCGCTTGGATGCCATGTTCCGCAGCGGGAGAGCCCTCCGACACAGAATGCACCATAACGCCAGCGCCGGCAACGTAGTCCGTGGGGAACATGAAAAAGATGCTGAGCAGTACGAACGCCAGCACTACATTGACCACCGGCCCTGCGGCGTAAACGGCCACCCTGGTCCATGGCCCCTTGCTGGCCAGGCTGCCTGGCACGGAGGGGTCGCTCTCCCCGGGGGTCCTGACAAAGGCCCCCAGAGGGATGGCATTCACGGAGTAGAGGGTCTCCCCCCACTTGAAGCCCCATATGCGAGGAGGCAGACCGATTCCAAACTCCTCGACGGGCACCCCCGCTTTCTTGGACACGAACATGTGGCCCAACTCGTGGCAGGTGATCAGCACGAAGAGGGCGATGATGAAGCCGATGATGGGAAGGGCGATGTCCACGTGCTAGCCAGCTTTCCAGGTCTCGGCGGACTCCCGGGCCCAGGCGTCCGCGGCAAGTATGTCCTCCAGGGACGCGTGGTCGATTCTACAGTGACGTCCCAGGGTGTGCTCCACCAGTCTGGCGATATCAAGGAAGCCGATGCGGTGAGACAAGAAGAGGCCTACAGCCACCTCGTCGGCGGCAGCCAGCACGGCAGTGGAGGTACCACCCGCCTCTGCGGCCTCGATCGCCAGCGCCAGGCACGGAAACCTGCTCAAGTCGGGTGGCTCGAAGTCCAGGGACACAGGTCCGGTCCAGTCCATCCTTGAAGTATAACGGTTAGATACCCTTTCGGGGTAGGACAGGGCGTACTGGATTGGCAGCCTCATGTCAGGCATGCTTAACTGCGCCTTGACCGAGCCGTCAACGAACTCGACCATCGAGTGCACGATGCTTCCGGGATGCACCAGTATCTGGATGCTCCGGGGTGGCAGGCCGAACAACCAGCGGGCCTCCACAACCTCCATTCCTTTGTTCATCAGGGTGGCGGAATCCACAGTGACCTTTTCGCCCATCTTCCACGTAGGATGTCTGAGGGCGGCCTCGGGAGTGATTGTCTCCATCTGCTCCATTGTATGCCGGTAGAATGGGCCCCCGGAGGCGGTAAGGATCAGCCTGGATACTTCGTCGCGGCTTTCACCCTGTAGGCATTGCCAGATGGCGCTGTGCTCGCTGTCCACGGGCAGTATGTCCACATTGTACTTGGTCGCCTCCGCCATGACGACCTCGCCCGCCATAACCAGTACCTCTTTGTTGGCCAAGGCGACGTTCTTGCCAGCCCGAATGGCCGCCAGGGTCGGTGCCAGTCCTGCCATACCTGAAGTGGCCATCACGACCAGGTCTACATCAGGGTGACCGGCCATCTCTTCGAGCGAGACCAACTGGCAACCCGGGCTCGAAGACAGAAGGCTGGACTCGGCATGGCCATCACCGGTGTTGTGGAAGCTGACCAGAAGGGGACGGAACTCCTGTGCCTGGCGAGCCAGAAGGTCAACGTTTCTGCCGGCGGCGAGGCCAACAACAGAGAAGCGTTCGCTGCAGTGGTGAACTACCTCGAGTGTCTGGACTCCGATGGAACCTGTCGAACCGAGCACGGCCAGCCGCTTCACTCCACCACCCATAGAACGTAATAGTAGATGATAACTCCGGTGAAGACAAGGCTATCCGCGCGGTCCAGCATTCCGCCGTGGCCGGGGATGAGGCTGCCCGAGTCCTTGACTCCCGCGACGCGCTTCAGCAACGACTCGAACAGGTCGCCTACCTGGGCCAGCACACCTATGAGACAGCCCACCGCCAGTGCCTGGTAGTGGCTGCACGGGAGGGCCACACCGGCGGCATCAAGTATGGAGTAGAGCGCCAGCCCCGCCGCTGCGGCGGCCGCGAAACCTCCGATTGCCCCCTCCCAGGTCTTGCCCGGGCTGACAGCGGGGGCCAGAAGCCGCCTCCCGAAGGCCCGCCCCACGAACAGGGCGGTCGTGTCACAGGCAAAAGTAGTGAACAGCACCAAAATGACCCATTCCCTCCCATGATGGAGCTCCCTCATGGATACGTAGTGGCTCAGCATCCACCCCACGTACAGGATACCCAGGACCGTCCATGACCACGAAAGCAGAAGCAGGTTTGCGGAGCGAAGGCGGAGCCAAATCAGTGGCAGGATGACGGCAGAGGCCAGCAAGCTGGGGGCAAGATAGCCGACGTCATAGTTGGCGTCGAGGTAGGCATTGGCCACGAAGAGCAGGCACCAGACTACGCTGAAGACGGTCAGCGGACGGGCACCCGTCAGGGAAGCCATCCTGTCAACTTCGACTACGCCGAGGCTGACAATGAGGGCAACGAGGAGGGCCAGGAGGGGGAAGTCAGATACTTCGAACCATACAAAGGCCAGGAGGAGAGGTATGCCGATTAGGGCACTTGCAACTCTCTGCTTCATCCATGCCCAGCCGCATGACTGCCGACTGCTCTAGCCGCCGAACTTGCGCTCCCTCTTGCTGTAGGCCAGCAGTGCCTTCCGCATCTCTTCCTCGTCGAACTCCGGCCATGGCACAGGCGTGAAGTAGAACTCGCTGTAGGCGCACTGCCACAACAGGAAGTTGCTGAGCCTCATCTCGCCCGCGGTGCGGATGATCAGGTCGGGATCAGGCAGGCCGTTGCTGTACAGGTGTGCGGAAAACAGCTTCTCGTCGATCTGGTCCGCTGGCACGCCCTGGCGGACAAGGCTTCTGGCGGCGTATACAATCTCAGCCCGGCCACCGTAGTCGAAAGCGATGCTGAGAGTCATGGTGGTATTGTCCTTGGTGAGCTCGATAGCATTCTCTATTTCCTGCTGCACCTTCTCCGAGAGTCTGTCCAGCCTGCCCAGGTGGCGGATTCGCACCCCTTTCTTGTGCAGGGCGTTGGTCTCCTTCCGGATGACCCTGTTGAGGAGTCGCAACAACCCTTTGACCTCGCCTTCCGGCCTTTTCCAGTTCTCGGTGGAGAAGGCGTAGAGGGTGAGGTACTTGATGCCGTAGTTGGCGAAGGTCTCAACAACGCGGCGGACGTTCTCGGTACCGGTGCGGTGGCCTTGGAGGCGCGTCAGGTTGCGCCTCCCTGCCCACCTGGCATTGCCATCCATGATAATGGCGACATGTGTCGGCAACGACTCAGCCGGGATGCCGCCCGGTTTGGGCTCGGTCATTGCTCCGCTTCCGGTAGCCCTGTCATTATCACGATGCCTGGCCGAATCCAGCCAACCCCCGGGGGGCTAGACCTCCATGAGCTCCGTTTCCTTGTGCTGACCCACCTCGCCCGCCTGTTCAACGAAGCTGTCGGTGAGCTTCTGCAACCTCTCGGAAGCCCTCCGGTTCTCGTCCTGTGAGATTTCCTTGTCCTTCTCCATCCGCCTGAACTCCTCCATCGCCTCCCGCCTCACGTTGCGGATGGCGATTTTGGAGTCCTCTACCTTCTTTTTGACCAACTTGACCAGTTCCCTGCGCCGCTCCTCCGTCGGGGGCGGCATCACCAATCGGATGGAATTGCCGTCGCTGGCGGGATTCAGTCCCAAGTCAGACTTCTGGATGGCCTTGATAATGGCCGGTACGGTGCTCTTGTCCCAGGGGTTTATGACCAGGAGTCTGGCCTCCGGGGCTGAGATAGCCGCAACCTGGTTAAGGGGCATGATCGACCCGTAGGCCTCGACATTGATCGAGTCGACAAGGGCTGGAGAGGCGCGGCCGGTCCGGATTGTGTCCAGTTCCCTTCGCAGGGCCTGGATGCTCTTCTGCATCTTGTCGTCAGTGGTGGAGAAGACGTCATCGATCATGGTCGTACCTCGGTGAACACCACGGTCCCGATGGGCTCCTTGGACACGGCCCGCTGGATGCTGTCCGGTGCCTGCAAGTTGAACACCACTATGGGCAAGCTGTTGTCCAGACAGAGGGAAAGCGCGGTCGAGTCCATGACCTGCAGCCCCATGTTCAGTGCCTCACGATGACTCAGGGTCTCGAACCTCCGGGCATCGGGGTTCTTGGAGGGGTCCGCAGAGTAGACGCCATCGACATTGTTCTTGGCCATCAGCAGGACGTCTGCCTTTATCTCGATGGCCCTGAGGGCGGCTGCCGTGTCTGTGGTCATGTAAGGATTGCCGGTGCCGGCAGCGAAGATGACCACCCTGCGTTTCTCCAAGTGGCGGATGGCGCGAAGTCGGATATAGGGCTCGGCGACTGATTGGATGGGAATGGCGGTCTGGACCCTGGTCACCACCCCCACTTTCTGAAGCGCGTCCTGCAAAGCCAGGGCATTTATCACCGTGGCCAGCATGCCGGCATAGTCAGCGGTCGCCCTGTCCATGCCTCCAGCCTCTGCCTGTGTGCCGCGCCATATGTTGCCCCCACCCACCACGACCGCCACCTCCACGCCGGCCTCCTTCACTTCCTTCAACTGCTGGGCCACCATCCTCAGGGTCGTGGTGTTGATGCCATATTGCTGGTCACCCATGAGGGCTTCCCCGCTGAGCTTGAGCAGGATGCGTCTGTACTTGGCGTCAATCATGTCTTCAGCCCGCCAGGATTCAGTTGCTCCAACAAGACAGCCGGCTAGCCAGGGAAGGACAGCCCACCGTTCACGCTGAAGATCTGTCCGCTGACCTGGTTGGAGTCGTCTGAAGCCAGATACAGTGCCAACTGGGCTATGTCGTCGGGCCGGTTCATGCCGAAGGGGATCTTCTCCTCCGCCTTCTTGAACAGCTTGAAGAGGTAGGTGGAAGTGTCTGACATAGCCTTCTCCCAGCCGGGCGTGTCCCTGGTCACCGTCGTGCAGATGGTGTTGATCCTTATTCCCGAGCGGGCCAACTCCTGGGCAATAGCCTTGGTCATCAGCACCAGCGCTGCTGCGCATCCGCCGATCAATGATTCCCCGGGGGTCGGCGTTCTTCCGGCGTCGGTAGTGATTGCGATGATCTTGCCGCCCTGCCTTTCCATCATATGGTCAACTGCGGCCCTGATGCAATAGAGCCTGGTGATCAGGTGACTCTGGACGCACTCCATGTAGGAACTGGGGTCAATCTGATGGAAGAACTGAGGGGGAGGGCCGGCCGCGCCGCCGCTGGCGACGAGTATGTCTATCCTGCCGAACTCCTCCACAGCCCGGCGCACCATCTCCTTGACCTGGTGGTAGTTGTAGATGTCAGCCCTGTCGAAGGACGCTTGACGGCCAAGGCTCTTGATCTGGTCCACTACCTGCAGGGCCGGGCCTTCGGTCCTGCCGTTGACTACGACGTCTGCGCCGTTCTCTGCGAACCTGAGCGCAATGGCCTTACCGATCCCACTGGTTGAACCGGTGACGAGGGCTACCTTGTTCCTGAGGTCTGCCTGCAAGACACACGTCTCCCATCGAGACGCCCCGCCCTACTCCCCCAACTGGAACCTGGCGAACCGTCTCACAATGACCTTCTCGCCAACCCTGGCGGACACATCAAGGACGAGGTCGCGGACCTTGACAGCCTGGTCCTTGATGAAGGGCTGCTCAAGGAGGCATACCTCTTCCGCCTCCGCTTCCTCGGTCTGGGGCATTTCGTCGGCGGACACGTACTGGGGACTGGCTGCCGCCACCTGCAGAGCGAGGTCGTGGGCCAGGGCCTTGAATTCGTCCGTCTTGGCCACGAAGTCCGTCTCGCAGTTGACCTCCACCATGGCGCCGATGCGACCGCCATGGTGAACGTAGGCCTCTATGATCCCCTCGACAGCAACACGATCCTTCTTCTTCTCGACCCTGGCCAGCCCCTGCTCCCTGAGGACGTCGCATGCCTTCTCAATGTCGCCGTTGGTACTTTCCAGAGCCTTCTTGCAGTCGATTACCCCCGCGCTAGTCCTCTCCCTCAACTCCTTGATCAATGTCACCGATATCTCCACCAACTTGCTCCTCCTCGGGGACAAACGTGTATGAAGCGTAGGCCTCCATCGTCTCTTCCTCGGCAACCATCTCTGCCTCTTCCGCTTCCTGCTCGGCCTTCTCACGGATCCCTTTGCCTTCGATGACCGCGTCGGCTATCTTGCTGCATATCAGCCTGACCGCCCTGACCGCATCGTCATTGGCCGGTATGGGATAGTCGATCTCTTCAGGGTTACAGTTCGTATCCACGATGGCTACCGTGGGCACACCTGCCAGCCTGGCCTCGGCCACGGCGATTCTCTCCTTGGTGGGATCAACAATGAAGACGGCGGCTGGGAACTGGGTCATCTCCTTGAAACTGCCCATGTGCCGGTTCAACCGCTGCATGGTCTTCTCCAGCTTCAGGGCCTCTTTCTTGGGGAGCCGGTAATGCATCCCTCGGGCTTTCTGGTCCTCGAGCTGCACCAGGTAGTCGATGCGCGACTGGATGACCTTGAAGTTGGTGAGCATGCCCCCGATCCATCGTTGGTTCACGTAGGGCATTCCACATCTCTTGGCTTCTTGCTCGATGGCTTCCTGTGCCTGTTTCTTGGTGCCCACGAAGACAACGTCACCACCATCGGCAACCACGTCCGTGACGAAATTGGAGGCCTTCTCCAGCAGGGCTATGGTCTGCTCAAGATTGATGATGTGAATGCCATTCCGCTGCACGAAGATGTACTTCTTCATCTTGGGATGCCACCGGCCGGCCTGGTGCCCGAAATGGGCTCCGGCCTCCAGCAGAAGCTTGATGGAGACAGCGCTGGTTTGAGTCTGCTGCATCGTCATGGCTTACAAGATATACCTGCTGAGATGCTCATCCTTCACCAGTTCGCCGACTTGCTGGCGCACGTACTTGGCATCCACTACCACTTTCTCACCTCTCCTTTCACAGGCACTGAAGCTAAGGTCCTCCAATAGCTTCTCGACTATAGTCAGCAACCGTCTGGCGCCGATGTTCTCGCTGCGGTCGTTCATCAGCACGGCCAGACGTGCTATCTCCTCGATTCCATCCTGAGTGAAACTGACGTCCAACCCCTCGGTGGCCAGAAGAGCCTGGTACTGCTTGACCAGGGAATTCTGCGGCTCGACCAGTATCCTCTCCAGGTCGCGGTTGCTCAGGGGGCTGAATTCAACTCTGAGGGGAAACCGTCCTTGCAGTTCGGGCATGAGATCAGAGGGCCTGTTCTGGGAAAAGGTCCCAGCCCCGATGTACAGGACATGCTCCGTACTTACCTGGCCGTAGCGGGTCATGACCGTTGACCCTTCCAGTATGGGGAGCAGGTCCCGCTGGACTCCCTCACCGGAGACATCGCGCCCCATCTCCAGTCTGGGAGCGCACAGCTTGTCCAATTCGTCTATGAAGACCACCGCATTCTCCTCCACACGACTGATTGCCCGGTCGACCAACTCCTCGAAATCCAGCAGCTTGTTTGCTTCCTCCCTGGTCAGAATCCGCCTGGCCTCCTTGACAGGGACCCTGCGCTTTCGCTGGCCGACATGGGCCCTGAAGGGACTAAAGGGTTCGTTGAAGAAACCCTCTTCAGCACCATCCCCGTCCCACTGCGGCTCATATAGGGCGCCCGCCAACTCCGGGTCGGCGGGGACTTCGATCTCTATGACCTGCTCCTCCAGTTCGTTGTTCTGAAGGAGCCTGGCCACTCGGCGACGATTGACTGCTCCCCTGAAGGGACGGGTAGTGCCGGCGGATGCTCTCTTGGCCCGCTTGGACACAGCGGCAACGGCCACTTGCTCCTTCCCAGCGGCCTGCTTCTCCCTCCTGTCGCCGAGTTGCTGGCACAAATAGCTGATGATCCTCTCCGTGGCCAGCCCCTCCGCCTCTGTTTGTATCTGCGCCAGTTCCTCGTGATAGACCTTGCTGATACTGACTTCGACTAGATCGTGGACAATCGATTCCGCGTCCCTGCCCACGTAGCCCACTTCGGTGAACCTGGTCGCCTCCACCTTCAGGAAAGGAGCGTCGACCATGTTTGCCAGTCGCCGCGCCATTTCAGTCTTGCCCACCCCGGTGCACCCGATCATGAGGATGTTCTTGGGAAAGACCTCGGCGCGCATCTCGGGGGCAACCCTCTTGCGCCTTTCCCGATTGGCCAGAGCGATGGCTACCGCTTTCTTCGCTACCTCCTGCCCGACGATATGTTTGTCTAGTTCAGCAACGATGGCTTTGGGCGACAGACTCTCCACATGCCCCCCTGAAAAGGAGCCGTTCCGACATGAAAGTGTATCACAGGCAGGTAGTGAAGGCAACAGACATAGGGCGGAGCAGAGGCTCGCGGCAGGAGCGCCAGAGAAGGACCCGGCGGACCGTGGCAGGACTCCCGTTGTTCGTCGCCTGGCATCCGAACAAGATCAGAAGTAGTCCTCAAAGAAGTCCTCAAACTTGGCCCGGATGGCCTCGGCCGATACGACTCTGGGATCGAAGAGGTCTGTCTCAAAGACCAGGGTGGGTATCCCCAGTTCGTCCGTTATCCTGTCCTTCACCAGCTTCATGATAGCCCAGTTGGCCTTGCAGGCGATGTGGCCGGCGAAAATAGCGGCATCTGCCTTGTAGCGGCTGCAGAGGTCCAGGGAAGCATTGATGAAGTTCTCCCAGGGGCCGCCGCATTCCCTGCCCATCGGTAGCTTAAGGATCTTCTCTGCCAGACCCGTGAATATGCCCTCCGGGCTGCGGATATCCTCTATGGGCTCCATGACGAAGTTGTTGTTCATGTTGCCTACGGAGATGGCCCCGAACTGCTTCTCCAGCCACGGGAACAGCGAGAAATCGAAAACCGGGGCCCCGTACAGCCACACCATCCTGATCCGCTCATCCTTCAGGTGGCCTTCACCTCTGGCCACTTTGTCCGCGGCCGACGCGTACCTCTTCTTGCAGTAGTCCACGAGCTGGGGCGTCCCGGCCAGGCCCAGGAAAGGCACATACTCAGACACGGTCTCAATGGTCGAGTAGGGAGAGGGCACGGTGGCCCTTAGTTCGCTGTTCTTGAGGATGTACTCGTGGGCCTGGTTCGAGTACTCCATGACCTCCCTCAGTCTGTCCATATCCAGCTTGCGCCCGCTAACGTCTTCGAGAAAGGAGACCAGCCTTCTCAGCTCACCCGCAACATACCGGCGGGTCCTGTCATCCCTGAAGTAGGGCACGTCTATGCAGAAATAGGGGCGGTCGAAGTACTCGGCCATGACCGGCAGCGTGGCCACATTGGAGTCGCAGGGGTGCGAGGGGTGTATCAGCATTTCAGGCACGGGCAGGTCACCCGCAAGCGCGGCGCCGAGGAGGACCTTGTTGTCAGAGCAAACGTGGTCGGGTATATATTCCTCGGCGATATCGATGTATCTGGTCACGCCCTCCGGAGAGCCGGCGCCCATGCCCGTAACCGTATCCAGCACCAGGGGCGGAAGGTCCATGGCCCAGAAGACCTCCGGTATGACCGCGAAGTTGAGCCAGGCCACGGGCTCCCCCCGCTGGCCCGCGGTGTATATCCGGTCGAAGTAGTCCGCTATCAGCTCGAAGGTCCAGGACCTCTCAGGGTATTTGTCCCCATACCTCTCTATGCTGCTGTCTCTGAGGAAAACGAATCTGTCCCTTACCTCTTTGAGCAGGTCTCTTTTTCCTTGCATGTCTCTAACCCTCCAGTCTTTCCAGGAAAGCCTGGATTCGCGTGCGGAGCTGTCCCGTTGCGCCCAGGGCGTATTCCCTCTCCAACTCCAGCATTGGTATGCCGGACTTGTTCATCTGGTCTTTGACGTAGAGGAGCTGGCCGGCCCAGAGGTCGCAGTACCTGAGCCTGTGGTAGACCACTCCGTCGGCGTTGAAATCTGCGACCATACTCCTTATGAAGTCAACCCTGTCCGCTACCTGGTCGGCCATCTTGCCGCAGGAAGGGCGCTTCAAGTAGGAACTGGCCAGGCCAAGCAAGGGGTCCTCCGTACGCTGAACTGGTTCCCAGAAATACCTGCCACTAAGGCAGAGGGTGTCGGCGACCACAAGCCCACCCAGTTCCTCCATGGTCTCGAAGTAGGCTGGGTCGTCGCAGCCACCACCCCCCGCTACCACCAGTCTCGCCTTGTAGTCGCCTCCTATTTCCCTTCCTTTCAGTTCCTCCAGTAGGCGGCGAAGAAGAGCGTTGTACCGGTCCCTGGGTATCATGGTAGCCGGCAGGACGGCGCTCATGGCCTCCGCTCCCGTCAGGGGCGGATGCTCCGCTCTGCGGAGCTCATAGAGGTCTCGCAGCAGGTCTCTGGTCTCGTTGTATATGTCGATAGCGTCTCTGAGGCTGTCATCGCTGATATCGACGTCGAAGGCGCGCATCAGCGTCTCCCTGAAGGTCTGGAGGTCCTCCCTGTAGAAGTCGATGGACTGCTGGCTCACCTTGTGGGGTACGCTGATGAAATGGAGAAAGCGCTTCTCCCCGGCCTCGCGCAGTATGTCGTAGAGACGGCGGACGTGGTCGCAGCTATCCGTGAGCACCAGCCCGTCCAGGAAGTCATAGGTGCCGTCAAGCGCGAGTTGCAGACATGATCGAGCGAAGCTGCAGTTAAGGTGACTCAGGTACACGTCCGATGCGCCAGTGTCCGTGCAGCCGGGCGCTCTGAGCCTGTATGACATCATGCCGGCTGCGTAGATGATTTCCTCGGGTATGTAGAGGCACATGAAGCCGACAACTCGGCGCCCGCTCTTCTTCCATTCCTCCAGCAACGGGTTGCCGACGGTGCCGGCCAGGCTCTTCAATTCATCGAGTGCGCTCATCCCTGGTTGCCCCCTTCATGATGGCGTGTTGCAGTGTAAATGACTGACAGTCCAAGCGCTGCGCTTCAACCGTTGTCTGGGTGTTTCGCTGGTGACCTGGCACACCCAAGGGCGGGCTACCCCTGGTTACCCCCGGGTACAAGAAACAGACATGCCGATAATTGCGAATCCTGAAGCGAACCTCGTCGCGACAGCCGGAGCCGGTGCGATAGTTCGTATGCTAACACCAAGTATCATCGCTGCCCCTGTACTTTGTCAAGGAGACGTAAGGCAGGCAGCAGGCCCGGCCGCATGGATGGATAGGTAGCGATGAGAGAAGTTGGGGGGCAGGGGAGCCGCCCTTGGACGCCGTGGGGATTGCTCTTCTGAGTGCTGAACTTGCCCGGCGTAAGCTTGACACCGGTCGGCCCGTATAGTAGGGTGTTCGGTGTAGAAGTTCTACGTATCAAATCGTCTTTGCCGACTTCACATATCAGCGTGCCGTTTCCGTGGAGGCGTCTCATCTATGGATGAAGCAGGCTACGTGAACAAGCGACAGGGAGACCGGGGAGACCGTGACGAGGAGGACTTCGTGCTGTTCACTCTCTTGTGTCAGGCTCGCGATGCCCTGGCGAAAGCGCGCCATCGGGAGCTGAGGCCGGTAGGCATCAACATGATGCAGGCCGCTGTCCTATACATCGTGAGGGCTATAGGAGAGCCGGCAAGTCCTGCAGAGATATCCCGATGGTTGTTCAGGGAACCCAACACGGTGTTCGTGCTGGTGAACCGTATGGTTGCCCAAGGGCTGCTAGACAAGAAGAGAGACTCGAACAACAGACACCTGGCGCGCGTCTCACTGACCGAGAAAGGCGAACAAGCGCTCAAGGAAGCCAGGGCCAGGCGTGACAAAATCTCGTCTATCATGTCCTGTCTGTCACAGGAAGAACGCGCTTTCCTTGAGGAGACATTGGAGAGGCTAAGGAACCGGGGGCTGGAGGAACTGGGCATGGACAGGCCGCTGCCCTATCCATAAGTGCCGATTCCCCGTATTCGTTTGGGCCCCACTTGACCATGAGGGAGGAAAATGGCATTTGGCTATGCCGGCAGAATTCTGGTCATTGACCTGATTTCCGGAACTACGTTCGAAGAACCGACCTCCCGGTATGCTGAGAGATTCCTCGGAGGCAGAGGCTTCGCCGCCAAGCTGTATTGGGATAGTGTCCCCCCGGCGGTGGGGCCTCTAGAGCCCGGGAATATCCTCGTGTTCGCTACCGGCCCGTTGGCGGGTGTGCCCGTGGTGGGAGGCTCCCGCTGGCAAGTCTGTGGTAAGTCCCCCGCCATTGCACCAGCGACTTTCTGCCACGGCAACTTCGGCGGCATGTGGGGCGCGGAGCTCAAGTTTGCAGGCTACGATGCGGTGGCGGTCACTGGCAAATCTACCAGGCCGGTCTACGCATACATCCGGGGCACCGAGGTCAGCCTCAGGGACGCATCCCACCTCTGGGGAAAGGGCGCGGTTGGGGCACAACAGGCACTGAAGGAGGAGCTTGGACGTTCCGTCAAGGTCGTAGCCATCGGGCCAGCCGGAGAGAACATGGCTGTGATGGCCAACCTCGTGGCAGACAATGATGCTACCGGTTCTATAGGCCTGGGGGCCGTCATGGGCTCCAAGAAGCTGAAGGCCATCGCAGTACAGCGCACCGGAAAGGAGATGAACATCGCTGAGCCGGGACGGCTGGCGGAGTTGACCAGGTACTATCGCTCTCTCGACAGAAGGCTGGAGGGGGTGCTGGGTGCCACTGATTTCAAAGTAGCGGGGCCGAATGTGAGGAAAGACCCCTGTTACGGGTGTCTGGGGAACTGCCTGAGAGTAACATATGAGGCCAAGGATGGGACACGGGGTAAGTACATGTGCGCAGGGCCTTTCTTGTACAAGCCATATGCGGACCGTTACTACGATCGTGATTCGGACGAAGTCTCCTTCCATGCAGTGAGGCTTTGCGATGACTATGGCCTCGATCTGATGGCTGTAGGGTCGGCGCTCTTCTGGCTGCAAAGATGCTATGCTGCTGGCGTACTGGACGATCAGAATACCGGGATTCCCCTGTCGAAGCTCGGCAGTTTGGAGTGCGTGGATACACTTATGCGGAGGATGTCCTTTCGGGAGGGTTTCGGAAACGTCCTCGCTCAAGGGTTGACCAGGGCCGCAGAACAGGTCGGTCAGGGAACGGAGTCGCTACTCCCCACATTCATGTTCCAGGGTGACCAGATTGAGCTGTACAGCCCCAGGCTGTACAGCACAAATGCGCTGTTGTATGCCACTGAGCCCCGAATGCCAATACAGCAGTTGCACGAGGTCAGCCAACTTGTAGGCAAGTGGCTGAGCTGGCGCCAGGGACGCGAAGGTGCCTACCTGTCGTCCTGGGTCCTTCGTGCCATTGCCCGGCGCTTCTGGGGAAGCGAGGCCGCTGCCGACTTCTCGACGCATGAAGGCAAGGCCCTGGCGGCCAGGAAAATCCAGGACCGGCAGTATGCCAAGGAGTGTCTTGGCCTGTGCGATTACTTGTGGCCCATCATGGATGTTGAGCATTCCGAGGACCATGTGGGTGACCCTACCCTGGAAAGCAAGATAGCCTCCGCCGTCACCGGTCGGGAGTTGGACGAGGCCGGTCTGAACGCCATCGGAGAGAGGGTTTTCAACCTGCAAAGGGCTGTGCTGGTCAGGGAAGGGTGGAAGGGTAAGAAGCACGACACCCTCCCTGATCACTCGTTCACGGTTCCACTGAAACTCGATATGACGAACCCCGATTGCCTTGTGCCGGCCAAGGGCGATAGCGCTGTGTCTCGAAAGGGTGCAGTGGTAGATCGGGAAGAGTTCGAGACGCTGAAGGAGGAGTACTATGCGCTGAGAGTATGGGGTGTAGACAGCGGGCTCCAGACAGAAACTGGCCTCCGAGATATCGGGCTGGCTGATGTTGCTGAAAAGTTGAAGACCAGCGGCTGTCTGGCGGATTACAGCGCGGTTCGATGATGGCGCAAGACATCAAACGAAGGAGGTGCAAGGAAGATGGGAGAGATCCAGAGTTACGACGGTCCCTTCATACCGGACATCAAGTACGAAGACTTGTCCAAGGAAATTTTGATCAAGCTGCTGGTGGAGTCCGGCAGGACGCTGACCGCGATGGGAGCGTTCTGGTATTCAAACATGAACGCGAGGCTGGGTGATGAAGAGGCCAACAAGCACCACCTGGACGTGTGGATAAAGGAAGCAGACTTCTGCATACCGAACGTCGCCAAGGCAGCGGGCATAGAGGTAACGGACGTCGCCTCTTGCATGAAGGTATTTCAACTGGACCCGGCGTTCAATCGCGAGTTATTCAGGGTCGATATGGACATCAAAGGTCCTGACAGGTGTCTTCTCACCATACACAATTGCCCTTCGCTGTCCTACCAGGAGAGGGAGGGCAAGGGGAGAGAGAAGTTCACCTGCCAGGTATTGGAGCCCGCTACCATGATTCGGTACTTCGCGTCTTGCGGTGTCGATGTGGAACCGCATCCGTTGAAGGTCCCACCCCGGGTAGGGTGGAACGAGAAGGGGTGGCACGACGTTGCCTGCCAGTGGGAGTTCCACCAGGTGCCCAGCAAGCCCTATGGTGGCCGGCTTCCAGCTTCACGAGAGGAACAGTTGGACCGGTTGATTGAAATCTCCTGGGAGATACACGAGCTTGCCATGGACACGGCTTCGGGTGCCGGTGCAGACTCTGACCTTCTTGAGGAAAGACGAGCAGAGAGGCGAGCGCTCCTGGAACTGCTCAAATGGAGAAGTGCCCGTTCCTCATCCTGACTGCAGCCTGGAGCTTGCCGCATTCAAGGGAATCCTGTCAGGTAGGTATACGGACATGAGCTAAGACCTGGCGGTGACTGAGTATGTTCGAAGTCTCACTTATGTCTCGTTCAGGTTCTACTAACAAGGGAGCCTGTAGTTGCGAAAGGGGGTAGCTTCAATGGGACGAACAATTATCAAGTCTTTGGGCATTGTGTTGTCGGTAACAGTCCTGCTAGCCATGCTCGGACTGGTAGCTGGATGTGGAGAAGAGAAGCAGGAGGGGACCACGGAGATTCGCATTGCCATACTGACCGACTTCACCGGCCCCGCCGCCTATGCGGCGCAGCAGCACACGAATGGCTTCATGGACTACTTCAGCATGCTTGAAGAGAAGGACCCCATACCTGGGGCCAAGATCAAGGTCCTGACCTACGATCAGAGGTCGGATTTCGCCAGGGTCATACCAGGCTATTTGTGGCTGAAGGGGCAAGGGGCCGTTCTCGTACATCCCGTCAGTGGTGACGACTTTGTGATGCTGGAGTCCAGATTTGAACAAGACCACATACCTGGCATTAATGCTTACCTACAGGAAAGCTCCCCGAACTTCCCCTGGACTTTCGCTCAGGGTGTGTCTTCCCCGATGGAGACAGAGGTAGCCTTACAGTGGATCATGGACACCTGGGACTATGACGGGAAGGGCAGACCTCCGAAGATCGGCCACCAGGGCTGGGCACGGGAAAGCTCGGTCAAGTACCAGGCTGGTATCGACAGGATGTTGGAGTGGTATCCTGACAAGTTCGAGTTCGTGAGTTTCCAGTCTTCCCCTGTAGGCAACACAAGCTGGGCCGTCGAAGTCGGCAAGCTGCAGGATTGCGACTACATTTACCTCAGTATGGTCGGTGCCATGCTGGGTTCCTTCACTAAAGAGGCCAGGGCCAGAGGGCTACAGTGCTCATTCCTGAGCGCATCCATATCCTACACCGGCTTCTGGCCCGTGGTACGGTCCTCTGTTCCGGCAGACGAGCTCTACGGATGCTACTTCTTTCATTTCGTACCATGGTGGACTCAAGACATACTCTACGTGAATTCTCTGAGGGAGGCTATCCTGAAATACCATCCTGATGAGGCCGAGGACTATATGGCAGCCACGGGACCAGTGGCTGGATGGGGAATAGGCATGTTCGTAGCCCAGGCGATAAGAGACGCCGTTGAAAGGGTAGGAGCCGAAAATGTGGATGGCACCGCCCTGCGCGATGCACTGGCGGAATTGGATATGACCGTTGAAGGTTGGGACTACCCTTGGCGCTTCTCTGAGGACCATCACCTCCTCCTGCGAGACATGAAGGCATATCAGTGGAGCGTGGCGGAGAACGTCTGGGAATGCGTCAGCGGCAGCTATATACCACACTCGCTGGCAGGATAGGTGACGTGATCTGCTGACCGTGGTGAGAGCTGCGGACGTTGTCCTGGTCGCTGGCGCTCTGTGTCGTTTGGACCGGATACGGCCACACAGGCAGAGTCCCCCGGTGGTCGCTCTCCGGTGAGGGTGCGGTGTACCGGCTGTGTTGCGGAACACCACCGATTAACTGACAATGCTTCTCGCCCTATGGATGTCGGGATATGAGAAGCTCAAGCACGCTGGGGGCAAGTACGCACGCTGGAGCTCGCCCCGAGAAGGTGGATGATATGATCAAGCCTATGACCCATTCCAGTACCTCCCCCTTTCGCTGGCCCGCCGCAGGCCGCTGCGGCGGGCCATGCTTCACCCCTCTTCATTCTTGATAGCTGTCTTTGCGGTAGCGGACACGTCGAAGAGGCAGGTGGCTAACGCTGCTCAACTACAGGCCGAGGTAGAGCATTCGAGAAGAAGGAACCCCACTCTGACGAGGTGTACCTGGTTCGGGGCAGTGCCAGCCACGGTGTGTCAACCTCCCTTTGACTGGCATGCCTATCCTAGTGACTCCGCAAGTTCCAATCCCCGCGTCGAGACTGTATCTATGCGGACACACAATCCTTCCGAGTACGGGGGTAGACGATGAAAAAGGGCACTGCTATACTTCCGCCAA
>Ga0180432_10004588_pt1 | contig 18833 bp, 18 predicted proteins | sample SS_ome_10_FD_132414 | JGI IMG/M metagenome (GOLD analysis project Ga0180432, IMG submission 132414) | Hypersaline lake sediment archaeal communities from the Salton Sea, California, USA - SS_1_MS_2 metaG | ecosystem: Environmental > Aquatic > Non-marine Saline and Alkaline > Hypersaline >...
CAAGTAACGATAATGTATACGGTCCCAGATTCCCTTGCGGGTGTTGCGAGATCGCTGGGATAGCATTTCACCATCGAGCACCTGATCGCGTATCTGCTCTACTGCCATTCCCCCCGCCAGCGCAGCAAACACCTGGCCTGCCTCTGCAACCAAGGCGCCCTTCGCTGTATTGCGGGTGCTGTACGACCCATTGTCACGAATGGCAAGGGCATCCCCGCGATCAATCTGCGTCATCTCATCATCCGGCACTATCACTTCTTCCACACTATCCTTTTGCAGTCCTCTACCGAGGCTTCCGAGGTTTGCTCGTATCAGGGAAAGCTCGTCCGATTTCTACCAGCAGCGTTTCCAGGTCGGACTTGCGGAACAACCTGTAGCCCGATGGGGTCCGCGTGACGGGGATCTTGCCCGAGTCGGCCCATGCGCGAAGCGTGTTCTGACAGACGCCGACGATGCGGGCGGCCTCAGCAATCTTTACGTACTCGTTGAGTTTGTTCATTTCGCCCCCATTTGCAGGAAAAGTAACCGACCACGCAGATAACTTTACCAGACCCTGCATGTGAATGACAGCACCCCCACCCCCAAACCTGGGCCATTCTAGGGATGACGAGTTGCGTTATCTGGAGAGGGGTTCGAGCATAACACCACCCTTGCTGGGTCACATCTACACGCTGCTCGCCGACAGCCGAGCGTACCGGACGCCAAGGACAAATGACGTCCAACCCGTCTTGGGATTGCATTGCCACCCGGGGTATTCCTGGAGCGCCCGGCCCGAATCCTCTTGGTTCAACCCGGCGGACCCTTGAAACGCAACGCAAGCTGCTCGGGAAGCCGATCGCGATTCGCGGCGCTGACGGTCAGCAACTCGACGTCCTTCCGGTCCTTGATTTCGCGTATCAGCCCCGTTCCCCGCTGCGCGACGGTCGCCAACAGCGGCATCGGGCGGTCAAGGAGTTCGCGTACCATCTCGGCAAACACTTTGCTGAAACACTCCATCTTGCCGATCTCGTCAATGACCACCAAATCGGCCTCCGTGTTGGGCTGCCAGGACTCCTCGGCCAGCAACCGCTCGAAATCGGACACCTCAACGCCGTACCGTCCCACACGGATCTTCGACGTGGAATTGACGCTCGCCAACGGCACGGACAAGCCCGAGCCCAGCCCCAGCGCATCGAAGCCAGTTCGCTTTCCCGACTTCCGCACCTCGCGAGTGTAGAACCCGGCGACTCGGACATCACCCAACCGTTCGAGGGTCCGCATAATCACGGTCGTCTTGCCGCAGCCGGGCGGGCCAGTCAAGAGAATGCGGGGAGCCATTGTTTTCGTCCCGTTCGACACCGGGCTCAAATCTCCTTCCCAATCGCGAACGCGCGGCCCAAAGATACCCCGACGCCGTAGTAGGTCTGCTCGCCAGGCGCGAAGATGATCGGGCGGACCTTCTCGATCTCCGGATGACCCGTCGCCCCCAGCACTGCCTCGTCCGCCTTGACGTCCATGATCTGGCCGACGAACTGGGTATGCAGGCCGAGTTCAAATACATGAACCACGTTGCATTCCAGGACCATAGGGAACTCCTCGATGTACGGCGCATCCACCAACTCGCTCCGCGTCGGCGTGAGCCCCGTGGCCGAGAACTTGTCAGTCTTCCTGCCGCTGACCAACCCGAAGTAGTCGGCCTCCTTCGCGTGGTTTTCCGAGGGCACGTTGACGGTAAATGCCTTCCGTGCCATGAGGTTTCCGTGGGTGTAGGTTGCCTTTCGCAACGAGACGGCAATGCAGGGAGGATCGGAACAGCAGATCCCACCCCAAGCAGCGGCCATCGCGTTGGGTCGGTCTTCCTGGTCGTACGTCCCGACGATCCACGTTGGTGTCGGGAAAACGAGTGTCTTCGCGCCGAGCGATTTCTTCACGATTGCTTCCTCCTCACATAGAGTGCCCAGCCTTTGTAATGCTTTACGCCCGGGTAGTCCTCTGGGGGACGGAACTGGCGGACGCCCCCGCCAGGGACTTCACTGTTTGACAGCCCCCACCGCGTTCTTCTGAAACACCTTGCGAATTTCGGATGCGTCCCCATTGCCAAAACCGCTGCGCTGAATCATCAGGACGAAGATCATTTCTCGCTTCGGGTCGACCCACCCCTGAGTGCCGAACGCGCCGCCGTGACCGAATGTACCGGGCGACAGCATTTCCGTCACCCCCTGTGGTTCGCGGACGATACACCACCCCAGTCCCCAGCCGTTGCCAGGAGTGAAGCCCGTCTTCAGGTCCTTGGTCTGTAAGCGGGTCATTTCCTCAACGGACGCCTTGGACACGATTCGCTTCCCATCAAGCTCTCCGCCATTGAGGACCATCTGGTAGAACCTCGCCATGTCCGTCGCCGTCGAGACGAGGCCACCTGAGGGATTCGGAGCCCGTTCACCCTGGTCGTCCGTCAGCCAATGCGCAACCGTCACGATGGATTTCTTATCTGGCCCAGGCTTGTAGATCGTCGCCACCCGCTTCCGCTGCTTTGGCGTCGGGCAGAATGTCGTGTCCTTCATCTTCAGCGGGCGAAAGATGCGGTCACGCAGGAACTTGTCGAAGGGTTGCCCGGATGCGACTTCAACCACTCGACCGCACACGGTAAGTCCCGGGCTATACTGCCATTTCGCACCCGGTTGGAAACCGAGGGGCCTCTTTGCTATTGCTTCAGCGGTTTCTTTTAACGTGCGTTCACACCGTTGGCTGCCGACGATTCCCGAGGTGTGGGTCATACAGTCACGGATTGTGATCGCGCGGGACGGTGGGGCGTCCTTCAGCGACACGTCCTTGAACTCGGGGATGTACTTGGAAACGGGGTCGTCGAGTGACAACTTACCCTCGTCCTTGAGGATCATCACGGCGGTTGCCGTAATCGGCTTCGTCATCGACGCGATTGCGAAGAGCGAATCCTCCTGTATGGGCTTCTTCTCCTCGACGTTGGCGAGTCCAACGGCTTCGATGTGAACGATCCGTCCCTTTCGGGCCACCAGTGTGACCACTCCCGCGACCTGCTTGTTTTCGACAAACTCGCGCATCCGCTTAGGGATCTGTGCGAGGTGCTTCGCGTCCATGCCAACGCTGGCCGGATCAGAACAAGGGGGCTTGGTTTGTGGAGTGTCCTTTGCTGATCCCTTGGAAACAGTAAGGGCCAAGGCTGTGAGAAGCAAGGCGAAGCCATGGTAGAAGGGCAAGCGTTTCATTAGCGGTTCCTCCAGAGAAGGTCTGTGTCGAGCCCCAGTATAACGGCAGTTCAAGAGAATCGCCACTTCCGCTGGCGAGGTCTCAGATCTAAATAAATGCCCACAAGCGTGTCAGAATACATGCTGACGTAGGTTAGCGTTTCTAGGCCCCATTTTCGGCCATCTTTCGGCCCCTGATCGGGGCTCTTTTTGCGCGCTCACGCAATGTCGCGGGGCGCGGTGTACCAGTCACCGCCCCCGCACGGGGGCACTTTGTCAGGAGATCCCCCATGATTGCGAAGATCGACCGTGAAGAGAGTCCCGAATGGCACGCACCATTCATGCAGATGCTTCCCCAGATCCAACGTCGAGCATCCCTCGCCTTCCGAGGCCTGCCCGAAGAGACTCGTCAGGAGAAGATCCAAGACGTCATCTGCCACGCCACCGAAGCCTACAAACGGCTCCATGACCAAGGCAAGACCCACGTCGCCACCGCGCACACGCTAGCGACCAACGCCATCAAGCGAACGCGGGTTGGGCGGAAAGTTGGCATGAAGCTGAACGTGCGGGACATCAGCTCGCAGTATTGTCAGCAGCAGAAGGGCGTGACCCTCGGTCGGTTGGATAGATTCCGGCGGGAAACGGAAAGCTGGGATGAAGTGTTGGTCGAGGACAGGCACGCTGGCCCGGCTGAAACGGCGGCGGCGCGGATCGACCTTCGCGACTGGCTCAAGATCCTCTCCAAGATGCAGAAGAAGGCCGCGACGAAGCTGGCCGCCGGCGAAAGGACGGGCAAGGTCGCCAAGCTGCTGGGGGTTTCTTCGGGCAGGATTTCGCAGCTTCGGCGCGAGTTGATGGAGAGTTGGAGGCGGTTTCAGGGCGAAGATCCTCTGGATCGGATGCTTGGCGAGGCTGCCGCGTAAGGCTGGTTGTAGGTGCCTTGCCTGGGGCAGGACGCGATGCGTTCCTGTCTTCCGACGTTATGCAGCCTTTCTCGCTTGAAGAAAACGCGCGGGCGGAGTCTTCGCCGGTTGGGCTACCAACCCCGCCCGTGCTTCTCGGGTTCGCCCCAGACGGTGACTCGCACCGTCCGGGGACGGGACTTTGTCCTGTTCGGCGGACGTGCTCCACTATCCGTCGAGCTAGGGCCAGTCGGAAGCCCAGGTTGTTGTTCCGGTTGCCAGGCGAGTTGTTGTTGCGATTCGCCGACCGGCAGTTCTCCGGGTGGTTGTTCCAACTGCCGCCGCGATTCACGCGGTTCGAGCCAACGGACAAAGCCCTGTCTCCTCCAAGATTCGTTTCCTGTATTCGATCGACTCGGCACGCCGCACAAACGCCAGAAGCGGTTCGACGTGCCGCGCCGTTTCTTCTTCATCCCAGAAGCCGCTCTCGTAGAGGGCATGGTATCGCCGCATCTTCCGGCGGAACCGATTGCGGGTGCGCCGTGCCAGCCCGAGCCGCCCCGGAAACACCCGATAGCCGAGGAAGGTCATCCCTCGCGAACATGCGTTCAGACAAACCGGCTTCAATTCCAGCCGCAGCTCTTCGCCGAGGAATTGCTCGGCCTCGCGTCGAATCCAGCAAAGCTCGGCCCGGCAGTCGCTCCAGATCACGAAATCGTCCATATATCGCACATACCTGCGGCAACGCAGCGTTTCCTTCACGAAGTGGTCGAAAACGGCCAGGTAGTGGTTCGCGAAAAACTGGCTCGTCAGGTTCCCGATCGGCAGCCCCCTGCCCGGCGTCGTCGCGTACGAATCAATGACGCCGTCGAGGATTTCGAGAAGACGGCGGTCCTTGAAACGCCTCCGCAGGAGCATCTTGAGAACGACGTGGTGGAGTGAATCGAAGTACCTCCGCACGTCGAGCTTCAGATACCAGTCCCCGGTGCGCGAAAACCGGCGTGCCCGGGCGACCGCCGCATCCAAGCCCTTGCCCTTGCGGCATGCGTAGCTGTCGTAGATCTGATAACGCTCGAACTCCCCTTCACAGACGTTCATCATCGCATGATGTGCCACCTGATCGCGGAGCGGCGGGGCGCAGATGAGCCGTTTCTTCGGATCTTCAACGTAGAACCGATGGTACGGTCCCCAACCGATCGGCCCGGAGAGCAACTGGTCGCGCAACCGGCGTACGTTGGCGTCCAAGTCGTCGCGAAATCGCAAGACGTGTATACTGCCCCGCTTCCCTTTCGACGCCTTCCAAAAGGCGAGACGCAGGTTATCCGCGTCGGCGATCTGCTCAATTACGTTGCCCAGCCGTCTCATCGCCGCTCTCCGTCTGCGGTCCACCGGAGTCCCGAATCGCCGCCAGCAGCGACTCGCCGTACTTGTCGGCCTTGGCGTCCCCGAATCCCTCGATCGTCTTCAGTGCGGCGATCGTCGTCGCGCGGCTGCGGGCCATCTCGGCAAGCTGCTCGTTGGTGCATACGGCGTAGACCGGAACCGCTTCGTTGGCGGCAAGCCGTTTTCGCTCCTCCCTCAGCCGGGCGAACACGGCGAAGTCGGCCTCGGAAAGCACGTCTTTGTAGTCGATTCGGGACCGGCCTTTCCCGCCGTCGCCGCCGGGCTTACCGCCCGGCAGATACTCGATGCAGAAACACCAGCACGCCGTCGCGCTCTCGGCCACCAACTCCTTCTGCACGGAGACGACGCGGTGGGAGCGGAGGAACCGATTCAACTCCTCTTCCGCGTCCAAGTCACCGGTCGCCGGAATCGACATTATCCTGAATTGCATAGATTACCCAAATTGACAGCGTGCAAAAATATCGCGACCAGGGCTACGCCCTGGAGGAGCACCTTGTTCCTGACTCTCTCAAGTACGGATCGGAGGCTGCTTGGCCCGGCTTACGCACGGGCCTGCGCTACCCTCCGATCCGACCTACTTGCCTAGCCGAACGAGGGCCAGCCGGAAGCCCAGGTCGTGGTAACGGTGGCCAGGCGAGTGGCAGGAGCGATACGCCGACCGGCAGCGCTCCGGGTGGTGGTGCCAACCGCCGCCGCGATACACGCGGTACGAGCCAGTAGGAGGACCCACTGGATCGACCGGAGGTGACTGCGCGTAAAAGTCCTTCGCATACCAGTCGGAACACCACTCCCAGACGTTCCCGTGCATATCATACAAGCCCCAGGCATTCGGCTGGCCCTGGCCGACCGGATGCGTCTTACCGCCCGAATTGTCCTTGAACCAGCCGTGCTGCGCAAGCAACGCCGGGTTGTCGCCAAAATAGAATGCCGTCGTCGTGCCCGCTCGGCACGCGTACTCCCAGCCCGCCTCCGTCGGCAAGCCGAATAGCATCCCTTGCTTCTCGAACGCCGCGTTTATCTTCGCCAAAAACTGCTGCACATCCTCCCAACTCACCTTTTCCACCGGGTTCAGCGGGCCGTTGAACTGCGACGGATTATTGCCCATTGCCGCTTCCCACTGCGCCTGAGTCACCTCGTACTTGCCGAGGTAAAAAGGCTTCGTGATCTTTAACTTGTGCTGCGGCCCTTCCGTCGGAATCCTCTCAATGGCCCACTTATCGTTATGGGCCTTGGCTTGTTCCAGGGCCAGCGCACGCTCCGCCTCCGGCGAACCCATCACGAACTCGCCTGGCGGAATCAGCACGAACTCCATCTTCACGCCACCGGGAAGGTCGATGGCCAGCTCCTTCGGGATTTTCGGCTCTTTCGGGCGTTTCGGTCTACCAGGCTTCTCCGGCGAGGACTCCGCGATCTTGGCTATCTCCGCCACACGACTCGACACCTTGTCTTTCGTAAAGCCCTTCGGAAGCTCCCCGGCGGCTCTCTCGTACCACTCGCCCGCATGGAGCATCAAGGCGTTCTTCTCCGTACTCTCAACCTTCTCGCTCAGCAGCCACCAGGTGTCGGCCAGCCGGACCTGTTCCTCTGGATCAGTCGGCGGGGAGTCGAGTTCTTCCGCCGCCACGGTCTTCAACGTCGGGCTGCTGCACTTCGCCAAGTGCGGAAGACCCCGCTCCCAAAGGCCACGCTGGAAGCAAAACCACCGCCCCACGGCCAGGTTCGCCGCCGGGTCGTCGGGATTTGCCTTCAGTGCCTCCTGAGCAGCCCCCAACTCCTTGAACTGCTCGGCCATCTTGCGGACGTCATTGCGGCGGTCGTACGCGCGTTTGCGAAGGTCCCGGTCCCGGACATCGCGACAAAGCCCGTAGGCCGCGTCGGCAATGCTCAGGGCAATGTCATGGCGACCCGCGTCGATCGCCTCGTCGATCACCGTATCGCCCGCGTCCATGAACGCCACGATCCGCTGGGCTTCCGGCTTGCCCGACACGAACGTGGCCAGCATCTTCTGTTTCCCTTCGAGCGTGTCCAGGTCGAATTGTTGGCCCATCGCATCGACGACTTCGAGCATCATCGCAGGATCGCCGCCCCGGCAGGCGATTTCCATGGCCTTTCGGAAGTAGACAAATTTTTCGACCGGTCCGCCCTGCGACTCCTTGCCCAGGCCGAAGAGTCTCTTGGCCAGTTCGACGTCCTCTTCGGCGGTTCTCTTCTGGGAGAGTTTGTAGACGTCGTCGAACTGGCGGGCCATTTTCTCCTGATCCGCCAATGACGGGACGGGTAACTTCTGCTCCGCTGGCGGTTTGGCGTTGGGTTCGACATTGGGTGTTTCGGGTTTTGGGGTCTCCGGCTTCGGCGTTGTCGGGTCGGTCGCGGCAACCGTCTCGCCGGGCGGTTTCTCTTCGGGCGGGACTTCCGGAGGCTTTTGATCGGGCGGCTCCGGTTCCACGTCGCCGCTGGGCCCGTCGGGCGGCTTCCTCGGACCTTCATCCGGGACGGGTTTCGGGGGTCGCGGTTCTGTCGGCTTCGGTACCGGGGCGGGCACCGGCTGTTGTGGACCCTGGGGCACGCCAGCTACCGGTTGGCGTTTCTCATCCTGACCGCCGCCCAACTTCCACGCCAGCACGCCGATCACCAAAAGCAACAGCACGCCGACGCCGGCCGCGCCAGCAATCATCAGCTTTCGTTCGCCACCGGCTTCTTCCGAAACGGCCTTTGACGGCTGCGGCCCGGCGGACGCGGGCTTCTTCTTCGCTTCCTTAGCGGCCTCCTTCAGCTTGCTGACCTCGATCGCTTCGAGGAACCCGACCAGCGTGGTCGAGATTTCCTCGTGCCGGGACGCAGATTCATCGTCCAACACGGATTCCGATTCCAGCCGCATCCGCTCCCGAAGCAGTTCGTCGTACTTGGCCTTCTTCTCGGGATTGAGCAGCGTGACCCTGGCGGAAGAAACCTGGTTGAGGAGTTTCTGCGACTGAGCACTCCGCTTGCCAGCCTGGAAGGTCCGCAGATGACCCATCCGCTGATCGGCGGCGCTTTCAATCACACTGGGTTTGTCTTCAAACGTCCGAATAGCAAGCAGCCGGTATAAGTCGGGCGGTTGGTCCTCCGGCGCGATCCCAAGCCATTCGTAGTACGGATCGAATGCTTCGGCCATTATCCCCTCCCTCGAACAGAGTAGAACGAGAATCATCCCTCCAGAGAGTGATGACGAACACTCATTATTGCCAACGGGCAGATGGGCTGCAAGGGGTCGAAAAATGAGGCTGGAATGGCCCTGTGAGCCCTGCTAAGGCTGACATCCAAAAGAAAAGGGACATGCTGGATTCGTTCGAGGGGACGTTGACATCACTCTCTGTCCGGACGGCGACCAGCATGTCCACAACACAGTATACAGACCAGTTGTGGTCGATGCAAGATTCCGGTAGCGATCGCTGATTATCTCCCAGCCCCGTTACAACATCCAATCCTTCTTTAGGATCTCGTCGATCTGGCCGTCCTTCAAAAGACCCCGGAGTCGAAGTGCCTCTTCTCGGGACACGTTCTCCATGCGTTTCTCCCACTCCGGGGCCTCGTCGTCCTGGTCGGCCATCTTCGTCAGCAGCACGGTCCCCGTGCGAGAGACGTCCATCGTGTAGACGGTCCACTTGTCCTCGTTCTCGTAGCCGTAGTCGAGCCACGCGCTGGGGTATCGCGTTACGAGGGTAACGGTCGGCATAATTGCCTTCCCACCGGCTTATCGGAGTGCCCCGCCACGCTCTTGAGTTTACCCATACTTGCCGCCGGTTCACAGGGGCCGGCGATTCAAACATTCAATTCAGAAAGGGCTGATTTCTATGACATTGAAACTCACAGTCGGCGTTTGCCGCAAAATCGGCCAGGCCAACTACGGATCGGCCAGCGCCTCGTGCAATGCCGAGGTCGAGCTGAACTCAACGCTGGAAGACCTCGATGCCTTTCACCAGGCGGCCAAAGATGGCTTCGCCGCCTGCGAGCGGGCCGTCAACGACCAGTTGACGAAGAGCCAGGGCAACGGCAGCGCCACGCACCGTCCTCCCCTCGAACAGCCCAGCGGCAATGGCAACGGCCCTCGTCCCGCTTCCGAGAAACAGCTCGACTACGTCCGCCGGCTCGCCAGCCAGATCGAAGGGCTGGGAGTTCGGGGCTTGGAGGGCCTGGCGACCAACATGTTTGGCAAACCCGTTGCCGGCCTAGCGAGCCCCGAAGCGAGCCGCCTGATCGACGTTCTCAAGGGAGCCAAGGACGGAAGCGTCGATGTGCAGGAAATGTTGAATGTCGCCGATCGCAAGGTATGACTTCGTTTGGCCGGCCCACAGAAAATGGATCTCTTGCTCAACAAAGGAGTAACTGCATGAGTAATAGTTCGTCGTCTGGCGATTCTGAAATCGGACTCCTCCTCGCCGCACTCATCACCTCCGGAATCCTCAATGCGTGGCTCTTCAAAGATTATGTCGGACTTCTCGTGTTGGCCGGAGCTATCATCGTAGGACTGTGGGCTGCCCGAGCAATTAACGGCGACTGACGCGCCCTCCGCGTCCTCGCTCCGCTTGCGGGGCGGGGATGCGGGGATCTGCTCTGCGATGGATCAATTCAGCGCAAGGCGATTCAGCGTCTCTTCTTTATCTGTTGTGCCGCCCGCTGCTACGACTACGGCGGAGGTGGCTGCCGGTCAGGTGTGCCAATCCCGCTGGCACTGGTTGAAGCGGATCACCGGCCTCAACGCCGAGATTCCTGGTTCTTGCGGGGAGGTAACAGCTTGTTCTTGCAGGGGACGAGCGACGATCTTCCACGAAGACGGGTGCGCCGACCTAGCAGGATACCCCTTCAAATCGCTCAGATTGGCCTGTGCTCTTCTTGCGCAACGGACAGGTCTTCTGGCACATGTTTGGCTAGGAGGGCCAAGAATGGCTGCAAGAAAGCCTGGAGGCATTCGTGCCGGGAGCGTTGACAGATTACCCGCTACTCGGCCTTCGCCGCTGACTTTGCAGACGGTTTCTCCGGTTCACCACCCCCCAACAACCGCACCCTCCCGGGATCGTTCTTCCAGCCGTACCGCTTGGAGAATTCCTCCGGGGTGAGGGTTTCCTGGCCTTGGTCGGTCTGGACGACGTAGACGAGCATGGGTTCGGCCAAGGGGGTGGCCCCGTAGTGGCCGTCTGGGGTTAGCATGAGGGCTTGCTGGTCTCGGAGGGCAACGAGCGTGCCTTGCGGTTTGCCATCGTCAACCCGGAGCAACCGTACGAAATTCGTATATTGGGCCGCTATGAGTTGTCTGTTTGGAGAAACGACGCAGTCACCCTTTGGTAAGGTGATCCCGGTCTCAGTGCGCTTTGTCGTAGGATCGAAGAATGAAAGGACATTGCCATCGCCGCGGAACATGAGCTTGCCTCCGTCCCCGGTCCAGGCAATCGGGAACTTGTGTGGTTGCCTCTTGAGCGTCGCGGTGTGCAGGCGGTTTCCGGTCGAACAGTCGAAGATTTGAATCGTGTGACCCCCCCTACCTCCGGTGAAATCGATGGCCAATGTCGTTCTGTTTGGATTCCATGCAACCGAAGCGATTTGGGGAGCATTGTCCGGTGCTTCCCAAGTGTGTAACTCTTGAAGAGAATCAAGATTCCACAGACATACTAGGGCTTCCTCAGCGTTCTCGCTAAGGATGTGTTTCCCATCGGGTGACCAAGCCCACAGATGTCTTCCAGCCTTCTCTTGTGTTTGCAGCACTTGACCAGATTCGACGTCCCGTAGCTGAATACCTTTGTCGCCCCTGCACGCAATCATCCTTCCGTCTGGAGCCCAGATGCCGGGTCCCCACACCCTTCTAAAACAGTGTCGCTCTTCCCCAGTTGCCACATCGCAGATTCGCAGGACACCGTATGCTCCCCCCCACAGTGCAAGTAGCTTCTCGTTCGGTGACCAGGCTCCGGTATTGTAGGCGTCTGACAGATGCGAGACGGCCTGAAATGCGCTTTTTCCGCCCGTCTCTGCGGAAAAGGTTAACACCGAACTTGCACCACCTAGGGAGTGCCAGATAGTGAATCTGGTGCCACTGGGCGACCACGATGCATTGATGATCGCGGGGTGCCCCGGCACTTGCCGGAAGTCAGCGCTCTCGCTGCTCTCTCCGGGAGGGCACAATAGAAGTGTGCTGTCCCAAGATCCAGCAACCAAGTTTCCATCAGGCGACCAGTCAAAAGAATTACGTGAAGACACCAAGTGCCCCTCAATACAAGGCACCCCCTCAGTCGCGTCTGGGTGCAAATCTCGCGCAGGTCCCCGGAGTCGTGCAAGGTAGTTCTGATAGCCTCCCGCCTTACTGTTGTGGCGACACCAAATGAGCCTTCGCCCGTCACGCGCCCAGCGAATATTCACCAAGGTGGGAAAACGACTTTCGATCGTGCATAGCGTTTGAGGTTCTCCGTCAAGGGTGGTCCACAACAGAGGTTGGCAGCCTCCTGCAGCCAACATCTTACCGTCTGGCGCCCAACTCATGGCTTGTATCCGGGGATTCCGTGTTTTCGCCGCCAGCGTACCGGTCAATTCTCCGGAACGGAGGTCCCACAACCGAATAGTGCCGTCATTGCCCCCCGAAGCCAAGAGTCTGCTATCGGGCGACCAAGCAACTACCAGAATCGAGTCTTCGTGACCAGCGAGCTGACGCACAAGACGGCCATCTGCCGCGCTCCAAATACAGACCGTTTTCTCCGCGCTCCCGGTGGCAAAACCCTTGCCGTCCGGCGACCAGACAGCGTTGGTCGTCGTCACCAACCCTTGTGTTCCTTGCTCGAATAGTAGCTTACCTGAATTGGTGTCCCACATTCGTATGATCTTACCGGCTCGCGTAAGGAGTTTCGTTCCGTCCGGGGACCACGCCAGTTGGGTTGTTGGGACTTCGTAGCCTTCGAGAACATGAACGCAAGCGCCGGATACCACATTCCAAACACGTATTGTCAGATCGTCACTGCTGGTGGCAAGCACCTTTCCACCCGGCGACCAAGCAATGTCCCGAATTACCCCCTTATGCCCCACCATCACCCGCGCCAGTTTCCCCGTCCTCGGCTCCCAAATCCGCACCACACCATCATCCCCAGCCCCGGCCAGCAGCTTTCCATCCGGGCTGAACTTCACACAGTGGACCGTCCCACGGGGCTCGCGAGTCTCGATCGTCCAGGATTGGACGCCCTTGAGTTTGGCGGGGTTGGAGACGAGGGCGAGGGGGCTGAGGGGTTGGGTGGGTTCGTAGGTCGGTGGGGTGGATTTTGGCGTCGATGGTTTCGGTTGTTCAAGCGTTGCGAGGTTGCCGGACATCGGCTTGATCGCCGGTTCAGTTGCCTTGCCCGTCAAAACTAATGCCACGCGGAAGCCTTGACACGCTTCCTTGTTCGCGCCTGTGCGGTGCGCCGATCGGCAACGCCATGACGGGTAACCGCAACCTCCACCCCGAATAACATGGCGGCCAGAACCAGCGGAGGGACCAATAGGATTATCCTCTGGAGATATTGTGTAGTACCCATCGGTGTACCAGTCTGCACACCGCTCCCACACGTTGCCATGCATGTCATATAAGCCCAAGGCATTCGGCTTCCTGTGCCCCACCGGGTGCGTTCTCTTGCCCGAGTTCTCCCCGTACCACGCATATCGTCCAAGCAGTGCCTCATCGTTTCCAAAGCAGAACGCCGTCGTTGTTCCAGCACGGCACGCATACTCCCATTGGGCTTCGGTTGGTAGTACGAATCGCATGCCTTTTCTTTTCGGTGTCATATTCAGCTTGGCGAGAAAGGACTGAGTATCTTCCCAATTCAATCCGATAGGATTCATCGGCGTTCGGTGTTTGCCGCCAGAATTGTCTCCCATGACAGCCTGCCACTGTGCGCAGGTAACTTCATGCTTGCCTAGATAAAACGGTTTGGTAATCCTGACGTGATGTTGGATCTCAGCGGAAACGGATGCAATCGCCCAATTGTTTTTCGAGGCTATTGCCTCATCCAATGCTTGTTGACGCTCCGTCTCTGGTGAACCCATCATAAACTCCCCCGCTGGGATCAGCACGAACTCCATCTTCGCTCCGCCGGGCAGGTCGATAGTCAGCTCCTTTTCGAGTTCCTGTACCTCGGGTCGCTTGAGCGTAACCCGAACCATAACCTCATCGCCTCGCTTCACAACAACAGAATCCTGGTCAATCTCGAACTGCTCGTCACCGCCTTTCAACTCAACGTCATACTCCCCGGATCTCAGCCGGATCTTCCAACCGGACTCAGCATTGGCAACTTCGACCTCTTCGCCATTTTGCATGACGGCCACCCGGACGTTCGGATCATCGCACTCGACGACCAGCGTGCCGTACCGATTTGTCAAGGTAAGGATCACGCCCAGTGCCAAGATACCGACCAGCGCCGCACCAACAGCAACCCACTTCCACCGTCCACGCTTCCCAACCGGCTCAGGCGTCGCCATAATCTGCGGTTCCGTCCCAGCAATCGCCGACGAACGATCTTCCGTGCTTATCTCTGACAACGAGTCCTCATCAGGCGAAATGATCCTCTTGGCTTGCTTCAACATTGCCGGTAGGTCGCATCCGGCAGCGAATGGTTCCAACGCAGCAGACACCTCTTCCGGCGTCGCAAACCGTTCCTCCGGGTCCTTCGCCAACATCCTGTCGATCACGGCCACCAATTCGTCCGAGACGTCCATCCTCACACGCCCAATCGGTGGCGGCTCATGCTTCACATGGCCCATCTGTTTGTCAAACGCTGTCCGGTAGTCGGGGCCACTGAACGGTGGCCGACCGGCCAGTAGCTTGTAAAGCGTGCATCCCAGTGCATAGATGTCTGCCCGAATGTCGACGGTATGGGTGTCAGCGATCTGTTCGGGCGCCATGTAGTCAGGCGTGCCCATCGTTTGGCCTGCGGCAGTGACCTCGCGACCTGCCGGCACGTCTTCCGAGTGGAATCGCGCGAGCCCGAGGTCGAGGAGTTTGATCTGGCCGGTTTGGGTAATCATCAGATTGGAAGGTTTGATGTCGCGGTGGACGAGACCGTGTTCGTGAGCGCATTGAAGACCGAGAGCGGCTTGCCGGATCATCTCGCAGGCGTCGGCGACCGGCAGGGGACCGGCGCAGCGGACGAGTTCGTTGAGATCCTGGCCGTCGACGTATTCCATAATCAACAGATGCTGACCTTCGGCTTCGCGGGCGTCGTGGGCCTGGACAATGTTGGAATGGGAGAGCCCGCCGACAGCCTTCATCTCCCGCTCAAAGCGAGCAACAGCACTTTCGTCAGCTATTCGGCCCTTGGGCAAGACCTTCACCGCGACGATGCGTTCAAGTTTCCCATGCCGTGCCTTGTAGACGGCGCCCATGCCGCCTTCGCCCAGCTTCTCCAACAATGTGTATTGGTCGATGGTGCCCAGGTCGGAGATACTGGTTTCGCTGTCGCCGGGCTGGAACTGGTTCTTCATATTGACCACGTTGGCCAACGCCTGCTGGAACTCCGGCTCGGCGGCATACTCGTCTACCGGAGCAGGTTCCCGGATCTGCTCGATGAAGCTGTCCGCTGTCTTCTCCAATTCCTGTACCGTCGCCTCGCACTCGGGGCAAGTTTCGACGTGTTCGGCCAACGGTTCGATTTCCTCCTCGCGCAGCGTACCAAGTACAAGGCCGGAGAGTTGTTCCCGACTAGGATGTGCGGTGGCATTCATGGCTCGGTTCCTTACGGAAATCGTCAGCTACCCACATGGGGGGGTAGTGTCTACTGTCTCTCCTCTATAGATAAGAACAAAAGCGCGCAACACCATTTACGAGAATGGCGGGCGTTCTTGCCCCGGCTTATCCCAGCTCTTGCCGCAAACGTAGCAATACACGGCACTTAGCTTGACGGACAGCGGCCTTCGTCATGCCCAGATCCTCCGCAATCTCGGTGGAGGTGTGGCCCAACGCGGTCATACGCCAGAAACACTCCCAGGTAGATTGCTCGAACTCGTTGCGGACGGCTTCCATCGCGCGATGCTTCAGTCCCACCTCGGCGTGGTGATCGACGGAAGAATCAATCGTGGACGGGTCTTCATCCGGCAACTGGGCTAGTTGCTCCTGCATGTCGGTGCCACCAACAGCACCCGCCCGACGCCCTTCGACCCGGAGGTAGTTGCGGATGTTATTGAGGGTGATCGTCAACAGCCAGCTACGAAAGCTGTCCCCTGGCTTTTCGCGGCGGAAACTGGCCACACCCTTTGCCACGCCTCGGAAGGTTTCCTGAACGATGTCCGCCGCGTCTGCTGATTGAAGCCCCCTCTGGCGACACCAGCGATAGATAAGCGGCGCGTAGAGCCGGGAGAGCCGATCCCACGCCTCTGGCTCGTTCTCCTTCACCCGCTCCAAGAGCGTCGACGAGATCGAACTTGGGTCCGAATCAGCATTGTGGGTGACGGTTGGGTCGGACACGACATGTTCCCCGGACAAGGGCTCAGGAGACACCCCTCATTGTGGGAGGGTGTGGGCATATTGTCAAGCGAGTGGAACTGTCCCGGAAAATCTGCCACGGCCAGTGCCAAATCAGCCTCGCGATAGCAGACGGACCATTCTCGTGGGGTGGGTTCTGTCACCTGAGGGGTTGCGAGAAGACCGGCGGCTAGCTCGCGATTTCTCGATGGAGAGCCTGGGGCGACTGTTTTCCCGGCTGGCCCCCTCCACCGCCAGAAATCGCGAGCTTGGCTGCGGTTTTTTGGCGCTCGTGGCGAGCTACGGTCTCGGGACGCTTGCCGAGTCGGTACGGCCACAGCGAACAATCCTTCACGGGGCACTGCCTGACTTCTTTCGCCGAGCCTGCCGAGCAGTCGAGGCATTTCAAACGAATAGCTTTCATGGGGGTCACGGCCACACCTCCTTATCATCTTTCCAGTCCGCGAACATCGAGCACACCGTAATCCTCCCACGCGGGACCGGCGCCAACCTAGACCGAATGCGCGAACACAGCCCCGATGAAGACGGCAAGCCGTTCTAGGGAAGGGACTTAGGACAAGCAAAATTTCAGCCTTGATCCACCCCAAAGTTTCCCTTTGAAAGCAGAAAGGCTTGGGTGGGGCCAAGTGCGCAGCGCTTACGCACCTCCCGGGGACCAGCATCGCTCTTTCCCGCTCGGTGGCCGGCTCCGTACAGGGTCCTTCTGTGGCGAACAACCTGGCTGCCGTAACGCTTGATAGGAAAGGGTGGATTCCCCGCGCTGTGGCTCGAAGACTCTCATCACTTCGCCCGGGCATGCTGGAAGTTTTCCCAGCTACCAACCATGAAGTGGATACAACTCACTTTGGCATCTCGCACTTGTACCAGAAGCGATGGGTGAACCATCCTCGGACCCCGTTCGCAAAGAAATGCTCGCGAAGTTCCTCCGTTTCAAAGTAGATCTTGCCCTCCTTGCGCACTTCTCGCTTCACCTGCTTCCGTTTGCGGAGTTCTTCGTAGCGGTCATAACTCACGTCGGAATAGACTTCATCCGGAAGGGGTAAACTCAGGCATCCCAGGCTATCGAGAGCGTCCTCGCATTCGGCTCGCGTCCTGCCGGTTTCGTCGAGGATCGCCTGCTGAAGCGCAGCAATGGCCTTCTTGCCGCCGATCTCACCGAGTGCCCCGGCGCAGTCTTGGCGGACATCGGCATCCTGGTCGTCCTTCAGCGCCTTGATGAGAGCCGGCGCTGCGCGTTGGTCCGGCATCTCCTCGAACGCCTGCGCGACGCACCGGCGAACCAATCCGTCCGGGTCCTTCTGAAGCGTCTCGATCAGCGGTTCGGTGGCGATCCGGTTGCCGCAGTGTCCCAACGCAAGAGCGGTGTGGTGTCGGACGGTCTTGTCCTTATCCCCTAGCAGGGCGATCAGCGCGGCCGCTGCGTGCTTGTCACGTAGGCGGCCAAGGAGATTCGCTGCGTCCGCGCGCACCTCGGGACTCGGATCGGTCAAGAGGGCCTGCAAGCCGATTCGAGGCGCATTGTCATCGTCGAGATCCTTCGCAAATCGTTCACGGATCGCCTTCTCGCCGACGTCCGGCCACAGCAAAGGCTTGGCCTGGAGTTCCTTCACGTAGGCCCGAGCCACCGATTCCGCCGTCACCGGCGGAGGCGGAGCGACCGACTGTGCCGAGCCAGGTGCAGCGCGTTGCTCGCTGGTCTTTTCCCCTTCAGCTTGTGCCATCTGCGATTCAAAGATCGTACGAAGTTCCTTCGCCAGGATGGCATCACTGCAAAACACGGTGACGTAGCCCTCCAGCGTTGTCGTTCCAATCCGGTACTGTCGTTGGTTGACGTTGGGCTGGCCAGGCAGATTGTTCGGACGCCAGACCGACACGATGAGGTAGCAGTATGGCTTGGATCTGTCCTTGGCAGTTGGCCTGCGGGACTTTCCGTAGGGCGTAGCGTTGAAAGTGAAGAGCAATCGCGCCTCGACGAGTCCGGTCTCGTCACGTTTGAATGTGGGGCGTGTCTGCGAGAAACCCGAGAGTGCAGGCTGATCCTTCTCCATCGCCACCACCTGCGTCCAGCCACGGTTGATTGCCGCCTCCATGGGGCGGGGAGAATCCCCCTTCGGTATCGCTCCTATGGGCGTTGCCGCAAAGACTCGAACGAACTCGACACTTTCGGGATGGAATCCGGTGAAGGCCAACTCAATGACGACGGGCTGTTCGCGTTCAACGGACACCTTCACCGCACGCCCAGGCCGGTCGGGACCGTCACCACAAGACTCGGAAAAGACGCCTGGTTCGGAAGTGCGGACCTCAGGTTTCAGGACGCGAAGACCTTTACATCGAGAGCGGAAATGGACATCCTCAGCGAAAGCCAAAAACAACTCGGGGACTAACCACAGGACTCCGGCACTCTTCGGTTTCAATGTCACGCGAACCAGGCAGATCTTCCCCTCCTTAGGTCTGTATTCCCTCACGCCTGAGACACATGTACGCTCGAACTTGATGGATGGCGCCCAGCGGGCCGCATCTACGGTAAGGCTGAAGTCGTGGAGCGTCAGCCTGGCTTCTTCGGCGCGTGCCCATGTTGCAACTAAGGCAACCACCAGGCAACCGAATATAGATAGAATCCTGGTGCAACCGTTCATTCCTGCGTCTCCTATCAGTCAATTTCAACGATGTAGCACTTGCCGTCTACGAGCACCATTTCCTCGATCTTGACCTTGATCTCGACACGGTTGGCGTACCCCAAGGTGACGAAGGAGTTCTTCATCACGCGGGCGTCGGGGGCGTAGAAGTCGGATTTCACCGGCTTGCCCGACTGGAACGTGATCCCGGACATCTTCGATAGGTCGCCACACATGGCGCGAA
>Ga0180432_10004589_pt1 | contig 18830 bp, 28 predicted proteins | sample SS_ome_10_FD_132414 | JGI IMG/M metagenome (GOLD analysis project Ga0180432, IMG submission 132414) | Hypersaline lake sediment archaeal communities from the Salton Sea, California, USA - SS_1_MS_2 metaG | ecosystem: Environmental > Aquatic > Non-marine Saline and Alkaline > Hypersaline >...
CCAACCAACTTCGAGAGACCCACCAACTTTGAGAGACTCACCAACTTTGAGAGACTCACCAACTTTGAGAGACTCACCAACTTCGAGAGACGAACCATTATTTACAAAAAGTTTTCCTTTTGCCCTCATGCTTTTTTTGATTTTGACTAAACCTAAATCTTTTTCAATCTCTATATGTCCGTCAAAGTCTATTTCATCAGCTTTATAAAAATTATCTTCGTCTAAATCCTTTTTTGTTATAATTAACGTTTCCATCTTCTTTTTCAACTCCATACATGTTTTTAGGGTGTTGTTCTATCCCTTCTGTTTGATCTTAACTCTTTGTAACTCCCTTGCTCCATCAATAATATGTTGTGCATCCTCTGGTGTTTCATCTCTAAGTAACTCTTTGTTTCTTTCATCATTCATATTCACCGTCATTTCAAGAATAGCATCAACCATCTCAGGATTCTTTTCTTTCATTAAAAGCAAAAATGATTGCATCATAAATTTAGCATTATCAGCAGTAGCTTCTATCTTATGTAACTGAAAATGCAACAATCTAAAATAATGCAACAAATGATTGAAAGTATCTTTCTGAATATCATTAAAAGTATGGAACTTCATTTTGTCATATATAATATGATCTAACCAATCTTCAAGTTCAAATCGTTCCATTAACATCGGATCTTTTTTGCTTAATTTTTCAATATATTCATCTTTATTTTCTTCCATCTTCTTTTTCAACTCCATACATGTTTTTAGGGTGTTGTTCTATCCCTCAATTTCTCCCTATAAAAATATCTAGCCATTCTGGTTTTGTTTCAAACCATTTAAAGAGTTCGTTTGTTTTTTCATCTGGAAATGTTAATTGTATTTTCCGTTTCATTTTTATCCCTGCCTTGATTCAAAACAATCATCACACATCACAGAACCATCATCATGAGATTTTACCATTGTTTCTTCTTTACAAATAGGACATTCAAGATATTCAACATATCCATAAGCACCAAGTTTCAATCCTTCCATCGGCTCTAAAATATGCCCTACTTTCATATCAGATGGAAATTCAATAGGTTTATTGTCTTTATCTCTGGCAATATGACAACGTAAATCTATCCAATCACAATCAACCTCTCCAGCATAGAAAACATATTTCTTTGCTTGATTAGTTGATTCAGCTATTACAGCATATCCTTCTTCGTCTTTTGGTGATACGAAATATATTTTTTTCATCTTCTTTTCAACTCCTTTTAGGGTGTTAAACTACCCCTACTCAAATTCAATTTTCAATCTATTATACAACTCTCTTCGTTCCGCTCTATTTAATTTTTTATGACAATAATCCCAAGCATTGTTTACTTTTTTGAGTACGATAAACGACATATTTTACCACACAGCTAATTTAATTACAATACAAGTAATTGACAAAACAATAAAAATACAAAGATACCATTGCCATAATTTAAGAGTTATATCTTGAGCCATAAAATCAAATATTTTCATGTTCTTCTATCCCTACTTATTTTTCAAATATATATCAACAAATTCAGATGATTCACGTTCATCATGAGCAATATTATTACCACTTTCATGAATATATTTTCTTAAATCATCTAAAAAATCAATTAACAACTCTCTTTCGTTTTCCATACTTTTTTTCAACTCCATATTTTAGGGTGTTAAACTATCCCTTCAATTGTTCCAACTTTTCTTTCATAGACCAAAATACTTTCATAAAATCCCTCCAAGGATACCCAACTCTTTAGTGTTGGGAGGAATTGGAGTCGCCTCCTGTTTTGTTAAATCGTTCTTTAAAAGATTCGTTAGTTTTCTGAAGTATCTTATCCATCTCACCAGAAATATACCGTATCTTTTCTTCAGGTGGTACTTCTTTGAGCCAATTAACTAATGATACAAGATTGTTTACACACCAACCATAAGTAATATGCATCTGAACAAATGCTCTTACTTTTTCAACAGGTTTACCATCAACAGCACCAACAAAACCATTGATTTCAAAAAGCATTTGTTCTCTTTCTTCTAACTCTTTTAATCTACCTTTTGTAATTTCTACCTTTTCAAAAATATCGTTATTCGTTTTAGCTTCTAAAATAGGTTGATTTTTATATGAACCATCTAAAACATGATTAATAGATGTTTTTAGATGTCCATCATTAGGAAGTTTAGAAACTAAAAGTTCTGCATATGTTCTTAATTTCTTTTTGTCTCCTTCAATACCTGCTTCTATTATACTCAAAATCTCACTACCATACTTCATACTAATTCACCTCCAACTTACTCTGTGTAAAATTACCAATTTTTGCATCTATATCAGAAGGACAACCATAGATATTATAGTTGAAGACATCCTTACCCTCCTGCTCAAGGATATACCGCTTAACACTATCTTGGCTTACATGACCTGCACTACCGCAGTAATATCCTCTTGCCCACAGGTTCGGGAATTGTTTGTATTTGTATTGATAGCCGAGATATTTCAAATATGGGAATACACCCCTCAATTGGATAGATGTGTTTCCTTTGAGTTTCTTGACAATATCACATGGTCTATGTGTTGGCTTTGCACCGACAAACAAATGGATGTGGTCAGGCATAATTTCCAATGCCAACATTTCCAAGTTTAAATCCTGACAGTTACCTTCTATTATGTCTTTCAATATATCACGCACCTTGCCTTTGAGAACCATTTTTCGATATTTGGGTATCCGAACAATGTGATAGTTGATGTTGTGTTTGGAATGTGCTGATGTTCGGACACCTGCGATTTTGACTTTGACATCGTATTTTTCTGGATTGAAATGCGGATAATTCCTAATGTTTGACATAAAAAGAAAAATGGAGCAAACAACCTCTTAATACAAGCGGTAAGCATTTTACCGATTCGTTTTAAGTGTGTTTGTTTGTGTTCTTTTTTGTCATACATTTAGGATACCCCTGATTTCAATCGGATGGGAGGATGTCATTTCATCAGCATCAATATTAACATGACCATGAAAAGCACCATGTTCGTCACCATGAAAACCATCATACCACCAGGATTATGCACACGAATCGTTCTCATAAAAAACCCAACCTCCGAGCACAATGTAAACACCTGCGTTCACCATTGATCAAACAATACTCCTCCATCAAAGCACCACAACTACATACTTGCTTCTCCATCAACATGATTCACCCGATCCGTCCACTATACCACATCCGACGCCACAAGCCACAAAACCGATGACTACCATAATACTGACCATTATTTCGTTCACAAGTAACAGAATCAACCGAGTAACCCGGGCAACATTTCCAGAAACGACAACGACCAGGATGCCAAAACGTCACCAGGAACCCTCCTCAAACAAGATCCTACCCAAGCCAAGAATGAACTCACTGCTGAAATCACTCATCCAAGACACCCTCCCGACGCGCAACCATCAACACATGCTCCAAAGACACAGACTCCTTACCACCAACAACAAAAGAACCAGAACACACAGGATCCTTCTTCAACTCACGGAAAATACGCACATTAAACTCCAGATACTCCACTAACGGGATAAGCCCCTGAATAGGGATATCATGATTCATCAACGTGATCTCAGGCATCGCAGCAGATCTAGGAGCACGAATCTCACTCATCTTCAAGCACCCCGTTCCCAATGATACTACAATACTCAACGATATCATCATCATAGATCGTCTTCCGACCATGCCTACAAGCTATCTCCTCAACACCAGGTATATTATCCACCAGCCAGTCATCAAACCGAGACAACAACTCCTGAACAGCTTCAGGGGATACACGAACACCAGTGAGCTCCTTCATTCGCTTCTTCACATTCAACACATTCACAGACTTACCATTATTTGACATGAGTACATCTACCTCCAATTCCTTCTTCATGCACTACTACTCCGATGAAGATGATACGTCTCCCAATTCTGAAACTCCACGCCACGCTGACTCTTACCATTCTCCAAACGCTTAATCATAACTTCTTCACCGATCTCCTTCGGCTGCATAAGCTTATCGAGAATAGTAGTACCAATAATAATCTTCACTTTTTCATCATCCTTATCTTTAATCTTATAAATCGAAGTATTATACTTTGTACTCGGGAACTTATCAACTAAAAGCCCTTGAATAGATTCACCAACACCTAATTTAACTACTTCGCCTTCCTCATCATAAGATTCATCTTTCACCCACTCGCCTTCATTTTCATTAATTTCTTTCTGTACCATAACTATCTATTCCTCCAACATTTTTTTATTTACACAACCACGGACAATAGTACCAGCACTTTCACCAGTAAGCTGTATATTCGTAAGTATCCAATCCCATTGTGATTGTGTAAATCTGATTGTTAACCGTTTCTCTTTCTTGTCGTTTTTCATAAGACAATGAATGACATATTAGTTTAAATAGTTATTGGTATGGGGGGGTTGGTGTTTAACCCCCCATACCAATTTAACAGGAGTAGAAAGCCCCGGTAAGGGGGGTATGGGGGGGTTTTTTCCACTTAATACCTATATATTAATATTATTTTTGATACTCACCTTAGATGGAGATAAACTCCCCATACCCCCCTTACCATAGTGTGTTTTCTCCCGTTGGAGCCGTATGGGGGGTTGCCTCATCATTTTCATTTTCCTCATCATTTTTCTGTTCTTTCCATGAAATCCCACGATAAGCTGGTCGTTGATTTCCTTTTCCTCCCATTTTTCCATCACGGAGCTCAGGTAAATGTTTCTTCAATTCTTTAGTAAGCATGTTTTTAGGAGTAACTGAAAGTTTCTTTGTTTTACACCAATTAACATATTTTTCCCATAGATCATCTTTAAGGATTCCACCATTAACAACTGTTGTAAGAAATTCTTTTACAAAAGCATAAATAGGGTCACTAAGTGTCTCATATTGTTCAGCGACTTCTTCAACTGTTTTGTTATAACTAAAATCACCTTTATCAAGTAAACGATATAACCCTTCAATGCTCCAGTTTAAAAGACCACTGATTTCATCTTCGGAAGTTATTTCATCAAGTATATTAGGATTACATGTTTTTTCATCAAAGGTATTTGGAAAACTAATTAATATCCATCTCCTATAAAAAGCATATGTTTTATCAGGTGACTTAGGAAGTTTATTTGCACTGAAGATAAACTTAGCATAATTACGAAAATCAAAAGCACCTTTGAATTTTTTTTCAGCAGTTACAAGATCTTCTCCAGTGAGTGCTTTTAATATTCCTGTTTCTTTAAAAGCAGTTGATTGTATATCAGCACATACATTTGCAAGTTTTCCATAGAGATCTGCTACCGCAAATTTATCTTCTATTATTCGTTGTAATTCTCTGCTTTTAACATTTTCTTTTCCTATAAATGCTTCTAGTAATCGTATTGCTGTACTTTTACCATTTTTACCATCACCTATAAACATACAGATTTTATGTATCAAATATTTTCTATAAAGTACATATCCAAAAAATTCTTGTAATGTAGATATGTCTTCTTCATAGATTACCTCTGAAAAAAACTTTTTTATCTTTGGACAATCTTTATCAGGATCGTATTTAACTGGTATTTCATTAAGGAAATATCTGTTTGGATTATGTGGTTCTAATTGTTTTGTTTCAAGATTAAAGATACCGTTTTTTAGATTTATATATTTTGTATCTGCATCAAAAATATCTCTCTCAATATAGTTAATGTCTTTTATATAGTTAATAACTTCATTTTTCATATGTGTTGTTGTAAGATCTTCCATGTATTCTGTTGATAATGTTGCTATGATGGTTTCACCATCAGGATGATAGTGTCCATCATTGTAATAATACATTTCTTGGTTATCTCTTATTGTTTTAAAATTATAATCATATTCTTCCATGATAAGTTTTGCAAGTCGTGGTGCTATTACTTGTGTTGGCACAAGATATTTTTCTCCTGTTTTTTTATTTTCTTTTTCTGTATATTTAAATATCTGATACTGTTTTTTTAGTTCTCTTTTCGCTTTCTTTTTACCCCAAGGACATTCCATAATGTTTTCATATGGACATAGTTCTGCATCATCCATCCAGAATTCACATCCATATTTTTTACTGTTTTTATCATATGCTCCTTTGATTGCATTTTCTATGTCATCATTACTTTTAGGCGGTGTACATTTTTCCATGTTAAATTGTTTTATTCTTTTTACTGCCATATCTATTGGTATATTTTGTAAAGAAAAACTACTTGCTATACCATAGATAGTACTGTATCTCATTGGATGTTTTGTTATTGTATTAAGAGCTATTTCTATACATCTCGGATAACCATTAGTTTCATCTGTTTTTGTTGTACCATGGTAAACATGTTTTTTTTCTTGTATATTCCATGCTTCTCCGATTTGTTTTTTGAAATCTTTAAAAATACTTTTTACATCTTTGTCTATAAGATTTGGTAATTCTTTTTTGTCTTTAATATATAAAAATTGGTATTGTTTTCCGTTTGGATGGATGCTTGGTGGTGCTACACAATATCCATTGTTCGCTCGGTATTCTATTTTATATTTGATTGGTTTTTGTATGTTGCCCGGGTTGCTGTGGTGCTTCATATATATTTGATATCCTTTTCCTGTTTTGACTATCCATGCTCCTGTTTCAAGTATTTTATCTAGTTTTAATCCTATGGTTTCTGGTATTGTTTCATCGTCTATGTCTATGATTACAAGGTCGTTGCTGACATGTCCACAGACGATTCCTATGTTTTTAAATAGGTCTTCATCAATCCATTGTTGTATTTGTTCTTTTGTTGCTCTTTCTGTTTTATATGTATCCCATGTTGTTATGCTTGGTTTTTTTAGGTGTCCGTTATTTGGTTCTTTTTTTCGTTTCCCTAATGGTATGATGCTGAATCCTTGGTCGTAAAAAAACCAGATCCATTCTACATCCAGTGGCATAGTTCCCCCGGATCTATTTCTTTAATATCTTTAACAAGTATGATATTTATTCCATATGCGTTTTCTAGTATTCTTTGTCTTCCCTTTTCTATTCCACCACAGATAACATAGAAATTATAGCTTTGTATCATAGCTTCATATCCAGCTATTTGTATCATGTCTTTATGTGTTACAAACCAGTTTTTTACTTCAATATAGGTTTTTTTTTTGTTTTTTAATCCACAGTAATCTATTCGGTCTTTGTGGCTAATCCATACTTCTTTTGTAATTTCTAATTGTGGTTTCCATGGTTTATCAAAAAAAGTTGGAAAAAAATATTTTTCTAGTTGTTCTTTGAGTTCGTCTTCATTGTCATATTTTACGTTACCTGAAGGGTTAATGTATCGGGTCATCATTTACCCTCCGTTCTTCTATTTTTATGATTTCTGTTTTATTAATCCAGAAGTGGCCATCGTTTCGTTGTATCACTATAAAAATATCGTCTTCATCTATTTTTTTTCCTCGGAGAACTCGTATGTCTTCTCCTTCTTTAAAAATCACTTTCACTTCTTCATTTATCATTTTCACCACCTTCAATTGTGGGTAAACATTTGGTATGTTTTGTGTGTTTTTTAAGTTAATTAAATATGATATTTTTTATTTTTGTTTTCCTCTAGATTCGTCATCTCTCAAATCACCTTATCTTATCTTCAATACATCATTATAACAACCAAGACACAACACTGTACCATTAACCGTTTCTACAAACTCTGCCCTGTCACTACTTTTAAAACTACAAATATCACAACGAATCATAATTTAACCCCACTAATCATTGTAACTATTATGGGGGAGGGTGGATAGGATAAAGGAGAGTTGGTACTAAAAAAAAGGTTAGTGGTGGCTCGTTTATGAAGAGAGTTCCAGTACCCTATCCACGAATGGGATGTAGGTTTTTTAAAAAAGTGTGAAAAAATAGATGAGAAAGAGGTGGGAACATCATGTTTTTTTTCTTCTTCTTTTCTTTTTTGATGTTCCCGAAATTGTTGGTGTCTCTTATTTTGTTCCATGTTTTTTATGTCACCTCGATTTCGGGTTGTAAAAATTTGTCAGGGTTGTTTTCCCTGTTTTCTTTCACCTCCATGAGACCGATATGGTCCATGGCTGTGTATGTGTTTTGTATTGTTAAAACTTCTCTGGCTGTTTTTTTGATGAGCGCGGGTCGGAGGTAGTAGTATCTGTATCCTTTGTCTTTTGCGTTTTGTTCTGCTTTGGTGATGATTTCTTTGATGGTGTCTTCGATGAGGAGTTCCATGAGGTCTTTGCTTGCTCTGTCGAGTTTGTAGGTTGTTGATGCTTGGTCTATCCATGTTTCGATTTTGTTTTTTCTTGTTATTGCGGTCATCTCTCCAATTTGGTTTTTTTTAGAGTTCTGCCCCTGCCCCTAAGGACCTGTTGTAGAGGTTGATGGGTCGCCTTCGTTCACGTTCCTTGATCTCTTTGAGTAGCTGCCGTCGTCGTTGATGAAGATATGGTAACATATGCGGGTATCCCGGGTATGTTGTCTTCCATTGTTTGTAGTCTTCAAGGTTAAACCCTACCATGTTTCGTATGCAACCCCTACATTTTTTTTTGGGTTTTTTATTGGGAGGAGTTGGGAGAACAAGGAGAGAGGACGGGGGTGATGGGATGCCGGTTTTTTTCCCCTCTAAACTATGCGTTTTTCTTACTACCAGCCGTCTACACTTTCATCAAACGATCTAAGGTTTTGTTCTCCCAACCTTGTCATAACACCCTTGGTGTTGTGACTCTGAAGCATTGGTTGGTGGTTGTAGGTCTGGGTGTTGCTGTAAAAAAGTGTTCACTGTTCTATCTGCCCATATGCGTTTGATCCCGCTTTCTAGGGTGTTAACGCTTAAGTGTACTGGGTTGATTGTGCGTATCTCTCCTCTCATAGATTGTTCACCAACCAAATTATTTATTTTTTTTTATTGTTGCGTTTTCCCATTGTTTTTGTAATAAATGAGATGTTTACGGACAGCGTCTACGACAAATTCATTTCGGGATCTGAACCCGTTTCTTTCGTCTTTGACAATTTTATCTACCTCTTCTGCGAGAGGGATAGGAAGGTTTACTGTCACATAGCGTGTTACGTCTGACATGCGTCATAGAATGCACAACCAAGTATATAAAACTTACGTTACGGGAGGCGTACTTAAGACGTAAGAAGAAATAAATTTAACATGAAAGACATTTTTCTATTTAAAAATTTTTAAATACCCTTACTCCTGTTGAGCCGTCGGGTAATACTTATATACTCATGTTTCGTTTTTAATAATAGGGAGAACACCAGACCGTCAAAAAAATGCAATGCACCCTTTGCGGGTCTTGCACCATTTGATTGTGTTGTCAAGTGGAGGACTAGAGTTGAGAATAACTACTTTTGTTTATTGTGAAGAGAGATGCCGTGTTTGTGGGCAGCGTCTTATTCAGACACCTTGGGTTAAGGGTGATTATTATACTACATATCGTGGCTTGGTATGCCAAATTATGTGTAATAATCCGAATTGCCCTGAATATGGTGGTATGCTTCCTTTTATTGATGATCCTAATAGAAACCGACTTGAAAATATCAGTAAGACAATGAAAAAACGGTTTGGTTCTCGTTGTGCAACGATTACGAATACAGGCTGTATTGAGAATAAGAAAATAGCTTTTAGTATCGAGACGAGTGATCCTCGTGAGTTTGTTAACGAGTTTCAGAATAAAACAAGGTATCCGTCTCATGTGATTAATACTGCTTGTCAAGAACTTGGCATCTATATGTTTTGAGAGTTACGTCAACCAAAATAATGTTTTTTTTTTGGTTGATTTAACAAAAGTATCCCCTACGAGAACAACAAAAAAAAGTTTTTTTGTGTTTTTTAAGGGGAGTACCGGATCTAACAAAGTTGCTTTGCAGATTTTTGGTACACCTCCTTGGAAAAAATAAAACACAAAAACAAGAACGAACTATTTTTTTAGGGGTAGGTGAGAGAAAAAATGAAAACAAACATGAAAAAAATCGGAATGTTAGTATTAGCAGTGATGCTGATACTAATTGGAGCTGGTATAACTGCAACGACCGCATCTGCAAAAGCAATTGGTGAAGACTATACTATCATGGGATTCAACGCAGGTTGGGTTCTCATTGGGATTGGAGTAGCTATTGCTTTATTGTTCGGTAGTAAACTGTTGAAAATGCCTAAGGCAATTGGTATGAAACCATTAGCTGGTTTCATTGCGTTAGTGTTAGTGATCGGTTTTGCTATGGTCTTTGTACAGGGTCCTGCACCTGTTGCTGATGTCACTGGTTTAACAGGTATCACTTTTGATGTTGAAGCATCAGCGGTGACTACTGATGGCAGTTATTATCCTGATACAACCTATGATGAGGATAGTGGCTTGTTCACTGTTCCATTTAAAGCGAACACGACTGGAGATAATCTCTCCGAACATGGTGATAACAGTACCTATAGTGATGATCCAAGGTTGAATTTCACTATTAAAGCAGAGCTCCCTGATGAAGCTACTGATAACGATCTTGCTATTGTCTACTTTGAAGTCGTGAACCCCACATTGTATGTAGCTTCTGATGCTGATAACTATGTGCTCACGAAGACAAATGATAAACATCAAGCTACTTGGACAGATCAAGATGGGAACACAAACACTGTCAGTGGTTGGACCAGTGGTGGTGTTGAAGAAACATTCACTGTAACACTAGATCTTGATCTCTATGAAGCTGGTCTTGTGAACGCTGGGGTGTTTGATCCTTATGTGATGAACATCAAGTTCCATAACAAAGCAAACACATGGTCGGAGACATTCCAGATACAGTTTGTCTGCACAGAGTCTTACTCATAAAACAGACAATAGGGAGTCTTGTCTCTCCCATATTTCTTTCTTTTTTTTTTAAAAAATAAGTATCTCTCTTCAGATTCATTAAGCATAACTATGTAAAAAATAGTATGCGATTACTTCCTTCCTTCTTTTCCTTTTCCAGATGGCATTAATCATAAAGAAAGTTGAAACTAATATTGGAAAAGTCACCTTTCTTATTATCTATTCACTGGTGGCTTTCTGGTTTCTGATCAACGGGGAAACCCTGTTTACGCAATGGGGTACAAGTTGGACATTTAACGCTATCATCTATTTACTTGGTGTCACTCTGTTCATTAGCACCGTGGATGATTTCCCTGATGAGTTAAAGGCAACAGCACCAAGGACGTTAACGTATTTCTCATTGTTTTCCTTGGGGATGTTGCTGCTGCTGTTGATCATGCAGGATTTCAATATTTTTTTCACAAAGGGATCACCGATGCCGTATCATCAGGTGTTGGCGAACATGATCTTTCAGTTACTGATTGTCGCTAGCTCCGAGGAGATCATCTTCCGTGGTGTCATCTTCGGGTACTTGTATGATCGGTTTAAACTTCGTTCTGATGCTACCTATGGATGGGTTATTCCTTATGTCGTCAGCGCATTTATCTTTGCTCTTTTCCATCTCGCAGTATATGGCCCTGATATCACGAATATGTTAATTGTGTTCACCATGGGTCTTGTATTTGCGTATGTCGTGGAACGCTGGAGTCTTGGAGCAAGCATAGGGATCCATTGGATCTGGAATTGTATGGCTCTTGGGATTTTTGCGTTCCCTGATTTTTTCGGGTGAATTGATGATGTCATTTCTTGATCTTATCTTACCAGTGGAACTCATTGTTAAAGTCATTGTTATCTTTGTCCTCGGGTTGGTCACGGTGCTCGGTGCATATCTGATACCCCGTGGGAAGTTCATCATTGTCATCCTTGGTATTATCGTGATTATTATCATCTGGTATGTACCATTGGGGATCTCATGAAACTCCTTGCTCTTGGCGTTATTCTTGTCTTGTACGCAATTTTTTTTACTCCTTGTTTCATTGAACCCACTGATGTCGTCGTAAGCACAGGGTATATAGTTCTAGCAAATGAGATGGGGATACACCCCGGGTTTATCTGGCTGTGGATCATGAGCGGGTATGTCGCCTTGATCGCTGGTGTCTTCCTTGGTATTGGTGGCACGTTTCTTCATTTCAAACATCCGATTGCTGTGCTTCTTGCGATTACGGTATTCGCAGGGATCCTGAGTTATTGGTTCCTGTTTGTGAGTGGATTAGTATCATGATTAAAAAAGCGATTCTTATCAGCATGATCAGCATCATAGCAGTCTTACTGTTATTTGCTGGTCGTTTCGTCACCATAGGCCATGTAGAACTCAATGATCGTGATGCTGATTCATTTAGCACTATCGCATTATGGATGGGTGTCATCAGTGGCCTGCTGATGATCATGGTCGCTTTTTGGACCTATCGTATTCATATTGTCGCAGGGATTATACCATTTGGAGTAGGGTTCTCTGCTCTTGCATACTGTCTGTATCTCCTCTGGTGTCAATCCCTTTGAGACTCTTTTCCTCCATGCAAAAAAAAGGCGAAGAGATACTTTGTCCGCACCAACCGTGGTAGAGACCTTGATGGTTGAGGTTCACCTTTCCGCTTTTTTCCCCCATCAATAAAAAAAAATCCTTTTCCCTTCGGGGTCTCTACCAGTGGCCTCCTCTGGTTTCTATGGAGTTGATTCAATACTATGAACCTTAAAATCCTTGGTTTCATCATTCTTGCTGTTGCATTCATGCTCAGTTGCTGGTATTTCTTCTGGCCACTTGTAGAATGTACGTATGCGATGAGCTGGGAGCCCTTGCTGTCAAATACTTGGAAGCTGACTTTGTTTCTTTTCGGTGGGATGGTATTCATCTTCGGGTTCATCCTTGGTGTCCGATTTATTATATAAAAAAAAAGTTAAATGTGAGAGAATATGATTAAAACCACTGTTGTCGTCATAGGAATTATTTTCATCTTGATAGCGGGGATGTTCCTGGGGTTCATCCCAGGGTTTGCAACAGTGGATACTAGCACAGTGAACCGGGAGCATGGTGGCATCCATGGATCCGGTGAGCTCATTGGTCCTAATGCCCGTAAGGGTTTTATCACGTCTCATATCAATGATGGTTTCAGTCAGACTCTTGTCATTCAAGGGAGAGCATGTGCTGACACCTGGGCATCTGGTGCTCTCACAAAATATCGGTATATGGTTTATGGTCGACCACTGGCTGGTGACTGGGAGATCCTGTCGAAACCAGGGGAGACCAGTAAATATATCAGCAACCCGAACCCTGGTGAACGTGGTGTCAGCGGGTTTCAAATCGGTGGTTGTAAAAACTTTAATAGTTATTCCTTTGAATTTGTTGGTAACACATATAAAGCTGTTCGTGTCATCCTTGAGGGATGGATTGATCCTAATCTGTTAAACCCGTTTGATGGATATGAATGGCGTGAGCTTCAGATCGATGAAGCAAATCTGTTTGAGGGATGGGGGAGCCTCAGCTATCCCACTCGTGACGGTATCCCGATTTCTACGTTTGAGATCGGTGAAACCGCGAAGATACGTGTCCGCACTCATTATGGTGGAGATGTCGGTGAGAATGGGAAACCCTGGAAGGTCATCATGCGTGAACCTAAGGACCGTGGTGGTAATGTCTTCAAGGAGGAGTCATATAAAGATAATGTTGACACGTATTTCAGTTTCACAGTGACAGATGACATGTTTGATATGGGCTCGGATAACACGTATGAGATTGAGATATATAACACGCTTGTACCCAAGGGTGAATTATTGGTGAAGACGATTGATATCGCTGCGAAGTCACCAAGTAATGTACATCTTGAGGGGGCTATTCAAGCGAAGAATGGTGAAACTATTCATGTAGAGCTTACTGCGGATGTGAATAGTGACACACAGCTTCCAATTCAGAGTTTCCAAGTGTCTGTCGTCTATGGTGCCATGGATACCCTGTTGCCTAATGACCCGTTTAGTGACCGTTGGATCCTTCAGACGACGCATGTGACACCAAGTAAACGTGGATCTGAGTATTATTATGATTTGAGTTTCAGCGCTGATAAACCAGGGTATACAGGATATGTTCATGTATCTGCCTGGGCTTATGATACTGAGGGTCGCAGTAGTCTCAGTGAGAAGAAATTCGGAGTGTATATCTATACTGATAGTGAGGTCCCTGAGGAGACCATTGAGGATGAAACAGGTGAGGACTACGGGTATGGTGGTCACACTGAAGGATGGACCCCTTGGGATCCCTCTGGTGGCAACTGGGAGACCCCTGGCCTGGTTGTTGACTGGGTTGGTGTCTTCATCGCAGTATTGATCACGTTGGGGATGACTGTGATCGGGTTTTTGTTTTTTAAGACCCCTCGGATGATCATGTTGTTCTTTGTTGTAGGATTGAGTTTTGCACTTATCGTATATGCCGTGTTTTATGCGGGTTTTATCTAAAAAAAAATTGTTAGGAATGATACAAAATGAAAAATAAGAAAGTAGGTATGAATGCTAGTGTTGCACCTATCGCGGTTATCATTGTGCTTCTCCTTGCCATTGGTGGAGTTGTATATTTTATGTACTCAGGAGCAGGGGCTTCTTATTGGGAGACAAAAAACGAGTTTGGAACCTGGGAAGAAGAAATACTGATTGAGTTTGAGGATGGGAGTACAGAATCATTAAAAATACTTCAAGATAGACAATCAACTCCGTTGACTTGGACTAAGTACAATGGTCAAACATTTGTTGAAGCAACATATATCATGAAAGCACGTGCCACTGGTGAGGGTTACGGTGGTGTCGAGGTCGATGCAACTGATCTTGAAATAACTGGTGATATTGAGGGTGCAATTGCTGGTCAAGGTTCAAACTTTGGCACTAAAAATGGTGAACTAGGTGAGCGTTTTACTGTTGCAGAAGTCAGTTTACCAATTTGGGCTATGGCAGTTGGTATGCAACTTGAAGATGGGACGTATCAAGCATCTTTTGATATCGATGGTTCCATGCGTTATCGTGGTGTTGATCCAACAGGTAACTGGAATAGTGTTTCCCTTCCGGATGATCGTTCTTTTAACTTTCAAGTAGTTGGTTCTCCTTATGGTCTGCAAATCTCTCTTGAATTCACTGATGATATTGATTTTAACTAAAAAATTTTTTTCAGGGTTGACGCTCTCATATGAAGACGATAATTATTTTGTTAACTGTGGTTTTTATGCTTATTTTAGTAGGTTTAATAGCATATGTCACAGTTGATACTGGATCAGGTGGGAAAAGTGAGGATAACTGGTATCCTGCGTCTTCTGATGAATCCTTTGATGGTAGCTGGGGAACTGAGCTTCTTGTCTCCTTTGAGGATGGAACAAGTGAATCATTGAATATCCGGCCTCTTTTTAGTCTACCCTTTGATGTCACCTTTCAGGATAAAAAAGTCAGTAGTTTCGAGTATATTTTATCTGTGAAAGTATCCAGTGAAATTTACAACACGGTAGATATCAACATGATTGATTTTGAGGTTCTCGCTGATATCGAGGATTATGAATCAGGGTATGGCACGGAGACAACTCATGATGTCTATAATGTTGATTCTGATGGTAAATGGCATATTATTTATTCAATAACTGTAGATCGCTATGAGCTTCTTTCATTAGATGAAGGGTATACTTATAATCTCACGTTTACTCCTGTGGGAGTGCTTCAATATCGGTTCCCTGGGAGTGATAACTGGGTGGATCTTCCGTTGCCTAACTGGTATTATATTCAGTTTAAGGTTCGTACTGATGTTGATGATATTGTTGATCCTGATGAACCTGAACGATGGATTGACATTGAGCTTTCTGGTGGGGAGGAGGTATGAGAATGAGGTCTTTGTCTGATGATACGTCTGGTGCGGGGTTCATTGGTTTTATCCTCCCGATCTCCGCATCAATCTTCCTAGTACTTGTGTTTCATCTCCTAGCGAAACTCGGTTTGGGTATCCCTGCTCCTTTGCTTGAGCCTGTGTTTAACCTGTGGATCGTGTTCGTTGGGATCTTGTTCGCGGTGTGTGTGTTCATGCGTCAGTTTTTCATCTTGTTTCTTGCAGGAGTGATTAGTTTCCTCGCGACTGTATTTATTTATGTGATGTATGTCATCTAAAAAAAATTTGGAGAGAATGGTGAAAGATATGAAACTTACAGGTTTTGGTCTTCTTGGATTAGGGATCCTTCTTTTTGTATTAGGGGTACTCCTTCAGGTAGGTGTTGTCGTTAGTGGCATACCAGTGTTAGCTATGGTCGCTTGGATCCCTATGGCAGTTGGGGGTATCTTGATCATCGTTGGCATTGTTCTTCTTATCATCAGGAGAGGTTGAATAGTATGAATAAAAAAGCGTCTTCAGGTATCATAGGTATTGTTCTCATTGTTGCCATGGTCATTGTCGCTGTTGTAGTCCTTGCCTACATGGGTGTTATCCCATTGAATATCAGTGGTTTAACAGGTGCTCAAGCTGCGAATGACCTGGGTGATCCTTTGGGGTCGGAGAACTGTGATTTTGCGACAGGTGTCATCATAGACATGTTTGAGAACATGATGGGTAAGGACTTGAATAATGACGTCGGGTACACCGTGGTTCATGCGTTGAATATGAGAGCTTGTGGCTCTGATAGCGTGGAGGCCACGGAGGTCGTTGACGAGTATGAGACCTTGTGGACTGATTGGTATCTCCTTGACCGTGATACTGATGTCCGTAACGGGTTTTATTATGTCGCATGTATCTGGGGGAATGCTCCGAACCTTGGTGAGTCCACGTTGATCCGTGGTGTCCTGAGTGGATCTGGGAGCACGATTGAGGAATGGTATGGGTATCATACGATAACGATTAACAGCGAGGGTTCTCGTTCTGGGTATCTTGCCTTTGTTGCCTGGTTAGGCTCATAGACTCCCTTCCTTACTTTTTTTTTGGTTTTTTTTTGTGAATAGTCATTTAAAAATTTTTAAATAGAAAAAGAGGTAGAAAAAAAATGAGTGGAAAAAAGAAAAATGTAATTCAAGCAGGTGTTGTCATAGGAGTCGCTGTCGCGTTACTCTCTGTGTTTTATGCGGTTTCTATTGTGAATGAACCATTACTCCTCTCTGATGAGGAAGCGGAATGGCATGTTGTTGATATGATCACCCCTGAGTTGTTGATCACTGGTGAGAACTCGCTTTCTGGTGGTGACTCCGGGTGGCTTTCGACGTTTATCCTTGATTACGCGGAGGACCCTGGTACTGTCCTTGCGAATAATGCTACTGATTGGAGTGCTGCTGCGACAGCCCGTGGATATGTAGATGCTGATGATACTGATACTGATCTTGCTTCTGAGGACCCTGGGTATTTTGTTGTCCGTTGTCGTTTTAATGATAGTGTGAAGGATGGCTCTGATTTCATAGGATCTCGTTGTCGTTGTACATTAACAGTGTCTGGTGATGAGACAATTAGTGGTGTCGCTCAGGTAGGTGACTCATCAGATGGTACTGGTGGTGGTGTCGTCAGCCAAAATGGTACAGACTACATCTACATTAATTTCTACTGGGATGATGACAGTGACGGATACAGGATTACTGATGATGGTAGCCTTGATTGGTCTATAACGGTTGAAGAGAAATACTAAAAATAAGTATTGTTGTGATCTATTTTGATACAGAATCAGTCCTCTGAATCCATAGTGTCCCTTATCGGGAGTTTCCTAGTGACCTTCCTACTGATGAGTATGATCTTTGCTCCTCTCTTTAAAAAAGAGGAGTTTGATTTTTCTATCATAGAAGAGCAAACTGATTCTTCACAACTGCATCCGCTAGGTGATCCTCCTTTGGGTGACCCGTTTGATTATGAGTATTTTGTTCCACCACCTGATAGTTTTGGGATGGGTGAGACAGTGTTTAAGACTGTGAACTGGACCTATTTCAAGGCGTTGTTTCTTGCTCATACTGATTGGAGTATGGAGTATAAACGGTATAGTTATTCTGATTGGGCTGAGACACCATATGGTGAGTATTGGTGGTTTGACAGGTCTTGGAATGTGTCTGGTTTCTGGAAGTTCACTCTGCATTTGGATGTCCCTGTTGATTTGTTTAGTGCCAGGTTTACGATGGGTATTGATCTGCCTGCATTGGATTATGTGGAACGGGATGGTTGGAGTGTCTGGTTGAATTACTCTGTGGGTGAGAACGAGACATATAATTGTTTCTTTAATTGGTCTGATATGGCTGGTATCCCTGGTATCGTGTTTAATAAGGGAGTGTTGGATGATATGTTTTGGTTCAGGTTCAGGCGTGATGGTGTCCCTGCTGGTGTGTATGAGTTTGACCCCACGTTTGGACACAACACTAAAGCCAGTGGTTTTTTTCTAGTGAATACAGACCCATACCGTTACGGTGGTAAACATACTATAACGCATAATGCTATAGCAAATAATATAACATTTGCATATAAAGAAGAAATAAATGTTGATGTAGATGATTATGTTGATGTTGTCGGCATAATATATGAATATGTATCAGATGGTGATGCTGGTAGCGTAATCGGTTATACAGAGGCTACTCGAATATATCCAGATGCAATGTTTGGTGAAGAACTTATTTTATGTAATTTTACTAACCCTAAACCAGTATTATATAATGGTACAACATATTTTCTTACTATTGGTGTAACTGAAGAAACTGTTGATAGTAGTGAAAGCGTCTTATTTTTTTATGCTAGTGGTACTGGCATTTATGAGGTTGATGTATTAGGAATTGAAGACCCTTGGGTTGATGAAAGCAGTGGCAGTGTTGACCCATATGCAGTTTGTAGCTATGATATTATTGATGTCCCAGAATTTAAAAATTTAAAACCAGATAATAATGAATATAATCAAAGCGTATCATCTGTAATTATAAATGCTACAATAACACATAATAATGGGACTGTATCTACTGTTGATTGGTATACATC
>Ga0180432_10004590_pt1 | contig 18828 bp, 12 predicted proteins | sample SS_ome_10_FD_132414 | JGI IMG/M metagenome (GOLD analysis project Ga0180432, IMG submission 132414) | Hypersaline lake sediment archaeal communities from the Salton Sea, California, USA - SS_1_MS_2 metaG | ecosystem: Environmental > Aquatic > Non-marine Saline and Alkaline > Hypersaline >...
AAACGTGAAACCCCGAGCTTTCAACAGCGCTCGCAAACCGTAACGAATATCCGACAACAGTGACCCCATCAAATCTCTCCTCGGCTTCCTTCTGCGGTTGCGTCGCCACCCGCTGAGTGAGTCCAAGGACGCACGGATTCGCAGGCGCATGCCGCTTGCAAGCAGATCGATGACCGTCCGATACCAAATGGCAAGAAACGCCCCTGATCGCCGCTCCCTGCGGACCTCGTACAACCGATCCGCAAGCACCTGCAGGAGGTGCGGCTCGTATTCCACGCGAAACGCCTTCGGAAAAACCGAACGTATCAATCCTCGGTATAGTCTCTCAGAGAACGATCCGTAAACAGATGAAGCGCGCTGCGGATTCAGGGTTCTCACGCTTCCTTGACCAGGTTCTTGGTTCGCGCGAACCCGACCAGTGCCGCCAGGCGATCCGATTCCACCTGCAATACCCGCCGGCCCAGATCAGTCAAGCGGTAGTACCGCCGCCGTTGGTCGTCCATTTCCGAGTCCGGGCGTTCGCTCGACTCCTCGATCAGCCGGTTCTTGACCAGGCGTTGGATCGCTTCATAAAGGGTGCCGGGTCCTATCCTGACCTTCCCCTCACTCCTTGTTTCCACCTCTTTCATGATCCGGTACCCGTGCTGCTCCTCATCGACGAGCGCGAGCAGGATATGAAAGACTCTTGGGGTCAGCGGGATCATGTCTTCAGCATTCTCAGCCGTCTTAGGCATTCTGTACTCCTGGCGATCCTGTTCAGACTCACTACGGGAGAACCACTCTATCGGTTTCCGGTATACCGACAACCGATATAATAATCTCATGCTATGTTGTGCGCTAGTGGTATGTGAGGGAGTGAGCTACCGAAGTGGGAGGATCAGTGGATTGGTGCGTTGTCGTTTGCGCGGTGCTGTTCGATGAACTCCTCAGTCTCGGCAGGAACAAACAAGTCGTCGGAGATGCCCGCGATCTCTTCAGCCTCGCGCCATGCCGCCTCCAGAAGCCATAACTCGCCTTCAAGGGCGCGCTGCTCCTGTTCCTCGTGGACCGCCATCTCGAGGGCCAGCTTCGTCGGTTTCGGGAGCTTGCCGACCAATCCCTGCTTCTTCTCTTTCACAGTGCGGTCGCCGTAACGCTTTAAATCCGCATCTCGGACCTTTTCCGGCAGTGACGCAAGATAACGTTCAGGGTTTCCAGCCGCTTCAATCCTCTCCACAGCATCTTGGATGATGTGTTTCGGACCAGCCATCGAATTCAGCTTCGGCAATAGTAGACTCGTAACCCGCTCAGCTTCTTCACCGTAAAAGGTGTCTTCGCCGTCAGAATGCTTCACATAAACACCCCAGCCCTCACCCTCAGTTGCAGAATCCAGCAAGAACCTTGAGCGCTGTAGGTTTTCCTGGCGGACCTTCAAGATTCGCCCGTCTTTGGTCTTGATCTTCACGCGAACCGGGAGGTTGATGATCAGCTGAGGAATCATGTGGAGGCCTCCCACTCCAATCCCGGCCGCAATTCCTCCGGCCATGACCGCACCGACTGCAGCGACGCCCACGCCTGACAACAAAATGGTTCGCCTACGTCTGCGCCCGAACTGGTCTCCATATCGCCAGGCTGCAAACTCGGGCCGCAGCGGCTGCCCTATCCGCACGAGCGTGAGACCCTCTTTGAGTTTGGCCAAGCCGATGTTGTCCGAAGACATTCGCAGCCGGGTTTCGCGGAACTGTCGCTCGCACTCCTCGATCGCCTCCCAGCGTTCTTCTAACGGCGTCAAATTCCATTTTTCGCAGTGGCGACAAACAACCCACAACCTGCCTTTGGCCTCGTCGTACGCTAGGCGACGGCCGATCGGGAAATTCTCTACGACCTCGTTTGTTCCTAGGCTCTTGTTACAAAAAAGGCAAGTCGAATACATGTCCCAATCCTCTCAGCCCGACGCAACCACTTCACAATTACTGTCCGGCTAATCTCCCTGAGACCACTGCTGCCACCGGCGATTCAGCCGAGCCACCTGGGACCGTCAGGTGGCTCGGCCGTACCAACATTTCATGGCCGTCACCTGACGGCTGTGGGATCCCTTCCAGGATTCGGTTTATGGCATCGCGCCTAGTACGATCGCCCCGGTGTCGTCGAACTCCACTCCCACTATGCGCATTCGCACCGCGTACTGCACATCCAGGTCATCCCTAAACACACCATACATCTTGTTACCAACTATCGTGCGGGGCGAGAAGCGAGGCGGCATTGTAACCACACCCAGGAACCGCCCCTCGACGTCGAAAACATCCCAATCCTTTGCGCCGATGTCTTCGATGAAATTGAAGACTTTCCGTTCTTCTTCCGTCAGCTCTGATGGCGACTGAATGTGCTGGACCCACATGGTGCCTCCGGGCCCGCGCTGAATGCCGGCAAACGCCGGGTAATACTCCCCGAAGCTGATTATCTGGCGTAGCCGCGGTATCGCCTGCGGAGGCACACCGGCGCTAGTCCATAGCTCGACCATTGCCTCGACCATCAATTCCTGGTCGGTCTCAGATACCGGAGTTTGCGTGAACGGCTTCCTGATTATCCGCTCGAGGACTCCATCGGGTGAGTACACTTCAATCGAATAGTCATCGTTCACACCAAAGCAGAGCCGCATGTCTTCCATGATCTGCCAGGCAGGTTCCGCAGCGAATAGAGTGAGTTCCGGATTCGGCCCCGCGAGGCTGAATGATTTGCCACCCTTGAACTTCTTCAGCGTGTCCAAGACGGTCCCGTCTGCGGCGAGTCTGACAATTGCGTCCATCGTGTCCCTAACCGGCTGATCGGGCAGAGCTAGCGGCCGTAGTTGCTCCACGATAACACCTGATCGGGTGGCGTTGATCGCCAGTGGCAGCCCCTTTTCGATCTCCAGCCGGGAACTACCCAGGCTTGTCCCGTCGGGCGCGTACCGGTTGATGCGCTGGTTGGCGAGGTCAGGAACGATGAGAGTATCGCCAGGACCCATGAATATCTGGATCGCCGACTGCCCCAACTCACCCGGGCCCGACCCCGGCCGCCCTATGGTTTGCTCGTAGCGACCGTCTGGAGAATAGACCTTTACGTGCTGAGCCATCGCGTCTATGACAAAAATGCGATCGTGCGAATCGACCGCGATAAAACCAATGGCCCCGAATTGATAATCGGGATCTCCCTCGATTGTTCCAATTCTGAGTTCCTCTTCCAACGTCCACTGGTCCGAAACCGACCAGATGCTCTCCAACGTGTTCTCGACAATCTGCACACCCGCACTGTCCCTCACCGTCCCCATCCAACCGCTCTCGCCGGAACAGGCGCTTAGCAAGAGAGCCATTAGAGAGGTGGCTCCAGTCAATCGCATCCGCATTGTCTTCCTCCTCCTGGTAGCGACGGTACCGCTGAATACCAATCTGGATGAAATCAATCCAAAATATCTATATTTGTCATATGGATATCTAATATACGTAGTTGTCGCGATTGTGCAACTTTCATTTGCGGAGATCCATTGTCCAATTACAGGGGCTTCTATTTGGGATAGAATATATATATCGTATATGCATACGACATTTAGATACACCAAGAAACGATCATGGGAAAGATAGCTGTTGTGACGATATCAGAGCAGGATGTAGAAGCTCACCTCCCACTCACGCCATTGTCATTCCAAATTCTGTTGGCGCTAGTGGACGAAGAGCGGCACGGCTACGGGATAATGAAGGAAATCGAACGCCGCACCAAGGGTCGAATGTCGCCGGCGACGGGACCGCTCTACCTTGCGGCGCAACGCCTTCTCGACACTGGGCTGATTGCGGAGTCCGCCAAAAGGCCGGCTCCGGAACTAGACGATCGAAGACGCAAGTACTACCAACTGACACCTCTTGGGCGTCGCGTTGCTGCCGCCGAGGCCGAACGAATGGCGTATCTCGTGGGTGTGGCGCTGGAGAAGAACCTCGTGGAAGGGGAGCTGACGATGAAGAGTGACGGGGTTGAAACGGACTCGGCGCACAGCAAGAAATAGATAAATGGAGCGCAACATCAGAGAGCGTTTCGCTCGCACCACACCTGCCCCCACCTGGATTCTTGCAATCTACCTACCAGATACGTAACTTCTTTTCCTACAACAAGATAACGGTTTGTCAGTGCGCAGTGTCACGGGCACAGACGTTGCGTGAAGGGCATAAGTGGCGGACGGATTGTCGGCGTTGCGTAGGTACAGGCCCACCAGACGGCGCCGGCGTTCTTAGCTGAACGTATCCTCTTTATCTGCAACAACTTTGGAGGACGCACGACGCACGAATGACTCGGGTCGGCCAGCGATTGCAGCGGCCAGCCACCTGCGGCAAAGGGGGTGCGGACATCCCACTCTCACGGCAGCGCCGTGCAATCCCGATGCTTGCATGCACGCTCATCGTGTCCGTGATAGCCTTTTTGGCTTGCGATTCAATCACCAACCCAGGCAGCGACGCCGAGATAACAATCACTTACGACCGCGACACCACGGTTGTCGTAGGTACCGTCATCGTTCCGCGTTTCACTGTTACAGTGGATGGCGTACAAGCGTCACAGCCTCGCTTGAAGCTATCCACATCCGACTCGACGGTAATCTCCGTATCGGCGTCGAACGATTCCCTGTTCGTAAATGACCGCGGATTTGCTACAATCACCGCCACTCTTATTGGGTCCACGCTTCCCGATGATCCACCGGCGGGATCAAGGACCCTGCACGCGGTCGCTGCCGAGCTGAGCATTGCCGAACACGGGGTCGAACTCAATGCGCTGGGCGACACGGTGACATGTTCGATAGTCGCGTTGAGCGCGATTGGTGATACGCTCAGGGGCGTCGCCGCGACTTGGTTCAGCGCAGACGACTCAGTAGCAACTGTTAACTCCTTCGGGCGAGTGACGGCAAACCGCAACGGAGCAACGGAAGTATTTGCCGTCGTCGATTACGATACCGCAAGTGTGCCTGTTGCCGTTGCGCAGAAGCTTGCCGGGTTCACGTTCGAACCGACCCCGGTGATACTGAACTCGCTTGGAGCCACCGTTCAGCTTACCGCAACTCCCCGTGACGGCGGTAACAATGAGATCCCATCAAACGAGGCTCCCGAAGCCGAATGGTCCTCAGCGAATCCCGGAATCGCTACGGTTACAAGCGAAGGAGTCGTAACCTCGGTCGCCAACGGCGAGACGTTCATCAGGGCTTCCGGGCCCGATGCGGTTGATAGCGTTCGCACCGAAGTGCGCCAGGTGGCAGCACGTGTGAGCATTTTTGGTCCCGACGAAATCACAATGGACGCGATTGGAGATTCATTGCGGTTGAACGCCGTCGGGTTCGATGCACTCGACGCCGATGTATTGGTGACGCCACCAACTTGGATATCGAGGGACCTCGGAGTTGCTCAGGTGAATCCCTCATCCGGCATCGTACGGGCACTTGACGTTGGAATCACGAGAATAATTGCACGCGTGGACACGGCCGCCGACTCCGTCACAGTCAACGTACGGAACGTTCCGACATCGGTGACGATCATCCCCGACACGCTTCGCTTTATGAGCCTCAATGACACGACAGAAATTCAGAGCATCGTTCGCAACAAATACGATGCAGTGCTCTCCGACTTCTCTGTGTTGTGGGCGACAGTTGACACAACGGTTGCCACCGTAGACTCCGAAGGAAGTGTGGTCGCCAGAGCAGTCGGGACAACCCGCCTCACTGGAACAATCAACGGTGGGCCCGCGGACACTTCAATTGTGATTGTCGAGAATCTACCGGTCACTGTTGACATAATTCCGTTGGAGGCAACACTCGCCAGCGTGGGTGACATAGACACTTTGGCGGTCGACGTTCGCAACGCCCGAGGCACGCCCATGCCGCCATCTGCCGTTACCTGGTCAACGGATGATGCGGAGGTGGTAACGGCGTCGTCGTCAGGTGTGATCACAGCGCGGAGCCGAGGCGAGACATACGTAAGGACCACCAATCCCTACAACGCAGCACAACGAGATTCAGTGTTGGTTTTCGTAACCAACGCTCCTGAACTCGTAACACTAAACCGCAGCGATGATACTGTGACGGCTGTGACGCGGACGTTGGAATACCAAGCGGTGGTAGAGAACGCCCGTGGTGCCACAATCCCTAGCGATGAAGAGCCGGTAACATGGCGTTCGCTCAACGTGGGAGTCGCAACCGTCAACTCCGCCGGTTTGGCAACGGCGACCGGAGTCGGCACTACTCAGATAGTGGCCCAAGTAGGCGTTGGGGCCAACCTCAGGGCAGATAGTGCTTCGCTCACCGTATTGAATACCGTAGTGTCACTCAGGGTCTCGCCAAACGATTTGACCATTTCGAGTGTTGGTGACACCGCTCAGTTGAGTGTAACCGCACTCAACGACGTAGGCGGCGAGGTGACCAACGTTCAGTTCGGATGGACATCGTCGGACACAACCGTTGCTGATGTTTCGGTGAACGGGGTAGTCACCAGCAAGCAAATCGGTACAACGGTGGTGACAGTCAGGCATGAAGGACTTTCCGCAAACGCAACAATTACGGTCACAAACGCACCCAACACTGTGGAGATTTTGCCGGACAACTGGACTCTGTCGAGCATAAACGACAGCGTGACTCCAGATGTGAACTTCAGAAACGCTCTAGGCGACGTTCTCGATCGATCTTCGGCCGAATGGCTGAGTGATGATGCACTTGTGGCGGTGGTGACATCTGAAGGGATCATTATCGCGACCGGTCGCGGAACTACCAGAGTCCGTGCCCGGAATCCGCTGAATTTCAGTAGGGCCGACGTGATCGATATCACCGTGACCAACGCGGCTGCCGCAATCGAATTGAACCGCACCGAGGATTCCCTCCCGTCGCTCGATCGAACGCTACAATATGCAGCAACGGTTTGGAACGCCCGCGGAGATATCATTGATGACGCTGTAGTGGCCTGGACATCGATCCCGACGTCCGTCGCAACCATAACTGCAGGAGGACTCGTCCGATCGGTAGGGATTGGCGAGGCGCAGATTGTCGGCGCATTTGAGTCTCAGGCCGACACCGCACTGCTGGTGGTCTCGAACCTTGCATCCCAGGTCATTGTATCGCCGTCGCCGGTAACGCTTGCGAGCGAAGGAGCCACCCAGCCACTCAGTGTTACAGCGCTCAATGAATTGGGCAACCAAATAGATGACCCGGTGGTCGCGTGTGTGTCCGCCAACCCAAGCATCGCCTCGGTCGACACCGACTGTGTCGTAACTGCCGTGTCCGTGGGCAGCACAAACATCGAGGTCACGGTCGACAACGTTACATCCGCTGTTGCAGTCAGCGTGTCCAACGACCCGGCCAGCGTCGATATCACCCCTGACGCCTACAACTTGGAATATGTTGGGCAGACGTACCTGGTGGATCCGGTGGAGTTCCTCAACGCAGAGGGTGGCACGCTCGGACGTAGTTCCGTCACGTGGTCCACGAGCAACCCCTCAGTGGCATCGGTGTCAGATGTCGGACTAGTGACTGCAATCAGTAGGGGTGACGCAACCATTCGTGCCACTAGCCCCGCGGCAGGGAACATCACCGATGCAATGACAGTCACGGTTACCAACGCCCCGACATCTGTTACGCTGGACAGGGGTGATGAAACGCTGACCGCGTACGGGGAGGCAATTGGGTACGGAGCTGACGTAAGGAACGTGAACGGTGACTTGATCGCCAACGAACCGCTTACGTGGTCTTCATCCGATAACGGCGTTGCGACAATAACGCAGGGTGGTGTGGTAACTGCGGTAGGCCGTGGCACCACGATCATCACGGCCGAGTGCACGAACTACCCAGGCGTCAGCAGTGCACCTGTGACGATCGAGGTGACAAACGACGCGGTGTCGATAACTGTCACGCCGGGTAGCGCAACGATTCTCGACCTCGGTGGCACTTATCAGCTTTCGGCAGTCGCTCTCAACGACCGTGGTGAGGCACTGGCAGAACCAGGCGATATCGGTTGGAGCAGCCTAGACGAAAACAAAGCAACAGTAGACGCCAGTGGTCTTGTTACGGCAACGAGTAACCCCGACAGCACTGGAACGGTGGGCATTGTCGCCACCGCAAACTTCGGCGGTCAAATTGCTCAAGCGGCCGTGACCGTGCACAACGCGCCCCGCACGGTACAAATCACGTCACCAGACCCGACAGCACTTGATTATGTCGGTGCTACACTGACCGTTTCAGCCACTATTCAAAACCTGAGCGGTGCGAATCTGCCGCGAAACGCTGTCACCTGGGCGTCCACTGCGCCACAGATAGTCACGGTTGACCAGAACGGCGACGTGACTGCGCAAGGAGTGGGTAGCGCGGTCGTGAGCGCAACCAGCCCACTGGATGCCTCTTATACCGACGCTTTCACGATCAACGTGAGTAACGACCCAAACACGATAACGATTGACCAGGGACCGGCCACCTTGACCGCATATGGTGAAGCACTGGCATACACCGCTGCAATCAGAAACGTCAACGGCGGTATTATCCCCAACGAGCCAACCACGTGGTCTTCCACTGACCCCGGGGTCGCAACGATCACGCAAGCAGGAGTCGCGACCGCAGTTGGGCGTGGCAGCACAACCATCATTGCGGCGAGCACCAACTTCCCCGCCATCACAGATGACGTGCCTCTAACAATCACCAATGACGCGGTATCGATCAATGTGTCGCCAGCGAACGCAGAGATACTCGACCTTGGTGGAACGTACCAGCTGACCGCAACCGCCCTAAACGATAGAGGCGATCCACTCGATGCGACCGATATCAGCTGGAGCAGTTTCGACGGCGACATTGCGACGGTCGATGCAACGGGACTCGTTACAGCAACAACTAACTCAGGCAACACCGGCACCGTAGGCATCGAGGCAACTGCTGACTTTGGAGGCGTAAGTGCCCAGTCTTCCGTCACAGTCCGCGATGCGCCGCGCACCATTAACATCACCTCTCCTAACACGGCGCTCGACTACGTAGGCGCGACATTTACCGTATTGGCCACGATCCAGAACTTGGCAGGTGTAGATCTACCGCGGACAGCCGTCACATGGTCGTCCAGTGCTCCGCAAGTAGCCACAGTCGACGAGGACGGGGATGTGACGGCACAAGGAGTTGGCAACACTATCATCCGTGCAACCAGCCCGTTCGACCCGAACTTGGATGATGCAATCACGGTCACCGTCAGCAACGATCCGGTAACATTGGAACTCAATACGACGGCCTTCTCGATTGCTGCGCTGCTGAACACATACACGCTCGACGCCATAGTCAGAAACGCGAACGGGGAGGTGCTCACCGGACGCACGATTATCTGGTCGACTGACGATGGAACAGTGGCATCCGTGTTGGGCGGCGTTGTCACTGGCGAAGGAGTAGGTACAACGACAATTCGCGCCTCGGTCGCAGGATTCCCATCAGTGAATGATGCGGCCGACGTTACTGTCACCAACAACGCGTACCAAGTGCAGATACAACCGTCAAGCGTAGACATGACGACCATCGGCGAAGACGCTAATGTAACCGCCACAGCGTACAACTCTCGGGGCGATGTAATAGCCAACCCCTCGGTTACTTGGACTCGGATACCGATTGGCACAGGGATCTTCAATATTTCGAGCAGTTTCGGCGAGTCCATCATTGTCACCGCCACTGCTGACGGGTCAGCACGGTTGCGCGCCACCGTGAACGGAATTTATGACACTATTTGGGTGACCGTCGATCTTCCCGAGGATGACCCCACACTATTCAATGATGATCGATAACAAATTGGACCACCCTCAAATATGAAGTGCCCCAACTGCGGTGCTGAAATCGAAGCCGAATCAGCCTTCTGCATGTCGTGCGGTGCTCGAACGCCTCCCCCGGCCGCTAGCGATGCATCCCCTGGTGTGGATCCTAGAGCGTCGACGGAGGCTCCAGCTGTCGCTAGCCAGGACGCGACTACCGAACAAGTTGAAGTTCATCCGCAGCGGGAAGACGCATTGCTCGTGGCCACGCGTGGGGCGCTCGCTGACGAGTACGAAATCCAGAGAGAATTGGGCCGCGGTGGCATGGCAGTCGTTTACGAAGGAGTCGAGACTGAACTTGGCCGCCGCGTAGCAGTCAAGGTACTGCCGCCCGAGATGGCCACAAAAGACACGGCCGAGCGATTTAGGCGCGAAGCCCGTATGGCCGCATCCCTCGACCACCCGAACATCATTCCCGTCTACAGGGTCGGTCAGGCAGAGGGAATCCAATACATGGCCATGAAGTTCGTAGATGGCCGTGGTCTAGACGAGATCGTCAAGGAACAAGGGGCCCTTCCCATCCCAGTGGTGGTCCGAATCATCGCCGATTCTGCACGGGCCCTAGCGTTCGCACATGAAAACGGCGTCATCCACCGCGACATCAAGGGCGCCAACATCTTGATCGAGAAAGATGGGCGTGTCCTCGTCACTGACTTTGGTATTGCGCGCGCAGTCGGCGACCACACGATCACGGCAACCGGCATGGTGATGGGAACGCCGAGCTACATGAGCCCAGAGCAGTGCGGCGGCATCAAGCTCACGCATCAGAGCGACCAATACTCGCTTGGTGTACTTGCCTTTCAGTTGCTAACCGGCTCGCTCCCGTTTAGTGCCGAGACTTTCGTTGGCCTTGTTCAGCACCACTACATGACACCGCCTCCTGACATAAGGAGAGTTCGAGAAGACGCTCCAGACGCGCTCCTGGCGATCGTGTACCGTGCGCTCGCAAAGAAGCCCGAGGAACGGTTTCCGAACACCAAGCAGATGGTAGCCGCACTCGACGCAGTGCCGCTCACAGCCGACGAAAGAACGGAGGCCGACCATACGCTCCAGGAGTTGGTCACGGGCGGCCGGGTCTCGCGCGTGGAGATAGATGAACTACCCCCTTTGGTCACGCCAATGGAGACTGCGTTGGCGAGCGTCGCGCCAGCAACGAACCGGTGGCCAGCGATTGTTGCTTCGGCGGCTCTCGTCGTTGCAGCGGCCAGCATCGGAGTTGCATGGCAGGCTGGGCTATTCACAGAGGAGCAGGGCACGGATCCTCCGACATCAGCCCAACCAACTGACTACCTTCTGACAATCACCTGCGTTCCTGAGGGGGCACGTTGCTCATTGGATGGTCTTCCTTTCCCGGACTGTGCGGGAAACGTGAGTCCGGGCCGACATACTTACAGCATCTTTGGCAACCCGGCATTCGATCGCCTGGACCGGATTTCATTCAGAATGCCAAATGAGGCACACACATTCTCGGTCGGCGAAATGTTACGCGAGCGGACAACGCAAGCCCAGAGCAACCGGGCCAGGCGACAAACGACGCCGGTTGATTCAGGCTCCGTACTCGTGCGGATTACGAACACACAAGTGGCCACGATTCTGCTCGATGGAAACGCCATTCAGAACGGCACGCCCGTTCAGATTCCCGTCGGACGACACGAGATATCCGTAACCGCGGACGGTTTCGCACCGATCGACACCTTTGTGGTAGTCGAACGCAGTAGACAGGCCAGGCTGCCATTGACTCTCGTGCGGTCAAATCAACAATGATACGAATCCTCATATTTCTCGCGTTCACCGTGCTGTTGCCCAGCACTGTCTACACCCAAACTGACGAGAACCTGGCGCGAGCAATCAGCCAATACCAAAACCTCCAAATCGAGCAGGCGCGCGAGCTGCTCCGCCAGCTGCTCTCACCGAGCTCTCCTTTCGAGGTCACTAGGGAACAGCGGGTTACGGCTTACCTCTACTTGGGTGCCTCGTTCGTATCGTTGAACCAACCAGATTCGGCAGTCGTATATTATCGCGCGGCGATCGAACGTGATCCGTTCGCAGACCTCGACCCGCAGACATTCACTGAGGCGGAGCGGCAGGTGTTCTCGGATGCGCGGCAGCGAAGCTTCCGCGTGGGTGTGCGTCCAGTCAATGCAACTCGAATCGACCCGCGCACGGAAACCATAGTATTTCAGGCCATCACGACCCAGGACGCAGATCTTAGAGTGGAGATCAACCATACGCGGCGGCAGTTGCGCTTCCCGATATTCGAGGGGGCGAACGAAGGCGTAAGAGAGATCTCGTGGAGTGGCAATCTCCCACAGGGCGGGCTTGTCCCCCAAGGCACATATGAGTTGATAGTGACCGGTGCGAGTATCACGAGCCTCGGACGGCTCGATTCTACGAGCGTTCTTTTCGATGTGCGCCACCAGTTCGAACCGCTGGAAGACACGCTCAGGAGTATGCTTTCCGACGAACTACTGCCGGAGCGCCTACCTGCTTCGCTCGCTAGAAACGAGCTTCTACTGGGTTTGGGAATAGCCGCAGCGTCGATGCTCATTCCACCAGCACTTGGCAGTGCGGAGCTTGGCCAGCCAAACGTTTTGTCGATTTCGATGGCAAGCCTAGGTGCGGCAACGGGAATCTTCTCATACGTCCATCGCAGGAACAACCCGGAAATCGCAGCGAACATCGCAGAGAACCGGAGACGCGAGTTGGCGCGACAAGCTAGAAACGCCGAAATACGGCAGAGCAACGCCGAGAAGATCGCTCAAACGCGATTGAACATAACACCCACCGTCGGAGGGCGACGATGATCCTGCAACCAGCCGGGAGACGTGCCCTCTTGTTGGTGATTTGTGCGATCCTCTGCGACAGCGCTGCAGCTTGTGGTAGAGACGAAGCGGCTGAGGAGGTTGTCGGAGAATTCAATCTTTCTTTTGTGCGGAGTACCACGTACATCGAAGTCGCAGATTCAGTTGCACTCCAACTCACCCCTTCCGACAGTCTCGATGCAGTACGCCACAACATCCGGTGGAAGTCCGATGACACAACGGTTGTAGCTGTTGGTCCCCAAGGAGGCGTGGTTAGGGGTACCGGTGAGGGCGCAACGCGAGTCTGGGCTCGGGTCGGCGCTGACTCGGCCTCGACCGTAGTCGTGGTCGAGGCGCGAACAGAGATGTTTGTGTTGAATCCTCGCCGCGTCTTCTTTGATGCTGTGGGAGATTCGTCTGACTTGGAGCTGGTGTCGATCGGACGCGTTCCGCTCCCTGAAGGCGATTTGGCGGAACATTGCAGCAGTACCAATACGATGGTTGCAGCGGTGAGCTATGGCCCTGCCGTCAGATCGGTGGGTAATGGCTCGGCCTATATCCGTTGTGAGATAGCTTGGACGGTTGACAGCGTCCTCGTGGAAGTCCAGCAACGGCCTGTTCGTATCGCGATTCTCGAGTCGAACGTGAGACCAATAGGTGTGGAACGGGATTCGATCAAGGTAGACATAGCAACCATGGATCGCTTGGGTGCGCCGATATACGATTTGAGGCCGACATGGCGGTCACTCAACGCTCGCGTTGTGCAGATCGATCGGGAAACAGGTGTGGCCTCGGGAATCTCACTTGGAACGGCCCGGATCGTTGCTGAATATGAAGGCATTGCGGACACATTGAGGCTCGAGGTGAGGGGTGCGGAAGAAACCGAAGCGATGTCAGGTCTACCTCCCGCCACAATCCTGGGATTGGAGCAACAATTCGACCCAGCTGACGAATCGGACATGGGCGATCCCGACTTCCTCTACGATGAATTTGCAGAGGCGGACATTGCCGACACTGGAGTTGCTAGAACAGGTCCAGCGATACTACTAGATGATCCTCGAATGAATGAGATCCTCACGGTTCAGGACACATCGGTCGTGAGCGACGAACCTACGGGCCGTCCGACTACGTTTGCGGCAGTTGCCGCGGTAGCTGACCATCGAGTTGACATCGGAACTGGCACCGAGAAAACATCGGGCCTAGTATTTGGAGCGGAATTCAACCTACCACTCGCTCGTCAGCTATCGGTGGGTGGCCAAGTGCTTGCCGGGGAGTTGAGCGCAGGGGCAACCGGAATCGAGGACAGGACCCTCACGGATTTCGGGTTGAAACTGAGCTACGGCGCACTGCCATGGGGAAGCCTGGAACTCGGCACCGGCATCCGCAACTACACGACCACCTTCTCGACGCAACGATGGGCCTCGATTTCCACCGGAGGAAGAGCACACCTGACCGCATTGAATGGATTGGTACTGGGCCACGTCAGTTTCGCATTCCTGCCGCTCGTGTCTGTGAGCGGCATTCAGTCTCCGAGTCTAGGGCTTCAGGCGGGAGCTGGCCTCGACTTCCGCGAGGGGCGGTTCACGGCCGGGCTGCGTTACGAGCTGGAGCGCTTCAACTTTCCGGCACGGGTCGGTATCCAACGCATCGAACAGTTTGCCATTCTCAGATTCCGTGTGGGCCTCGCGCTCGGGGGCTATTGATCGGACCAAGGCGACAAACGCCGAGCCGACGCGGTCCATCACAACACACTACCAAGCAGACTATTGGCTCAATAGATCCACTCTGGGAGAACTGCCAGGCCATTCATCTTCCGAGTGTCTCCAGCAAAAAGAATGTCGTCAAGCCGTGTGGTACTTTGACAGAATCCGATCGATGATCTGAGGGGTCCCTCCGTGTATGCGAACCAAATTCGTCAAACTGTCCAGCGATGGCCTGCCTCCCACACAAAAGCCGTACGCAGCACGAATACCTGCCAGGCGTCGATAAACCGCTATCTCATCGGGTTTATCAAAGTGCAACGCGAGTTCCTTCACGGGTACGATGAACCGGCCGCCACGTTGTTCCCAGGTTCTCCAATCGCTTTTGGCCATTGCACGGCATACGAGCACGTGCTTGTTTCGAGCGTCAACGTTGTGGACCTCAAGCGTGTTCGCCAGCCCCGCGTAGCCACCCTCTGGAACTAGAGTCTCGTAGAACCCGATGTGATAGTCCATGTAACCGTGCCGGGTCAAAGGCCAGGCACACTCCGTTACCGTGTGATGTCCCTGAGGAACCATCGACGCAATCGCTATGAGCTGTGCAACAGGATTGACATGACCGCCGGACGCCCAACGCATCGCGGCGATTGAGTCTGTCGTGGTCCCGGACACATCGGCTCCTTCCTCCTGGAGTCCGTATGTCCAGTCCAACGTCGCAATAACACTATCGTCTCCGAATTTGAATCTCTCGACTCCACGTAGCGAGACGCGCTCGCGAGGTAAGGGCATGAATGGCGCGCCTACCTCACCTGCTTCACCAGGTTCCCTATTCAATCTGTGCCTGTGGCCCCACCCGACGTCACTTTTTTCCGGTTTGGCGTACACCGGTTGAGGACGTAGATCGTCTTTGCTGGCCATTATGTGCCAGTGCTGGTCAATCGCCGGCACCCATTTCTGCTCGGCAAGTTCGCCAAACAGCCTGATCACGTCCGAACACACATGAAGCCATGTATAGCCGTCGCACACCATGTCACCTGCTACACGGCGGAATACTTCCCCCAGCCCACCGGTGCACGGCCGTGTGTGACAATGCGCCCACATCGCAAAGCTAGTGGACTCCTTCAGGAAGCTTTCCAGGCGGTCGGGGTGGGTAGCCGTCAACGACAAGATCTTGTCGATCATGTTCAGGATCAATCTGCGAATGTGTTCCTTCTGAGTCGCCAGGAGGTACCGGCCAATGGACTTGGCGGCGTTGACTTCGAGTTCTCTCCTCCCAAGCCTGATTTGTCTCATTTGATCGCTACTCAGCAATTGCATGGTTTTCCCTTTCTCTTCCGACACAAGCAGCAACATTGACTGTCCTCACATCCTCAGCCCATTCGTCGCTGTGACCTATCACTCACAACCTTGTGGCACCACTTCGACGCCAATCATCTATGCTGCTCCTCTTGTTGGCACTCTTTTCTACTCGCCAAAGCTACCGTTCTCAACGCACGATAGATACGGGGCTTACCCACCCTTCCGCGGCCACTCAACGTAACTGCTGTGTTCCGACTTGCAGCCCTCGTCTGCGGTGCTGACGGTGCAGCATATCCTCAACTCGCACCCCACGAAACCATCGTGTTCCCCGAACCACAGAACCGACTTGTCTTTCTGGTCTTCACGTTCTTCTGTCGTGATCTCGATCGTCAGGATGGCAGACCGAATCCCCTCCGGTGCCATTCCATTGGCTTCCAGATGATGCCGGAACTGCGCGAGGAGTGTGTTCAAGATCGCCAACCTCGGGATGTAGTCGCGCTCGAACCGGCACGTCCTTTTCACTAGATCGACTTCTAGTCTTCCGGTCCCGAGTTGAACAAGCGCGCGCTTGTCGTGTTGCAGATTCCAGCCGCAGAACCCGTGGCAGAGCGTGTCGGCAAGTTGCTGCAAGAATCCGCTCACGTGCCGCTTCCAGCAGGCCTACGTAACCAAGGCCAGGAGTATCAACAGCACCATTACTAGACAAGCCAGCAGGATGGTGAGCACCACCGGATGTTGGATGTAGTTGCGGAGCGGCGCCCAAGGGTCGTCCGGTGTTGACGTTGGAGGTGGACCATGGGGTTTACGAACCCGCGAAGCCTGTCCGGCAGACAGGGACTGCTGCATCGGCCTCGTGGGTGGAGTTGCCGGACGCTCCCTCGTGTGTGGAGGTTGGCTTGGAGCACGCGAACTCGGTTTGATTTGCTCGAGTTGGGACCTGTCGATGGTGGGGTACGGCCCCGCCCTCCCAAGAGTGGGACGTTTCCTGCCGACCACAGACGCGACCACCGGCTGCAGTATACCGGTGAATCCGAGGTCGAACTCGTCTTCGCTCTTCTTCTGCAGCCTGAGTGCCTCCACCTTGCCACTTTCTATGTCGCGAGCGAAGTAAACTCGGCCTCCTCCCTGAGTTTGCATCTCACCGAGGATTTCAAACCTGTCGGTCGCGAACTCCTGGACGGCATCGCGCAATTCGTCCGCGGTCCATTTTTGTTCGGATCTGTCGTACAGATCGTTGCCGCAATTGGGACAGAACCTGCCCCATTTCTGCATGCGTGTTCCGCATTTCGCGCATGGATTGTCAAACGAAGGCAGCGTTGGATTCAGTTCATCAAACACATCGAGCACATACTCATCCGGTTCCATTCGACTGGGGGTGAGCTTCAAGGCAACGAGTTTGAAAGCAGCTTTCTCTCTGGCCAAATAGACTATTGTGGAGTTGTCGCCTCGACCGATTTCCCCAAACACTTCGTAATCGGCGGCGGCCATCTGCTTTACGCCCTCCAAAAGCTCATCCTTCGGTTCCGCGCCTTCTGCGACCGGCTGGAGGTGCATTACTGTCTTTCCTGATTGGTGCAATTCACCCACTGGCGACTCCCTCAAAAACCTGTACGCCGGATTCTGGCCAACACCGTGATTTTACGACGAAAGTGTCGTGCTGCAAAGCCTCGATTGAGAGTCCTGTCAAGTGCCCTCGTTCGCAACTCCCTTCACAAAACCACCCGTGCTCGAGCACACACTCTTCACAGCAACTTCAAGCGGATTCTTGAAAGCATCCTGGAGCTTCGCGGCCAGTAGCTCCTGGTAATGCGGGGATTTTACGTCGAGCTCTCGGTCGGGGTATTTAGTCATGTACTCCTGGGCTGCGTCCGCATGGGCTGAAACAAGCGTCTGAGGAGCACTGGCGAACTTGGCGAGCACTTCGTCGGCAATAGCTTTGACAATCTTGCGCTGAACGTCTTTGGCCTCCGGGATTTTCAGGGCGTCGCCAGCTACCTCGGACATCAGCGTGTTGACGAAGGCCTCCGTTCCAGCGATCACGATCTGCTCGGTATCTCGAACTCCAACAACGAGGCTGCCATCGGAGCGGCGTTTCAACTGTTCCGGCCGCAGTTGAAGCTCAACGTACTTGACAGCAGCGGCCTTGGAGAAGGCCAATGTCGCCTTCATCATTTTTTGGGCTGCGCCAACAAACGCCCGCACTATCAACATCGTCGTGAGCTTGCGGCGTAGATGGGCTCTCGCGGTCCGGAATGCGATCGCCCGAATTGTTGGTGCTGCACCACGAAGCACAACGACCGCCAGTTCTGCGACAATCGGCGCGACAGTCTTCACGAACTTCCAGCCCGAAGTGTCCTGGCGAGCGTGCCTGAATGCGGGACCGAGTTTCTGGCCGCTTCTGCCAGCGGAGGCTGCACGGACCAAAGAGGATTGGCTCGTCTCGCGCAATCCCCAGAACTTGTATTCTCCATCGACCAAACAGAAAAGGTCCTCTCCTACGAGGATTGCCAGAGTCCCGTACACTGTTCCCGATTGCGGGTCCGGACCCCCGGAGATTTTGGTGATCACCCAGCCGACCGTGATTGTCATTCCGAGACTGTTGGCGATCATCTTGAAACCTTCACTCATATCGAGCAGCTTGACGGCTTCAGGATAGTTGCGATCGGCGAGGGCGATGCTCAACTCCTGGACGAATATGGGATCGCCTTCCTGATAGTAACCGCGCGTCTTGTCGCCGTGCGGGAAGGTCAGTTTGTCGGCTGGATGGTAGTGCCCACTGGTTCCGTCGTACTCGAATAGGCAGTAGTCGCCAGGGCCTTCCAGCAGCACCATAGCTGCCCGCGAGAACACGTGGAGTTCTAGCTTGTTGCTCAGCTTGAACGGGTTCCGGCCGAGCCCACTGCGGAACGAGGCCTCGTCGTTCTTGCCAGTGGGGCCGGGTGTCTTTTTCGGCGACCCCTCGCTGTCCGGGGACGCCGCAGTGTTTCGGTTCCCTAGCGGCTGACGTCCCCGTTCGCGCTGTAACCGCGCACCGGGATCACGCTCTTCCTCTCCCAACAGCCACCCGAGGAATCCCATTCCTAACGGTTCGGTGGGGCGTCAGTAGCATCCGCCGGCGTCCACAGTTCGATCTTGCCCGCTACCGCCAAACCCTGTTCCACGAACCCCTGGAACTTCTCCTTGGCCGACTCTGGTTCTGACGATACCGCGGCCAACACTATTGC